>Ga0099364_10000274_pt1 | contig 86823 bp, 97 predicted proteins | sample TergutTh196P3_FD_73070 | JGI IMG/M metagenome (GOLD analysis project Ga0099364, IMG submission 73070) | Microcerotermes parvus P3 segment gut microbial communities from Pointe-Noire, Republic of the Congo - Th196 P3 | ecosystem: Host-associated > Arthropoda: Insects > Digestive system > Gut ...
CTCAAAATCGACACAGGATAAGCGAGGATATTTTTTTGACTCACAAGGCGGAGGACGCAGGCGGGCTAGCGCCCGGCAATGTGAACTGCACATGAACGACAGTTCATGTGCAGTTCACACCATCGCGAAGCGATGTGACAACGCAGTGAGGCGGAAAATAGACCGCTAAGACGTGGCAATTTTGGGGTGGTTTGACTATAATATGAGCCTCGTAACCCCGTGGCCGCAGATTGCAGCCACGGCGTTGTTTAATATTCCGTTTTAATCCTTCAGCCCCGCCGTCAGTATGCATACGCTGCGCGGGGACATGTTCATGCCACCGTGCAGGACGCCTAATATCCCGCCGTCTTTATCAAAGCTGTCCTCATACGACGTATCGACCTCGACCCGCCAGCACAAATCATCCGGAAGCTGCGGCGGGTGGATGATTTTTTCCTCCCAGTACGCGTTTACGGCGATGTATACAATATCGTCAACATCACCTGCTTTGCCCGCGAACATCACGCCAATCGTGTGGTTGTCACAGCCTTCGTCCAGCTCCCATGCGCGCTCGCCGTGGAAGCTTACGTCGGGGAACCCGTATGAGCACGGCTCCAGCCTTCTGCTGATGGCGGGATGCTTTTTGCGAAACGCCGTCATGTGCTTTGCAAACTCGAACATATCGCGGTTTTTTTCTAAATCATCCCAATTAAGCCACGAAATCTCGTTGTCCTGGCAATAGGGGTTGTTGTTGCCGAACTGCGTATTGCAAAACTCGTCGCCCGCGAGCAGCATCGGCGTGCCGCGGCTGCAAAGCAGTACGGCAAACGCGTTTTTCATCAGCTTTCTTCGAAGAGCCAGTACTTCCCCGTTTGACGTTTCGCCTTCCTCCCCGCAGTTCCAGCTTCTGTTGTCGTTGTGGCCGTCTGTGTTGTTCCAGCCGTTTGGTTCATTATGCTTATGATTATAGGAATACAAATCGTTTAACGTAAACCCGTCGTGGCATGTGATAAAATTAACCGAGGCGTTGTCGCGTTTTCCCGGGATATACAAATCCGGAGAGCCTGCGATCCTGATTGCCGCGGCCTTCGCAAGCCCGCCATCGCCTTTCAGGAAAGCCCGCATATCGTCGCGGTACTTTCCGTTCCACTCGGCCCAGCGGTTCCATGACGGAAAGCTGCCGACCTGATAAAGCCCGCCTGCGTCCCACGCTTCCGCTATCAGCTTGACCCTGCCCAAAATCGGGTCGAACGCAAGCGATTGCAAAAGCGGGGGCTTGCTCATGGGCGAGCCGTCCTCGTTGCGCCCCAGGATGGAGGCCAAGTCAAACCGGAAGCCGTCTACGCGGTAGTTTATCACCCAATGCCGCAGGCATTCCAGAATCATCTGCTGCACAACCGGATGGTTGCAGTTTAACGTGTTGCCGCAGCCGCTGAAATTATAATATTTTCCGTCGGGCGTCAGCATGTAGTAAACATTGTTGTCAAAGCCCTTAAACGAGAAAAAGGGCCCATGCTCGTTGCCTTCCGACGTGTGGTTGAACACGACGTCGAGTATGACCTCGATGCCGTTGTCGGAAAGCGCGGCGATTAGCTCTTTCAGCTCATTGCCTTCGCTGTTGTGTTCCTTTTTCCATGCATACGACGTGTTCGGCGCGAAAAAGCAAACCGGGTTATAGCCCCAGTAATCGTAAAGCTGCGCGCCGCCGTGCTTCCTGTTGTCACGCATTTCATCGAACTCGAAAACCGGCATGAGCTCAACCGCGTTTACGCCAAGCTCCTTTAAGTACGGGATTTTTTCTTTTAAGCCCGCAAATGTGCCCGGGCAATTAACCCCGGAGGATTCGTGCATCGTAAAGCCCCTCACGTGCATCTCGTAAACGATTAAATCCTCCATCGGGATAAGCGGGGCCTTGACCGCTCGCCAGTCAAAGCTGTTCTCCACAACGCGCGCCTTGTAAAAATTATGCCTGTAGCCCCAATCCTGCTGGCCTGTAACGGCCTTTGCGTAAGGGTCGAGCAAAATCGAGTCTTTGTCGAACACGATACCCTTTTCAGGCTCATATGGCCCGTTCAGCCGGTAAGCATATTCAAAATAATTCATATTAAGGCCGAAAACAATCATCGAGTAGACGTTTCCTATCCTGTAATGCTCGGGGAATTTAAGCGTCGCGTACGGCTTTTCGGCATAAGGCTTAAACAAAAGCAGCTCGCAGGAAGTCGCCCCCGATGTATGCACCGTAAAATTGATGCCGTAAGGAATCGCCGTGGCGCCGTTGATTTCGTAAAACCCCGGGCGCACGTCATAACCCCCTATATTGTCAAGCGGCACAAGGTGGATTTTTCTTGCCGTCTTCCCATGCTGCGCGCTTATGGCGTTATTCGTGTTAACCATACGCATAAGTCTCCTTTATGCAAATATCTCCCCTGTAATTTCAAGCTTTGCCTTATCCGCGGTAAGCTCCGTGAGCTCCCCCGATATTTCCCCTACCGCTTCCGCCGGAATTCTTACTTCAATCGACACATGCTCCGTAAAATCGCTGTTCAGTACTTTTGCGCCGCGGTTTTGCAAAAGCAGGCAGAGCTTGTCGTAAAACGCGTAGGGCGCTGTGATGAGCGCCGCCGCGCACGGCTGCCTGAGAACCGTTCCCGCCGCGTTTACCGCAAGCTTCGCCGTGTGCGAATACGCCCGTACAAGCCCCGGCGCGCCGAGCAGCGTCCCACCGAAATATCTTACGGCAACAATGATACCGTCCGTAATATCTTCTCGCTTTAATACCTCAAGTATTGGGATTCCGGCGGTTCCCTGCGGCTCCCCGTCGTCGTTGCAGCGCTGCTTTCCGTCTTTTAGCGCATAAGCGTAGCAATGATGGTTCGCGCCTGAATGTTCCGCTTTTATCGTTTTAAGCAAACCGGCGATATCCATCTCGGCCGCAACGGGCGCCGCTATGCCGATAAACCGCGAGCGCTTGCAGATATATTCCGCTTCCGCCCGTTCTTTGAGGGTAGTGTATGCCCGCATAAAAGCACCCCTAACGAAAAACGGCACCCCTAAGAAAGGGCGCCGCAGCTTGCGTTAATTGTCTTCGAGATTAAAGCGTTTCTTGAACCTGTCGACGCGTCCGCCCGTATCGACAAGCTTTTGGCGCCCGGTAAAGAAAGGATGGCACTTCGAGCAAATTTCAACCCTGATATCTTTTTTCGTAGACCCCGTTTCAATCACGTTCCCGCACGCGCAGTTCACGGCGGTAGGATTGTAGCTGGGGTGGATTCCCTCTTTCATATATAATCACCTCTTTTTCGGATAACAAATTAACAAGAGGATTATATCACAGTTTCGTTTTCTGTGCAAGCCCTTTTATTTTGCTTTACATCAAAGGCAGATTCATGCTATACTGGTTTCGTTGGAATTTACCAAATTTTTACGAGGAGGAGACATTAATCATGAGAAAAGTCACCGTGAAAACCTTTGTCGCAATCGGAATCGGCTCTGCTTTGTTCTTCGTGCTTGGGCGCTTTGCCTCAGTGCCGGTATTCGCGAACACCAGCGTGAACCTGCAATACGCATTCCTCGGCTTCATGGCGGTGGTTTACGGGCCGCTTGCGGGCGCGCTGATTGGGCTTATCGGCCACTCGCTCATTGATTTTACAAGCTGGGGGCCGTGGTGGAGCTGGATTGTAACATCGGCTGCCGTAGGCGGCGTCATCGGCTTTGTTGGGCGTAAAATTAACGTCGAAGGCGGGGAATTCACGAAAAAAAGCGCAGTCCTTTTCAATATCGCAAACGTTGTCGGCAACGGCATCGGCTGGTTCTTAATCGCCCCGACCCTCGATATCCTGATTTATCAGGAGCCCGCTAACAAGGTATATACGCAGGGTCTGATTGCGGGTACCGCGAACATCGTGACAACCGCTGTCATCGGCACGCTGCTGCTTTATGCTTACAGCAGGACTCGCACCAAAAAAGGAAGCCTCGATAAGGAATAAAATGAAAAACACCGCAATACAGTTTACACATTTCGGTTTTAAGTACAACGCTCAGGCGCGGCCCACGCTCCATGATATCGAGTTTGCCGTGAAGGAAGGCGAAAAGGTTCTGGTCGTGGGCCCCTCGGGCAGCGGAAAAAGTACGTTAGGCCATTGTATAAACGGGCTTATCCCCTTCAGTTACCCCGGCGAGGTCACAGGCATGCTGCTTGTCGACGGCAGGGATACAAAAGAGGAAAGCCTTTTTTCGCTTTCCAAAACGGTCGGCACCGTGCTGCAGGATTCCGACGGGCAGTTTATCGGGCTCACCGTCGGCGAGGACATCGCCTTCAGCCTTGAAAACGACTGCGTGCCGCAGGGTAAAATGAAAGAATTCACAAGGGAAGCCGCCGCAATGGTCGGAATCGAAACGCACCTTGCGCACGCGCCGTATGAGCTTTCCGGCGGGCAAAAGCAGCGCGTCGGCCTTGCGGGCGTGATTGTAGATAACGTAAGAATCCTGTTGTTTGACGAGCCGCTTGCGAACCTTGACCCCGCCACGGGCTGCGGCGCGATTGATTTGATTGACCGCGTGATGCGCAAAACCGGCACGTCGGTGCTGATTATCGAGCACCGGCTGGAGGACGTGCTGTACCGCCATGTTGACCGGGTTGTCCTCATCGGCGACGGGCGCATCGTCGCCGATTTGCCGCCAAACGAGCTTTTATCCGCCGGGCTTTTGGGCGAGTACGGCATCCGTGAGCCGCTGTACCTCACCGCGCTCAAATACGCCAGCGTCGAAATCATCGCGGAAATGTCACCGGAAAGCGTTGATACGATGCGCATAAACGACACAGATATCGATAAGGTAAAGTCATGGTTCGAGATTCCGGCGCCCCCTCCCCGTGTTTCATCTGAAATCCCGTTTTTGGAGGTTCACAACGTTAATTTTTCCTACGACGAGGGGCGAAAGGCGCTCTCCGGCATTTCGTTTACCGTTTACAAGGGCGAAATGCTGGCTGTCGCCGGTACAAACGGCGCGGGCAAAAGCACGCTTGCCAAGGTTATCTGCGGCTTTGAGACGCCCGATTCAGGTCGGCTGCTCTTATCCGGCAAGGATTTAAAGAACGAAAGCATTGCCGCCCGCGGCGAAAAAATCGGCTTTGTCATGCAGAACCCCAACCAGATGATCAGCAAGCCCATGATTTTTGACGAGGTCGCGCTCGGCCTGCGGACAAAGGGGCTTTCCGAAAGCGAAGTCAAGCGGCGCGTGGACGAAACACTTGAAATCTGCGGACTGTACCCGTTCCGCTCATGGCCCGTTTCCGCACTCAGCTTCGGGCAAAAGAAACGCGTGACCGTCGCATCGATACTGGCGCTGCGCCCGGAGATTGTCATACTGGATGAGCCTACCGCGGGGCAGGATTTCCGGCATTACACCGAGATTATGGAATTCCTGCTGCAGTTAAACAAGACCGGCGTTACCATCATGATGATAACGCACGACATGCACCTGATGCTGGAATACGCAAAGCGGGCGCTGATATTTTCGGGCGGCCGGCTGCTTGCCGATTCAACCCCCGCGAAAATACTGACAGACCCCGAACTTGTGAAAAGAGCAAGCCTCAGGGAAACCAGCCTGTACAGCCTTGCCAAGCGCTGCGGGATTGGAGACGCCGCCGGCTTCGTCCAACATTTTATCGATTACGACAGGCAGGTGCGTAACATTGAGTAGGGAAATCGGGCTTGGCTACATAAAAAGGAATTCACCGGTGCATAGCCTGACCGGCGCCACAAAGCTTCTCATGGCCGTACTGTCGAGCATCGCCGCCATGATTACGTACGATACCCGCTTTTTAGCCGCCATGATTGTCGGCGCGGCAATCATGTTCAAGGTCTCGAAAATCCGGTTTCGCGATATCCGGTTTGTCGTGGCCTTTATCGCCATACTGATGCTCATAAACAGCATCGCGATTTTTCTGTTCTCGCCGGAGGAGGGCGTGAAAATTTACGGCACCCGCCATGAAATCGCGCACCTGTTCGGCCACTATTATCTGACGCAGGAACAGCTTTTTTACATGTTTAACGTCATCTTGAAATATTTTTCCGTTTTGCCGATGGCGCTTTTATTCATCGTGACGACGCAGCCAAGCGAGTTTTCATCGTCGCTAAACCGCATCGGGGTGAACTACAAAATTGCGTGCGCCGTCGCTCTCACGCTGCGCTACATCCCGGACGTGAAGCGCGATTTCGACGATATCAGCCGCGCCCAGCAGGCGCGGGGCATCGACATGTCGAAGGATGAAAGGCTTACCAAACGGCTGCAAAATATGTTATCCGTTATTTTCCCGCTTATTTTTTCAAGTTTAGGGCGTATTGATACCATCTCAAACGCGATGGAGCTGCGCGGCTTCGGCAAAAACAAAACCCGCACCTGGTACAACGAAAGACCGTACCGCATCGCCGATTATACCGCAATCGCCTTTTGCGCCGCACTTGTCGCGGTTTCCGTTGCCTTAAACGCGGTGAACGGCGGCAGGTTCTATAACCCGTTTTGAGGGCTTGTTTTTGATTTAGTCGAAAATCGACTATTTAGAATACTAATTTTTTAGATATATAATAAACACCCTATATTAAATACAATAATATAGGGTGTTTAATTTATGAGTAATTTTAAGCCTTTTAAAGACGAAAAAGTGATTACCAGCCTAAGAATAGAATTGAGCACTTTAGAGCTCATAGACAAGTTGGCAAATGAAATTGACGTCAGCCGCAATGCGATGATAATACAATGCATTGAGTACGCGCTTAAAAACTTAAAGCGTTAGTGCTTATGATAAAGACGATTGACTGGCGCGACCTTGCGGGGCGCGTCACAGCCATATTTTTCCCCGAGCGCTGCGTGCTTTGCGGCAGGGTTGTGCCCTACGACGATATGTGGTGCCAAAAATGCGTTTTCGAAAAATACGGCCTTCTTCAATTTGACTGCGACTTTCCCCGTGCGTTCACAGCCGCCCTGGCAGGCGCGGAATACGATGGCTCCGCACGCAAAGCCGTGCTCCGGATAAAGGACAAGCCGGATAAACGTACGCTTTTATTCTTCGCAAAGTTAATGCATGACGAGGTGCGGTCAAGCTGGGGCGAAGTAAGCTTCGACCTTATCATACCCGTGCCGATAAACCCGTCAAAGCTTAAAGCGCGCGGCTTTAACCAAGCGGAGAAGCTGGCGGAAGACTTGGGGCGGCTTATGGACGCCCCTGTCGCGCCGGATGTTTTAACGCGGTATGACGACGCGCAGATACAGCATACGCTAAGCCAGTCCGAGCGGTTTAAAAATGCCGAAATCGCGTATGATACGGTGGATACCGGGATTGTCAAAGGCAAAACGGTTTTGTTGGTGGACGATGTTTTTACAACAGGCGCTACGCTAAGCGCATGCGGCGGCAGACTCATGGCTGCGGGGGCCGCTAAAGTCTATGCCGCCGCAGCGACCGCTACGCGTCGTCGGAATCAGAACCCTGCATAAAATCAAGGATTTCCGATGTGGTTAAGATTTGCGGGTGCTCGTCAAACATGAGCGTTTCATGTTTATCATCCGGCTCCGGCGCCCAGTTGCCGTTTTTATCGGCAATTAAATAGCTTGAAAACGGCGATTTCGCGCCGCGTTTTAAATTGTATTTTAAAATGGTGTCCTTATCTATCGGGATATTCCCGTTTTCCGTCATCAAAAACAGTTCTTCCATGCGTAATTCCTCACGAAGTGTTTCGTTTTTGTGTTATTGTCTGGCGCCGCCCACTTTGTTATTCGGTGTGAAAGCATGGAAAATCCTGCCGGCCAGCCGCGATTGCTCTGATTTTTTTGCGCGCAGCCGGCATATCTTTAACGCTTGGTACAAGCTCTATCATGCGAAATCAAAAGCGCGAAGCGCTTTTGATTTCGCATTGCATATAGCAATACTTATAGTCATCGCACTTGAAAAGCTTCAAAGGATTTGCGAGGATTTTTTTCGTTTTGCCAGGAAGACGACGCAGGCGAGCTTTTGCCCTGCAATGTGAACTGCATATGAACGCTAGTTCATATGCAGTTCACACCATCGCGAAGCGATGCGATGACGCCGCAAGGCGGAAATAATACCGCAAAGACTTGACGGTTTTTAAGTGCGGTGACTATAAGGCGGCGTCCGCGGACGCCGCCTTAAGTATTGCTATCGTTTGAAGCGTTGCTGTTTTTCAGCGAGCCGAATGTCATCATAAGGGCGCCTACCGCCGCCAGAAGATTTCCAAGTGTATTGATATCGTCGATATCCAGCCCTTCCGACAGCGCCAGCGCCAACGCCACCGTCAGGGCGGATATCTCACACCTGTTAAGCTTGCTTATGCCGGTAAAGCAAGACATCGCACCGCCCCCTTACACCATAATATGTTTTTTCAGGATATTGGTGTAAAAAGCGCGAAAAGTACAAACAAAAACAAGCCAAATCCGGTTTTACCGGCTGATTCTCTCCAAAATCAGCCTGGCGCATTCAATCTGGTCGGGGATGCTGCCGTTTTTGTCGCGTACACGCCAAATATCCGGCGTAATTTCATCCGCGACATACACCTTACCCGTCTCGTCGTAACCAAGCTCGATTTTAAAATCAATCAGGGTAAGCTCCATCTGCGAAAGCTCTTGTTTCAGCACCTCGCCCACCCTTGCAAGAATGTCTAAAGCCTCGCCGTACTGGCCTTGTGCAAGCAATCCCTTCATAATACAAAGCCGCTCGCTGATCAGCGGGTCGCCCTGCCCGTCGTTTTTGAGCGTGGCCTCCGCGTAAGGCGGAACGAACGGGATTCCCTCGTCAAGAGAGAAGCGCCGGCACATACTGCCCGCGGTTTCATACCGAAGCACAAACTCCAGCGGGGGTACGGTCAGCTTGCGCACATACATGACGCTTTTGTCAACGTCCGCACTCAGATAGTGGGTCGGAATGCCGCAGCGCTCCATCAGCTCAAAAAAGTACCGCGATACGATAAGCCCGGTTTTTCCTTTGCCCGCCACGCTTCCGCCAACGGTGTTGGAGCCCGGGTCGAATACGCCGTTTTCGCCGGTCGCGTCGTCCTTGAATAAAAGGCAGACCGCGCCGGTCAATTCATCGGTAAGTACGTCCTTTGTTTTTCCGGTATAAAGTGTTTTCATTGGAATCGTTCCTTTTTTCTGCATTTTTCCTGTTTAGTTTATCATATTGTAGGGAGCGTGTAAAGCAAGGGAGGATGCGGAATTACCCCAAGCCCAGCAGCGTTAGCAGGAGATAAACCGGCGAATTCCAATATATTGTAACTTCGTTTGTGGAATAGCTGTTCTCGCTGTCGGCATAGCATTTGGCGGGAGGTAAGCCTTTCAGCATAGTGGCAACAAACGGGTCTTCAAGCTGCCCGTTCGGGCCGCCGGCCACCATGCCAGGCGCCGCGCTGCCGGCTACCTTTGACGGGCGGTGGTACGGGCGTTCCGGAGGCCTTGAGCCAAATCCCGTGATATAGCTCTGCGATAACGCGTTGCGTCCAAGCAGGTAATGCACATGCTCCATCGCGGCCTCGGCGTATACGGGGTTCGGCCTGAGCATGTCGCCAATCAGCAGCAGCACGGCGTTGTTTGCGACATGCATATTGCTGCCCCACGGGTATTCCACGCCCAGCGATATCATGTACGGGTCTTCGGAGTATAAATTCATAATGTCTTCACAGGCGTTCAGCAAGCTTTCGGCCATGCGTTCACGCTGTGCGGAATCCGTGGCATCGGTGGGCATCAGCACATAAGCAATCGAGGCGTAATGGCCTGTGCCGGCCCAGCCCAATCCCGGATTTAGCAGCAGTTCATTCAGGATATAATCATGGTAAATATCCTTGCCTGTCGCGCTGTAAAGCTCACATGCCGCCCACAGCCTCTCATCGCGGCTGGATATATCGTAATATTCGCCTGTCGTAATATCGTCGGGGTTCCTGAACGCTTTATACATCGGATTCTGAATCAGCCATTCCCAGGCTTTTTCGGCGGCTGAAAGCAGCTTTCCGGCATATTCAGGGTTGGAGCCGCGATACACCCTTGAAGCGAAAGCAAGGCTTGCCGCGAAGCCCCCCGTGGCGGTTGGCGATATAGGGGACAGATACAGGGCAGCCGTTTCCTCGTCGGGCATAATCACGTCACAGAAATTCGCCGCGCTCACCTTGTGGTAGACGCCGCCCGTTTCGGAATCCTGCATTTTAAGCATCCAATCAAGCTTATAGCGGACGATGTCCAGAAGATCGGGGGCAGGGTTCGGGGCAAGCTGGTGCGCCAGCAGAAAATCCGTTACGGCTTTCGCCGCCGGCGATACATAGCGCCCGTAATCGCCTGCGTCATGCCATCCGCCGGATACGTCTTTTGTTTTATCCGTCCCGTAAATAACCGCGTCGGATAAGTGGCACGCGCCATATGACCAAATTCCCGCGTCAACCGCCACGCCGCACATTTGGTAGTTCAGCATATCCAAAACGGCACGCGTCACATCCGTATACGGATTGGCGTGGATATCGAAGGGATAGCTTTCCCCCTCGCTGTTGCGGATGATATACCGGCCCGCGGCGGTCAATTCCGAGAAATCGGCAACGCGGACCGTTTCATCGGCCGCGGCGCTGTGCGCCTGCTCCGAAGCCGTGCCGGAAAACACCGTTTCACCGGTGGCCGCGTCGCGGATTTCAAATGCGCTGTCGTCTGTGACAAGTACCGCTTTTTTCACGTCGTCAGGGCGGTATCCCAATTGGCCGACATGAATCACGGGGATATTTTTATGCCCGTCGTACTCAAAGCTGCTCTCCATACCCTCGAGCAAAATCAATTCAAAGTTGCCCACGGTCACATCATGCTCCTCCGGGTCGGGCTTTTCGCCGGTTGATTCCTGTACGCCGAGATTGAAGACAAGACGGCTGGCGGGGTCCAAATCCTCCTGCATTTCAAAGTCGAAGGAAAAGCGGTTGATTTCGGCGGTGAGTGAAACTTGTTCCTCCATATATGCCGTATAAGGCGACGCGTTTTTCTGGATTCGGATTGTGCCGGAGCGCGGAACAGTTGAGGCCGCGTCGAATGAAAGGCGGTAAACGCTTCCTTGCGTAAGCGCAATGCCGTCTTGATAGAGCTGAACGCCCCAGAATACGCTACCTACGCGTTCAATCCCTATCCGGCAATGCCCGTTCCCGGCGGCTTCCAGCGCAGCCTTGCCGCCTTCGAGGTACAGGCCCCAGTCAGACGTGCCGGCAGCGAAATCACCGTTTATGATTTTATCCCCCGATTGCCCGGAACCGGCGCCTTCACTGCCGGCATCGCTTTTGGCGGCAGTGCCTTCAACGGCGGCGCTACTGTCGGGCGGAGGGTCATTAACGTCGGGCGGCGGGTTTTCAACACCGGCGCAAGCGCCGAAGGACACAAAAATTAACATAATTGCCATTATAAAAGCGGCTGTTTTTCTTTTCATTCTGGTCTGCTCCTAACATATTGATGTAAGCGGCCGGATATGGTTATCATAAAAAAGTATATATCATTTTCCGGCATTCGGCAATACTGTTATCGATGGCTTTGCCTCCAAGTAATGCTTCGGATATATCCCGGCCGCCATAATCCCCGAACCTGCCCTTCATCTTATGCATTTCTTACCCGCGTGATAAATTCCTTTATTTTTACAGGGTCTTTTAACCCGTCCGTTTCGACCCCGCTGCTGACGTCTACGGCAAAAGGCCTCGTTATGGTAACAGCTTTCACGATATTCTCCATATCAAGCCCGCCCGCTAAAAAATAAGGTTTATCCGTTTCGCCGATTAAGCTCCAATCAAAGGCCCGGCCTGTACCGCCGCCCTTGTTGTCAAGCAAAATATAATCCGCTGCCGTTGACGCCCATTTTTGCGCATCGCCTTCCCTTTGAACGGTTACTGCTTTTATAATCGGCTTATTTACCAATGACTTTAATTCCTCTATATATTTCTCGTTTTCCGAGCCGTGAAGCTGAATCATGTCAACAGCGCCGTTTTGTGTTAAGGATACAATGATTTCCACCGCTTCATCAACGAATACGCCAACAACCGTTATGCCGGGGCACAAGCCTTTTCGCAAGCTGATTGCCTGCTGCGGCGAAACCTTTCGGCGACTGCCCGCAAATACAAATCCGATATAGTCGGGCTTTTCAATGTTCACCGCTTCAATATCGCACGGGCGCGTTAAGCCGCAAATCTTAACCTTTATCATACGGGTCCTCGCAGGCGTATGATTTCACCTTGTTTATCAGCGCTTTTCATAACGGTTTCCCCGATTAAAGCCGCACTCGCGCCTATTTTGCGCAGCCTTGCGATATCCTCCGGGGTTTTCATGCCGCTCTCCGAAACAAAAAGGATGTTCGGCGGCACATATTTTCTTAACCGCTCGCTTAACGTGATATCAACCTCAAAGGTTTTCAGGCTTCTGTTGTTGACCCCGATGATTCTCGCACCGGCTTTCAGCGCCATGTCGATTTCATTTTCACTGTGTGTCTCCACAAGCGCCGAAAGCCCTATGCTATGGGCAATGCTTATAAATTCGGCAAGGGTGTTGGGGTCAAGGATTGAGCAAATAAGCAAAACAGCGCTCGCGCCGAGAATCTTCGCTTCATAGATCATGTAACTATCAACGGTAAAATCCTTGCGTAAAAGCGGGATTGAAACCATACCGGCAATCTCACGCAGATATCTGTCGTCCCCTTTGAAATAATAAGGCTCGGTCAGCACGGAAATTGCCGCCGCGCCCGCCATTTCGTATTCCCTGGCAATTTCAATATAGGGGAAATCTTCGGCAATGATCCCCTTTGACGGAGATGCTTTTTTAATCTCACATATAAATGCCACATCGTCCGTCCTCAATGATTCCTCAAAGGAAAAAGGGGAATCGCTGCCGGATTGTGCCATTGCGGCAATTTTTTCCGGCGGCAATATCTTTTTTCGCCCTTCGACCCTTTCTTTCGTGCGTTCCGCTATTTCATGCAATATATTCAAACCATTCACGCCCCTTCTTTATTGATTCGAACAACGTATAAATTCCTCCAGCTTATTGATTGCCGCCCCGCTGTCTATCGCTTTTCGGGCAACCTCTACAGACTCTTCGACGGTTTCATATTTTCCCGTAATGTATATCGCGGCGGCCGCGTTCAGTATGGCGGCGTTTCGCTTTGCCTTATGTTCGGGGCCGCCGCTCAATACCTTTTTTAGTATTTCGGCGTTCTCCGGCGGGCTTCCGCCCCGCAATTCTGCTTGACTGCACCGTTCAAACCCGAACTGCTCCGGCGTGAGCGTATACGAGCGCGTCCAGCCGTCTTTGACCTCGCATACCTTAGTCGGCGCGCTTAACGATATTTCATCGAGCATGTCTTCGCCGTGGACGACCATAGCGCTTTTAACGCCCAGATTGCATAATACCTGCGCCAAGGGCTCCACAAGCTCGCTGTCATAAACGCCCATCAATTCCATTTTGGCGCCGGCGGGATTGGTAAGCGGGCCTAGGATATTAAAGACCGTCCGGATCGCCAGTTCCCGGCGAATCGGCGCTACATACTTCATCGCGATGTGATAGTTTTGGGCGAATAAAAAGCAAATGCCAATGTCCTTCAGCAGCCCGGCGCTTTTTTCAGGCGGGATATTTATGTTTACTCCAAGGGCTTCCAGTACATCGGCGGCCCCGCATTTACTTGACGCGCCGCGATTGCCGTGCTTCGCCACCGGAATCCCGGCTGCGGCTGTGATGATCGCCGCCGCGGTGGATATGTTGAATGTATTTGCCCCGTCGCCGCCCGTACCGACAATTTCGAGGGCGTCAATATTATGCAACAGCCGTATACAATGCTTACGCATACCGGAAGCCGACGCCGTGATTTCATCAATGGTTTCGCCTTTTAAGCTGAGGGCTGTAAGATATGCGCTCATTTGAACAGGGGACGCTTCGCCGGTCATAATCTCATTCATTACCGTTTCGGCGGTTTCATAGGATAAATCTTGCTTTTTTGAAAGTAAAATAATTGCTTCTTTAATCATTTTGGTTTCCTCCATAAATTATTTTTATCCGAACAATCCGGCGTGAATCCACATCGGTATTGCTATGGTTACGGTAATCATACACGCTATGAAATACAAAACGCCGTAAATGCCGAGATGCCTGTTGCTCCACGCTCTGTCACCGGCGATTGACCGGCTCATCATTGCCCATACATTTTGGTATGCCATGAAGAAACAGTTTGCCGCCATGACGAATATGGCCAGCCATATCAACGGGCTAATCCGGTACGTTTCCTGTATGGTTGGAAGTATCGGCACAATGATTGCCATCGTAGGGATAAAAAACGCAACATCAAAGAATCTCCACAGGAACATAAAAATCATAATGCTAAACATAAACACCCAGGGATTGCCTGCGATAGGAGCAAGAGCCGGTACGGCAATCACCGAAAGCCACTGGGATATGCCGGTATCGTTAATGATTGAGCCGAGGCCGAGGGCCATCGCTACAAAAACAATCAAATCCCAGTTCACGCCGGTATTGAAATCCTTGGCCTCTAAAACACCGAACAGAAAGAACGCGAAGACAGCCGCCAGACAGAGCGCGGCATCGGGCAGGCCGTGGAACCTGCCGGTAAGGAACATCAGGAAAACGGCTGTGAGTATAATACCCGCGATGATTTCGTGCCGGCTCATTTTTTGTGCGGACTGCTCCTTAATGGCGTCGATTGCGTCTTTTGGAAGCCTTTCCTTTGGCTTGAGCACAAGCAGGCTCCCCGCTACCAGAAGGATTGTCGTTAATGCCATAGGCAGGAACAGCACGTTAAACCAGCTGCCAAACGTAACAAGCCCCTCGGTCTCCGGAACCGCGTTTATCATACCGGAAATGATTGGCCCCCAAAGAACGCCGGTGAGCCATCCCGACCCGGGAATCAGGCACATGGAAAATGCAGTCAGAAGAATCAACGAATTCCCTTTCGAACCCTTTACAATCTTGCACAGCTCACAGCATTGCACGGCGATTGGAATGACGATAGCCACGCGCACGGTAATGGAAGGGGTCAGCACGCTCAGTATCACCCCGATTAAAACCCATGCCAAGACCAAAGACACATATGAAGGCTTAAACAGTTTGATAATCGCCATCGCAATTCGTTTTCCCAGCCCGGTCTTTTGCAGCGTATAACCGAAGAAAAGCGCGGGAACCAAGGTCCAGATTGCCGATGATGTGAAGCCGGAAAACACAACCGCCGGCTTCAGGCCGAGGGCAAGGGAAAAAAAGGCCAGAAACAACCCTCCCATTGAATAAGAAAGGTTGAAGGGTCTAAAAATCCAAATACCCAGCGTTATCAGAATCCCCCCCAGCATTACTTGCGCAATGTCGTTCAAATTCGCGGAAAAAGGCTTTATTATGATAATGAAAGCCGCAAACAGCAGCAAAAGCCCGCTTCCTAGATAAGATGGCCGTATTTTTTCCATGATTCCATAACCTCGTTTCATTTCTGTTTCCTCCTAAAAATATTTTGATGGCTTTACCTCGGATTAAAAATAAAAAAGTCCTTGATAAAGCATAATGCTTTATCAAGGACGAATACTCGCTGAGCGTGCGCCCAGAAGCCTGCATATTCGCGGTGCCACCTTGATTTACGGGAAAAAACCCCATACTCTCTGCAGGATACAAACATATCCCTCGCAACTGACGTATGCGTCACGTCATGGAGTACTCGGCTCATGTGCAGCTCACACTATCGCGAAACGATACGCCTTTGACCATGCCCTCGGCAGTCCATTTAACAGTCTGCATTTCAATCCGGCTCTCAACACCCCGAACTCTCTGTAGCGCGCATCTACTGTTTTTATCTCTGCTTCATCGGTTTATTATTATATTGCTTTAACGATAACACATGGCTGTAGATATGTCAATATATTTTTAACAGCCCCTAGTTGAGGGAAATTAAAGAAAAAGCCGCTTAATATTTCTCATAACTAAGCGGTTTTTGGCTGCCCGACTAGGATTCGAACCCAGACAAACAGAGTCAGAGACGCTTTCCAATGCTTTGATTTATTCTTTTGTTATACTGTTTTTTTAAGCTTGATTTTGATTGGTTACACAGTTGCTTACACCAATTTTTTGCGCGGCGTCATCTAACATATCCTCAGTGATGTGAATGTAATTGTCGGCAGTCATTGCAACGGTCGTGTGTCCCATGAGATAAGACGCTACTTTAAGCGGTACGCCTTTGCGCTGTAAATCCGTGCAATACGTATGCCGCAAACAGTATGGTACAAGGTCGGGCGCGACAACGGACATTATTTTCTTTCGCCTCATTTTGCCGTCCTTCGCTTTTACTTTGCCCCATTTCGCGCCCATGCTTTCATCCATTGCTTTTTTCAGCGATTCCCACGCTTTTTGGCGGCTGTTCTCCGTGTGCCTCAGCCCCGTTGTTATTTGCGTAAATACAGGGCTGAAAGGGTCGCCGCGGTATTCATACAGCTTGTAATAGATTTCGTCAGGTATAGGAATCTCACGCACTCCTGCGGCTGTTTTAGGCCCCTTTATTTTGGTTGTGCCACTTTCGATAGCTTCCATAACCTTAACCCTGTGACGAGCAAAATCAATATGTCGCCAATCAAGAGCATCGCGCTCACCGGGCCGTAAGCCACAGTACAACATCATCAGGAACATCAAGCCTGCGGGGTGTGATTCTGCAATTTTCAGAAAATGTTTCCGCTCAAAGTCCGTCAGGCTCCGGCGCTTGCATTTGATATATTGCGGCAGGATTAAAAACTCGGCAGGGTCATAATTAAGCAGCCTTGATTCTCTTGCTTTCTTAAATATTGCCTTTATGGTATCGCGCAGATGTTTTAAGTCTGAGTAGCTTTTGCCCGACCTGCTATTCATCAACCTTTGCAAATGAATATCTGTAACCTCATTAAGCCTTAACCCGCCTATTTGTGGTACTATAATGTTATCAACATATCGTTTATAATTTTTAAAGCTTTTTTCGGTTATGCTAGGCTTTTTATATACCTCCAGCCATTCGTGCGCCCACGCCTTAACCCGCATTTTCTTTGAAACGCCAACTACACCATCTTCCAAATCTTTTTTGTAAATTTCCGCTTTTTTGTCGGCTTCTTCTTGTGATACGGTGCTGGTTCTTTCATACCTTTTTCCACTATACATGAAAGTAGAACGAAATAATTTTTTCACGATTCCTCCTATCTGCGGTACATTTCACACTTCATTGCTATGTAATGTACCGGACTATGCGCATGTTGTCAAGGAATACATACGCTTACAAAGGAGAAACTTTATCGCTTGTCATTGCAACCGCAAGGTCGTTGACATTTACATACTTGTCTTTTCCAGTTTTCTCAACAGTAATACCATGTTTGTGAAGCCATTCCGGAAAATTTGCTCTGCTCCTGCCCGCGATTTGGGAAGCGCGGGTCATATTAAACAATACACATCCGCCATTCGATTTTGAAATGGTTTCAGCCAAATCTTTTTGTTCTCTGGTCATTATCATTGATATTACGCCTCCTCTTTTCTGAAGCTATATGTTTTAACAGATATAATTATTGTAATTTCGCATGATACCGCGATTTGCGGGGATTGGTAAAAATTAAAAAGCCCTATTTGGCTCAAAATTCACCAAATAGGGCTTGCATTTCTTTTCATACTGTGTTACAATGTTTGCACTGTGTTACAGTATTAAAAATGTCTGCAAAGCGTCTATCGGCTGTTCTGGAGCCTTTAGATGCGGGGACACGGATAGGAGCCTAAGCTATCCGCTTCCCACGCGGGCATTTTTTATTTGCATTTCTGCCATTATACCACAGCATGTACTGCATAGCAATAGTTTCCTTAAGTATTTTCCACTAAACATTCAACATGGCCTCCTATCCTTCAATATTTGTTGAAAACCTTTTAAATTATATCCTCTAACCAGCGCGAACTTCGTTGGCTTGCGAAGTTCTTTTGCGGTTAGAGTATTTTTATTGCCGGAACCGCTAGAAGCGCTGCCGCTAAAATAGACGCAATCAGAAAGAGTAGCTCGCCCATGGAGCTTGTCGGTATGCTTGCGATCCGAAATGTTTTGCGAGAAAATGGAGCTAACAACATGATTCCATATGGGTTAAACATATCGCAAAACAGGTGCGCTGCCGTTCCGATCGCCAGGCCCGCGAAAAGGTTCGTAAAAAGCGGATGCGTCCGGAATGCCAAATATAGCATCATGCAGGCAAAAAACCAAAATAAAGGCCAGTGCGGAAAATTCCTGCGGTGGTGGAAGCTTGAGAATGACCGGGCCGCGCCGGATGCCGACCGGCGAAACCCTTTTGGAAGAAATACCCGCCTTAACATATGGTTTATTTTAGAATTCGGGCTGTCTATGTCCGGCAGGATGCTTCCCAGCATGACGCCGCCGATCAGCGCGGCGGTACCGGCGCCCGGACTGTGTAAATTAATTGCCCCGGCGGCGCCAATGGCGGCAATAATCACCGTATTAAAGGCTATGTGTGTTTTTCCTGTCACGGGTGAGCTTCCTTTCTTTCATACTTTGTACCTATTTTGTTTTCATGGCCCTCCCCCCTCCGCTCTCTCATCATCTCTGTTGTAGAGATAAATGATAAAGGCAAGAGCGCAGATTAAAAGAATCAGAACAAGCATGATAATATTTATGATTATTTGCGTTCTGTCCCTGACCGGCAGTTTCTCATATGCCAGGCCTGAATTAAAAGAAGTATCCAAAAGGCCTATATCCGCCGGATTTATAATGCTTGCGGTATCTAAAAAAATATCCAAACACCCGCAGGTGCAGTCTTGTGTTCCGCCGCAACAGACACATTCAATATCTACAATTTCCTGATTATCCAGCGTCCTGTGTACGATTGCTACAGTATTCATACATGTATCTGATGATATCTCGGGAAGAGCAGAAGGATAAATGTCATGCAAATCATCGTTTTCATATTCAACGACGTCATCTATGACAGCATCATCTTTATTGACCGGATTATTAGGACGAGAACTTGGGCGGCGGTTGTTCCCAATACTTGAAACCGTAACGGATTCAGTCTCCACATTGCCGGCGTTGTCGGTCACCTCAAATGTATATGTACCGTTAGCGACGACCTTAAATTGAATTTCCTCGCTTCTGCCCGATAAGATCAAGCTGGCGTCGGTATTTGCGCCGGCAGGCGCGGCAATATGCCTCAGTCCGGATAAGCTGTCCTCCATATAGACCGACAAAACCGCTTCATTTCTCGCAGGAGATGAAGTTATCGTGATAGCCGGAGGGTCTTTGTCGATGTTGGCGACGGTTATGGAAGCGATCTGAATATTCCCTGCGGTATCAACGGCTTCAAAAGTGTAAACCCCGTTAGCGGAAACGGTAAACGGTATTTCCGCGTATTGCCCGGATAATTCCACGGTATCGCCTGCAGCCGCCCCGGACGAAGGCGTGACCGATTTAAGCCCCGATAAATTGTCCTGCATAGAAACCGTCAATGTAATGTCCGTGTTGACCCAATTGGTGGCTGAAGGCGTTATATGTACAACCGGCGGGGTTATGTCAATCAGAATGTGAAAGGTTTCCGTATCAGAGACGTTTCCCGCGGCGTCTTCCACATAAAGCTCAATGTATCCGCTTATTTCATAACCGATTTCAGGGTTTTCACCATATGCGGCGGCCTCCCAATTCTGGACCAGGATTCCTTTGTCGTTAAAAACCCTGTAATGAATGAATTGCACGCCGGATTCGCCTTCATTGCCCTCCGGGGTGTCGTCGGCCTCGATGATAACGCTTATATATTCGTTTGTTATGAAGGCGTCCACGCTAAGGAACCGGGCTAATCTTCTTAAAATGTTTTTGTCTTTTGGCTCAAACCGCACGGAACTGATTGCCGGCGGCGTCCTGTCAAACCACCGGTAATCGACTCCGGTTGGGGTGATATTTCCGGCCCTGTCCTCCGCAAAAGCGGCATATATCCCGTTTTCAGTAATTTCAAACGCCGCTGTGCTTTCGCCTGCCAATTCCGCACCATCAGGAAGCAGGATATGCTTTAATCCCGAATAATCGTCCGAGGCCTCGACGTCCAGCATGACGGACGTCGCGTTCGTCCATTGGGCCACGCGCGGAATCATCGAGATTTCAGGCAGCACACGGTCAATCTGATTGATGGAGATCTCCCTTGTAACCGCGCTGCCCGTTTCATTTGCGGCAGAAAACGCATATGTGCCGTTTTCAGTTATGGTAAAGGTTTTTGTCACGGTGTTTCCCGATATATTTTCCGTTCCGGCTGAGCTCGTAAAGGTTGACGTCCCCGAAAACTCGTTGGAGATGGTAAGGGAAAGCTCGACGTCGCTGTTTGTAAACTCCCCGGCCGGCACGCTGGTGGTATGCTCCATGACCGGAACGCCTTTATCAATATTTGAGATTGTAATGGAGCCGGTACCCGCATTGCCGGCGTTATCCTCCACCTGAAATGCATATGTGCCGTTTTGCGAAGCCGTGAACTGGATGGCGGCGCTTGCCCCGGACAGCGCCGTGCTTTGGCCTGTCGTAAGGCCTGCCGGGACATTGATGGATTTTAACCCGGATTGGTCGTCCTGAACGGTAACGGTTATGATTACGTCGCCGTTTGTCCAACTGGAATCCGGCGAAGCGGCGATGCTCATGGCGGCCGCCGTGACGTCCTGAACGATGGAGACCGTACCGGACGTCAAATACCCGGCGCTGTCGGCGCTGCGGCTGTCCCTTGCCCGCACCCGTACCGCGGCGGACGTATCCCCGGGCTTCGCTATTGTATGCGTATACGTCCGGATTGTACTGTTCTGCGCCTGCGTCCACGCGCCGCCGTTTACGGAACGCTCGACGATATAGTTTATAGTATCGCCGTCCGCGTCAGATGACGCATTCCACGTCCATGTCAAAGCGGATGTATCCCACGCATTGACCGCCGCCGCAGGCTGCGTGGCGAAGGACGGTACGTTGCCCGGCGCGTGGTTGTTTATCACGTTGCGCTGATCGCTTGTCCGCCAATCGGATTCAAGGCCGCTTGCGGACCGTGCTTTTACGCGGTATCTGACGGTGTTCGCCTGATCGCGGGTAAGCGTCTCTGAGCGGCTTGTCGCGGCGCTGCGCTGGATTTCTACCCACCCGCCGCCGTTGATTTGCCGCTCCAATATGTAGCTGGCAATGGCGCCGCCGTTGCTTGTAGACGCGCCCCATGAGACGGTGTACGCCTGTCCGTATGTAATTGACGCGGGTACTGTTATGCCGGCGGGGATGGTGGGCGGGGTTTCGGCTGAGACGTTCCCGCTTCCATCCACAGCCATTGTATTCGGCAGGACGAACATGGGGCGGACAAGAGCGTTTCCGCCGGCGTGCGTCACTTGAAAGGAAGGACTCTGTTCCCCGCGTGCGCTCGTACTCATACCCGTGTAATGAGGATACCACGTAGTCGTACCACCACTGTCATTCCAATAACTATAGTAGTTTTCTACAACCGTTCGTGTACGCATGGTCGCTGGCGTTCCGTCCGGATAGGTCGTGTTTGTTATATGCGGCATAGCAACACCGCAAGGAGTACTGTAAACTGTTGATCCCGAGAGGAGCCCCGCGACAGTAGAGAGCTTATACCAGCCGGAAACCGTTACATTAAACCCAAACTCCGCAGCGGACGGCGTAAACACTTTAACGCCGTTTGTCGCAGCTCCATTTCCGGCTGGGATATCGACCGCCCTTATGTGATTTCTGATATCGGCGCCGATAAGGTTGAAGTAAGTGTTGTTAAGATATGTATACTGGTTGGAATTGAGAAATGAAACATAGTCGCTGCCACTTACACCGCTCCAAGTTGACTGGTACGCGGAATTAACATATCTTGCAACAAGAAGCGTCCCGCCGTCAAAGTTGGATGAATATGAAGATGACGGGCGCCCCTGCCATACGACAATAAAATCGGTTGCGACGCCGTCTACCGGGATTTTTACGATAGCTCCAAGCGCCTGCTGCCCCAGCGTTCCCGCCACCGCGGCGCTCATGGGGGCGATGCTCGCGGATGTTGGGGTTATGGGGGCATTTTCTTCGGTAAGCTCTTCACCTTCCGGGTCGGGGGCGGGGACCGGCTCTTCCCCGGTCAACCCCGGTGACGCAACCGGTAAATCCGCTTGCGGCGTCGGGGAGCTTATAGCATCCTCTTCGTCAGAAAGCTGTATTTCCGTTGCTATAGGTTCCTCATAGGCAACCGCTGCCGGCATAAAAGGATTGATCATGAGGGTAATTGCAAGGAACATTGATATTATAAGGTTTCGTGTATGGTGAACCTTCATCTTTTTATCCTTTCAGTGAAGTAATGGCGGATTGATGTATTGACAATGTGACGCCTGGATATTTTTCCTTGCACCGGCTTATAAAACCATCAAGCGATATATTTTCAGCGCATTCGGATATTTCAAATCTCAAGGGGCCTCCGAGTTCCGTTAGATATAATTGAAAATGATTAAGGCCGTCATGGCTGATTTGCCCTATTGTTATCATCTGTTTCCCCTCTTTTCATTGTTTGTAGGGATACCGCCCATCCCATCGGCCCGGACGCGGCGTATCTCAACCGGGCTGCCGGCCGCGGCGCCGGCGCCCGGGCCTTAAGATATATTTAAAAATTGATATAATAACGTGGGTTTCGCGCTACACCGTTAACAATCCATTCAAAATGCAGGTGAGGTTGTGTCGATAGCCCTGTATTACCTACGGCCCCGATAACATCACCGCGAGTTACCGTATCTCCCACACTAAGCGGGCTGGGCCCTGCCAAGTGTGCATACAACGTTGTCAGCCCGTTTCCGTGGTCGATGATAATGTAGCAGCCGTAACCCATATCCGCATAACTGGTGAAGGTTTTTGTGACTACACCATCCAAAACCGCAAAAATCGGCGTACCCTGATTCGCAAGTAAATCAATTCCTTTATGGTTTGGGTTGGCCGACCACGGCCTAGGCCCAAATTCACCATATACAGGATTAATCCAATACACTCCTCTCGGCAAAGGAACAATTGGGCCTTCGCCTGACAAATCTAAATCCTCATAAAGCTCCCAGTCAATCTCCCAGTCAAAGTCAATATCGTCGGTATCGCGAAAATTGAAGCTCAAACCCAGTTCATTCGCCAATTCCTCAAGCCAGCCCATGAAGTATCTTTCTCTCCAGATGTCTAAAATCGCTTCACGGTCAGCTGCTTCCTCTATCCCGCAGCGCTTTAAAGCATCATCATACGCCAAAACGTGTATTAACTCAAAAGATATGATACGGATTTGGTCTTTGCCGCTGCGCCTGGCTTTTTCATCGGCGGCTTCCCGCGCCTTTTCCACGAGATTTGCAGCGTTTAATTCAGTGGGGCTGCTTTCGCCTATGCCGATATATCCGAGTATTTCGTCTTTAAAGCGGTGTATATTAACTTCCACGGTTTCATACCCGCATCTGCCGGTACACTCACCTTCCTCATTATCGTGATGCACATATTCTTTAATAACCTCATGCATAACAAGAAATTCGAGAGCGGGAAAAATATACGGCCTCGTAAGGGCCTCATCCGCATCTTCGCTTATGTACGTCGTAACCATCATAATAATATCAGCCGGTACACCCAGCTTATGAATGTTTACGAGCTCCTCGATGCGTTCGGGATTGCCCTCCACCGTTCCGACCGAACCGGCCAGCATGGGAACACTATCGGTAAAAAATATGAGCATTAAAGGCAACATCATGAGCATTCCTAATATTCCGATAATTGCGGTGATAATAATGGTTACCTTTATAATTCGCATAAACTACACAACTTCCTGGCTAAGCCAATTTCCCCCCTGTTTTTTTGGCATAAGGCTGTCTTTCCTTCTTAATATCATGCGGATTTACAGGTTTAACCTCTACAATTTGTTCTTCTGTTGATATCGTTGGCAGCTTCTTTTTTTTCTTTGCCGGCGTGCTTGTGTCCCGCACAACTCGCTGGCCCGCCCCTAAATTATTAGTTGTGCTTGGCCCAGGCTGCGCTGTATCGCTTTTGTTTTCATTTGCCGGGTAAACTTGTGCCTTTTGAGATGCTTGCCTTACAGGGCGTTTTTGAGGGGATACAAGCGGTTTTTCATGTGCTTGATATTTAGATGGTTCATTTGACTGCGTAATGTTCGTATTTTCATAAAGGTTTAACATCGGCCTTTCCCTTATAACGCCATTAACTGTTGTTTTGTTTGCAGGGTTCGCCACCCCTTCGCTTTCGTGGCCTGCAGAGGCTGTCGTTATTCTTGCGGGGTCAAATTCAAATTTGTCTGTTACGGGTTTAGGTATATGTGAATAGTTTACCGCCATTGTATCTGTAACATGAGGCCTTTCGAGCCCCTTTTCACCGGTAACAGCCCAATCAGCCGCCACAGCTTTTTCGTATTTCAAAACGGCGTTTGCGTTGGCAACCTGTCTACTGCCGGCGGCTTGCTCACGGCTGCCGCTTTCTGCATTAACTTCCGCAGCATTGTCACTATAAGCTACATCGGCTAATTGCGGCCTGGCCCTGCCACGGTTTTGCTTTCTAATCTCCCTGTTAGCGTTTGACAACATGTATTTAGCCGATGTATAACTGGCGTTTTCAATTTCCTTGTCCCAGGTATCCGCATCCCATTTAGAGACGTCCATGCGTTCTTTGATCCGTGCGGCGCCGTATTGCACGGGATTGGTTTCGGCCAGGTTTTGCATATATTTTTCTTTTTCGTTTTCAAGCCGTGCCTGTTCCATCTCTTCCGCGCGCTTCGTGAAAATATTCCCTTTCGGAAGCCTCGAGCCTATTCCGGCGTTCCCATGCCGCATAACCCAGCCTGCGCCTGCCGCGACGCCCTGCGCGACGCCCTGATACACGGCAGAAGATTTAGCCGCTTCCGTGGCGCGGTTGTCCATGTTTTGAGCCCATGAACCCACATAACCGTAAGACCCTATCCTGTCTTGGAGCTGCGCGGCAGCCGGCGCGGGATTGCTGACAATATGCTGGGCGGTATCCAATACACCGAGAATCTTGTTCCGGAAAAGGAAAATAACAACCGCAATCGCAATCTGAAAAATAACAGTAATCAGCCAGCCGCCCGACGGCGCAAGGTGTTGCCATAGCATTCCGTCAAACCAAAGGATAACTGAAAGCGCAAAACTCAAAAGGACAATCATGCAGGATATTTCAAATATCTTTTTAATCCAGGCTGCGATTATCCGCGTGCCGCCAAGCTGTGGGATTAATCCTATTATCATTACGGGGATGCCCAAGAGATATAAAAATATTTTGACTGCCCGAAAGGCGAGCTGGCACAAAACAAGCGCAATGATAATCAGGCACTTGAATAACGTCAGAAGTATATGAATAGCGGCAAGCCCCAGTTGATGGAAGCCGTTTTCCCATGCAAACGCTTTTTTATTTGCAGCATTCCATTCTTTTATTTTTTTTTCTCTTTCCTTATCGCCGGGAGGGAGCTTCGTTAGTAAATCTTCAACTTGACTGTCTTGAGGATCGGCGCCCAAAAATTGCAGGGAAATCCATGGCCTGTGTATCTGCGATTTCCAAATCTCCCCGGCTATGTTTGTGGCGTACCCGGTACCGGAAGCCCCTCCCGGCATGGCTGAAGAAACGTAATCCGAAAAGGATTTTGTTATCTCTTCGTCTAATTCTATGACCCAGGACGTGTTTGTGGCGAGCAAAGCCGCCATACAACCGATTAAAAAAACTTTTAAAATTTGGTTTAATATTTCACCGAAATGCCTCCTCAACAAAAGCCATGCCAAAAAGATTCCTACTATCCCAAATACTAACCCGAATGACGGTTTGAACATATTGTCGTGCAGGCTTTTCTGAAAATCGTCAATTTCGGGACCAATCAAGGACGGGAACGAGAATTCCGAGGCAAGGTAAAGAACCGTGCATGTTGCTTGAACTATTATAACTGTACCCCTGAAAATCCCGTTAGCAAGTAAATTGGGCGCCTTTGCAAGCTTATCCATTATACCCGGCTCAACAACGTCAAGCGCGTAATAATCCGCGTTGTTGATGTATTTTCCGTCGCCGTCCTTAATTTCCTTGAAATCGTCAATGCTTTCAATCGCCTTGGACGCGCCGGCCGGAACCGTGAGGGCGGGAGCGAGGAAAATTAATATTAAAATAACGATGCAAAGTCTTTTCATTTTCTCACCTTTTATTAAAACATACGGATTATCTAAAACAGGCATTGCAAACTACGATAAAATCGTATATAATATTTTTATAGGGAAATGGAGGGTAATCAAGAATGTATAGAAGATTCGTTGAAGCCAATTCTTTCTATAAGGATTGGCAGGCACTTGGCCTTGGCGATAAAGAGTTGATTTCCCTTCAAAATGCAATTTTAGCAGACCCTAACATTGGTGCTTTGATTCAACATACCGGGGGAGCTAGAAAACTACGATTTTCTTTTCCCGGAAAGGGCAAGTCCGGAAGTGCACGCGTGATTTACGTAGATATTGTGGTAAAAGAGACAATTTATCTTGTTATGGTTTATGCCAAAAATCAACAGGAATCATTAAATAATGAAGAAAAAAAGATATTACACGCTATGATAAAAAAGTTGAAAGGGGAATAAGGGAATGTCTGAACGGAATGAATTTTTCGAGAAATTTAAGCAGGGTTTACAGGAATGTATTGATTTTGAAAATGGTGATAAAACCAAAGGCAGAGAGACTATTCGGTCTATTCCGGAGCCTCAATATTTTCCCAGCGACATTACCCAGCTCCGCAAATCTCTAAATATGACTCAAAAAGGTATGGCAACTGTGCTTGGAGTATCCACGAGAACAGTTGAAGCATGGGAAACTGGCAGGAGCCACCCGAAGGGAACCGCTACAAGGATGCTTTACCTGATTGAGAACGATAATTCTATTGTCCAGCGACTCCTGGAATGAAGTTTTAAAGGCGATGAAAGACGTGATTATGAAAGGTTGTTGACGACATGAAAAGAATAATCGCGATTTTACTGATGCTCGTATTGCTGGGCGGCTGTGGCGGGAATGTCTTCAATCGCCGCGGCAGCGCCGACCGGAACCGTGAAAGCCGACACGAGTATCATGGAGGATTATTCATGACGGATTACAGAATTGGGGATGCCTAAATGAAAATTGATTATTACGAAATATTAGGTATTGAGCGTTCAGCGACGCAAGAGGAAATTAAAAAAACATATAAACAGCTTGCAATGAAATACCACCCTGATACAAACGATGCAAAAAATGCCGGCGCATTTTTCCGTATGATTCACGAAGCCTATGAGGTGTTAAGCGATTTACAAAAGAGGCAGGAATTTGATGGATTACAGTGCGTAGAACAAGAAAAACATGATGTTCCAGACCCCGGCCCTGAAACAAATTCCGATACCTCTTACCATGAAGAAGGCAGAGTGGAGTATTCTCACCCTAAAGAAAATACTTCATTATTTTTGTCTATATTAAATATTTCTTTAAAAGGGCTTCTTTTCTTTCCTTATATTGCGATATCTATACTTACATTCATTTGCGGAATGTTAGCTGCGATTATGCAATTTGCTTTGTTGTTAGGTGTTATGTTTCTATTGGCGGGTTTGGTGGTGCTATTAGGCTTTTTAATTACTGGAATGGGAATAGAGGAAATAGTAACGCTTTCTTTTATTGGGTTGCTTGCTTTGCTTTGTTTTCTTGCCCCCAAAATTATGATGGGTATATTAACTGGACTGGTTAAACTAGCAGCAAAATTACGTGGTTTTATTTTTGGTTGACTGTTCAAACTGCGATAATCATGTTTCTGCAACGCGCCGGCCGGCGCGTTTTTTTATTTTGCGGCCCCTTTTTCAAGCAAATCCTTTATATTGCCGTTGCAAAGCGCGATATGCGCCTCCATACCGTGCCGCACGCCTATCAGATAAGCGACGTCGGCAGCATTTGTCTGATAATCGCCAATCGCGTCATAGATTTTGTCAAGCCGGTTATACGTGAAACCATGTTCCAGTTCTTCTATAAACCTGCTCATTTTCTCGGCGTTATCGGTGTACCGTTTCCATGTGTGGCACTCGTTGTACATATCCTGATGCATTTTTTCAAGCCACGCACCTATAGTCTTTTCCAAACCTGCATTATGTACCAGTTCAGTCATTTTCCCCGCTCCTATAATTCAAGTTTATTGAAATTGATATTTACTCGAATTGTATCACAGGTTCAATGTGATGTCAATAATAATCTTTAAGGTCTTTTTTGGGTTGTTATGTTTCTTCAATGTTTTTTTTAATGCTATGTTCATCGACTGCTTTATGATATTATTATGATGCTAAATGTAATTAAAGGATGGTTAAAATGATTGATAAATATTCTTATACCCTTCGCATCGACACTCCTTCGTGGCACAAATTTCAATATATTTCTAATAAAAACAAACGCTCTCTTAATAAACAATTAGAATTGATTATCGAGCTTTTTATTGCTGCTTACGAGAAAGAAAACGGAGAAATTCAGATTGATTCTGAAGAATAATATCCCGGTAGCTTTCCTTGAAAAGGTGGAACGACAGTAGCATAAGCGAGTTTTGGGACATCCCCAGCGCTTTTGCGAGTTGTTTCACCTCTACATTTTCGTCCGCCGGTATCCGTAGCGAAAAACAGTCTATTTTCATTGCCCCAGCCTCCTTCAAACACTTATTTTTAGCGCCGCCAACCTGCGCTCAATGTCTAATATCAAAATATCGCTGTCCGCCTCATCCGGCCGCGCAGGGGCTTCTTCCGGCTCCGGCAGTTTTTCCTCTTCGGGCGCCGTGGCTTTGCTTTCGACCGGGGTCGTTCTGAAAAATTTGATGAGGTCGCCAAATACCGCGTCAAACCTCAATTTGGCAACGCGCCCGTTCATGTCTGAGAACAGGCACTCCGCATTTTGCAGGTTCATCAACGTGCCTATGTTTTCGGGCGTCGCGTCAAGCCTCAAATAATCAAGCATACGGATTGCTTCATCTTCATCGCTGGTATGGAAACAAAACTTATATGTCATGGTCGTACGCAGCTCTTCGCTGGGCAAATCAAGCACGGAATGCCCGTTTAGTACCGTCGCAATATACAGCGACCGTCCCATGCGGGCAAGCGATTTTATCATGTCGCTGCCGGACGGGATCGCCTTCAACATCCATGACTCGTCAATAACCGCCAGTTTGGACTCATGCGGGAAAGACCACGCGAATTGCTTGATGAAGTCTACTGAAAGGGAAATCAGTAAGCTGGCCGTGTTCTCAGCCGCGCTGAAATCTTTTTGCAGCTTACCTTTCTCCGGAAGCGACAGCCCCCTAAAACAAATTACGTTCATCGGTTTATCTAAGCTTATGGCCTGTTCAGTGCCATCGCCGAAGATAAGCCGTGACAGTCCGTTGTCTACCTCTGACGATATATTGCGGTGCATTGCCTTCGCAACGCCGTAAAGCTCATCCTTCGGGTTATACTCGGAAAGGGCCTTAATAACACCCAGCATACAAGGTCGCGCACTGTTTCTAACTTTTTTTACACTTTCCTTCAAAACTGTATGCGCGCCGCTTCCAAATTCGATTTTCAGTAAAGTCATGATTGTGGAAGTCGCCAGCTCCGCCGCATAATCTAATCTGTTTTTAAACATGATGAACGGGTCAAGAAGCCCTTTGTTTTTTGAATCGCTTGTAAGCTCCACAACATTTACAAGGTTTAGCTTGCTGCCTATTATCGGCAATTCCTTCCAATGCGACCGTTCGCCTTTCGGGTCGATAAGGACGCAGCGCCCACCGTTCAAAACATGCAGATATGCGTATACATTTACATTGAAGGATTTTCCAAATCCTAAGTCGCCAAAAAAAGTAGCGGCGGGAGATTTGTCTTTAAGGCACGCTTGCGTCATATTTAGAAAAACCGGCTTGCCGTTCGCCATTCCGATGTAATACCCCACGCTGTCGCCGACACGGTTGTTTACGCCGAAAATCCCTCCGGCAATCGGGAACGGCGACAAATACTGTTTAAAATCAGCCGCATATGATTCCGTTCCGGGAATATGCTGCATAAAAAACCGCATTTGATCCGCACCGGGATGCACCGCGCTAAACTCCCGCTTAGTGAAGTGCTGTTTTAGTTCGCTTATTTGCTTTTTCACCATTTCAAGGTCTGTTCCGGAAACACAAATGGATACCGACGTTTTGTTCATCGGAAGCTTGTTGTCATTTAATTCCCGAATTAAGGTTTCTGTTTGTATTCGCGCTTCATTTAAATCGGACGGGATCGCCTCGCGGGCTTTCGTAATCTGTTTTATCTGAGCTTTTTGCTTTGTTTGTTCATCGCGAAGCTTGTCCACTGCTTTTTTAAAATGGATATTTTCGATATCTATGCATATTTCTACCGGGATAGGCTGCTTCTGAAGGCTGTAAATCCATTCGCAATCCTGCGTGCCGAAGTAAATATCCGGGACATTTGTCACGACCAAATAGCTTTGGTATGAAACCGTTCCGTCATCGTGCCGAATCCGGACAGCTTTCGTGCCCTCGGCCTTTATTTCGCCCTCAAACATTGTCATGACGTCATTTTTATGCGGACGGAGGTATTCAAATTTCCCCCCAAACTTTTCACGTTCCGCTGCGGGTTTCCATTCCGGCGTATATTTTTTCCAAACGCGGCCGTCATCGTCTTCTATGTCTTCTAAAGTTTTCTTAAGCGGCACCTCTGTTTTTAAGCCCTTATACATAATCCGCTTCAGAATCCATTGCGTTTCGCTGGGGCGGAGACGGTAAAGCTCCACGCAGCTGTTGAGGGCTTGAAACGCCTCCGCCTCCCATGCCATATATTTCTGATGCTCAACCATGGTTATATCGCCTGGCGCAAGCAGGACAGCGCGCATCGCGGCGTAGGCAGGGCTTTTAAAGAACTGGAATATTTCCTTTGTCAGTAAGTCAAACTGGTCGATTGCCTCCCCTTGCAGCTTTACAATCAGGTACGTTGTATAATCATTCCAGTCTTGGCAATCGTTTTTTAACTCGGCGTATGTCATATTATTAATGCGTACGGCTTCATCACGAAGCAAGGAGTCCGCCCGAATTTTTTTGTTGAGATTCACATAATGCTGCTCAACATCCTCGGTTGTAGGGATTACTAAAATTTTCATCTTTGTAACATTTTTTATCGTGTGAACCAGGCTGTTCAAGATGCCGCGCTGGGTCTTATAACTCTGATAGTCGTAATTGAATCCGCCCAGCTTATACGCCGCCCAACAACTGCCGTTTGTGTTGAAAATGAGATTGTTTTCATAATACGCTATTGGCAATGACACCAACGCTTGACCCATCATGCCGTTTTCCCCTTCTTTTTTACGGTTATCCGGTGGCGGTACCCGCACCGCCACCGGATTCTGTATCCCTGTTCTTCTTTTTGGTGGGCAGCAGTGACGTCCCGAAACAGCTCGTACCGTTTCCCGCGCGCAAGAAAAAATATCACATAATCCCTCGCAAAAGCCAGCAGCATCTTGCCGTCAAGCGTGTTGTACTTTAGTACCCGGGCAATCAACCATGGTAAAAAGACAAATTTTACGCCTATACTTGCAAATTCGTTTCCGAAAACAAAATTGGGATGCCCAAACAGCCTATCAAATAGAAAAATAATTACGGCCGATCCTGCGGCATACCCAAACCCCGACAAGCTCACCGGCGCCGGCAAAATCTTGTCGAACAGGATATATATCCGGTTATCGTGCTTCCAAATAAACTTGTAACTTGGCAGCTTAATGATTTCCTTTTCCGTTACTTCAGCCATTTTTTACTCCTTACGGTAAAAGCCTATTGAATCCATTGTACGATTCCCGCCATTATATTTTTGACAGTCTCAACATTCGCGACAATAACCCCGACAAAGATTCCTCCAAAAAGGATGAGTACAGACCCCCATACCCTTCTTGTACTCCAAAAAACGTATATCGCCCCTATGACCGCCGCCATGACAATAAGGTACCCTGCGCCCTCCCTAATTTTTTCGTCGGCCTTTTGCAGGGCCGCTACGGGGTCTGTAGAGGCAAACCCCACAAAAGTAAGAACCATCACCATAATAATTGCCAAAACAATAATGCGGGAAACGGGGTAATACCTTCTCATCATTTTATAATTTTTCATTTTCATAAACTCCCTCACAAATTATATGTCCGTAAATTAATATCTTTAGCGTAAAATTTATCACGCTTTTGCAACAATATGTTAAATCGCTGCCGTATCTCCGTTCCATTCATATCGTTGGTTTTTATAGTTACTATTGCTAAATATTCGTTTGACAACGCCGTTTTGTAAAGCGCCAAGCTCTCAATCATGACAAAATCCATGCTTCCGTGCAGAAGCAATTCTTGAAACTTCGTTTTGTCTGCATCCTCCGCAAGATAATAATCAATTTTGTTTTGAGCCTCCGCATACCACGTTTTCAGAAAATCATTTAACATATGCTGCGCCGAATTTTTATCAATATCGGCGGCGTGCTCTCCTGAATGTTCCTGCCTGTTGTAATTTGCTATTTCCGGCGGCGCGGTCAGCCGTGGAATGTCCTCAATTATGTATTTGCCATTTCCATCGCTGTACAGCGGCACTATAAAATATAGTGTCTTTTTTGTAGTGGTTACGGCTGGCGAAGCTGTATTTCCAGAATCAACCGCCCTTGTGGCTTCCGCTCTTTTCGTGTAAGCCACCTCGGCCATAACGGTTATATCATACTGATTTTTGCTGTACTCTGTAAGGTGGAGGGCTTGCACGTAATCAGCGGCGGCCGATTCTCTAAGTGATAAGTTTTCCGTAATATCCGCGGCGAGTCTTGCGCCACAGTATCGTTCAAGCCGCCTGCGATAATCGTCGCGTTGTTGTCCCTCATATGTAACATAATGGTTGATGAAATCTTGTGCAAAAGCCTTTGCTTCGCTTTGTAAAACAACTTTCGTTTGTAACGCTTGTTCTGTTTCTTTCATCTCCGCCCGTAATTGAGGCGTCCTGTCACCTTTGATTACGTTCCAAACACCCAGCCCTACCAAAAGAATCACGCCGCCAATTAATATCCCTCGTAGTACTGCCATGGTGCGTAGATTAGTATTCCATCTTTTCGGTGGTTTAGGCGGTCTTGGTTCTTTTGGTTTCATTACTTTTTGTCTTGATTTCTTTGCCGGTTTTTTTGCGGAATTCTTCGCTATTTTATTTTCCTGCATCATTTATTCACCGCACGTTTTTTATAATTAAAATCAAGGTTTACCGTATTATCAGCTTTTTTAAAGCCGATTTCAGAAACAATCTTTTCGGCCGCAGGCTTCGGCGCGTTGATAAGACGTTTCGCAAGCTCCGGTATAATCACCCTATGGTTTTCCGCGAGCTCGTCCGCTTCAATTTCATCTATCACGTCGTCTACAAATAAATACGCCTGAAATTCGTCTGTATCCGCGCCTTCCTTGAATAAAAACCGTCCTTTTATTTTCGGCAGCCGGCAGGCGTCTGTGTTTCCAAGAACAATTTCGCTTGCGGATTTATCGGCAAACCGTCCGCAAATCCGCACGGGCACATTATTTTTTATCTGTCCTGTGATTACGTTCGCGTCCGGGCGCTGTACTCCCAAAAAGAGATTGATACCCGTCGCGCGGGAAAGACGCGCCAGTGTTGACAAATAACCGCTTAGCTTCTGTACCTGTTCCTTTTCTTCGCCGCTTAACCCTTGCTTGTCGAGCATTTCACCTATTTCATCGCAAAAAACGCCGATTCTAGAAAGCCTTTCGTCGTCGCCCACCCTCTGGTTGTATTCTTTAAGCGTTTTGCATCTCAAGGCGCGAATTTTCGCAAACCTGGCGTCGTTTTCCTTTACAAGCAGCTCGAAAAGCTCTATTGCCCGTTTGCGTTCGGTTATAACCTCGCCGAATTTTTCATATTCAATTCCAAACTCGACGCCGCCCTTAAAATCAAGCATGAACGGCAGGCCGGATTTTTTTATGAATTGCCAAAATACACACCGCAATATTACGCTCTTGCCGCTTCCCGTTTCGCCTGCCATTAAAACATGAGGCGTCCGGTTCAAGTCGAAGCAAATCGGGCCAAGCGCATTTTCTCCTATCACTAGGACGCCGTCTTTTTTATTTATATATTCGTCATTCCAGTTGATTTTCTCAGGCAGCTTATAATCGCTGCTGATTGTGGTTAATTTTACTTTCCGCTTGCTGCCGTATGGCTCTATTTGCAAAATTGAAGCATCTAAAGCCGTTTCAAGCTGCGGCTTGCTTTTTTCCCATGTTGTGATCGGTATCGTACTTTTGAAAGCTAGGATAATCTTTTTATCATCCTCTTTTTGAAAAATCAGCATCGGATATTTTTTATCTTTGCCTATAAATTTGATTTCCTCAAAAATTGCATAATAATCCTTGATTGCCCTTGATTGATGCGCCCCGATTGCGGATAGATACAAGAATGGAGAAACGAGAAACAGTCCGTATATCAGCCATTGAACATATACAGGCGCGTCTATTTCAAAAAACAGATCGCGTTGTATGTAGGCTACGGCAGCCACGGCGACAAAAATGATAAACCCGGCCAGCGGCTTTGTTTTGTTCAGCTTTTTGATTCCATAAAACAGCGACTTTAGAAATCTGCCGGTCATTCTAAATATGCCGCTTAACAAGCTTTCGAACGGATCACGCCTTGATGTATTGGGCGTCATTTTGCTAGCCCTCCTTCTCAAACACAATTTTCCTGTTCAAATACCGGCGCGTAGTACGGTATTTCGTATGCCCCAGCGCCTCCATAACCTTGCCGTTGGCGGTGAATGCATCCGCTGTTTTCTTGCACTCTTTTTTGTAAGCTTGGGCAAAGGCCCGGCGTAAATCATGACACTCTATACCAAGCTCGGCGGCTTTATGGCCCATATGGGAGACCGAATAAAAGACAGGCTTGTCCTCATCGGCGGCTTCGAGGAGCTCCGGGAGCTCCCGCCTCAAATAATCATCCTCCAGCGTTGTTACGGTTCGATCCTTGCCGCCCTTGCCGTTAACGATTTGGATTTGCATGTTGTCATCGGTAATCGATATATCCCCGGACCTTAACGCCGCAACCTCGTCAACACGTGCGCCGGACGCCAGCATAAGCCTGTAAGCAACCTTTAGCTTTTTATCGCGTATCGCGTTAATCTTGCGTTTCGCCGTATCAAGCTGCAACGGTTCAAATTCACGTTTTTTGTAGTTACGCTTATGGCCTGCGGTCGCCGCGAAAAAATCGTCGTTAGGGACCCGCAAGGCCGGGAAGCACTCTTTGAGTTCCAACAGGCCGCGTTTCGCCGCGCTGAAATCGTTTTTGGTTCTAAGCTTTAAAAGGCGGCGTTGTATCTCTTCAGCACGTATTTGATATTCGTTGTTAAAATCGTAGCCGTGAAAAAGGCTTTTAACGGCGTGGTAATATTTCTTTGCCGTGTTTTCGCTATACTTGTTGTAAAGGTGCTGCCGTAGCTTATCTAAAATATCGTATTTCATTTTAATTTTTCCTCTTCATCAGGTACAACAAAATTTTTACGCCATGCACAATCTTCTTTTTTTAGAATTTTTGAGAATTTAAAAACAAAAAATCCAGTCCAACTTAATACAACAATCAGAAGAATAATTTCCTGCATATGCACAACCTTTCCCTTCTCCCCTACTGCCCGGCCGCCGGGGCCTGTCCCCTGCCCTGCTCAGTGCCCCCTAACAACCCCCTGCGCCACTCCCTCACGGTCGTGGCGCGCAGGGGGCCTCCACTCGGCCTCCTTCCCCCTCCGTGTAGCCTATATATCATTTCATTAATATAGGTTGTCCGCTTCGCGGTACCCGCCCGGCTATGCTGCACATCGCCTTGCTGTTACCACTTGCTTCCAACCTATATATAATTACATTATATATAGGCTATTATCTGCCTAGGAACAAAACCTGTTGTAACATGCATTGTAATGCCGTCTCAGGCGCAGTGATTTTCAAGCGAGTGTTTTGTGTCCGTGTCACTACTGAAAAATTGTTGTTGCAACAGCTTTTTTTATGTTGCTGTTAATGTTGTTAATGTGTTGTACATCTCCAAGTTAATGACAATCATACGCCGGCGCCGTCCCTCTTCCCTGATATATACAGCTTTTGTTATCTGCCGTTTATCGGTATCAATCCAACACAAGCACTTCCAGATTGCAAGCTTGGCGCCTGATTCCTCAAATTTGTTGCGGTCCAGGAGCGCCTCGAGGACGGGCCGTTCCACTGCCAGATAACTACCATCTTTTATCAAATGCCCGGATTCGCTCTCAAGGCAATGTGTTGTAATCGCTACAAATTCAGCAACAAAATTATTAAGACGCATGCTCCGACAACTCCGTTATTAGGGCTACAAATTTATTTTTGTTAATCTTGGCTACCCTTTTTTTATCGTGAACCGTGCTGTAGTTGCCTCCGCTGCAATCCAGAATTTTATGCTGCATTAACTCGTCAACCACTTTTTTCCTTTTGTAGTCCGGTAACAATTCCATAATTGTATTGAAGAATATCGCACTCGGAACATACACCACATTTTCATTTTGCGGAGCCTGTAAAGCTTGTTTGCTTTCCATTAATTCGTTGAGGATTTTGGCGACGCAAACAAGAAAAGGATTCCCGCCAATGTTTTTGGGGGCCGGCCCATCTGGCGCCGCGTTGTCAAATTTTGTTGCCGGCTTTTCGTATTTTTCAATATAATCCATTTGCTGCAGCAGCTTTATTTTTAACTTATTAATCTCCTGCTGAAGCTCCTCAACGTCCGGGGGATATTCGTCAGAATCTTCGATTGCAACAAGTTCCAGCGGCGGCTCAAGGCCCATATTGTCAGCCATCTCTAAAACATACTCCGCAAGCTGGTTGGATTTATCGCATAGCCTGTCTATTTCACGGATAAGCGCGATTTCATCGCTGTCAAGGTCATCCTCCTTACTCCTCAGCTCTTCCCGGCTATTATCTTCATCATCGTCCGGGTACCGGCCGGGGGATTTGTTGCCGGCGTTGCTTTTACGAGCCGGATAATTGTAGTCATATGCAGGCATGTTGTCATCATCATAATCTTGTTGTTCGTATTCATCTACCGGGTCATCTAAGTCGTCGTATTCGTCCCCGTCCGGGTGAATGTTGGAGAATTTGTTGTTTGCGCTGGCCTTTACCGTATATCCGCGCCCCTTTATTTCCACTACATCATATTTTCGTCTGTTGCCAGACTCTTCATCGTCGGATGCCGTTGATTCGTCTTCCAATTCATCCCTGTTGTTTCTGCTGTTGTAATTGTTGTAATCGCCGTCATCCTCCAGCTCGTCGTCGTCATCATCGTCATCGTCGTCAACGCTTTTATATTTTTTCCAAAGATACGCACCTGCCCCGGCTACAAGAATTACACCTGCTACAACAAGGGGAACAACAGGTATATTAAGTTTGTTGTTCCCCTCCTCCGCTATGGGAGTTAATGCAACAGATTCTGAGTGCTGTTCTGTTTCCTCCGTTGCCGCTTCCGTTGTCTCCCCCGGAGGGGCCGCTTCAAGAGGCGTTAATGGTTCATTCAGTACCGGATTTGTTTCAGAAACAACGATAGGCGATTGAACGCCTTCCGGCGCTTCATAAAACACATATATGAAATTTGGCTCTTTTCGCAACGCCAAAATATTGATAGCCAAAAAGACAACCAACAACAAAATCCCAAGCGTTATTAAAATTGAAATTATTGTTGTTTTCCTTTGTCCGTTTCTTAACACGTTGTTGCCCTCCTCTTTAAAAATTTGTTGCTTTTATAAATAATATTATGGCAACATGCTATCATATTTTGATATCAATGTCAATAATTTTATGTCGTGTTGTAACTATTTTTCTTTTTTTGCTTCATGCTATAATTTAGTTGTAAATTGAAATAAGGAAGTGTCAGAATGCCTGTAAGTAAAATTACTACTACAATTCGGATTGAAGAAACTGACTATCAGGTTTTACAGGAAATAGCAGTTAAAGAAGTACGTTCTGTGAACAATCTCATGGAATTTATTTTAAAGAAATACATTCAAGAGTATCAGGAGAAACCGTAACCTTACTGTTGAGTATCTTCCGGCCCATGTTAGCTACTACAAGAAAATAACTATTAAATGATATCCCCATTGCTTCCGCTTCGTACTGCATCGTATCGCGGATGTCTTTGGGAATTCTTATTGTAGTCGTCTCTTTGTCCGTTGTTGTTTTCCTTTGCCTGTTACTTAACACGCCGACGCCTCCTCGATATGGTAGTTTAATTACGCACAAAAAATAATTTTCCTTGCAAATTATCTTTTCATGATGTATAATATTATTTAAGGTATAATGTATACAGGTGTGGCATTATCATTGGCATGGAAGGACTTAATCTTTCCCTGCAGGGCCACGGTGCGACAAGCACCGTGGCCTGTCTCTTTTTATTTCGTCTGTTGTTCATTAAACGGCCTTATCCTCCCAGCCCCGGCTACAAGGCCGGGGCTTTTCTTTTCGCAACGCTCCTGTTATAAAAATTGTTGCAACAACAAAACAAAACGCCTGTTCGTTGTAAACTGTTGTTCGTATATTGTAGCACAACAAATTTATAATTTCAATATCGCTGAATTAACAAAGATTTAGTTCAAATTTAGTGAAATATGTTGTAGTTTTTTTTAAATTTGTTGTTATAGCTTTGATTATAGACTATGTAGTTACGTATGTCAATATTTATCTAAATTATTATTTACGTAAATATTGAGTTGTCTTTTTCTTTGCTTACATAAATGTTACTATATGTAAAGGGGGTGTCTTTATGGCTAAAATATCTTTGACATTAGATCAGTATCTAAAAAAACATGGTATTAGCCGATATGAATTAGAAAAATGTTCTGGAATAAGCACCCCTACTATTAGAAGCTACTGTAGAAATACTGTGCGTCGTTATGACGCTGATGTATTAGAGAAAATTTGTGAGACCCTCAAATGTAATCTTTGGGATATACTCGAATTTATCGAGGAAAACGAAAGTGATAACATTGAAGTCGATGGCGTTAAATATGTTAAAGCAGAACAGCAGGATGAAAAATAAACAACCCGCCGAAGCAGGTTGTTGACAATTTGATATTATGCGGTTATAATGGAAATATAAAAGGCGTTGCCGGTAAACGGTTAGCCCATTAAGATTGTGTTATTTGAAAATAACCGCTCATCTTGTCAGGACGGGGCGGTTATTTTCTTTTGCCCATGTAATCAATCAGCTTCACAATCAACGCTGCAAACGCAATCATCAACACTAAAGCCTCATATACAGACAAATGGCCTCACCCCCTTTCGGGTGGTGCGGCTAACCGCCTACTCGTTTGGCAACGCCTGCCTATATTTTAAGCCAAGTACCAATTTTTGTCAACACAGGATTATTGGGAACAGAAACCGGTTTTGTAGTTTGCAAAAAAATTCAGAGGTATATAAAGACCGTAAAAGACAAGTGTAAATTCGCGCAGATATGACAAAAATTCGTTATTTTCGTTGACAATATATTTAAATCTTGCTACGATAATAAAAAGGGCATTTTTGTCGTTTTTAATCTGAAAATGCCGAATATAATGACGAGGAGAATAGACATGAGTTTTTGTGTAAAGTGCGGAACGGAGTTAAACAACGAAATTTGCCCGAAGTGCGCAGAGAAAGCAACGCCACCACAGGCGGCTACACCTCAAAGCACGATAGGCGACGATTTGAGAAACCTGAAGGACAAGGTTATTAACGAATCAAAAGCAACCTTTAACAATGTAAAACTCAAAATAAAACCGAATATAGTGAGCTAACCTACGCTTTAACGCCGTTCTTGCAGATAACAAGGGCGGCGTTTTTGCGTGGATAGCTCCACACTTCGGGCCAAGTTGGCCCGAAGCCGAAAGGAGGGAAACCCTATCCCCGCCGGGCTTGATTGAAAAATCAGGCCCTTTTTTTGTGCCAAAAATTAATAAGGAGGCGAAAAAACGCATGGCAGAGAATAAAGCACCAACGCCGGAAGATGTAAAAACTACGCCGGATAAGACCGCCGAGGAAACAGCGCAAGCAGTTAATCAGGGCGAACCCGCCCCAAAAGACAATGTTACACCTATCAATAGTATACCAAAAAATCAGGAATCCGAACAGGCGGCACAGGATAAAAAACCACCGGATTCCCCGGAAAAACCCAAAGATGAAACACCACCACGGCGCGGCAGACCGCCCAACGCTGAAAAAGCGGCTAAACCCACAGATAAACCCAAGTCCGAAAAAAAGCCTAAATCCGAAAAACCTACCAATCAGAAACAAGGCGGCGGCACTTCAAAATCCACCGCAAAATCGGAACAAAAACAACCCGAAGCCCCGCCCCCACCGCCTGAACCGAAAGAAGCCCCACGCACAGGCGAGGAAGAAAAGATTGTATATATCAATCTTTCCGAGCTTCACCCATTCAAAGACCATCCTTTCCAAGTCAAGCAGGACAAGGAAATGGATGCAATGGTGGATAGCGTAAAAGACAAAGGCGTTACCCAAGCCGCCGTTGTACGCCCCCGCGAGGGCGGCGGTTATGAAATGGTATCAGGCCACCGCCGCCAAATGGCGAGTGAGCTTGCCGGGTTTAGCAACATGCCCTGTATCGTCCGTAATCTCACAGACGAACAGGCCATCACGCAAATGGTTGAGGATAATACTACCCAACGCGAAAACATCTTGCCAAGTGAACGCGCCCAAGCCCTAAAAATGCAACTTGACGCCATCAAGCGGCAGGGGGCGCGGGAGGATGTTTCACCAGAAAACGGCAACGGCAAAGGCCAACGCTCAAATGAGGTTGTAGCCGAGCGTAACAAAATGACCGTAAAGCAGGTACAGCGATATATTAAGCTAAACGAGCTTGTGCCGGATTTGATGAAAATGGTTGACGAAAAGAAAATCAGCTTCACCCCCGCCGTTGAACTTGCTTTTATCAAGCCCAAAAATCAACAGTATATCGCTGTTGCAATCGAGGGGCAGCAGTCCGCGCCCTCACTTTCACAGGCACAGCGCATGAGGGAGCTAGACCAAAAGAACCTATTAAACCCCGATATGATAGACGGTATCATGTTGGAAGAAAAAAAGGAGGTAGACAAGGTGATATTATCAAGTCAAGAATTAGGGCAGTATTTTGGAAAGGACAAAACACCCCGCGAAATGAAAGATACCATCTTAAAACTGCTTGACGAGTACAAGGAGAAAAACCCGCCTGAATTCGGCAAAACTGATAAACCGATAGTGCCGGAAAAATAGAATATTACCCCTATGACTTCGGGCCAACTTGACCCGAAGTTGTTTTATTTAGCGCGACCCATTAAGCGCAACTCTTATCCTTGCTCAAATATTTAATATTCCCCGTCGCCGCTTATGTACTTAGCACAGACGGAATAAAACAGTCAAGGGCGCGTATGCGCCGCCTCCGGCGGTTTACCCTTGACTGATTTGTTTCGTCTGTGCTTCTCTGCGGCAGGCGGCGGGGATATAAATATTCTTTTGAGCCGCTCCCTCCCATGAATGGGAGGGCGGGGGGAGGGTTGACCCTTTAGCGCGACAGAAACGGAGGATTTAATAATGAAACGACCATTGGCATATATAACAGCCGCATGGAAAGGCGATAACTACGAGGATTCAAAAAAGGCGGCTGAATATTGCCGCAAGGTATATGATGCGGGTTTCTCCCCGGTTTGCCCCACGCTCTACTTGCCTATGTTCCTAAATGATGCAATCCCGGAAGAACATAAAAGCGGTGTTGATATTGGGCGCGACCTGCTTCGGCGTTCTCGCGTATTGGTTGTTTGCGGCAACCATGTTGACGAGGAAGTAAAAAGCGATATAGCAATCGCCGCCCGGTTCGGCATCACGGCAACCACCCTTGACGGTATCTTAAAAGTCAAAGGGCAAGGCAAAAAGCAATGATTAACGCCCATGTAGCCAATCTTGCGCGGTATAATGCGGGGCATTTGGATGGTGAATTTTTGAAGCTACCCGCCACAACGGAAGATGTGCAGAAACTTTTGAAGCATATCCATGTTGACGGTATACGGTATGAAAGCATTTTTATAACCGAATATCATACGGACATTGCGGGGCTTCGTGGTCTGGGCGAATATGAGAACTTAGACGAGCTTAATTATTTGGCTTCGTTACTTACAGATTTGGACGAATGGGATATTAAAAAATTCGAGGCAGCGGCGATACATGGCGAACACTCCGGGAGCGTTCAAGATTTAATCAATCTTACACAAAACCTTGAATGTTACGAGTATTACCCCGGTGTAAAGGACTATGACGAGTTGGGCCGCTATCTTATTGAAGAACTTGATTACGAAAAAATCCCCGAACACTTAACGGATTACTTTGATTATGAAAGCTATGCAAGCGATTACGTTATCAACGAGGGCGGCAATTTTGTAGATGGCGGTTTTGTTTTCCGCAACAGCGTTGACTTTGAAGAACATTATAACGGAAAAAACGTGCCGGAAGAATACAAAATCTTCGCCTACCCCGCGCCGGAAAAATCCATACAAAAAGCACTTGCCACCTATCAGCAGTTAATAAGCGAAACGCCCACGGCTGAAAATGAACGCCCCCAATCCGTTAAAGCAGAACGATAACCCACTTCGGGCCATGTTGGCCCGAAGTCCGAAAGGAGGGATTTTTGTTTTATGGCAAGTAAAAAGGCGGCTCAATCCCAACCCATAGCGGAAAACGAGCATGTAAAAGAGCTTTTGACGATTCTGAAAGAAAACAACGCGCCGACCATGAAAGACTTGCTTTCTGTTCTTGGACATATCGGTGCGATGGAAAAACAGCTTGAATCGGCAGTCAATGAACTTTCTGCCATGCGCCGGGAACTTGCCGAGGCACAAGCGCAAAACCACCCTGTTAGAAATGCGTTGCAAAAAGCAGTTATAACAATGCAAGCGCAAGTGTTAGATTTACGCGATAAATTGGCAGAGCTAAAACAGCATGTCATAGATGGTTGTAAAAATGCCGTTTCCGACTTCAAGGAAAAAGGGATTTCCGCGCTTGATAATGTTGCCCGGTTTTTCAACATACGCCCCATGCTTGAATCCATGCGCGGTGAACTGGATAAAAGTATCCGTGCGGATGATAAAGCAATCGCAACAATAGAAACCATCAGCACGGAATACCATGAGGCAGGGCGGCACTTAAAAAATATAGGCCGAGCCATCATTGGCAAGGAGGCCATACAAGAGGCAAAGCCTATCGGCATTGTTGCAAAATCTATCGCCGCCCCAATCCGCGCCGAGCGTAGTTGTTTAGCCGCTATGAAAAAAAGTGTTGAAGCGGCTATCGGCTCATGTTGTCGGTTAGAGGAACGAGCGACAGAGCGTAAACCATCCATACAAAAAGATTTACAGAAATACAATCAGCAGATAGCACAGGAAAAAAAGGACGCGCCTACTGCGGAACGTCCGCAATCCACCAATGCCGAGCGGTAGGCTACTTCGGGCCAACTTGGCCCGAAGTCCTCCCCCTGTGCCGAAAGGAGGTTTTTAATGCAAGAAGATATTGAACGCCGTACCGTTGCCCTGTCAATATCAGCAACCAAACTCACAGGCCGGGTATTGGCAATGGCTCTGGCGGCGGCTATGCGGAAAATTCAAAAGGAGATAGAGAAAGGGCAAACCCCGCAGGGCAGACAGCCTGTTAAAAAGCTTATGAGGCACAAAGCCGATACTAACGCCATGCCCCTTGATGGAGACACAAAGCTATTTGACCGGATAGCGAAAGAGTTTGAGGTTGATTACTCTTTCCATAAAACCGGGCCTAATAAATATCTGCTTTTCTTTAAGGCCGGGCAAGCGGATGCCATTACCACTTGTTTCTCCGAATACACAAAGCGTTTCATGGCAAAGGCAAAAACGCGCCCTTCTATCTTGGAACAGCTTAAAAAGTTTGGGGAGCTTGTCAAATCAAAAGGCCGTGAGCCTGAACGGACAAGGGAGGCGGCGCGGGATGAACGATAAAATCAGAAAATACATTATCCCCAATATCCCCTATCTGTTATTCATGTGGGCTTTTCTGAAACTTGGCACGGCCTACCGCATGGCGGCGGGAGCGAATGTGGTCGAAAAGATAATAGGCATTATGCAGACGATAGGCCCGGCCTTTGCATCAATCGCGCCGGGCTTTGTCGCGTTTGATTGGCTTGTCGGCATTGCCGGGGCTACCCTCATGCGCTTATATGTTCACCAACGCACCAAAAAAGCAAAGAAATTCCGGCGTGATGCCGAGTACGGTACGGCGCGTTGGGGCTTACCTAGCGACATAAAACCGTTTGTTGACCCAAAATTCCAAAACAACGTGATACTCACAGGCACAGAATATCTTACCATGAACACCCGCCCCGCAAACCCCGGTAATGCCCGGAATCTGAATTGTTGTGTGATTGGTTCATCCGGCTCTGGAAAAACACGCTTTTGGCTTACCCCTAATTTGCTACAAGGGCATAGCTCATTTGTTGTCGTTGACCCCAAAGGCGGGATTTTAGGGCAAGTTGGTACTTTCCTAAGAAAACAGGGTTATAAAATCAAAGTATTTAACAGTATAAATTTTTCCCATTCGCAACATTATAACCCGATTGCGTACCTCAAAACGGAATCCGATATTTTGAAATTCGTTAATGCGTTAATAGAAAATACAAAGGGGGACGGAAAAGAATCTGACCCCTTTTGGACAAAATCTGAAACCCTTTTGTATTGTGCCTTAATCGGATATATTGTATTTGAGGGGCCGGAGGAAGAACGGCATATCAATACCCTTGTTGATATGATAAACAGCATGGAGACAAAAGAGAATGACGAAAACTTCAAAAATGCTGTTGATTACATGTTTATCGGCCTTGAAAAACGCAAGCCTAACCACTTCGCCGTGAGGCAATATAAGAAATTTAAGCTTGCGAGCGGCAAAACCACAAAATCTATCCTAATTTCATGCGGGGCGAGGTTAGCCCCTTTTGACATAGAACAGCTCCGGCAGATTATGAGCTATGACGAAATGGAGCTTGACCGCATGGGCGATAGGAAAACCGCAACTTTCTTCATTATAAGTGATACGGATTCAACGTATAACTTTATCGTTGCCCTTGCCTTTTCCCAAATGTTCAACCTTTTATGTGAACGCGCCGACAACAAGCACGGCGGCAGACTTCCGCACCATGTAAGGGTTTTATGGGATGAAGCCGCCAACACCGGGCAAGTGCCGCAACTGGAAAAATTGGTTGCAGTCATACGTTCCCGAGAGATTTCCCTATGCCTGTTTTTACAGGCACAATCACAACTCAAAGCCCTATACAAAGACCATTGTGAGACAATTATGGGAAACATGGATTCTGTTATTTTCTTAGGAGGCCGGGAACATAGCACCATTAAAGAGCTATCGGAGGTTTTAGGAAAAGAAACAATATCCATGCAGACCGAGAGCAAAACACAAGGCCAATCGCCTAGCTACGGTCAAAACATGCAACGGCTTGGCAAAGAGCTAATGACAATGGATGAACTTACGACCATGCCGGGTAATAAGTGCATTTTACAACTTCGGGGCTTACGCCCTTTTTTATCGCCTAAATACGATTTACGCAAGCACCCGAATTTTAGGCACACCGCCGAGGCCGACAAGCGCAACGCCTTTGACGTTGGGCGGCTTATCAATCGGCGTATGAAGCTCAACCCCAACGAGCAATACACCATTTACGCAGTAGACGTAACGGAGGAATCCGCAACCATAAGCGAGGACGAGGACATTCTCAATTATGATGATGTGGACGACCCCGAAGCGTTTGCATAGAACTTCGGGCCAACTTGGCCCGAAGTGACACCGCCAGAAATGGCGGTTTTTTGTACCCAAAAACTAATTCAAAAAAACGGAGGTAAGTATTTATGGGATTTTTTACGAGCGCAGTTACTACACTTCAAACCCTTGTTGTTGCACTTGGCGCGGGCCTTTGCGTATGGGGGGCTATTAACTTGTTAGAGGGCTACGGCGGGGATAATCCATCCGCAAAATCACAAGGCATCAAACAGCTTATGGCGGGAGGCGGCGTTATTCTGCTTGGCACAACCCTTGTGCCTCTGCTTTCGGGCCTGTTTTAGTAGGAGGGAAATATGGGATTTCTCACCGACTGGATAACGGATTGGTTGAAAGGCATATTGATTAGCGGTATCTTAGGCAATCTAACAGGGCTTTTTGACAATGTAAACAACCGTGTCGGAGAGATTGCAACCACTGTGGGAACGCCCCCGGCCTCATGGAATCCGGGGGTATTTTCCCTTATTCGCAACCTTTCTGAAACGGTTATACTACCAATCGCCGGAATCATCCTGACCTTTATCGCAACCTATGAACTAATTAGCCTTATTGTTGATAAGAACAACATGAATGACATTGACACTTGGATATTCTTCAAGTGGATTTTCAAAACATTTATAGCCGTGATGATACTTTCCAATACATTCAATATCGTCATGGCTGTTTTTGATGTAGCTCAAAGCGTGGTAAACAACGCGGGTGGGCTGATTGCCGGGAGTACGGCGGTAACGCCGGATATATTGGCAGACTTTGAGGCTACTTTAGAGGCTATGGACATAGGGCCTTTAATTGGCTTATGGCTTCAATCTATATTTATCGGGCTTACCATGCAAGCATTGAATATTGTTATATTCATAATCGTGTATGGCAGGCTCATTGAGATATATATGCTCACCAGTTTAGCCCCTGTTCCCCTTGCCACTTTAAGTAATCAGCAATTCGGGAGCATGGGGCAAAATTATTTCAAATCCCTGTGTGCTGTGGGTTTTCAAGGTTTCCTGATACTTGTTTGTGTTGCAATCTACGCAATATTAGTACAGGGCATAGCCACAACAGGCGACCCTATTTTTGCGGTATGGACAGTAGTGGGCTATACGGTTTTACTATGCTTCACCCTCTTTAAGACCGGGGGCGTGGCAAAATCGGTGCTTGGCGCACACTAACAACTTCGGGCCAAGTTGGCCCGAAGTGGAAAGGAGTATTTTAATATATGGCTAAAGAAAAAGATACTATCTCACAGGAAACGGAAAAGGAAGTCGCGCCGCCGCCCATCTTGGAGGTAAGCGCACGGCCTATCACGCCGATTGGCAACCTTGTAGGCTTTGCAAGTGTGAAATTTAATGATGTTTTTGTGGTAGAGGATTTCAAAATCTTGCAGAGCGACAAGGGCATGTTTGTAGGTATGGCGAGCAAGCCGGACAAATCAAGTACCACCGGGTACAGGGATACGGCAAAACCCATTACCGCCGATTTTCGCACCGAACTTGTCGGGGCGATCATCACGGCGTACCATGCGGAGGTTGAGAAATTACAATCCCGCGCCGCTTCTGTCGCCACCCCTGAAAAGCAGTCTATTAAACAGCAGCTTGCCGAGGGCGCGGAAAAAGCGGCAAAAGATAACGCTGCCCGGCCTCCTACCGAAAAGAGCGGCAAAACCGATAAGGCAGAACGGTAACGACTTTGGGCCAAGTTGGCCCGAAGTGAAAGGAGGCGCGAATGTTCAACCCGCCTAAAACATCACCGTGGGGCGAAATACAGCATTGCGAGACTCTTTGCCCCGGCGTGTTTATGGTGTCAGCCCCCGGACACGGCGGCACTATGGTATCAAAAGATGTTGTCGCTATGTTATCCCCCGCTGCCCGGAAATGCGGTTTTAAGCAGGGCGGCTATCTTTGTTTTGAGGAAGATAGCCAAGAGAGTGTGGCCCTGCGGGAGCTTCTTGATAAAAAGCTATGGCATATTCCAGACCGCGTTAAGGACAAGGCGGCGTTTGAGGAAAACATCAATAAATCCCTACGAGAATATAACCCGGATTATTGGAGGGTACGGCAAATAGGGATTGAGAAAGCCGCACCCTCACAACCTAACCCGGCCCATGCGGAACGGTAAACGACTTCGGGCCAAGTTGGCCCGAAGTGAGAAAGGAGGTTTTAACCTTTGGCGTATGTAAACGTACCTAACGATTTATCGAGAATCAAAACGAAAATAGCGTTCAATCTCACAAAACGGCAGTTGCTTTGTTTTGGTATCGCGGCGGTTCTTGGGATTCCGTCATACCTTTTCACCCGCGCGGCTATTGGCAACACCGGGGCAATGCTTTTGATGATTGCCATAATGCTACCCTGTTTTATGCTTGCCATGTACGAGCGTGACGGACTTCCCTTTGAAAAGGTTGTACGGAATATCATCATCACAAAATTTCTGTGGCCTACCGTGAGGCCATATAAGGCATATAATTTTTACGCATATTTAAGCAATCCCCGAAAAGAGGTATCGCAGATTGCCACAAACAAAAAAGCTACCCGCCCCGGCAAGAGGCGGCAGTAAGAAAAACAGAGGGCCGCAATCGGCACAACAGACCATCCCATACCGTGAAATGTTGAAAGATGGCATTTGTAAGGTTAAGGATGGTTTTTTCACGAAAACCATCGTATACGAGGATATAAACTATTCCGTTGCTTCATCCGACGACCAAGCCGCCATCTTTGACGGTTATTGCGCGTTCCTTAATTACTTTGACAGCGCGTTACCGTTTCAATTATCTTTCGTCAATCACCGTTCCCGCCCCGAAAACCGCTACACTGTAAACATACCCCCGCAAGACGATGATTTTAACAGCATACGCGGCGAGTATGTAGACATGTTGGAACGGCAGATTGCCCGGAGCAATAACGGTATTGTACGCTCAAAATATATCACGTTCGGGCTACCCGCCGATAACATAGCAACAGCCCGACCCCGGCTAGAACGTGTGGAGGCTGATATTATCGGCAACTTCAAAAAACTTGGCGTACAATCCCGCGCACTGACCGGGCGGGAGCGGCTAGAGCTATTGCATGGGCAGTTACACCCCGGAGGCCGCGAAAAGTTTATGTTCTCTTGGGATATGATACCCAAGACCGGCATGGGAACAAAAGACTTTATTGCCCCCACATCTTTTGATTTCCGACAAAGCCGCGCCTTTCGTGTTGGTACAACATGGGGCGCGGTTTCGCATTTGCAGATTATGGCCTCCGAGCTTTCTGACAAACTGCTTTTAGAGTTTTTAGAAGTTGATGCAGAAATGACTATTACCCTGCATGTGCAGACAGTAGACCAGACAAAAGCGATAAAGGCGGTCAAATCGAAGGTTAGCGACATAGACAAAATGAAAATCGAGGCCCAGAAACAAGCTGTCCGGGCGGGTTATGATATGGAAATTTTACCGCCTGATTTGATTACTTATAGCAAAGATGCGGCGGCACTCTTGGCAGACCTGCAAAGCCGCAACGAGCGAATGTTTTTGCTTACGTTCCTTGTCACCAACACCGCGCCCACAAGACAACGGCTTGAAAATGATATTTTCACCGTGTCGGGCATAGCGCAAAAATACAACTGTGCGCTAAAGCGACTTGACTTCCAACAAGAGCAAGGCTACATGAGCAGTTTGCCGCTTGGGTATAACGGCATAGAAATTCAACGCGGAATGACTACGAGCAGCACCGCTATTTTTGTGCCGTTTATGACACAGGAGTTACGCATGGGCGGTCAATCCATTTACTACGGTCAAAACGCTTTATCGCACAATATCATCATGGCAGACCGCAAACGCCTTAAAAATCCAAACGGACTTTTCTTAGGAGTGCCGGGGAGCGGTAAGAGCTTCGCGGCGAAACGTGAACTACTAAATGTGTTCCTTGCCACAACGGATAAAATTATTGTCGTTGACCCTATGGGAGAATACTCCCCACTTATTAGGCGGCTTGGCGGTCAAGTGGTGGAGATTGCACCCAACAGCCCCCATCACATAAACCCTATGGACATTGTGGCGGCGTTTGGGCCGGATGATGAAAACCCTATGTCATTAAAATCCGACTTTATCCTTTCCCTGTGTGAACTGATTGTCGGAGGCAAAGACGGTTTACAGCCTGTGGAGCGTACAGTAATTGACCGTTGCGTTAGGCTTTTGTACCGTGATTTCCTCAATAACCCCGAAACGGCAGAAATGCCGACCCTGCAAGACCTCTACGACCTCTTATGCAAACAGACCGAAACGGAGGCGAAAAGGCTTGCTACAAGTTTGGAGATATACGTTTCCGGTTCGCTGAATGTTTTCAATCACAAAACCAATGTTGACCTTGATAACCGTGTTATCTGCCTTGACCTCAAACAGCTTGGCGCGGGGCTTCGTACAATCGCCATGCTGATTATGCAAGACCTTGTATGGTCGAGGGTATCAAAGAACTTTGCGGAGCTTAAGGCGACATGGTGCTATTTTGATGAATTTCACATGCTCCTGCGTGATGAATTGACCGCAAGTTACTGTGTTTCGATTTGGAAAATGTTGCGTAAAAAAGCCTGTGCGCCATCAGCATTGACCCAAAATGTGAAGGATTTTATGGCAAGCCCGGAAGTCGAAAACATCCTAGAAAACAGCGATTTCATGGTGCTTTTGTCACAGGCACAGGGCGACAGGCAGATTCTAGCCAAACACCTTGGCATATCGGAACATCAACTGTCCTACGTCACCCATTCCAACTCCGGCGAGGGCCTTTTGTTCTATGGCAATACCACAATCCCATTTGTTGACCGCTTTCCTTCAAATACAGAAATATATCGCTTGCTAACCACCCGCCCCGAAGATGTGGCAAAGGAGGTACAGAATGAATGAGCGCGGGGAACGCGGGTCATCCAATCGGTTAAGGTTTGAGGAAGAAACGCGGGAGGATTTAACTTCGGGCCAACTTGGCCCGAAGTCCGAGCGTGACCCGTCCCCAACAGATAAGCCGAAAAACCGCTTACGGTTCAAGGACAAAGACGTGCCGGACGGGGGCAACTTGCCGGACGATTCGCCTACCGAGGACACCCCCACAACTTCGGGCCAAGTTGGCCCGAAGTTGAAACAAGGCGGCAAGTTCCGACAGGATGATGAAATGGCTAAACCCTCTGACCGCTTACGGCGTGATGGTGAATCCCCGCCGCCTGATGGTGAGGCTACCCCGGGCAATGGTGGCAAAAAACCCAAAGCCGATAAAAAAGCGGTACAGGATAAAAAGCGGTTGGAAAAATCCAAGCACCGTATGGAGCAGACCGGGGATACATTGGACGCCGCCCAAGAAAAATTGGCGGCGCAGAAACCCCTGAAACGCCCCGGCCTGATTAAAGGGCTTGGTAATGCGGCGAAGTTTCAAACTTGGAAGTTTGTACATGGCAAAATCCGTGAGGTTGAGCATGAAAATGTAGGCACAGAATCAGCCCACAAAACCGAGCTTGCCGGGGAGGGCGTTGTCCGGGGAACGTCACGGTTTATAAAACGGCGTTACCGCACTCGCCATTCCCGGCGCGTCCGCAAGCTCACCAAGCGGAATGTAAGCGCAAAGGCCGATTATGCCTACCGTAAACTTGTGGAGGAAAACCCGGAGCTAAAGAAAAAAACCGTTACCCGCATGATTCAGAAATACAAAATAAAACGGCAATATCAAAAACAGGCACGGGAGGCGGCGAAGCATGGTAAAAAGGCGGTAGGGATTACAGCGAAAATTTCCCGCGCCGTGGTTACCTTTGTCAAAAGCAATCCAAAAGTTATGCTGATTGCATTAGTTTTCTTCTTGCTCCTGTTCATCTTGCAATCCTGTACGGCAATGGTTATGTCCATTGGCAACGGCATTTTGGGCGCGGTGGTCGGCACTTCCTATCTTGCCGAGGATGCAGACATTGACGAGGCCGCATTACGGTACACGGAATGGGAAACGGATTTACAATTACGGATTAACAACGCCGAGCGCGATTATCCGGGTTATGACGAGTACCGTTACAATGTAGCCGACATTTCACACAATCCCTTTGAACTGATAGCTTTTCTAACGGCGGTGTATGATGATTTCACCTTTTCGAGTGTACAGGGAGTTTTACAACAGATATTCAATGAGCAGTATAACCTGACGTTTACGCCGGAGGTAGAAATTCGATACCGTACCGAAACCCGCACAGGCTCATACACCGACAGTCAAGGCAACAGCCACAGCTACACCTATACAGTGGAAGTGCCGTATGAGTATCATATCCTAAACATAAACCTGACCGCCCAATCATTCACCAGTATCATATTCCCCCGCATGAACGCCGCAGAGCTTGAACGGTTTAACATTTACATGATAACCAAAGGCAACCGCCAATATCTCCAAAGCCCTTTCGGAGATTTGAACTGGTTGCCTTTTGTATCAAGCTATTACGGTTATCGGGTTCACCCCATAAGTGGCGAAAAGGATTTGCACAGGGGCTTGGATATTGCCTTGCCCACTGGTACGGAGATTTTGGCAGGGCAAGCCGGAACGGTTACATTTGCCGGGGATAGCGGCGGGTATGGGCTTTTGGTGGTGTTGGATAACGGCGAGGGTCTTGTATCAAAGTACGCCCATTGTTCGGCCTTGCTTGTGAGTGTCGGGCAAACGGTTGAGGCCGGACAGCCTATTGCCAAAGTCGGGAACACAGGCACAAGCACAGGCCCACATCTGCATCTGGAAATTTTCAAAGATGGGCGATACCTCAACCCGCTTTTCTTCACCGTTACCAATGATTACAGCGCAGGGCCGACATTCAGCGAAAACCCCGGCGCGTCTATGGGTGATGGAAGTTTAGCCGCTCTGATTGCCGAGGCTGAAAAGCATCTAGGCAAACCCTATGTATATGGGGCGAATGGGCCTAACGCCTTTGACTGTTCCAGTTTCGTATGTTGGGTGTACACCCATTCCGGCGTTTATAACATGCCGAGGACAACAGCACAGGGCATTTTCAATCAGACTACCCCCATATCACCAAGCGAGGCACAGCCGGGGGATATTATTTTCTTTACAGGCACTTATTCAACCCCAAGCGCTGTAAGTCATGTCGGAATTTACGTTGGAAACGGCATGATGATTCATGCGGGTTCGCCTATACAATACACATCTATCAATACGCCCTATTGGCAAAATCATTTTTACAGTTTCGGCAGAGTGCCGACAAATTAGAAACGGAGGGATTTATTTTGAACGCGAAAATTGAGCGCGTATGCAAAGAGATTGATAAAACCAAAGGCAAGATAAATGAGCAACAGGCGCGGCTTCGGGAACTGGAAAAACAAAAGACCGAGCTTGAAAACATTGAGATTGTTGATGTGGTGCGCGGTATGAACATATCCTTTACCGACCTTGCCGAACTGCTCAAAGCGACCCGCGCCGGTTCTTCCGCAACTTCGGGCCAAGTTGGCCCGAAGTTGGAGGCGGCAACCAAAACCACCGATACCATAAAGGAGGACGAGGAATAATGAAAAAACGTATCATTGCGGCGGCATTGACCGCCGCTTTTCTATTTACCAACATTAGCACCGTCACGGCCTACGCCGGAGGCGGCCCGGAAGAAGCAGAAGCCCCCATACTTATTATTGAAGAAGTTCCCCCGGAAGAAAGACCATTTACCCCCGCCGGAACTGGCACAGTCATTGACAACGCCACCAATGCGGACGGTAAAGAGTTTTTCACGATTATGACCCCGAATGAAAATATCTTTTACCTGATTATCGACAGGCAGCGGTCACAAGAAAATGTATATTTCCTTAACGCAGTAACAGAAAAGGACCTTTTGGCACTTGCCGAGCAGTCGGAAGATACCGGGCAAACCATAAGTGCGATTCCTGATATTCCTGTTGCCCCTGCCCCTGTGCCGGAGGTTGAGCCAGAGCCTACGCCCGACCCTGTGCCGGAGAAAGGCGGCAATGCGGGAATGGTGATTCTGCTTGTTGTGATACTGCTTGGCGGCGGCGCGGCGGGATGGTATTTCAAGATTTATCGCCCGAAACAGCAACAGGCCGATACCGTGGAGGATTATGACGATTATGAGGCCGACCCATACGGTGAGGAAACCGAGGAAGATTTGCCGCCGTGGGATGTGGAGGACGAGGGCGAAAATCCGGGGGATGGTGACAAATGAATTTCACCGACAGCCCCTTTGAAAGAATGATGAAACAACGCCCCCGGTACTCCCCGCAAAACAAGCCGCTGCCGAAACCTCCGAAAAATTCCCTTTGCCGAGGCTGTGCTTATTGGCGCGGTATGGCTTGCGTGGGTACATGCTACCGGGATTTGATTATCACGCGAAAGGAGGGTGCGGGAACTTCGGGCCAACTTGGCCCGAAGTCGCCCGATAAGCTATGATTGCATGTTTGGGGGATTCCCGCGAACTGACCCGCTCTGAACGCGCGGCAATCCGAAAGCTGGTAGTTGATATGTGTGCCAACTATGATAGGGATTATGGTTGTCTGCCTCTTGATGCTCCTTGCTATATGCTTGATAAGTGGTGGACAGGGAGTTATTGCAAGTATTTTACTAGAGGCGTTTTGCCGCTTAACAAAGTTTTGGAGGCTTCGTTGTTAGGCCGTGAAGCTCCTGTGTCGGATATTTGTGCCGTTTGCAATAAGCCTTTTATCCCACAGGGGAAACAGGCGTATTGTTCGGCGGCTTGTAAGGCCGAGGGCAACCGCCGCAAGAGCCGTGAACGTATGCGGAAAAAGCGGCAACGCAAGTAAGGTGTAGTATTACGATTTGGGGATTAGAAAAGCCTGTGTTTATGCGGGTTTGAAGTAGCGATTTTATGGGGGCGCGATGATTTATATTGCCGCGCCCCTTAAATCGTAACATCTTTATAAAAAAGACTTCGGGCCAACTTGGCCCGAAGTTGATATTTTACATATGTATCTTTTATTTCCGATTTACTGTTTTACGAAAATCTTGACTAAGAGGGTATGATGTATTAGGGCTTCGGTCATATGCCTTAAACGGAACATCATTTTCAAGCAAGGCGTATTTTATATCGCCATTTGATACATAGAAATCCAATTCATTTTCAGCGATATGCTTTAATCCATAACTACTATAACTTTCGTTAATTGATTTTCTTGTCATATAAGGCATAAGTCTTGAATCAACCCAATTTTTTATTTGTTCATAATCCTTTTCGTTTAGCTCTAATAAGTGTTTATATTCACTTCGATAAAATGGTACTCCATCAATGAACCCGATATCATCTAATTCATTTTTCAAACCTGTAAAGTGAAAGTCTCTATCAATTATCATATATTTCGCTCCTTTTATTTTGTTCGTTACGCCTTGTCGTCCAAAGATGCAGTAGGCTATATTATATCAAATTATCAAGCCTTTTTCAAGAATAACAGCTTCGGGCCAAGTTGGCCCGAAGTCGAAAGGAGGTTGTTTTATCAGCAAAAAACGCAAGCGCGGCATCCCCATTTATGTATGGGTGAGCCAAGCCGAGCATGACACCATCCGGCAACGTATGGAGGAAGTCGGCACAGATAATTTAAGCGCATATATTCGCAAAATGGCTCTCAATGGCTATGTGCTTCATGTTGACCTTTCCCCGGTTCAAGAGCTTGTTTCCTTGCAAAGACGTTGTGCAAATAATGTGAATCAAATAGCCATTCATGCAAATACATACGGTGTATATCCAAATGAGATAGCGGCTTTACAAAAAGATTATGCCGCATTATGGGGGCGGGTATCGGATGTTCTCAAAGAGCTTGCCGCGGTTACGGCATTATGACTTCGGGCCAACTTGGCCCGAAGTTGATAGTTTCTATTTCACATTTGGCTAAAGCAAACTAGCGAAATTTGGCTACTGCCTTTTTCTATGTATATACGCTCCCAACGAATTACCTGTCAACGCCACTAAGCCTATGATAAACGCGGTAAATGGTGCAGCCATAAAAAAGAAAGCCAAAGGAATGGATAGGAAGAAAACCATAATTGGATACAATACTTTGAATCCGTATTTGAAACTATGGAAACAAGCTATGATTGAGACTAAAGCTGGTATAAGGAAAAGTAAAAATTGAGTATTGCTTATAGTGGATTGACTTGCGATAAATGTAGCCCAATAAGGTAATACATACATCACCACTAGATTTAGCATCAAATATGGAATGCTCTTTATCATGTTCCCCATAGTCATGTTCTCCCGTCTAAATGTGATATTTGCTGTTCGTCTTATTTGACTAAGGTGAATGAATATAATATTTTTACTTTACAGCCATTGTATAAAAGCCGTTTTATCTTCCGAATTATATCCAGCCCGTCGATAAAAGTTTAGTGTGCTGTCTTTTTTTGAGCCTGTCATAAGCATAATTTTATAGCAGTTATTTTTTATTGCTATTTCTTTTGCCGCAGACAAAATAAATGAGGCATAGCCTTTATTTCTGAAATCAGGATGTGTGATAACATTTTCAATGACAGCATACGGCCTTTGCTGGTGTGTAAGGTTTTGAATTATCACTATAACACATGATGAAACTAATTTTTCATCTAAATATCCTAAAAAAATATAATGATTTGCATCATTCATAATCCTTGCCCATATATTCTCAATGTGTGATGTAATCGCTGGAAACGGATTATCATGCAGGTAAGTATATAGTGCAAGTATCTGCGATAAATCGCTTTCTTCTGCTTTTCGTATTATCAATTTTTGCACTTGTGATACCTCTCAAAAAAATATTGTCTGTTCGCTTTATCACCCTATTGCGTACTTTGTCACCAATGCGTTCCGGCATAATAAAAAAAAAGAAAATAAAGGAGCACCATAAAACAACAACCGAGTATATTTGAGCGTTACAAAATATCACTGATTTACGGAAAATTTTAGAGGTGATTTTTTCCCGTTTTAACCAATACTTAAATATAAAACGGAAAATAATTGAGCTTATCAGTGCAACGGGAGAAGCTACAAGTGTATAGATAACTATATATGCGGTAACGTTACCGAATGTTGTAGGAGTATGATAATCAGCCGCATCGGCAATCAAACTAATTGTTTGGTAAATAAAAACAGCTGTTGCAATAATAATTAGAGCATTGATAGTCGCAGAGCAAACATTATATATACACATGAATGACTTATACTTATCTTTAACCATCAAGCAATCACCTCAGCGAATGTTATAGCTATTGCGGCTGGCGTTATCTTATTCCGTATGTGGCGGCAAATAAACAATATCTATGTTTGATTCTAAAAAACTTTCTACAATTTCGAAACGTTTTCTCTTTGAACTAAAAAAATCCCAAACCATAAAAACACAAAGGCAAGCAAAAACTAGGAATCCTATATTAAACCCTAATGATGTTTTAGGAACAAATGCTATGACGAGAATAATAAATAAAATAGTTGATATCATACCGAAGTAAGCAAAGAAGTCGCCCCCTTTATATACTAAAGTGACCATTGTTCCCTTTTCGATTTCTTGAAGATGAACGGAATATTTGTGGCCTGGATCACCTCGGCCAATGTTGATGCTAGTTTTAAATAAAATATCATCGCTTCGATTCTTTATTGATATTACAGTGTTATATTCTGGATAAAAAATTTTATCCGATAAAATTTTTTTACATTTCAAAATGGGCATCTTCGTTGAATATGTTTTTTGCATTTTACACCTCATTAGGTAAGTGGTTTAGCCACCCTATCGCCCAAAGACGAATTAAATTACATCATATCAATTTAGCAACTCTTTTTCAAGCATAATAACTTCGGGCCAAGTTGGCCCGAAGTCATGGGACAAGATTCGTGCAAGCTCCACATCATTGAGGTGCACACCCCTAAAATGGTAAAATATAGGTAGGGTTAAACACCCGAATAACGCCATGAAAGGGGCATTTCTATGAAAATTATCAAGATACCGTTTAAGATTATCGCCGCGCCGTTTGTTGTGGTTCTCACGCTTTCAGTCGCAATTATGAAATTCCTATTTTGCTATGCTGTGGCGGTGATGAACATTGTGTCAATGCTGTTTGTACTTATGGGAGTTGTAACGCTTTTCGTGGACAACAAAGTCAACGGCTGTATCATTCTTGGCCTTGCGTTCCTTGTTTCACCGTTTGGGATTCCGGCAATCGCTGATTGGTTTATTGATATGATTGACGGTATCAATGATTCGCTTCGGGATTTCATAATGAGCTAAAACAGGGTTTGCAGTAATCGGGGAACTTCGGGCCAACTTGGCCCGAAGTTATTTTTAGGGAAAGGAGGGCCGCACATGGCGACAACACGATATATGACACGCAAAAAAAACAAAGGTATGACAAAAGCGCAGACCATGAAAGACGGTTTTGACTATGGGAAAAAACCACTCAAAACACGGAACGGCGAGTTAATATCTGCTTACATGTGCGACCCGGAAACTGCTGACGTTGAATTTTTATTGAGCAAGGCAAAATATAAAGCCATCACAGGCCGGGAGCAAAAAGAGGATAAAGATGTTTTATATTATCATCACCGCCAATCATTCGCCCCCGGCGAATTAGACCATGACAACGCTTTGAGAATCGGAAACGATTTAGCCATGCGGTGGACGAAAGGAAAATACGCCTACTTCGTGGTATCGCATATTGACCGCCCACATCCCCATATCCACATCTACCATAATTCAACTGCCCTTGACTGCACCCGCAAATTCCGTGACTTTCTTGGTTCGGCGTGGGCGTTCCGGCGGCTGTCCGACCGTATATGTTTGGAAAATAATTTATCGGTTATCCATGAGCCGAAGTTAAAAAGCAAGGGCAAGTACAAGCATTACGGCGAATGGCGGGGCGATAACAAACCACAGACATTCCAAGAGAAGCTAAAAGCGCAGATTGATATTTGCCTTGCGGAGAAGCCGCCGGATCTGTCTGCATTCTTGCGGACAATGGCGGCGGCAGGATTTGAGGTAAAGCATGGGCGCGGCGGCGTTATCTCTTTTCGCACAGAGGGGCAAATACGCTTTACCCGGCTTCGGGCTTTAACGCTTGGCGAGGGCTACGGACAGGAGGACATACAGGCCATCATTGAGGGCCGGGCATCTATGCCGGAGGGCAGAGCCAAAACGTCGCGCAAGATAAATTTGGTTGTAGATATTCAATCCAAAATGAAAGACGGAAAAGGCCCGGCCTATGCGAAGTGGGCCACTATGTACAATCTAAAAGCTATGGCGGCGGCACTCCAATATTTACAGGAAAACGACCTTTTGGAATATGGGCAGTTGGAGGAAAAAGCGGCAGAGGTTACAGAGCGTTTTCATGCTTTATCTGACAAGATAAAAACCATTGAGGCCGCTATGACTACCAATGCGGAACTAAAGGCCGCAATGGTTGACTATGCAAAGACCCGGCCTGTGTTTGAGGGGTACAAGGCCGTGAAGTACAGCAAGAAATATCTTGCGGAGCATGAGGCTGATATACTGCTATACCGGGCGGCACAAGATACTTTCCGGCGTGTTCTCAATGGGGTGAAACTCCCGAAGATGGACACGCTGAAAAAAGAGTATCAGCAGTTGGCGGCAGAGAAAAACGCCGCCTACAAGGAGTACCGGGCAACAAGAAAATCCATGCAGGAGGTTATCACGGCAAAGGCGAATATCGACCATCTGCTAGGCTTGTCGGACACACAAAAAAACAAGGAAATGGAGCGATAGCGAACATGACGCAACCAACAAGGCGCAACGCGCCAACTTCGGGCCAACTTGGCCCGAAGTTGCGGGTTTGGGGCGCGCCCCAACAAGCGGAGTTTTACGAGATTTCCGGCCACGGAAATTTAGTAAAACGTGCAAGTGTCTTGACACTTGCCCTGCTTGCCGTTTAGCGGAAACGGTAAAACCCATCAATATAGACAAACTAAATAAACGCAAAAAATATAGTATTATTGATTTATATCAATGAAAAAATGGTATTATTGATTTATATCAATGCGGCAATAGTTGATAATGGTTAAAATAAAAATTGATAAAAGCTGTAAGGAGAAAAAATGATAAAAAATAGTATTTTAGTTCAATTACAAGAGGGTTTTGAAAAACTGACTGGAATTACAGATTTTCCGCAAGAGGAACTATTAAAAGTAATTGGAGAAATGCATATTTCACTATACAGCAAAGGTGAATATTTTGCACGAGCCGGAGAAATCTCCAATACATTAAGTTATATTCAAGAAGGGCTATTTAGGACGTATATAATAGGAAATGATGGAAAAGAATATACAAAAAATTTTTATAGTGAGGGAAGCTTCATGGGGGCGCAAACATCCCTGCTTACTGGCAAACCATCACTTAACAGCATTCAAGCATTAGAAGATTCTGTGTCGTTGGAAATGGATTACAGATTTTTGACGCAGATTGCTGAACAAAATATGGCTTGGCAAAAATTATTTCGCTGTACCGCTGAGCAAGATTATCTGGCAAAAGAAAAGCGAGAATCAGAATTATTACTTTTTGATGCTAAAACCCGATATATTCATTTTATTGAAGAGCATCCAGAGTGGGCGGCAAGAATTAAACAGCATTATATTGCATCCTATCTTGGAATAACCGCCGAAACATTAAGCCGTATCAAAGAGCAAATATAACATAAATGTGAGAGTGCCAATCGCACTAATATAGATAGGGGAGCATTTATAAGAATGAAAAAGTTAATGGTTCAATACACGATTTTTACTTATCTTTTTTTCTGGCTGTTTATCGCATTGATAGGATTTGTGATGCTCGTGCTGGAACTGGATACGCTGTCGAGAATTTTAATGAACGTATCTGCATGGTCGCCTACTATTATATTTGCGCTCATGTTTCGTAAAATCTATCCTAGCGACAACTTGCTAAGTTTTATCAAGAGGCGATTTTCCTCGTCGATAAAACCATACGACATCTTGGCACCTCTCTTAATCCACGCAGCAATTGTATTTATTACTATTTTTGCCTTTTCTTTGACGAGAAGCGTTCCGTTTCTGCCGTTGCTCGTAACATCCCCGGCGGCGCTTGCGTTCATTTTTCTTAATTGCGCTACGTCTGGCGCGACGGGTGAGGAATTGGGGTGGCGCGGTTTTCTTCAGCCGGAAATTCAAAAGAAGCGCGGGCCGGTACAAACGTCATTGATTATTGGTCTTATATGGAGTTTCTGGCATACTCCGCTGTGGTTCGCGACATCGGGGTTATCAGGTGTGGATTTATTAATCTTTATCGTTTTTTTCGTTGTGTTGAACCTCTCATGCTCTTTATTTATTACCTATTTTTTTAATAAAAGCGGAAATCTATTTTCGGCAATATGGATTCACTTTTTAATTAATGTTTCTACAGGGGTTATGATGGATGAAACAGAGCCTTTTTCGTTCATTGTGTTTACTGCATTATATGTGGTCATAACTGTTATACTCTTTATACACAGGCACATGTGCGAGAAAAAGAACAATATGATGAGGTCATAAACTTACCAATTTTCCCAAGGTGAATATAATGACAATCCATTGGAGGGAAATATGAAACTACAAATAGAAAAGAGAATTAGGCAAGTTGCGTTAATGTCATTGCTTTTAACTGTAACATGGATAATTTTTATGGGTATTTCTATGTCGCAGATACAGCCGACATGGTCGGATATGGAATACTTAAAATGGGTATCACAACCCGACATATTTTATCTGGTCAATTATATCAATGTCACAGTGTTGACTGTTATAGTAATTGCATTATTCACAGTATTATTTATTTATTTATCGGAGAAAAACAAGACATTGGCACTTCTGGGAATAATCTTTATTCCTGTTTATGGAGTCATGAATCTTATTTGCTATTCAATTCAGATTTCCATAGTTCCCCGGGTAGCGGCCAATGTATTAAATACGTCAGGCGATATTTTATTCGTATCTCAATTAATACAGTCAAACAGCCATACTGCTGTTGGCTTCATTAACGGACTTGCATATTCTATTCTTGGCATTCCGTCAATTATTTATGGTTATATGCTAACCAATAATTCGATGAAGCTATCGGGTCTATTTCTTCTAGTCAACGGCGTTCTGTGCATTGTTGGTATTATCGGGTACTTGTTGCAGAATCCGATTTTATCGGCAGGGGTTATGTTAGGCGGAATTGCTTTTTTAATTAGTTTAGTATTTATAATTATTGATTTTGGAAAGAACAGGTAATAAGTTTGATTTACTGGGCAGTTTGCAAAGCCCCTGAATGCGAAGCACAATAACAGCACTTCGGGCCAACTTGGCCCGAAGTGAACACGAAGATAAAACACCTGCCCTACGGCAAATAAAAAAAACCGTAGTGGGGGCAGTTGAGTTTTTGCGGCCGAAAATCGACAACTAGGTCACGCGGCGGTTTTGATTATAAAGTCAAAGCCGTCGTTTTCTTTTGAAAAAATCGAATTACGGAGGGTGTGATTTTTACGCCCTTTTTTCGGCAAACGGCGGCATTAGGAGGATGTCGCTATGTTTTATTTGTACCGATTCTTAATCCAGTATATCAGGCCGCCCAACGTATTTAGCGGCCTGATTTAATCTACTGCCAACAAAAGATTAAGCCACTTCGGGTCAATTTGGCCCGAAGTCCGCGCCGGGTTTTTGAAGTGTAGTAACCCCGGTTGCCGTTCCCCGCCTTACTCCATTCATCAGCACTACCCCAAAAATGATGAATGGAGGCCATTGCATGGCAATAATAAATTTACGCGATTTTTACCCGTTTTATAAAGACTGTACCGTTGATGTTCCCGATGATGTGGCGGCTGTGTTGCACGATGCCGAGCGGTTGGAACGCAACTACATACGCCGCATGTTTTGGAACAAAGCGCATTATTCTCTTGACGTTGACGACGGTATAGAGCATGACGCGCTTTTTGTTTCCGTTTCGCCCTGTGAAATGTACGAGCGCAAGCTGACAATGGAACAGTTATATGCCGCGATTGAATCCCTGCCGGACAAGCAGAACCGGAGGGTGTATGCACATTTCATTCTTGGCATAACCCAAACAGAGATAGCAAGAGCCGAGGGCGTAAGTGAATCCGCCGTATGTATTTCTATCTGCAAAGGGTTAAAAAACATGGAGAAATTTTTAAAAAATTTCTCTTAGGGGGTTAATTTTCCCCTTGCAATTCTCATGGCTATTGAAAGGACAATCTTTCAATGCTCTTTGAAAATTGCATAACCGATAACCCGGATACGTTCACAAGCGGAGGGAGCAAGGCCGTAGGGTGCGCCATGACTGCCGAAAGGCAAGAGCGATAAACACCAACTATGGCAAGGCGGGATAGGCAATCCCGCCCGGCGATAATCTTGCGCTTGGGATAATGATACTTACGGTTTGAACGCTTCACAGCATTGACCGTCGCGCTATAAGAATGGGGCGGGGTGAAATTCCCATGAGGGTATGCCAATACCCGTCCGGGTTATCGTTTTTATATAAAGGGAGAGCCGCGCCGGAAATTACTGTCTTACGACAGGCCGACATATAACGGCGCGGCCTACTCCCGACTGATGAATGGATTTTCTCTACTTCGGGCCAACGTGGCCCGAAGTGTGAGGGAAGATTAAAGGCCATCACTTTGTTTTTGAAGTGATGGCCTTTTGCGTTTTCTCACAGGACAAGTAGAAAACTAGGCTTTACATACAACAATATTCTGACATAGGGAGGATTGGAATGACAACGGCAACCAAATATCAAAGCGAAGTCAAAACCGTTCCATTCGGTGACGGAACGATAATCATTGAAAACCTCACGCCCATACTTCCCCCGAAAGAGCGGGAGCGGCGAAAGCGTGAAGTTGAAAAATGCCTTTATGATGTATTCAGCAAATACGCGAAGAAACGCACAGTATAGCGGCGGCATCCTTGTTGCGTGGGGCTAGAAATGGTATAATATACATGTAGGTTAGCTCCTGTTTTCTTACAGAAAGGGAGCTAATTATGAACAATAGAATCGAATCTTTTTACGGCAGACAGTCCGTAGACAGGAAAGACAGTATCAGCATTGAAAGCCAATTAGAGTTTTGCCAACATGAGTTAAGGGGGAAAGAGTTTAAGGAGTACACCGACAAAGGTTATTCCGGCAAAAACACAGACCGCCCGAAGTTTCAAGAACTAATACGCGACATAGAACGTGGCCTCATTTCAAAAGTTGTCGTTTACAAGTTAGACCGAATAAGCCGTTCCATTATCGACTTTGCTGGAATGATGGAGTTATTCGGCAGATACAATGTCGAGTTTGTTTCCGCAACAGAAAAGTTTGACACATCAACGCCAATGGGCCGCGCAATGCTGAATATCTGTATTGTATTTGCACAGCTTGAACGCGAAACAATCCAAAAGAGGGTAACAGATGCTTACTACTCACGGTGTCAAAAGGGATTCCACATGAGCGGCAAAGCACCGTTCGGGTACAGGTTAGAGCCGACAATCATAGAGGGTGTACGCTCTAAAATGATGGTAGCAGAGCCGGAGGCGGCAGAACGTGTCAAGCTGATGTTTGAAATGTACGCCGAGCCGGAAACATCATTCGGTGACATTACCCGGTATTTTGCAGAACAAGGCATTGACTTTGACGGTAGAGAACTACAACGTCCAACGCTGTCATATCTCTTGCGTAATCCCATTTATGCACAGGCTGATTTAGACCTATACGAGTTTTTCAAAAATCAGGGCGCGGACGTTATAAATGATGCGGCAGACTTTACAGGACTAAATGGCTGTTATCTCTATCAAGGCCGTGATGTGGACGAAAGCAAGTTTAATACACTGAAAGACCATATACTTGTGCTTGCACCACATGAAGGGCTTGTATCTTCTGAAACATGGTTGACTTGCCGCCGTAAGCTGATGAACAATCCAACTGTAAGCGGAGGCCGCAAAGCTAAAAACACATGGCTTGCGGGAAAGATAAAATGCGGTAGGTGTGGCATGAGCCTTGCGGCTATGAACAGTCCGGCAAACGGTGCATATTATCGTTGCCGTAAACGTATGGGCAATGGAAGTTGTGAGGGCTGCGGAAAGCTGATTGTAAGGAAGTTTGAACAATCCATCTATGATGAAATGTGTCGTAAGATGGACGAGTTTCACACTCTGACAGGCGGCAACCCCATGAAAGCAAGCCCGAAGTTGACAGCCTACAACGTGGAGCTTGCACAAGTTGAAAATGAGATTGAAAAGTTGCTTGATACCCTCACAGGCGCGAACAAGACACTATTGGCCTACGCAAACGGCAAGATTGAAGAACTAGACGAAAAAAGGCAATCGCTAACAAAAGCGATTGCCGATATGAGTATCGAGGACATATCCCCTGAAAAGATAGTACGGATTTTCGACTATCTGGACGATTGGGAAAATGCAAGCTTTGAAGATAGGCGTTTTGTGGCTGATAGAATGATTACACAAATCATGGCTACAAGTGAGAGGGTTAAAATTGAATGGAAAATCTGACCTCTATCCATTGCAACATTTTATCATGCGGTTAGTTTTACATTGTTGGGCAATGCAAAACAGATTCCAACAAAATTTTGGCGGGAATAACACAGAATATTGCGTAAAATGTGGTGCAAAATTAGCTGACGGCATATGTCCGGATTGCACGGTGGAGACAAGCTACACTGAGACAGCTGATTCCAACAACAGGTTTAGAAATTACTTAATGAACCCGGACGAAAAGATTATTAGTATACTTGGAAACAACTACCTGCAAAACTTTCTGAATGGCCAAATGTTTTCCCAAGGCTTTTCGGTAGTTACCGACAAAAGAGTGTATTTTAAGGGCACGGTTTTTTCAGCCATAGAGGGAAAACTTCAAAAAACAAAAGAATCCAAAGCAGTGAATGTAAGAGATGTTACCGGCGTAACCGTCACTTATAACTCTCCTATTCGCTATGTTGTTTTTGCAATATTATGTCTGCTGGCGGGAATTATGCTTTCTTCATCATTTATGGGTGGCTGGGGCTTCTTTCTCGGTTTTGTTGCTGCGGTCATAAATGTGGTATTGTTTGTACTTGGAAGAGTTACCTTATTATTGATTCAATACGCAGGCGGGGCAATAGGTTTCGATGTGAAATGGTTCCCGGAAAAAGAAAGTATTACATATCAAAAATCGCTATTTCTGGCGAAAGATAAAATTATTGAGAATAAACAATGAGTAATTATTTTGATTTGACATAGATAAACCTGAACCAACAGAAAAATAACCCTTGCCAAGCTCGACAAGGAAGTATATACTAAAACGGCAGGGGGTGAGCGCTTGAATAATGAAGAAAAGATTATAGCCATGTTGGAACAGCTTCAACAGGGGCAAGCGGTGCTTGAACGCGATTTAAAGGAAATAAGGTCAGACCAGCAAGTATTGGCAATAAATCTAAGCAAGCTCGACAGGAATCAGGCGGTTATGCAATCAGACCTAAATGCATTGAAAACAGGACAAAATAATTTGCGCGAAACGGTTGATAATGTCAAGTTGTCTCAACAGCGTGTAGAGCTTGAACAGTTCCCGAAAATCGCCGCCGCGCTTGACGGTTGGAAAGGCAATGTTGAGAAAGCCGGGGAGCACAACGAGCGAATCACCTATTTAGAGAAAAAAACAGACATTCACGACACGCGATTATTTTCACTTGAACAGGCAGTCAAAAAGGCGTGATATAGGCCAACGGAGCCTATTGACAATATCATCATCAGTTGATATACTGTTATTAGGCGAAATGAGAGGTTCATATTGTGTATAGCACAGCGAAAGCCCCCCGGTGGCACCCGGGGGGCTTTCGTTTGGGCTAATTGTCGCGACCGTTTCCATCTAGCCACTTGCAAACGTAATGGGCGAATACGCTTGCCATGACGGAAATCAAAAACGAGAAATTCATTATATGTATAGCACCCCCTCTCTGTTGCCAGATTGGGCGCGACAACTTTTAAAGTATATCATAGCAAGGCCTTGCAGGCAATGCTGTTAAGAAGCCGCACTTGTTTGAGTGCGGCTTATCTCCTGTATCTCAAGGCCCGGACGCCGACGCCGCGGTCGGCAGCTCCTTCAAGATGCACACGGCGGTCGGCTACGACCCGGAGCTCCAGCTCGATGGGCGGTATCGAAAATATTTACGGCTGGATTTCCTGGATTTCGTAAATCTCCTTTTCTCTTGATAAAATGTATCTATAAAGCTCGTCTATACTTTTGGCGGCAGCGTTATGGAAAGCAGAAGTTTCCGAAAGTGTTGCTTCTATGCTTCCATCTGTTTTTAAAACAGCGTTCGCAAATCTTACTGCCGTATAAGCAGTTCTAGTCATCGCTTCATCTGTGTCCATATGGGCCGTCACTTTATAGAAAAGAAAAATGTTATTAATATTATCCCAATTCCCTCTTGATACTCCGGGCTCCAATACAAAGAAATACATATTTGTTAATTCGGGCAAATCAAAGGTAGCTGAAATCATTACATCTCTAGCTACCCCCTCAAAAGCGAAGTCGAATATGCCAGCTCCTCTAAGTTCTTTAATTAAATTGCTATACTCATTCGTGCACTCTTTTTCCACCGTCTCAACGGCTTCGCGCTTCATCCGGTCGAGCGCTTCCTGGCTGACCTCGCTAAAATCCGTTATATATTTATCGACGCCTTCTACTACAAATTCCTTGCTTATCGTATCCGACATGATATAGCCGTGTCTTTCCAATTTTTCTTCAGAAACAGTAGCTGTAACAACAACTACATCCCCTATCCTTAATTTTTCATTAGGTTCTATTGTGTAATTAATATCCCGAATTAGTCCTTGTTCTGAGTTTTTGGATACTCGCGCTGTAGCATATGGAGAAATGCCATGAAAAACAACCTCTATCTCGGCGAACAAATCAATCTCCTTTGCCTCCTGCAGGCCGGAAACCGTATAATCAAATTCTGTGTTCTCAACTCTAATATTTACCTCTTTCATCAAGGTTTCATCGTATGTAACTTTGATTTTGACGTCCTCTCCGTTGGAGAAGCCCTCGGCCTTGCCGGATACAACCTCATAGCGGATTGAATTTAGAGCCTTTTCAAAGCCGATTGCTTTTTGAAGGTCATTATTGTTTTTCTCCGCAAAGTCGTTCACCAGCGCGGCAATGGCGGAATCAGATGATACCAATAAGATTTTGCCTTTTGTGTCAAGCCCTTCAAATTTTACGGACGCAAGGATTTAGGCATCGACGGTGGTGCCGCTGCCCCCGCAGCCGGCAATAAAGGATACTGCCATTGCTAGAAGAATTGCCAATACAGTTTTTTTCATGCTTTTGTCTCTCCCTATATGATTTATTTTCCATTTACCTAATTATATAAAAAAATACAATTAAGTACAAGCTCCATCATTTGCTTTTATATAAATGCGATATCCTTTTGTATATATTATTGTATGCGATATACTTAATGTTGTATATATTAATCTATGTTTACTTGCGTATTTATTTTTGACATATAATTGTTTATATAATTATATGTTATTTTGACTTCGTTTTATATATGCAATCTGATGATTTTTTAAATGTATTTTTGTTAATTATTAATATTGACTTTTTTATTTATAAGCAGTATGATATTAATATACATTTATATATACAATAATATATTTCATAATAAGCAAGGGGAGATTGCTCCATGGCTAAAATAATTGCTGTAGCGAATCAAAAGGGCGGTATTGGTAAAACTACCACGTCTATAGCCTTGTCTACAGGGCTTGTCCGGAAAGGCTTTAAAACATTGCTGATTGACGCAGATCCGCAGTCCAATGCTTCAGATACTTTCAGGGCAGACGTAGAAAATTCATTAACCTTACATGATGTTTTTGAAGGTGTTCCCATAAAGGAAACCATTCAAAAAACCGAAATAGGGGATATTGTTCCAGGAGACTTACAGCTATCAAATGCAGATCGCTTATATAGCAACAGCCCAAAAGGGTTCTATATCCTAAAGGAATCCCTTGCGCCGATTCTAAAGTCATATAAGTATATCATTATAGACACCCCTCCAAGCTTAGGAGTAATGACGTTAAATGCCTTAACCGCTGCAGATTCCTTAATCATTCCCGTTTTTGCAGAGCGCTTCAGCTTGAAGGGGATTGCTCAATTATCAGAGACAATAAACGAGACAAAAAAGTACAGCAATCCAAGTCTTACTATTGACGGCATACTGTTAACTTGTTACGACGGCCGCACCGTTCTAGCCCGGACGCTCAAAAACACGTTGCAAGAATTCGCAAAAATATTAAATACAAAGCTTTTTGATACAAAAATCAGGCGCAGCGTCGCCATGGGTGAATCTCAGAACGAACAGAAAAGTATTTTTAATTACTCGCCATCCTCGACAACCGCCTTGGACTATGATGCTTTCATTACTGAATACTTAGAAAGGAAGATGTAATAATGCCAAAAGACTTGAAGAATACTGCAGCAAGCGATTTTTTTAAATCAATGGGAGCCGGAACCAGTTCCGATTCTGTCGCGATCGCGAGCTCGAATATAGGCCGCAATGATAAAGATGAAGCAACCGTTTCCATCAGCCTTCCGAAAAAGAGCAGGGAAAAAAAGCTTATTAGCTTACGTGTTAATGTAACAGAATATGAGGAGTTTTCAAGCATTGTAGAAGGATTAGGCTATAAGAATAGTGAAGTGCTAAACCATTTTATCCGTGATTTTATAAAGGCAAATAGGAACAAAAATAGGGAGGGCTTATAAAATGGTACAAGGTGAACTTATTTATTCCGTTGAATCAAAAAGGCTTAATATTAAAACTAAGGAAGGGGACACAGCTTTTTTCGATGGTTTGCGCTGCGGCCACTGTCTCGAGGTTTTTGTTGATGGTGCATGCCGGAGTATCGGGAAAAGCGGGAGGAAGATTATGAATCGGGAACGGTGCTGGTTAACTCACCGCAAGCGGGAGGACAATCTTAATCGCAACTATTAATATTGATTGGTAGGTGTATAAAATGCAACCGCCGCACATTGAAGATATGGGGAGGTAACACAATGACGAAACTGTGTAAAAAATGCGGCAAGGAATCGACCTTACTTTCTTGGGAAACTGAATGCTACTCCTGCCGCCAAAAGGCTTATCAAGACAGCGTGACGGAACAAATTGCATCTGGCGAAATCGCCGGTGCCGAAAGCGAGAGCGATATTTACTGCCCATACTGTGGTCATTTCATGGAATCCTACGCAGATAATCACCATCTTTTTGAGGCGGGAGATCATAATTACGATTGCGATAAGTGCGAAAAGGAATTTACCATTGAAACAGAAGTGTCCTTCGCTTTTTCTACACGCAGGAAGGAGGAAAACTGATTATGGCGCACATAGTAGCGTGGAATCCGCAAGATGCGATAGATGTGGCAAACCAAATACGCCGCCGCCTTAAAAGAAAAGCGCGACAAATGGAAGCCCTTATAAGCTGATGGGTTCCTTCCCGGGTAGAGTACTCCGATGATTGGTTCTTGGTTGATCTTTATAAGGCCGGTGAAATTCCTTATGGGTTAACAGTCAGGTGTTAGTTAAAAATAAGCTTTGTGCAATTTGACAAGGCCAAAAAACTACAAAAACTACCATTCTCTCAGATTTCATTGTAATATTACACAAAAGCCCGTATTTTCGGGCTTTTTCTATTTCGCTAAATTAATTTTTTCTGCAATTCAGGGACTTTTTCGTCTTTTAGCATGGCGGCCGACGTCGCCCATCGGGCCGGATCTCCCGGAAGCCTCCGGACGCATCAAACAAATTGCCGGCGCAACTGTCGGCAGCTTGAATGATTCCATCGCGGCCGCGGTCACGATCATCGAACATGGAGACCGCCAGCTTCAGCTATGTATCAGCCGCAGTCTTGCGATAAAATGGAAAAAAGAAAGCGCCGCCTAAGGAGAAGCTCCAGCCGGCGGCAAAAAATAAGGGAATACATATATTATATCACAACAGTCCAAGTCAAAACTAAAAAGATGAAAATTCAAAAAATGCGGCCGCGCTACGCTTTAAGGCATTAGCCTCCACTCCGAACCTCCCCTTGCAAAAGGAAGCTATGGAATTGACGCCCCGTTGGGGCTTTGAAAACGCCGCAAGCGGCGCGTTCAACAATCCCACAGCTTCCTTTTGACTGCGGGGGAACATGCTTTTATCAAGCCTTTTCCTTGCGCGAAGAAAGGAAAACGGAAAGGAAACGACGCCTGCGGGCGGCGCCCCTTCGAAGCCACGGCGTCAACCAGCTTCAAGATTTCGGAAGTCCCGCCTTATCCCCTTATCCGGATGGTGAGGCAGGACAACGGCTTCTCCCCCTCCTGCCCGCAAGGGGATTAACCCCCATTTGGACAGGAAGGGAGAATCAGGTTTATCCGGCCTGGAGCCGGCAGGTATCCGTATTCCCTCGCGTATTACTACGCGACAAGCTCTGACGGTCAAGGTCTGCCATAAAACACCGTAAGGTAATCACCCTTTCGCTTGCCCCTCCTCACGTTCGCGCTAGAGCGCTGCGCGTGATGCAGGACGGTCACATCCGCTACTTTATTTACGTCCGGCATTATTTCATCCGGACAGACATGGCAAACCCGCCCACCCTATAACGGCGTTGGCACCCGGCGATTAACCCAGGCCGATTATTTTTACTTGATGCTTCTTCTCAAGGCTTTTTATTTATCCTCCCGTTCGGCGTCGGAGCCCCCGCGCGGCGCTTGTCCATTTCTGGTTAGAACTTGATTTTGGCAACAATTAACTAAGGCATCATAGCCTTTCTTTTTTTGAAAAGCCGATACACTCACCATGTGCCGCGTTTGCCTACGCCCTGTATCATCTTAAAAAAGACAACAAAAAATCAAGGCATAGCAAGTCCATTTTTAAAAAAGGCTTGATACCGCGCTTTTATTAAATTGTCTTTATGTAATCCGCGGCGAACCTTGGAACGTAGGCCGCGGGATCACAACATCATTTTGCCGAGCGCTGCGCCCGCGTTAGTTATTCGTCCCCGTAGATTTCCGGGTCCGCACACTCGCTGCATAAATTTTCTTCCACCCAATAGCAGCCGCCAGGACACGCATTAAACCATGTACACCCGCAAATGCGGCAGCTCTGTTCTTGATTCAGCAAATAATCCAACTCCAACATGGTTACACCTCCTACAAAATCAACGGCCATTTTTCGTCATTCTGGAGCGATTTGTTTTACCCCAATCGTATATATCCCTTGCTTTGAATATTCTGAACGCCTCCAGATGGGCGCTTTTTTGTTTTCTTGCATTCTATAATTTAATCTATCTTAAACTGCTATCTGCGCTTCAAGCTGGGCCATTGTCTTGATTTTACCACCGCACATTTCGGGTAGATTTGCCCGAACGAGGGCCTCGGCGAACTGCGGCGGCACCGCGTTACCGCATCGTGCGACTTGCTTTGATTTTGGATAGGCTTTCCCGGTATAGTCCTTGTCGATTGCATAGTCCGGGGGGAAGCCGTTGGCGGCGAACAACTCTCTCGGCGTAAGCATACGAAGCCCGATGTCGACAATGGCGTACTGTGTGCCTTGAATGGTGACAAACCCAAAACGGTCTTGCGCTGTCGCCGTATGCAGTGGATCGGCAACATTCTGACCGCTGCCTTGGCCGTAATACTTCATGAGGAACGTGCGAACCTCCCCGAAGTGCCCTCCGCTGGCGGTAACGGTCCGCAATGGTTCGTCACCCGCTTGTCCAATGCAGTTATTACGTAAGGTGACTAAATTTGTAGTTACAAGGCCGAATCGTGGCGCCCCCGGCATGACGGTGTGCATTGGCTCGTCCATCGTCTGCCCCACGCTGTTCTGTTGGAGTTTGATGAGGTTTGCAGCTACAACCGCGTTGTGGTCTATGCCTGTTACCGTGTGCAGGGGGCATGTAGCAGCGCTTCCCGCCCCTTCATATCCTCCCGCATAGTATTTGGACAGAAACGCAGAAACCATCGCGTAGCGCGGCGAGGCATCGACTGTCATGATGGGCTTGCCTACCTCTTGGCCGCGAACTTCGCGTTCTGATTGTTCGTCGTGGTATTGTATGAGCGTTGGCGTTATCACAAAATTGCGGTTGCCGGTAGTTACGGTCGGTATAGGGTCGGTCGCGCCGGTCGGGACATTGTTGTTATTGTTCGGCATTACGTAGGATACGGCCAGCCCATATCCGTTTACCGCCGTTATTGTGTTCATCGGTTCCCCTGCGCCTCTTGGCCGGTTGTCAAACTTGAAATCGACGACGAACGGCTCCGGGTTGTCAAATACAAACTTTTTCATTCCCCGCGCTATGCGCCGAAGGGTAGCGTCTGCCAGTGGGCGTACCGCGCGGAGGCCGTGCTTTTCCCATATTTCCTCGGCGGTATCGAATATCGAGGGGCAGGGGAGCGACCAGTCGATAATCTCGGCGGCCGTGCGCCACGGTTTGAGTTTGCCACTCATCACCGCTTCGCTTTTCGGATCGCCATGCGTTGGCTCCGGCCAGACAATAGGCCGCCCATCGCAGCGCGCGATGATAAAAAATCTCTTGCGGATGGTTGGTGTGCCGTAATCACACGCGCGCAGCTCTTTCATTTCAACCGTGTAGCCGAGCGATTCAAGCTGCCCTTTCCATTGCTGAAACGTCTCTCCTGAACGTGCTTTTACCGGCTTGCCGTTGCGAATTGGCCCCCATGTCTTAAACTCCTCGACGTTTTCGAGCATTATCACCCGGGGCTTAACTTTGGCGGCCCACCGCAACACAATCCATGCAAGCCCGCGGATGTTCTTGTTGACAGGCTTGCCGCCCTTTGCCTTGCTGAAATGCTTACAATCCGGCGAGAACCAGGCAAGGCCGACAACTCGTCCGGCGCAGGCGACAACGGGGTCTATGTCCCACACGCTTTCACAATAATGCTTTGTATATGGGTGATTTGCGCGGTGCATAGCCACGGCATCGGGGTCATGGTTAATGGCAATATCCACCGGACGGCCAAGCGCCAGCTCTATACCGGTGGAAGTCCCGCCGCCGCCGGCGAAATTATCTACAATAAGTTCGTCAATCAAGCTTGTTTGTGCTTTCATATTATCCTTCTTCCTGCCGGGAATAGCCCCCCGGCCTGTTATGCTTTCAGGCATCCAATCGCGTTTGTTGTGAAAGAGATTCATCTATCGCGGGATTTAGCCATAAACATTCCGTACGCGAAACACCGCATTCTGCCGTTGTGACAGATGATTCCTTGCGCCATCCGCGAAGAATATCGTTGTACAAGTCGTTATCGTATCCAGACAGCAAAACCATACCTTCATGCTTTAACAGCACTTGTAGAAGCTTCTCGTGGTCGGCGTCCGTCATTTCATAATTATATGCATCGTATGAGGTGTTTCGGGTACTTCGGATGTATGGCGGGCCGGCATAAATCAGCACTTCCGGTCCATTGTGCCGTTGTATGACATCAAGCGCAGGACGGTTTTCTATCTGAACTTCGAGAAGTCTATCAGCGGCCTCGCAAACAATTGCTGGCAGCCGAGACCAAAGCTTCGGATTGTCCGGGCCGCCGTTAAGCCTCCGGCCTGTGGTATTGCGCCAACCGTTGCTTTTATGAGGAAACGCCCCAAAAGTCTGCCAACACCTTACGCAAAAGCGCCGGGCGCGTTCCAATTCATCCCCTGCAGGTTCATATGCGGCATCGCGTTCATCACGCGACCATGGGGTAAGATACAAGGCATCTGCCAGCTCGCCCGGGTACTCCCTGCACACTTGAAAAAAGTTGACTATCTCACCATCCAAGTCATTTATCGTTTCAATACGGCATGGCGCTTTATTGAAGAACACTCCGCCGCTGCCGAAATATGGCTCGAGATAGCTTTCATGTGGTGGAAAAAAGGATAAAATCCACGGGGCAATCCGCCACTTTGCGCCGGGGTATTTTAGGATAGGGTTCAATAAGATTGCCCTCATTTCTTTAAATGTCTAGTTTAGTTACACGCTAAATTACACATTTCATATGTACAAATATAGACATATTTCTCGTTTAAAATACAAAAAGACCGTTCCTTCGTTTTAAAACAAAGGAACGGTCTTCTGTAATGAAGTGTTATGATTACCACATTTTTTAATGTTTTTTACTTCATTTTTTGGCTGCCCGACTAGGATTCGAACCCAGACAAACAGAGTCAGAGTCTGCCGTGCTACCGTTACACAATCGGGCAATATTTGTTTTGGACATAATAAAGTATATATTATTTTTTAAAAATGTCAATAGGTTTGACTTTGAATCTTCGCAGGAGTAAAATGAATTTAATAAAATCTATTTTTAATCCGCTTTTAATATGCCGCAAATTGTGTTTCAATGTGCCGCAGGTATGATATAGCCATAGAAAATTTTGAAAGGCAGTGAAAAAAATGGCAAGCATTGAAATGGTCGAAAAACTGCGCGAACGCGCGAATGTTTCTTACGAGGAGGCGAACGCGGCGCTTGATGCCTGTGGCGGCGACTTGCTGGAGGCGCTGATTATGCTCGAAAAGCAAGGCAAAGTATCGGCTCCTGCGGGTGGAAGCTACAGCTCGAAAGACGCCCCGCCTGAAACGCAGCTTATCAATATCCCCCAACCGGCGCAAAAAAAAGGAGAATCCTTCAGCGATATGTTAAACAAATTTTTTAAGTGGTGCGGCAACGTCATACACAAGGGCAACACAAATCATTTCGAGGTTTGGCGCGACAACGGGAAAATCCTCAGTGTCCCCGTAACCGTACTGGTGCTGCTGCTCATCTTCGCGTTTTGGGTAACGCTTCCGTTGATTATCATCGGGCTGTTTTTTGGCTGCCGCTATTATTTCAAAGGCAGCGAGCTTGAAAATATGAACGTCAACAGCGTTATGGATTCCGCCGCGAACGCCGCTACAAACCTGAAAAACGAAGTCATGAACGCGGCTTCCAATCACGATGATAAAAAATAATACAGGGATTTAAAATGAACGAGAACATTCTGATTATCGAAGATGAAGAAAAAATCGCTCGCTTTGTGGAATTGGAGCTTTCGTATGAAGGCTACCGCGTCCAGAAGGCGGGCGACGGCCGCGAGGGGCTGGAGCTGCTTGAAAGCCAAAGCTTCGACCTTTTGCTTTTGGATATCATGCTGCCCGGAATCAACGGGATGGAGGTACTCCGCCGCGTCCGGAAAATCTCGCAAATCCCGGTCATCATGCTGACGGCGCGTGACAGTGTGGTGGATAAGGTAACCGGGCTTGATTCCGGCGCGGACGATTACATCACAAAGCCGTTCGCAATCGAGGAGCTTCTCGCGAGAATCCGCACGGCGCTTCGGAAGCGCGCGGCGCCCCCGGCGTCCGCCCTTACGCTCGGCGGGCTTCTCCTTGACCCCGCAAGCCGCAAGGCCACGATGAACGGCGATGTGCTCGAGCTTACAAAACGCGAGTTCGATTTGCTCCAGTACCTGCTTGAGAATAAGGAAATCGTCCTCACCCGTGACGTTTTGCTCGAGCGCGTCTGGGGGTACGATTACCACGGCGAGACAAACGCCGTTGATGTTTACATCCGGTTTTTGCGCAGCAAAATCGATGATGAATACGGCGTGAAATATATCCACACGGTGCGGGGCGTGGGCTATGTGATGAGGGAACAGGAGTGAGACGATGAGCTCTGAAAAAACAGCGATTCAAAAGGAAAACCGCGGCCACACTTCGTTGGAGCGCAAACTGACGCGCAAAGAGGTCGGCCGCCGGTTCGTGCTGCTTTTAATCACGGATATTTTGATTATCGTCATGTTTCTTTGTGCACTGATTATCCACAGCGAAATCACGGTTAAAAACGCTGCAAGCCTTGAGGGTATTGGGGTAATCCCCACGATATTGGATTCCAGCCCGGGCGGGTTTACACTGCCCCGCCAAATATCCGCCCGGTTGCTGGGCGAGCCGGAGGGCATCGTACGAAATCTTGATTTCGGCGAGCCATTTTGGGAGGACGGCAGGGTTATCCTCCATCCGTTTCTCGCCAATCTTAGAAGCTTAACTTATTCAATTGCGTCTCCGGTAAATGGTAAATACTACATCGCCACATTCGGCTTTGCCTCCGCCATAACGCTATTTCAGTACACCTTTGCGGTCTTGCTGGCTTTGCAGGCCCTGGGGCTTATTACAGACGCCTTTGAAATCCGCAAATCCATCCGGCGTACGCTGCGCCCGATTTATGACCTGACGCTCGCGGCGCAAACCGTAAACCGCAACGTGGCGCCGCAGGTGCCGCTGCAACCGCGTAAGCTTCAGCTTTCCGGCGCGATAGACACGCTCAACACCATCACGGAAAACGAGCTTGACCGCCGCATCATCATCACGGACGAGCGCGAGGAGCTAAAGGGGCTTGCGCAGGCGATAAACTCCATGCTTGACAGGCTTGACGCAGCGTACAGCTCCCAGCTCCGGTTCGTGTCGGATGCATCGCATGAGCTTCGCACGCCGATCGCGGTCATACAGGGGTATGCCAACATGCTCGACCGCTGGGGTAAAAACGACGCAGGCACACTCCAGGAATCCATCGACGCAATCAAGGGGGAAGCCGCCGGCATGCAGGATTTGGTGGAGCAGCTTCTCTTCCTTGCACGAAGCGACAACCGCTCCATCGCGCTCAATATTGAGACTGTGAACCTATGCGCGCTGGCGGACGAGGTGTTCCGCGAAACGCAGATGATAGATTCGGGGCACGAGTATCACGCGCGCCTTGCAGAGGAGCTTTCGGTGCGCGGCGATATGCAGCTTTTAAAGCAGGCGCTCCGGATTTTTGTAGACAACGCCATCAAATACACGCCGCCGGGCGGGATGATAACAATCTCGATGCTGGATGACGACGGCTACGCGAAAATCTCCGTGACCGACACCGGGCTTGGCATCCCGCCGGATGACCTTGAAAGGATTTTTGACCGGTTCTTCCGCTCGGACGAGTCACGCACGCGGGAAACCGGCGGCACAGGGCTCGGGCTGTCGATCGCGAAATGGATTATCGACCGTCACGGCGGCTTCGTCGAAGTCACAAGCCGCGTCGACATCGGGACGAAAATCACGGCGGCCCTGCCGAAATATACAGGATAGGGATAGAGGCGATGACCTCACTTGCCATTAAGAACAGCCGCTTCATTATTTCATTGCTCTTATTGCCTTGATTTGCGCTTTTATCTTTTTCATTGCCCAATCATAATGGCTTGACGTCACCGATACGCAATAACTGCCTAACGTAGACCCGCCGACCCATGAAAAAGACTTTTTCGCGAACAACTCATCGTTTGTAAAAGTATCGATCAGCTTCATTACTTCGGCATTGCTTTCATTTAACATTTCCTTTGATTTTTCATAAGGGGTGTTTTGGTGTTTTTCCCATATCATTTCGATATTCATAGCGCCGTATGTTTTCCAACTATACGGCGCGGGTATAAACGGCTTTTTTTCGCCGTTTTGGTTTGCCTTTACCCAGTTCAATAAGAGTTGATGCCATTCGTACAGGTGAATCAGTACGTCGCGCAGATTCTTATCACGCGCCCAGTGCGCTTCTTTTTTATCAGGGATGCCGCCGAAATTGAAAGGCGTGTTTTGTTCTTCGTCTGTCATGGAATCAATTAATTTCCACAGCTTTTCAAATCGTTCGTTTGCCGTTTTGATTAAATCCGGCTTTGTAGTCGGTCTGGACATCGGTAAAGCCTCCTGTATTTTTTATCATTATACCTCACATAATCTGACAATAGTATGTCATATTTAGAACAGTGTAATATCATGTTACACCGTTTTTTATTTTCCCACAAAATTTTACATAAATTTTACATGCACCTGCATTTGGTTTTTACCCTCTTGATTTATGATAAGCTTACAATCAAAAAAATGGAGGAATGAACGTGAAAAAAATTTTCGCAACGGTTTTAATTTTATCGCTTGCCATTACTGTTTTTGCCGGCTGCGGAGCTTCGTCGCCAGGCGCGCCTATTGAGGAAGCCCCGGTTCCCGCGCCGGCCCCGGAAGCTCCTGCTGCCGCTCCGGTCGAGGAAGCACCTGCTTCCAGCTTTGACGGCAGTCGCGAGATTGTCGTTGTATCACGTGAGGACGGCAGCGGTACGCGCGGCGCTTTCATCGAGCTGTTCGGCGTGCAGGAAAGAGGCGACGACGGCTCGACCAGGGACCTGACCACAAGGGAAGCGATCATCGCCGACAAAACCGATATCGTGATGACCAATATCGCAGGCGACCCCTATGCAATCGGCTACTTATCAATGGGTTCCCTGAACGAAACGATTAAAGCGGTTCCAATCAACGGCGCCGCCGCAACGGCTGAAAATATTAAAAATGGCTCATATGAAATCCAAAGGCCGTTTAACATTGCGATTAAAGGCGAAGCGAGCGGGCTTCAAAAAGATTTCATCGACTTTATCCTTTCAAAAGAGGGACAAGAGGTCGCCGTTGACCGGGGTTACATAGCGGCAATAGACAACGCCCCCGCCTACTCCGGCAACAAGCCCCAGGGCAAAATCGTGGTAAGCGGCTCTTCATCGGTATACCCCTTGATGGAAAGATTAGCCGAGGAATACGCCAAAATCAACACCGAGGCGACAATCGAGGTTCATTTGAGCGATTCTTCCGCGGGTATGACAGCCGCCATAGACGGCACCGCCGACATCGGCATGGCAAGCCGGGCGCTTCGTGAAAGCGAGCTTGAGGAGCTTACGGATATCGTAATCGCCCTTGACGGCATCGCGGTCATCGTCAACCGGGAGAATCCCATTGCCAGCATCTCCCCCGAACAGGTCAGGGGAATCTTCGTAGGTGAAATCACTAATTGGAGCGATGTACAGTGAACGGCGCAGTAAAACTTAGAGAACAGGTTATGCGCGTAGTGTTCACACTGTCAGCCCTCGCCGCCATTCTGGCGGTGGGGCTGATTTGCGTGTTCCTGTTTGCAGGCGGCCTCCCCGCTATGGGAAAAATCGGCGTTTTCGACTTCCTGCTCGGAACGGATTGGGCGCCGGTTGACAATCCCCCTTCATTCGGCATATTGCCGATGATTGTGGGCAGCTTGTATGTTACGGCCGGCGCCATCATACTCGGCGTGCCAATCGGTATCTTCACGGCGGTATTTATGGCGAAGGTCTGCCCGAAACCGCTTTACGCGTTCCTCAAGCCGTCCGTGAACCTGCTCGCGGGCATTCCGTCCGTCGTATACGGCTTCTTTGGTATGGTGGTTCTGGTGCCGCTTGTGAGAAACCTGTTCGGCGGGAACGGCTCGAGTATGCTGACCGCCTCGATTCTTTTGGGGATTATGATTCTGCCCACCGTCATCGGCGTTTCGGAAAGCGCGCTCCGCGCTGTGCCGGAGGAGCTTTACGAGGGCGCGGTAGCGCTCGGTGCAGATCATGAGCGGGCGGTTTTCGGCGTGGTCCTCCCCGCCGCGAAGTCCGGCGTGATGGCGGCGGTCGTGCTGGGAATCGGGCGCGCCATCGGCGAGACGATGGCGGTCAAGATGGTCGCGGGCAACCAGGCGATCCTTCGTATGCCCGATGAATTTCTAAGAGGCGTGCGGACGCTTACCGCCAACGTCGTCATCGAGATGGGCTACGCGGAAGGGCTGCACAGGGAAGCGCTGATTGCAACGGGCGTTGTACTGTTCGTTTTTATCCTTATCATCAACCTCCTATTCTCGTTACTGAACAGGGGGGCCGCTAAATGAAAAGGGTCCTGTGTAAAAAACCGGTTGACCTTGTCCTGTTTGTGTTTACATGGCTGTGCGCCGCCGCCACGTTTTTTGTGCTGCTTTTCCTGATTGGGTATATTGTCACAAAGGGCGTCCCCTACATCACGCCGTCGCTGTTCGCGCTTCGTTATACGACCGACAATGTGTCCCTGCTTCCGGCGCTTATCACCACGGTCATCATGGTTGCGCTCTCCCTTCTGATTGCTGTTCCGCTCGGCGTATTCGCGGCGATTTATCTTGTAGAATACGCGCGGCGCGGCAACCGGATAGTGAAGCTGGTTCGCGTGACGGCCGAAACTCTGGCCGGCATCCCGTCTATCGTTTACGGCTTGTTCGGCCTTTTGTTCTTCGTTGTTTTCTTAGGCTGGGGCACCTCGCTGTTAGCGGGCGCCTGTACGCTTTCCATCATGATTTTGCCGCTCATTATGCGGACGACGGAGGAAAGCCTCAAAGCCGTGCCCGACACTTACCGCGAAGGCTCGTTCGGTCTTGGCGCCGGGAAGCTCCGCACTGTTTTCAAAATCGTGCTCCCGGCGGCCGCCCCCGGAATCCTTGCGGGGGTAATCCTTGCCATCGGCAGGATCGTCGGCGAAACCGCCGCGCTCATTTACACGGCGGGGACAATCGCCAAGATACCCGAAAACCCGCTTGCTTCGGGGCGAACACTCGCCGTACATATGTACGCGCTTTCAAGCGAGGGGCTGTATGTCGGGCAGGCATACGCCACGGCTGTCGTGCTGCTTGTCGTGGTGATCGGAATCAACGCGCTTTCCGCATATGTGGCGAGGAAGATTGTAAAGAGGTGATGGATTTTGAATAAATTTCAGCTAACCGACGTAGAACTGTGGTATAATGACTTTAAGGCGCTCAAAAGCATCTCGATGGATATTGAGGAAAATGAGATAACCGCGTTTATCGGGCCGTCCGGCTGCGGCAAGTCTACCCTGCTCAAAAGCCTCAACCGCATGAACGACCTTGTGGAGGGCTGTAAAATTACGGGCGATTTTTTGCTCGACGGTGAAAACATATACGAGAACATTGACGTAAACCTGCTTCGCAAGCGGGTCGGCATGGTGTTCCAAAAGCCGAACCCTTTTCCCATGAGCATATACGACAACATCGCGTTCGGGCCGAGGACGCACGGCATCAAATCCAAATACAAGCTCGATGAAATCGTGGAAAAGGCCTTGCGTGACGCGGCAATCTGGGATGAAGCCAAAGACAGGCTTAAGAAAAGCGCGCTGTCGCTTTCGGGCGGCCAGCAGCAGCGGCTGTGCATCGCGCGGGCGCTTTCCGTCTCGCCGGAGGTTCTCCTGATGGATGAGCCGACCTCGGCGCTCGACCCCATCTCCACTTCTAAAATAGAGGATTTGGTAACGGAGCTGAAGAAACAGTACACAGTTATCATCGTGACGCACAACATGCAGCAGGCCACAAGAATTTCCGATAAGACGGGGTTTTTCCTGCTTGGGGAACTGGTCGAATACGGCGACAGCGAGCAGATTTTTTCCACGCCGCGCGACAAGCGCTGCGAGGATTATATCACAGGGAGGTTTGGCTGATGAGGGGCAAATTTGACGAACAGCTTTCACAGCTTAACAACATGCTCATTGAAATGGGCGGGCTGATTGAAACGGCCATCGCACTGGCGACGCAGGCGCTACGGGAACAGGACGTGGAGCTTGCGAAAAAGGCCATCGCCTACGACCATGAGGTCGACCAAAAGGAGAAGGACATTGAAGCGTTATGCATAAAGCTTCTTTTACGGCAGCAGCCGGTGGCGAAGGATTTGCGGCTGATTTCGGCGGCACTTAAAATGATTACCGATATGGAGCGCATCGGCGACCAGGCCGCCGATATTGCGGAGATTACCATCATGCTTTCCGGCGTGCCGTACATCAAAAAGCTGGAGCATATCCCCCAAATGGCCGAGGCCACGGTAACGATGGTCACGAAAAGCATCGATGCTTTTGTGGAAAAGGATTTGGAGCTGGCACAAGCGGTCATTGAGCATGACGATGTCGTTGACGAGCTGTTTGACGCGGTCAAGTTCGACCTGATAGAGCTTATCCGCCTGAACAGCGCGAGCGGCGAGCAGGCGGTCGACCTTTTGATGATAGCAAAATATTTTGAGCGCATCGGCGACCATGCGGTCAACATCGCCGAGTGGGTCGTGTTTTCCATCACAGGCAAGCATGGGAAGGGGTGATAAAGTGCCGGTAATCTACATCGTAGAGGACGATGAAAATATCCGCGAGATTGTCGTTTACGCCTTGAAGTCCGCGGGGTTCGACGCCGCCGGGTTTGAAACCGGGGAGGATTTTTTTACGGCGCTCAACGCAGGGCTTCCCGCCCTTGTCCTGCTCGACATCATGCTGCCGGGCGACGACGGCCTTACAATCTTAAAGCGGCTGCGAAACGCCCCGCTGACTAAAGCGCTGCCCGCCATCATGCTGACGGCAAAGGGCAGCGAGTTCGACAAGGTGAAGGGGCTTGATTTGGGCGCTGACGACTATTTGTCAAAGCCGTTCGGCGTGATGGAGCTTATATCACGGGTTAACGCCGTGCTGCGGAGAAGCGGCAACGCTTCGGCGGCGGACGAAACGCTTGCATACAAAAACCTTTCGATTGACACGGCGCGCCGCTCCGTTTCCGCGGACGGCGAAAGCATAACGCTGACTTACAAGGAATATGAATTGTTGTACTATCTGATGCTGAACAGGGAGCTTGCCCTGGACAGGGAGAAGATTATGAAAGCAGTCTGGGGCTATGACTTTGAGGGTGAAAGCCGGACGCTTGATATGCACATCCGCTCGCTTCGGCAAAAGCTGGGCGCCGCGGGAGCGCATATCAAAACCATACGCAATGTCGGCTACAAGTTGGGAGCGTGAAGCATTGAAAAACCGTATTTATCTGAACTTCCTCGGCCTGATTCTGCTGTGTGCGCTGCTGCTGTCGGCGGCGGTCAGCGGCATCGTCTATCACGCGATTCGAAACAGGGAGGTTGCCGCTATCAAAGACCGGGCAAGCCTTGCCGCCGGGCTTCTTAACAACGTAACCACGGGCAGCCGGTTTTCCGACTATATCAGCCATGATGCCGACGCCGCGCGGATTACCGTCATCGCAGCCGACGGCGCGGTGCTGCTCGACAACAAGGCCGCCGCGGAATCCCTTGAAAACCACGGCGACAGGGAGGAATTCCGGCAGGCCCTGCAAAACGGGCACGGCGAGGCGACGCGCTACTCCAGCACCTTGGGCGCCGATACTTATTACTACGCCATACGGCTTGACGACGGCAATGTGCTACGCGTTTCAAAAACCATGGGCCGCATCGCCGGGGTGTTCACCGCCGTGCTGCCCGCGATTGCCTTCGTTACGGCGCTTGTCCTTCTTTTGGCGAACGCTGTCGCCCGCAGGCTTACAAGAAATATCATCGGCCCGCTGAGCAGCATTGATTTTGACGGCGAGAACCCAAGCGTATACGACGAGCTTTTGCCGTATGTGAAAAAGATTGACCAGCAAAAAAGGGAGATTGACGGGCAAATCGCCCTGCTGAAAAACCGCGCCGATACCATCGAAGCCATCACCGGCAGCATGAAGGGGGGCTTGATATTGATTGACAAAACCGGCGTCATGCTCGCTGTCAATAAAAGCGCGTCGGATATTTTCCGGGAAAAGGGTATGGACGGGAAAAACATCCTGCATATCTGCCGCGACATAGACTTCGGGCAGGGGGTTCATCAATGCCTTTCCGGCGCGAACACGGAGATTGTTTTCGAGCGCGGTGGTAAGATCTACGACGTCTTTTTCAGCCCTGTGCATGACGGCGACGAAATAACGGGGGGCGTTATCCTGTTCCGGGATATTTCCGAAAGGCATGAGGCGGAAAGGCAGCGCCGGGAGTTCACGGCAAACGTGTCGCATGAGCTCAAAACACCGCTCACCACTATTTCAGCGCTTGCCGAGATGATTGAAAGCGGTATGGCGAAGGAGGGCGACATCAAATCCTTTGCGGAGAAAATTTCCGCGCAGGCAAAGCGGCTTATCAATATCATAGAGGACATTATCAAGCTGTCCGAATTTGACGAGGGTAAAATCAGCCGGGAATATACAGAATTCGATTTGTACGAGCTGGCTGAATCCGTGTTAGAGGTTTTGCGGGAAAAAGCGGATGAAAAGCATGTTTTCGTCAACATAACCGGCGAGCGGTTCCGCGTATTCGCCAGCAGGCAGATGATTGACGAGCTTCTGTACAATCTGATTGATAACGCCATCAAGTATAACAAGGAAAACGGCTCCGTTACGGTCACACTATCGAAGGAAGGCGGCTTTTGCAAAATCGCCGTGTCCGACACCGGTATCGGGATTTCAGACGAGCACCAAAGCCGTGCGTTTGAAAGGTTTTACAGGGCCGACAAATCCCGCTCGAAGAAAACGGGCGGCACAGGGCTTGGATTGTCGATTGTAAAGCATATTACCGAATATCATGGCGGCAGGGTCACGCTTACAAGCGCGCAGGGGGCAGGCACAGCGGTCGTATGCTATATCACGGGGCAAGGCGCTGCCCGATAATCGTTCGCAGCATCTATCTTTTTAAATCCCTGAATCGTATAACATACCTTATCCAATGCGATTCTATGTAGAATAATGCAAAAAAATCCACCGGCGAACCGGTGGATTTTCCTGTCCGGGTTAATACTTCCCGTCGCTGCCATCCAGCGCAAAGGCTGTTTCATGCGAAACCGCCCGTGGCATGTGCAGCGGCGGCGCGGCGGATGAATACCAAAGAAAAAACACGCACCCGGCCAGGTGCGTGTCCGTGAATGCAGGCTCAGCCTAATGAATCTGCCATTTCAATCATTCTTCTTAGATTCAAAACGCCTCCCGTCAATACCTTGCCGTAAAATTGAGGCTGCCTGTCAGCACTGGATAAAATGATATTTTTGATATCAAAAGTAGTTAAATCCGGTCTGTATGCTCTCAGCAAAGCGGCAGCCCCGGTTACATGGGGAGCCGCCATGGACGTTCCATCCATATAGCTGTACCTGCTTAATAAATCGGTGCTGAAAATATCAGATCCCGGAGCGGCGATATGAACGCTCATCGCGCCATAATTTGAAAAAGGGGCAAGCGTATTATTTCGCGTCGTCGCCGCAACCGTTATAATGTTCCGAGATTCAAAAGAAGCCGGGAAAACAGGGAAAATATCATTATCGGAACCGGCGTTCCCGGCCGATGCTATGAACAGCCCGTCATAATTATCAATTGCAAGCTTTAATGATCCGCAATAGGGGCCGCCCCAGCTGTTGTTAAGAATAGGTATCCCGTTTTTGTTGGCGTAATCAACCGCTTCAATGGCAGCCGATACGTTGAAGAAGCTGTTTCCTATTTTCAAAGCGGCGACGCTGACGCTCCAGCATATACCCGTTATTCCAATTAAATTATTTCCTACCGCTCCGATGGTTCCGGCCACATGTGTGCCATGGCCCGTTTCATCCATAGGGTCATGGTTATCATCAAAAAAATTCCAGCCATATAATCCTTGATTGGGTGGAACGGGCCACATGTTATCATTTAAGTCCGGATGCTGAAAATCAACACCGCTGTCCACAACGCCTACGACAACTTGAGAATTTCCTGTAATATGGTCCCAAGCCATGGGGGCCTGGATTCTTCTTAGGCCCCAAAGATATCTATAATATGGATCATTCGGTATGATATGCGGTTTAGCAAAATAGTCGGGCCCGGCCGATACCACACATGGATGTGCCTTAAGCTTTGCAACTGTGTTAATTACCGATAATTTTTCCTTGCAGTTTAAATATACTAATACGATAGCCCCAAGATTTGTATCATTTGAAGCATTTTGCGGCTCGAACAATACCTTTATTCTTTCAGCGTCAATCCCATAGAAAATGGGATGGTCACAATTGATTGGTATGCCATGATATGTACACTCTCTATTTAACGAGGCAACGACTCTTCCTACGGCAAAGCCATAATCATAATTAAGGATAGCTATCTCCCCCTTTCATCATCATACATAATTATATGTTTTGAAATTTAAAGGGGTTCCTTTGGACAGTGTGGATTTGCCGGCTCGTTTCGTGACGGCGGCGATGCGCTGAAAATACACTTGATGAACATCAACGCGTAAAAGGCCGCATACCGTTTTTCCGGTATGCGGCCTATGTTTTTTTATAGTCGAACCACCTCACAATCGACACCGGATTAGCG
>Ga0099364_10000275_pt1 | contig 86201 bp, 80 predicted proteins | sample TergutTh196P3_FD_73070 | JGI IMG/M metagenome (GOLD analysis project Ga0099364, IMG submission 73070) | Microcerotermes parvus P3 segment gut microbial communities from Pointe-Noire, Republic of the Congo - Th196 P3 | ecosystem: Host-associated > Arthropoda: Insects > Digestive system > Gut ...
AAACCGGACTGCTAAAGCTAGTTGATTTTACAGACCAAGCTTTGCTAATTTTGTCGAAACGTGTAGAAAAATTCTTGAATGTGGTTAATAGTTCAGCCTTATGTGTATCAAAAAAGAAAAACCCCTCCCACCCGACTACAGGTATTGCAGTCAGGAAAAAAGGGGAAAAAGAGGTTTTATGTACTGCCTTTGCTTGGTACATGGCGGAATAATACACCATGTTTTCAAAATGTCATTAGCGGATCCGCTAATTTGGATTAGCGTTTATGCTAATTTCGCACCCCTTTACCGAATAATATTTATTACAGAGCAGCCAAAAAAAGGGGGTATGGGAGCAGTCAAAAATGCTAAAGCAAATTTTTACCTGCCCCCATACCTCCCTTTACTATTTAATATCTGTTAATACATTGAACATCGGTAAAGGGATTCATCATATGAGCAAGGGCTGCCATCGGGATAATGTTGAAGGTTCTGATTATTTATATTATTGGCTGCAGTCCAGTGGAAGGCTTTGCTCTCGTTAATTGTAGCCTGCAATGATGGAAATCAGCCGTTCGAAGAATGGGTGAGTTTCTCGGAGCAGGCTACAAAAATGGTTCAGCCTTCCGCTGGCTAGCTAATAGACGAAGGCTCCGGAGCTGGCTGCAAATTTAGATATACCTTCCTCTGGCAGCTATGATAAAGACTCCCGGAGTAGCCTACTTTACTGGATAAGCCTTCCGCCTGTCTTGGCAGGGCAGATTGTTTAGGGATGATCTATTCTCGAGGAAAGAATCAGATTACATCTTCATTTATCAAATGGATGACAATAAGCATAATTAAAAATAATTAAAAATATTTCACAAAGATCGAAGTGTACTTCATGCCAGTGCCGTAATAGCTATATTTCCTACGGAGGTTTTATGGCTATTCATAATACAGCGGACAACAGCTTCAAACGAATCTTTGATGATCACCGCCTCTTCGTCGACTTCATCAGAGATTTCATCAAGATTGATATTCTGGATGATATTAAACCGGAAGACATCGAAGACCTAAGTGAGCGCTTCCTTCCACTTTTCCAGGAAAGTCGGGACGCAGACACGGTCAAACGGATCAATCTTAGGGGTGAGACTCCTCTCTTTGTCATAGCCATTCTAGAGCATGAATCAAGAGTTAATTACCGCTCCAGCTTCAAGATGCTTCAATACATTTGCCTTGTACTTGATGCCTGGGAAAAAGAGGCTGAAATAAATGAGTCAGGTACAAGCCAGAGGAAGGATTTTAAGTATCCCCCTGTACTTCCAATCATTTTTTATGACGGCAGGGAAAGATGGACTGCAGAGCGTAACTTTTTGAATCGCACCCATTTGAACAATGTTTTCGAAAAGTACTATACGTCCCTTCGGGCCGTTTGCCGATAGGAAATTTATTTAACGCCGCCATTCGGCGGCTAACGTCATACCTAAATTTGAGTATGAACTTGTCAACCTCAACGATTATAGTGAAGAAGAGATCATGGGTTTTGGAGATGCACTGTCGTTAGTACTCTTAATCGACAAGATTCGCGGAAATAAGGGAGATACCCTTTTAAGACAGCTACCGGAAAACTATGTTGAAAAGCTATCCTTGCAAATTCCGGAAAGCATGATTAAACTGTTAAGTGATGTAATACAGGTTTTATTGAACAAGAGCGGTTATGACCGTCAGGAAATAGAAAAGTATGTTGGCTACGTGGAAAAGCCAGAGGGAAAGGAGCATATTGGTATGTTTGAAGCTGTGATAGAAAGCATAATAGAGGGACGCGAGGAAGCCAGACAGGAAGGTAAACTTGAAAGAGACAGGGAGATACTTGATAATGTCCGAAATGCTCTGGCGGAAGGTATACCGGTTGAGCATATTCAGAAGGTCTCCGGACTGGATATAGATACCATAAAGGGTCTTACGCCAAGATAAATAACACTTGACAGTCTGTCTGAGCGGAGTCGCACAGAAAGATTCATTGAACCACACTAATACCCGCTAGAATTACGACAATGTAGCAGAAGGTTCTGCTCCGTTGCCCTGCGGAAGACTTTGCTCTTGTTAATTGTAACTTGCCATGAGGGAAATGAGGACAGACACAACTGTATTTTTTTGGCCCATGAGAGTAAATCCATAACAGGAATTAACATGAATAGGGAGGGACGGGGGCTGAGAAACTTAGTTTCTCTTAGCAAAAATTTGCTTTAGCATTTTTGACTGCTCCTGTACCCATGTTTGATGGATGACATGTGATAATATTACATGGGCAAAGGAGCTGGCTGCTAATTAGGGATGTGCCTTCCGCTGCCGCTACTTAACAATCTTGATCGTCTTGGCAGGGCAGGCATCTGAACAGGAAAGACAGGATATGCATATGCTGTAATCTATATGAGCAACATTGTCGATAACCTTTATGGCCTGTACGGGGCAGGCTCTGCAGCAAAGGCCGCAGCCTGTGCAGCCTGCGCGGCAATTGCGCCTGACGAATCTGCCTATGTCGTGTGAATTGCATAATACCCGCACCTTGTATTTGTCCGGAACAATTTCTATAAGGTTTTTTGGGCAGGCTATTATGCACTTGCCGCAAGCGGTACATTTTTGGGAATCTACCTGAGCTATGCCGCCTGTCATTATTATTGCGTCAAATAAACAGGCATTTTTACAGCTCTCCAGTCCTATGCAGCTATAGGAACAGGTTTTATTGCCGCCTGTTGCAAGCTGGGAAGCGGCAATGCAGTTTTTGGGTCCGTCATATATATAGTTTCTTTTTACATTGTCTTCCTTGCCGTCGCATTTAATAAACGCAACCTTTCTGGCAGATACGGTTGGGTCAATTCCCAAAGTTTCGGCTATCTTTTGGGCTGTTGAATTTCCTCCGGGGGCGCAGCCGTTATAGTTTACCTGCTCTTTTGTTACAGCTTCTGCAAAAACGGCACAGCCGGGAAAGCCGCAGCTTCCGCAATTGGTTCCGGGCAGAGCTTCTTTTATATTTTCCACCTTTGGATCTGTTTTTACCGAGAATCTTTTTGCCGAAAAACCAAGCAGTGCTCCGAATATTACAGAAAGTCCGCCTATGCTTATAACAGGTAAAAGAATGGCTTCTAACATAAATTACCTTCCTATAACGAGGCCCTGAAAGCCCAAAAAGACAATGCTCATTAATCCTGCTGTAAACAAGGCAAGGGGAAAGCCGCGGAAAATAATCGGGATGTTCTGATCGCTGTCATATTTTTCCCTTAGGCCGGCCATCAGGGTAATTGCGAGCATGAATCCTAAACCGGCACCTACGCTGTTAACTAGGGAGTTAACAAAACTTAATTGGTCTTTAATATTTAAAAGGGTAACGCCAAGTATCGCACAGTTGGTTGTTATGAGAGGCAGATATACACCTAAAGTTGCGTAAAGATTTCTGAATGTTTTTTTCATGTAAACTTCCAAAAATTGTACTATGGAAGCTATTACCAGAATAAAAACAATTGTCTGCAGGTATGTCATATCAAGTGGAAGCAGTATTAAATTATATATTGGATATGTTATGGCTGTAGAAATTATCATTACAAATGTCACAGAGAGACCCATACCAAGAGCTGTTTCGGATTTCCTTGAAACACCGAAAAAGGGACACATTCCCAAAAACTGTGTCAGCACATAATTATTTATCAGTGCAGAGCTTAATAGAACAATAAATGGATTCATTTTTTTGCTCCCGGGTTTTTCATTTTAAAATAATTGATTGTCATTATTATTCCGCCAAGGGTAAAAAAAGCACCCGGTGCAAGTACCATTATGCCGACATGTGAAGGCTGGTATCTGTTTAATTCAATGCCAAACATCGAACCTGTTCCGATAAATTCGCGTATAAGTCCGACAAGGAAAAGCCCGAGTGTAAATCCAAGCCCCATTCCAAGTGCATCTATAGCGGAAGGAAAAACCCTGTTTTTTGAGGCATAAATTTCTATGCGTGCAAAAACAACACAGTTAACTACAATAAGCGGAATATAAATCCCCAATGCTTCATTTATGGCGGGCGGAAAATATGCATTCATAAGCATCTGTAAAATTGTTACAAAACCTGCAACTATCACTACAAAGGATGCAATTCTTACTTCGGGTGGAATTAATTTTCTGAAAAGTGAAATTACCATGCAGGCAGAGATTAAAACTGCTGTAGTGGAAAGACCCATTGCAATTCCGTTTATTGCGGATGTTGTAACAGCAAGCAGGGGGCAGAGAGCAAGGAGCTGTACAAAGACCGGGTTTTCATCAACTATTCCGTTTTTTATCAATAATAAATATTTATTTTTCATTCATAACCGCCCTGAACATACCAGTTTATTGCCTCATTAACGGCATTTAAAACAGCCCTCGTAGATATTGTTGCGCTTGTAAGTGCCTGAATTTCGTTCTCTCCGGGATAGGATCTTACAGATTCAAGAGGAGCAAGGTTTTTATTATCGAAGGAGAGGTAAAAGGATTCCCTTGTTATGTTTGCTCCTAGCCCCGGAGTTTCGGTGTGGCTTAGTATGCGAATACCTGCAACCTTTCTTTCGCTTGACAGTATTCCTACCATCATGTTTATCCTTCCTGAATAACCTGCAGTGGTCATTTCAACTACATAGCCGATTCTGCTTCCGCTAATTCCCTCAAATACCCTTACCATGTTTTCGCTTAAAATTACATCAATTTCCCTGAAAGATTCTGCCTGCGGCATTATTTCTCTTAACATTCTTTCCATTATTCTTCTTTGCTGATTTTCTATTGGTTCAAGGGTAATTCTGTAAACAATGGCCAGTGCCAATGTTACAATAGCGGCAATTAAAAAGAGGGATAAGGCAGGTTTGATTATATGCTTCATGCCTTAACCGCCTTTTTTTTAATCTTGCCGTATATTCTGGGTCTTATATGTTTATCAATTAAGGGAACAAAAAGATTCATTATTAATATTGCATAGCTTACCCCTTCAGGGTATCCTCCGTAAAACCTTATAATGACAGTTAAAAATCCGCAGCCGATCCCCATAATAATTTTACCGTTAGGCGTAATGGGAGAGGTTGCATAGTCGCTAGCCATGAAGAAGGCACCGATTAAAAGGCCGCCTGAAAGAACTTCAAAAAGAATATGGCTCTGGAAAAATGCGGTTCTTCCGAAAATAAAAGCAAAGAGGGTAAAGCTCCCAATATAAAAAACAGGTATTCTCCAGTTAATAACCCTTCTTATAAGGAGGTATAAGCCGCCTGCAATTATTGCAATGGCACTTGTTTCGCCTATGCAGCCGCCGAGTTTCCCGAAAAGAAGAGCCAAATAATCTGCAAGTTCCGGTATGAAAGAAGGATCCGTTTTCATTATTTCAAGATAAGTTGCGCCTGTTACCGCATCCGGCATGGTGGGCATTGTCCATCTTGTCATGTAGACGGGGAAGGATGCCATAAGAAAAGCTCTTGCTGCAAGTGCAGGGTTAAGGAAATTTGATCCAAGCCCTCCGAATAGCTGCTTGACTACAATAATTGCAAAAAAACTGCCGATTATTGGAATCCAGACAGGGACTCCCGGGGGAAGATTAAACGCAAGCAATAAGCCGGTTATTACAGCCGATAGATCGTTAGTCGTAACCGGTTTTCCGGTAACTTTCTGAAAAATATACTCCGCTGCAATGGCGGAGAAAACTGAAGCGAGTATCGTAAAAAAAGCATAAACGCCGTAATGGTAAATTCCCATAACGCAGGCAGGAGAAAGGGCGATAAGAACATCCCTCATTCTTTTTTTTATTGTATCTGTACCGTAAATATGGGGAGGAGAAGATACTGTCAGAATTATTTGCATATCTTTACCTTCCTCTTACCTTTTCATTTTTGCCAGCATTGCGCGTCTTGTTGTTCTTATTGCCTGCGAGAGTCTTCTTTTTGCAGGGCAGATATATGAACAGCTTCCGCATTCTATACAATCCAGCCCGCTATGCTTTAAGAACATTTCGCTGTTTTCCTGTAATATGTCTATGTTTAGCTCTGTTGGAATGAGGCCGGAAGGACAATGTTCCACGCATTGTCCGCATCTTATGCAATTCTGTTCCGGCGGTATATGGGCTTCTTCTTCTGTAAGGAATAAAATGCCCGATGTTGTTTTTACAATGGGAACATTTATGTCAAAAATTGCAACTCCCATCATGGGACCGCCAACGACAACCTTTGCAGCACTTCGCTGTAAGCCGCCAATCATTTCCATTAGATCGCTTAACTTTGTGCCAAGCCGTATTTTGTAATTTCCCGGATTCTTTAAGGCACCGCCTGTAAGTGTTACTACCTTGCGCATTAAGGGTCTTCCCCTCATAAAGAGGCGGTGAATGGCAATAACTGTATCTACATTGCTGACAATGCATCCTACATCAATTGGGAGTCCTCCTGAAGGAACCTCTCTCTTTGTAATGGCATTTATTAACTGTTTTTCGCAGCCCTGCGGATATTTGGATTTAACAACCGCAACTTCTATATTCGGAATTTCGCTGCAGGTTTTTTTTATTGCCTCTATTGCTTCGGGTTTATTGTCCTCTATTGCAATTATTCCTCTTGCCGTCTGCACAGCCCTAAGAACAATCTGCAGACCCGTAATTATGCGATCGGATTCTTCTATCATTACCCTGTTATCTGTTGTAAGGTAGGGTTCACATTCGGAGCCGTTAACAATAACGGTGTCAATTTTTTTACCGGGAGGTGGAGAGAGTTTGACATGTGTCGGGAATCCTGCTCCTCCCAGACCGACAATTCCGGCTTCCCTTATATTGCTTATAATCTCTTCTTTTGAAAGGAGATTAAAATCCTTTCGCGGCTTAATATCTTCATGTTCTTCAAGAAGACCGTCGTTTTCTATTATTATTGAATTTACAATTGTTCCTGTTACTGTTAAATGAGGCCTAATGTCTTTTACCAGGCCCGAAACACTTGAATGGATTGGCGCGGAAATAAGCGCCGTACTGTCTCCGATTTTTTCTCCCAATAAGACCCTTTGTCCTATTTTTACAATGGGTTCGCATACCGTACCCATGTGCTGTAAAAGGGGAAATACCATTTCGCTTTTTTCACCGGGAAGGAGAATTTCTATGGGAACATTTTCTGTTACTTCTTTTTGTTCGTTTGGATATATGCCTCTTTTAAAGGTATAAATCATTTTTCCTTACTTCCATAAAGGTTCAGGATAAATGCCCCGGGCAGTCATATCTTCAAGGCGTTTTATGGCGGCCTCTTTATCTTCCTTGTATGTTACGCCAAACCATTCGGAATCTGCATAAAGGGCTTTTAATTTTAATATATTATTCTTTATGAACCAGTCCGATGCCTTTGGCAGATAACACTCGCTCTTTAGTTCCCTTCCGGATTCTGAAAGGAAATTATCAAAGTAGCGTCTGAAGTGCGGAAGTATGCTGTCCGGATATCCGAAGAAATTCATCGAAACCAATGTGTCATAGGTTAATTTGCGAATTGAGCCGTCAGGATTGGTATTGAATATCACTCCGTCTTTTTCTTCAATCGAAATAAGCTCATCAACCGAAAGAAGATAATCGCCTGAAATCTCGCATACGCCCCTTGCAACCGTGCCCATGGAACTAAGAGAGGGGCCTAGTTTATATGGAACAATGCCTCCCTCCGAAAGATTTGGCTGTGAAAGAAATTCCCCCATTGCCATGAACGCTTCCCTTCCATAGAAGTCATCGGCATTTAAAATAGCAAAGGGTGCGTCAATATTGTCTGCGGCACAGAGCAGGGCATGGGCTGTTCCCCAGGGCTTGGTTCTGCCCTTGGCACTTACATCCTTAAAAATATCCGGTGGTATTAAGCTGTCCAGTTCTTGAAAGGCAAGCTCACATTCGGCATTCTTTTCTATTCTGGATAATACAGTTTCCCGGAAATCATTCAAAATATCCCGGCGGATTATAAAAACTATTTTTCCAAAACCGGCGCGAAGGGCATCAAAAACGGAGTAATCCAGCAGGACTTCGCCGTCCTTTCCGAATTTTTCCATCTGCTTGAGTCCGCCATAACGGCTTCCCATGCCGGCAGCCAAAACAACTAATATGGGTTTTTTCATTATTTTCCTCATATATAATATGCATCAAAACCTAAAAAAAGGCAAGTTGGAGAGTAATTAACCCCCTCGGTATTGTTTTTTTACATTTTTGATTGATTTTTTAACTGCTTCCTGGATGGCAATCATTACATCACCGGAGAAACGCTCCATGTATAAATCAATATCAGGTTTTTTGCTATTTTCCGGTAAAAAAAGTTCATAACTGGCAATACCCAACGAATCTGCAAGATTCTCAAGGGTTTCTGGAGAAGGCCATTTGTTACCTCGTTCTATCTCACTGAGAAAATTCATGGAAATATCTGCTTTCTCCGCCAATTCCATTTGCGACCATTCACGACGGCTTCTCAGTTTCCTTAAATTTGTGCCCAGGATTGTACGAAGATGTTTTTTCTCCATAATTGTTTTCTTCTTAATACCTCTATAAGTTTGAATGTTTATTATGTCTACTAGATTGACAAAATTTCTAACATCGTATAGAGTTAAATTGGATTTTGCCTTAAAGCGAAACAAATTATCATAAAATAGGAGAAAAAGGATGAAAAAATCGAATCGTGGGAACAAGAAGGCTATGGTAGTAATAATTGCTTTTTTTGCCTTTATTTTAGCAAGCTGTGATACTTATCCGTATTATTATAGTGCTCCATCTTCAGGTTCTGGAGGCAGCAGCTCAGGGGGTAGCAGTTCAGGAAGTGCAAATTTACAGACCGGCAGATATGCTGCCAGTGGATCAAACATGACCATGCAGCTTTCACTTGGCACTGTTACTGCCTATGTCGGTAATTCTGCTATAGGTTGGGGAACATACAGGATAAGCGGTAATCAAGTGGTTATAACATTTACAACTGGCTCTGGAGCAGGATCAGGTTTGGCCGGTAATACTTATTCTTATACAATAACCAGCAGTACATCATTTTCAGGAATGGGTGAATTATGGGTATATAGAGGAGCATTCTAAAAAAGAAAACAGGTCAATATTAAAAGCGAGATTCTCTTTTTCGTCCCGGTAAAATAAAGGTGACAAATTCCACCAAAAGTATTATGATATGAAGTGCCTAGTAACACAGAGCCATAAAGAGGTGGATATGCCCGGTCCGGTTAGATCTTATTTAAGTTTTATTGAAAGAAGTGTCCTGTTCAGGAAACCAATTAGCTGTTTTTTTGCATTGTTCAGCTTCCTTATACCGCTGGCTTTTTTGCTTCCTGCCATTCAATACAGAGATATTATTTTCAGCGATGCAAATCTCTTATTCGCTTCAATCCTTTTCCTTTTGATCCTGATAATTGCAGGTATATTCGGTGGTCTAATCTGGTGGCATAGACGACTCAGAAGGGATGTAGACTCAAGCCTCTATGGGAATTTTAGGGCTTTTTTACAGACACTGGGTGAATGGACAGGGACTCTGTATGGGTTAATAATTTGCTTAACTACAATAGTTCTTTATATTTTTTTAAGAGATGATAATGGTTTTTTACTTTCTATAATTCTTGGCTCCCTTAATTTAGATTTCCTTTTTCTTGATTCCGAAACTATCTTTTCCACTCTGGTTGGACTGCTCATGCTGCCTATCCGTGGAGTTAATCTTTCCACCGCAATTTTTGGTCTTTGTACAGGTTTTATTATCATTCTTGCAACAAGAATTTTCCTTATAGTGTTGGATTTTGTATACATGCTTCTATTAAAGATCTGGAATTTAATTAAGGGCATTGTTCTGTATTATTACCGCTGCATTATCAGAATCCATAGAACGATTGAACAGAATTCTACGATATGGCTTGGTGTTGTTTGGCTTTTTGCCATCCTTGTGGTTATTGCAGGTCTTGTTTTGTGTTACTTGCTTACTCTTACAACTTCCCTTAGAGGAGAGGGTTTTGGTCCTTATCTGATGGCGATAATTCCCGTTATTATGGGTCTTGGCTTAATGGCTTTTTTAGTGCTTAAATGGAGAAACTAAACATTTAAGAGGTATGCCATGTCAAATCCTGTCTCATCCTATTTAAAATCTCTTGGCTCAGAAAATGTAAATACATCATTTCTGGCTTATTTATGTAATCTATACGAGGTATCCAAACAGTCTCCGGAAATTGCCGCTTCCATTATAAGGGAGCTGGAAAGTCAAAGGAGCAGGGTAAAGCTAATCGCCAGCGAGAACTATTGCTCCATGGCAGTACAATTGGCAATGGGGAATCTATTAACCGATAAGTATGCCGAGGGCGTTCCCTTTCATCGTTTCTATGCCGGAACGGAAAATGTGGATGCCATAGAAGATTTGGCTGCAAAGGAAGCAAAAGAGCTCTTCGGTGCCGACTATGCCAATGTCCAGCCCCATTGCGGCGCCGATGCCAACCTAATGGCATTTTGGGCAATTCTTTCCACAAGGGTGGAAAACCCCATGCTGGAAAAATTCGGAGAAACCAATCTTTATAAACTCGAAGACGCACAATGGGAAGAGCTAAAAAAGGAAACCGGAAACCAAAGGTTATTGGGGCAGGATTATTATTCGGGAGGCCATCTTACCCATGGCTATCGTTACAATGTTTCTTCCCGTATGTTCGATGTTCATACTTATTCGGTATCAAAAACAACAGGTCTTCTTGACTATGATGAGATTGAGAAACAGGCTAAGGAAGTAAAGCCGTTGATCCTGCTGGCAGGTTTTTCCGCCTATCCTAGAAAGATAAACTTTAAAAGGATGCGTGAAATTGCCGATTCTGTCGGTGCCGTCTTTATGATAGACATGGCACATTTTGCAGGTCTTGTTGCAGGCAAGGTTTTTACCGGAGACTTTGATCCCATTCCCCATGCCCATGTTGTTACAACAACAACCCACAAGACATTGAGGGGGCCAAGGGCAGGGCTTGTTCTTGCTGTTTCCGAATTTGCCGAAGCCCTGGACAAGGGCTGTCCATTGATGATGGGAGGCCCCCTGCCCCATGTGATTGCTGCAAAGGCTATTGCCTTTAAAGAGGCGGCCAAGCCCGAGTTCCGTGACTATGCAAAAAAAATCGTAGATAACTGCCAGAGCCTTGCAGCCGCCTGTATTGCAAACGGAATTGAAGTACTCACAGGCGGAACGGACAACCACCTCTTTCTGGCTAATGTAAGGGTCATGGGCCTTACAGGCCGTCAGGCAGAAAGTGCCCTCTTTGAATGTAATATCACCCTAAACCGCAACAGCCTTCCTTTTGATCCAAACGGCCCCTGGTACACTTCCGGCTTGAGGCTGGGAACTGCCGCCCTTACAAGCCTTGGCATGGGAAGTGCGGAGATGGAAGAGCTGGGAAGCATTATTGCCCTTGTCCTCAAAAATACCAAGGCTGCTCCTGTTGGAAAAGATCCGGCCAAAACCAGTCAGGCCAAATACATTATTGACGAAAAAGCAAAGCAGGAAGCTCTGATGCGTGTCAAGAAAATACTGGATCGCTTCCCTGTTTATCCGGAGCTAGACCTCAAATTCCTGAAGGAAGCTTTTATTGGCCAATAAGCCGGAACTCCTTGCTCCGGCTGGATCCATGGAATCTCTGGATGCCGCAATAGGAGAAGGGGCGGATGCTGTCTATCTGGGTTTAAAGAATTTTAATGCCCGGTTAAGAAGCAGTAATTTTACCTATCCCCAATTTGAAACCCTGCTGCGCACCCTTCATAAGATGCGGCGAAAGGTTTATGTAACAGTTAACACTGTTTTTGAACACAGGGAAGCGGATAGGGTTTTTCAGCTTTTAAAGTATCTTGCCGGTTTGGGACCCGATGGAATAATTGTTCAGGACTTTGGCGTGGTTGCAATGGCAAGGGAAAATTTTCCTTCCCTAAAGATCTTTGCTTCCACACAGATGAATATTGCCTCTGCCCGCGGGATTAATTTCCTTTCCCGGCAAGGTGTTTCCAGAGTAATACTTGCAAGGGAGCTTTCCTTACAGGAAATTTCGGAGATAAGGGCAAATACAAATGTGGAGCTGGAAGTTTTTATTCATGGTGCTCTCTGTATAAGTGTTTCGGGGATATGCCTTTTTTCCAGCTTCCTTGGCGGTAAATCTGCAAACAGGGGAATGTGTACCCAGCCATGCAGAAGATTCTATAGAGCCGGTAATTCCATTTCCGATGATGCAGGGGAGGGATATTTTTTCAGCCCGAATGATCTGCAATTACTCGATAAGATCCCTGCCCTTGCAGATGCAGGAGTGGATTCCTTTAAAATAGAAGGCAGGATGAAGAGTGCCGAATATGTTGGAACAGTGGTTTCTGCATACCGGCTCGTTCTTGATAATCTTGATGCCCCAGAAGGTAAGTTAAGGGATGCGATTCAACAAGCAGGGGGAATTCTTAAAAATGATTTTGCCCGTGCCAAGTCTACTTATTTTTTTGATGCAGGAGCCGGTAATGACGGATTTAATGACGGGGTTGACTGGCTTAATCCCGAGCAGAGTGGAGGAACAGGCATTCCCTTGGGCAAACTAGTCAGGGTAATGGAAAGGGAAGAAGGATTCATTGGGTTGATAAATTCCGGAGTTATAGACGGAAAACAGTATGTGCCTGCTGCCGGAGATTCTGTCAGGCTTCATAAGGCCGATGATTCTGACAGGGTTTCGCACAAGCTCTCATTTGCCGAAAAAGCTGGCGGAAGATCTGCCTCCAGTATGACGCAGGGTTTCTGGATTTCCATTCCGGAAAATTTTGCTGCCGGGGATTCTGTTTTTTTGATTCAGACCAAATCCATGAACAGGCATTATCCCCATGTCATTGGCAAGGGTGAAACAAGGGGACGCTCTCCCGGAATTGACAGGGCACCCCTGCCTGCGGGCATGAAGAATGAGCAGGCAAGATCCGGGCAGCGAAAAAACAAGACGCAGGAGAAGCCGCTCTTTGCTCCGGGAATTTATGTGCAGGTTTCGCGCATCGAGGATCTATATATTCTTCAGTCACATAGACCGGAAAAAGTGATATTGAATTTAAACAGGAAGATTATTAATCAAATTAAAACATCGAAACCTCTGCCCTTTTCTCCAAAAGATATAATTATTTTTCTTGATCCTTTTTTTCCGCAAGAAAAAGAAAGTGAGCTTTCCGAAGCTATTTCCCTTTTAATCGAAAAAGGTTATAGGAATTTTATTTTAAACAATCCCGGGCATTTTTCTTTTTTTAAGAAGGACAGGGAGAAAGTTTCCCAACAGGAGAAAGCCTCTGTTAAAGAGAGATCCTCCGTTAAAAATAAATCCTCCCATGAGGAGAATTTTTCCCTTATTGCCGGCCCCTGGCTTTATTCCTTTAATGCCTGGGCATGGGACTTCCTTGCTGGTGCCGGTTTGGAATATTGTGTCAGCCCTCTGGAAAATAACAGACAGAATCTGGAAAGGACTTTTTTTATCGATAAGAATAATTCAGGCGAAAACCCCAGAAGCCATGTTTTTATTACGGTGCTTTCACGGCCTAGCCTTTTTCGCATGAAGAGCGATTACAGTAAAATGTATGACTTTGCCGGTTTTTCCGATAACCATAACGATGAATTCCTTCTCTCTCCTTCTTCGGAAGGGACATTGGTTCTTCCGGTAAAATTTTTCTCCATAGTAGATAAAATGCCATTCTTAAAAGAAGCAGGATTCAGCCGCTTTATTCTGGATCTGTCTTCCTTGCATCTCAAGAAAAATGAATACAGGGATATTATGGATTCTGTAGATAGGGCAAAACCCCTTCCCAATATGAGCCGCTTTAACTGGAAGAACGGATTTTTCAAAGATAAGTAAATTGGTAAGTGAATTAGTAAGTTAAAATAGCCTGACCGCCCACCGGCGATCAGGCCTTCAAAACCTAGAAAACGGCAGTCTGGAGTTCCTCAAGCTCCTGTTCTTCCTGCCCTCCTGAAAAATCCTCCAGCTCTCCCAGGATTTCCAGATGTTCCGGGGCAATAACAGTATTTGCCATTGCCTGATCCGCAAGATCCCCTGTGTCCTGGGAATCATCTTTTTGCCTGAAGTCCGCCCTGTACTCCACATGCTCGGCAACTATTGCCACCTTGGAGTGATTCTTTCCATCGCTGCCAGTCCAGCGATCCTGCTTCAGGCGGCCTACCACCCTGACACCTCTGCCCTTCCTCCCCTTGCTTGTGCATGCTTCGGCAAGTTTTCCCCATACTTCAACTTCAAAAAAGCCAACTTCTTTTTCGAAATTGGAATCGTGTTTGAAAAACCTGTTTGATGCAATTGTAAAATTGCCTACCGAAGTTCCCTTTGCTGTTGTTCTTAGTAAAGGATCCCTTACCATGTTTCCTTCGATAAGAACACTGTTTAGACTATTCATGCAGCCTCCAAAAAATGTGTAAAAATCCGGCTCATAAAATAACCGGGCATGATTATTCATGCTGCACTATTACGGCACCAATATGCATGGCACTTGTCTTTTTGTGAATTTTTTTCAAAAATTTTTATTTTTTTTATTTTCGAGCCTCACACACTGCCGGTTCTCATGGAGACCCGAGGGATGATAAAATCCACTATGCCTCGACAAAAGGCCAATAATTGTTATACTTTAACAAATGTCAATTACATATACTGCCATTGCTCTTTGTGCTGTTGGTGCGGAAAAGACAGTATCAAATGAAATAAAAAAATTATCCTACCCAGTCCTGGAAAGTGCTTATGGCAGGGTAAGATTTAAGGCCGATCTCGCCGGCTTGTACAAGGCATTAATGGGACTTAGAGCTGCCGACAGGGTATTGCTGGAAACAGGTAATTTTGACAGTGCCGATTTTGATTCCCTCTATGATGGAATTTATGATATTCCCTGGGAAGATTTTATTCCCATCCGTTATGGAATAAAAATTGCCAAGGTAAGATCCAACCGCTCACAGCTTGGGGCACAGACAAGTATTCAATCCATTGTCCACAAGGCAGCAGCGGACAGGCTTTGCGAAAAGAGGCGGATTAACCGTCTTCCTGTTAATACAAATGATCCAGAACTAAGGGTCTATATCGAAAAGAATAAGGTTTCCGTGCTTCTGGATCTTAGCGGAGATCCGCTTTTTAAAAGGGGTTATAGAATCAGGGGGATGTCCGCTCCCCTAAGGGAAACCACCGCAGCGGCAATAATTTTACATTCCATGTGGCGGAGGAAATTCCCCCTCTATGATCCATTCTGCGGTTCAGGTACCATTGCCATAGAGGCCGCCATGTATGCCTGGGACATGGCTCCATGCATGGGGAGGAATTTTGCAATTTCTCATCTTCCCTTTGGCAATGCAAAAACGGAAAAGCAGGTTAGGGAAGAATTTCTTGAAAAAGTTGACTTTACAAGACTTGTAAGAATTTGCGGAAGCGACTCAGATGATTCTGCCCTGGCTGCAGCAAAGGGAAATTTTAACAGGGCTGCAGGAATTTCCCGGGGGAATTCCGGGGCTGCAAGTAATTCCGAAACTGCCGGTAATTCCGGGGCAGGCGGTAACTCCGGGGAAGCCAGTGCTCCCAACCTGGAATTCCTGAACCTTTCCATGGAGGATGCAAAACCCGGTCTTCAGGGGATTCCTGTTGGAAACACAGAATCTCCCCATGGTTATATTATCACCAATCCACCCTATGGAAGGCGTCTTGGAACTACCGAAGAAGCGGAAGAAATATACAGGGAAATGGGCAGGTTATCAAATAATTTTAAGGGCTGGAAGCTCTCGGTAATTTCCGAACATTCCGGCTTTGAATCTTTTTTCGGCAGAAAGGCTGATTCCTGCAGGGAGATCAGTAATGGAGCAATACGGACATATTTTTATCAATATGAGGAGTTATAATGTCGATAGTTGTGGAGCATGACAAGCGGAGAAGGGTAATTCTCGAAAATGCCCTGGATGTATTCATTGACGAAGGCTATGAAAGCACTACATTTCAAAAGATCGCCGACCGCTGCCAAATTACCAGAACAACCCTTTACATCTATTTTAAGAACAAAAGGGAAATCTTTAATTTCAGCATCAAGCAATTTTTAGAGACCCTTGAAATAGCCATAACAAACATCAGCATGAACACCGAATTTAGCTGTGCCAGAAAACTAATTTTGGTTATGACCTTAATTATTGAACGTTTTGAAGACAACCGGAAACTTTTATCGGTAGTACTGGATTATCTGGTTCACTCATCAAAGGGAGAGCAGGATCCTTTTAACCGTGTCAGAAGGAGAACCATGCGTTTAAGGCATATCCAGACACCCTTGCTTGTAGAAGGCAAGAAAACCGGCGAATTTTCCCAGTCAATCAATATAAAAGACGCCAACGAGCTTTTTTACGGCATTATAGAGGCAGCCATTTTCCGGCTTACAGTACTAAGACGCACTTCTGTTGATGAACTAAAAGAAGCTCTAAAACTGGCTGTTTCACAGCTTGTGGCCTGAATTTTCGACTTAAATTTTTAAAATTAATGAAAAGTTAATAAATTTCTATTGCATAAATTAAAAAGAATTGATATTGTTTACGAACGGTCGCTAACAGATTCGTAATCAGGATGACAAGAGAAGATATAATTAAAACTGCCTTTAAAGTATGGGGGCAGGATTTCTACAAAACAACAAGCCTCAGTCAGATTACAAGGGAGCTGGGTGTAAGTAAACCGGCAATATACCGTCATTTTAAGGATAAAGAAGCAGTTTTGGATGCCATGTATGTCGCTTTTTATGATGATTTTACAAATTATGTAAGAAAAGATTACGAAAAAGCCATGTCCATGGAAAAATGGCAGGAATGTTTCCTTGTTATCACCAGAATTCTAACCGAATATTATGTTTTAAACAGATATGCCTTTATTTTCTCGCTTACCCAGGTCTTTAGCAGAAGGGATAGTGAAAAAATTAACGATGAATTTTCTGCCAGAGGGGTAAATTTAACAGCTTTTTCCCGGGGAAAATTCGAAACTTCTGTTTTTCCTTCACGATTCCATATTGTTATGCTTTCTCTTATCTATCATGTATCGATATTTCATCAGAACCGCAGAAATTCTTCCGAAGAAATCCTGCCGGATGAACTAAAAGAAATTGTTCATAATATAGAAACCCAAATTACCGCAGGTCTGGCTCTAGCTCCCGAAATAGTTGCTGCACTGGACTATAAAAAGCTGGAAAATCAGGCTGCTGCCGGTATTCCGGAATATTCGGGCGAAAATCCGCTCTTAAAAGCGGTTGCCGAAGCAGTGGCAGAAGCCGGTCCCTGGAATGTATCCATGGAAATGGTAGCCCGGCGCTGCGGTCTGTCCAAGAGCGGTTTGTATGCACATTTTATTGACAAGCAGGACATGTTAAGCAAATTGTTTATGACCGAATTTTTTAACATTATAGGCTATGCAAAGTCTCAGATAGAAACAACAGAGCTTCCGGAAGAGCAGTTATATATTGGCATCATTTCGATTGTTCAGCATTTGCGCTACAGACCCGAGCTCTTAATGGCTCTGGACTGGCTAAAAACCAGACATCTGGATTTAAAAAGGGCAGCTCTGGAAAAGCTTCAGGAATATATTGCTTCCATAAAACTGGAAGTTGTAAAACAACAGGATCAGCAATTCCTGCTAATGCTGGCTCAATGGATTCTGTTCATGATTGTCAGCATTATGGCATGGTGGCCTTCCATTAAAAATAATGGCAGCACCGTGAACTGGACAAAATATATAGAAAACATTCCCAACGAAAGTTTTCGTGTTCTTTTTCGTTTTATTGCTTTGGGATTTGACGGACTGGATAACGTACAGGAAATAGAAGGAGTTAATGTATGAGTTGCCTAAAAAAGGGCTTGTTTATTTTCACTGTTTTACTCTTAGTTAATGCCTCAGGTCTTTTTTCACAGGCCGAACAAAACATGCAAAACGGCGGGGGTCAGCCGCCCTTGCGCATAACGCCGGACATGGCTGTGGATATGGCAATAACGAATAATCTCCTTCTCCAGCAGGCGGAAATTGGGCTGGATATTACAAGACGCAGGGCGGACTATTACTGGAACCAGTTCATTCCGAGTGTAACTGTTTCCGGAACACTGGCAAGGCAAAACTGGGCGGGTACTACTCAGGCGTTTAATATTATTCCAATACCCCCTTATATCAACCCGTACACAATAACCCTCCCCCAATGGAACATGCTTGGCAATATAAATGTCAGCCTCGATCTTAGCATTGCCCTTGTAGAAGGAATCAGGAGTCTAAGGCTGGATTATCAGGCAGGGATTCTATCACTGGACAGGGCAAGACTGCAAATGGAACAGGGAATAAGAAAGATGTACAATAGCATCCTGCTTCTGGAAGCCAATGCAGCTCTTCTGCGTGACAGTTTTGCAAATGCCCAAAGGCAAGCAGCCATTGCAGAGGCTAACTTTCAGGCAGGAATGACACCAAGGCTTACCATGCTTCAGGCTCAGGTGCAGGTGGAAAATTTAAGACCCACAATGAACGATCTTGAAAGCACTATTACAAACCTTAAAGGCACCTTTGCCCTAATGATAGGTCTGCCCTTCGATGCAGAAATGGAGCTGGTAACACTGTCCATGGATGATATGTATATTCCCGATGATCTTTCCGAATTTATTACACATTCGGCCGCCATGCACAAGCCGGACATTATGGAGCTTCAGGCAAATATCAATGCGCTTAATAGCCGCCGTCAGGCTCTCTTCATCCAGACACATACCCCCTTCCTGCGCCTTGGCTGGAGTCTGTCTTCTACCTTTATGGGAAACCCATTTGGAGATAACTGGTTTAGGTATAATAATTGGCGCGCAGGCGGAAACTTGCAGATCACAATCGGCATGAGTTTGAACGGTCTTTTCGGATTTACAAGGGAAGGCCAGCAGCTCAGGGATATGGATGCAAATATTCAAATACAGAATATCAGACTTGCCCAGATGATCAGGGAAACAGAGCTGGAAATTTTTACCAAAATTAATTCACTGCAAAATATTCTGACAACCATGGAAATTCAACGCAGTGCAGTTGAACTTGCCGAACTAAGTTATAGGCTTACAGAAGATGCCTTTAGGGCAGGCATGCAGGACAATCAGGCTGTGTATAATGCAAATCTTGCACTCATGCAGGCGGAACTGCAATTGCTTACCCAGCACTTTAATTTTTTAAACGATGTAATAGACCTGGAATATTCTTTGGGAATTCCATTCGGAACCCTTAGTTCAAATGGTCAGCTAATACAGCTAAATGGAGTACATAATGAAAACTAAAAAACCCCTCTTTCTTCTATTAATTAATGTGATTATTGGCACATTTCTTTTTTCCGGCTGTACCAGGATAATGGAAACCTACGGCAATATCACAAACCGCACACCGGTCGAAGTCCCAATTCCGGTTTTTGCGGTTAACATCATTCCTGCCTCAGAAGGACCCATTCAGGACTATATTTCCCTTTCCGGAAACATAGTTGCCTCCTCCAGTGTAGATACATTTTCCGATGTAGCGGGAAGGGTTAGCCGGGTATATGTAAGTGTAGGAGCCAGAGTGAACAGGGGAGACCCGATAGCCGAAATCGACCGCTCAGTTCCGGGAATGGAATTCATGCCCAGCATTGTCAGGGCTCCTGTGGGCGGAACCATCCTTGCCCTGCCTGCTCAGGTCGGTATGACGATCAGCCAGGCAGTGCCTCTTGCACGCATAGGAGGAGCAAGTCTTGAGGTTCAGCTCTTTGTTGCCGAAAGATTCATTTCCAGAATAAGCCTTAACCAGCCTTGCGAAATCACCCTGGATGCATGGCCGGGAGAGGTCTTCCGCGGAGTAATTACAAATATCAGTCCCACTGTGGATGTTGCATCCAGAACCATGGAGATAAGGGTAAGGGTGGATAATATTGATAACAGGTTAAGGGCGGGAATGTTTGCGCGTGTAAATATAATAACAGAACACAAGGAAAACATTGTAAAAATCCCCATAGGCGGCTTAATCAGCCGTTTTGGCGAGCAGTTCGTTTATGTCATAGATTATTCTGATCCCGAAATTCCCGTTGCAAAGAGAAGGGATATTAGAACCGGGATTTCCATAGACGGTGTCGTGGAGATTGCAGACGGACTTTTACCCGCAGAAGAGGTTGTTGTCCGGGGCCAGTCACTTTTGGAAGACGGTTCCAGAGTAAATATTATTGAACGTTATTCGCCGTTAAATTGAGGTTAACATGCTGTCAAAAAGAATTGTTTCAAGACCGGTAACGGTTGTAATTGTCTTTATTCTCTTAATAGGGCTTGGATTTTTTTCCATGGCCAACCTGCCTGTAGATCTAATGCCGGAGATCAACCCTCCATACCTCATCGTATTTACGGGTCTACCCGGAGCAGGCCCCGAAGAAGTGGAACGCTCTGTTACCAGAATTCTGGAGGCAACCCTTTCCGGGGTGTCCGGACTGGAGACAGTAACGTCAATATCCAGTACGGGATCAAGCATGGTAATCCTGCAGTTTACCTTTGGAATTGATCTTGCGGACGCTTCCCTTTCTGTGAGGGATGGTCTGGATCGTGTCAGGAATTTCCTGCCGTCCAATGCTAATACTCCCACCGTAATCAGACTGGATCCCGACATGCTGCCAATAATGAGCTACATGGTAACCGGAAACAGAACCCCCGAAGAGCTGCGTGAGTTGGCGGAAGACACGATCATTCCCAGAATCGAGCAGACACCCGGAATTGCAACGGCTTCGGTGAGCGGAGGCAGGGACAGGGTCATTCGTGTAGAAATTCCCCAGAACAGGCTCGAAGCTTACGGCCTTACAATAACCCAGATTCAGCAGGCATTGGCTGCACAAAATATGCAGGTAGCCGCCGGGACAATAATAGAAAACAACCTTTCCTATATTCTTACCACAATGGGGCAGTTTACCACCATTGATGAAATTAAGGACACAATCATTACATTCAGGGGCGGCGGTCTTTCAGGTGGCCAAATTGAGCCGCCAAGGCCGATATATCTTCGCGATCTTGCAGATGTCTATATGGGTCTTAGGGACGAGAGAAGCATAGTTTATGTAGACGGAATGTCCGCTGTAATGATGGAAGTGCAAAAACAGAGCGGCGAAAATTCCGTTCAGGCTGCAAGGGATCTTCGTGCCAGAATGGAAAGAATGAGAAGTGAGCTTCCTCCTGACATTAGAATTACCGAGCTAAGCAATACAACCGATGTTATAGAAAACTCAATCAGTCAGGTAGTTTCCACCGCCATTACCGGTGGTATTCTTGCAGTACTGGTTCTTTTTATCTTCCTCCGTTCTTTTAAACCGACTATCATTATCGGGATTAGCATTCCCGTAAGTATTGTTATCACCCTTATGCTCATGTACTTTGTCGGCCTTACTCTTAACATGATGACCCTTGCCGGTCTTGTCTTGGGAATAGGAATGCTGGTAGATAATTCCATCGTTATTTTGGAAAATATTTATCATTACAGGGAGAAGGGTGCCAAGCTTAGAACTGCTGCCATCATTGGAACCCAGGAAATGACCCTGCCCATCATTCTGTCTACCCTGACAACAATCTGTGTTTTTGCACCCCTTGTTATGTTTCAGGGACTTCTGGAAATGGCAGGTGAAATGTTTGCAGGGCTTGCATTTACTGTTGTAATATCCATGGGCATTTCTCTTTTAACAGCCCTTTTCCTTGTACCCGTTCTTACCAGCCGTTTTTTCCCCCTTGTTACAAGAAAACAGAAACCTCTTAAGGGCCGCCTGTTAAAAATAGACGGTGTTTTTGAACGTTTCTTCATTTGGCTGGAGAACAGCTATTGCTGGGCTGTGGACAAGGTCTTAAGAAAGAAAACCATTGTCTTGCTTTCGGTATTTTTACTTTTGGCTTTCTGTTTATTTATGATACCCGTAATAGGCTGGATCTTCCTTCCCGAACAGGGCTCAGACAATGTTCGCGTATCCATAACCCTTCCTGTCGGAACCCCCCTTCATGAGACAGAGGCGGTCTTAAGGCAGCTTGAACAGATCGCGATTAACGAAGTTCAGGGTTATGAAAGGCTCATTGTAAGTGCCGGAGGCGGAGGTCTATTGGGCGGAGGAAGCACTAATTCCGGAAGTCTCCAGATTGTTCTTCCTCCATATGAACAGAGAATTGAAAGTGCAGCCGAAATACGGGAAATAATGAGGGCTCATTACAACAATTTCCCCGGAGTCTCTTTTGGCGGCGGCGGCGGTATCAATATGATGGCTGCCTTTATGGGCGGCAATGCCGTGGACATTAAACTCCGTGTGGACGATCTTGCAAGGGGCAAGGTAATTGCGGAACAAATATCCGCCTTAATTTATGAAAGGTTGGGCGATATAAATGAACCCCAAATCGATCTTGCAGATGGTCTTCCCCAGATAGAAATTCTGCTGGACAGAACCAGAATGTATGCATTGGGACTTAATGCATATACGGTCGGCAACGAAATCAGGGCGGCTGTGGATGGTGTAAACGCAACAAGATATAGGACAGGCGGCAGGGATTATGATGTACTTCTCATTTTGGCAGAAGCGGATCGCAATACAAGGCCGGCACTCGATCAGATCTTCATTAACAGTCAGGTGGCAGGCAGAGTGCCTCTTTCCAGTTTCGTCAGTTATAATGAAGGCACCGGCCCCATCAACATTATGAGGGAAAACCAAAGCCGTGTAATTAATATAAGTGCAAGTGCAAGACCGGGAGCAAGGTTAAACACAATTCAGGCAAGGGTGGAAGCTCTTATTGCCGAAGAAATTCCCCTCGATGATGACATACTTATTGAATTCGGCGGCGAGAGTTCGGAAATGGTAAGAATATTTACCCAATTCCTTTTGATATGTATTGTTGCAGCCTTCCTTGTCTTTGGTGTAATGGCAAGTCTCTTTGAATCCTTCAGGGATCCCTTCATTATTATTTTCACCATTCCTCTTACACTTATTGGAATTGTTGCAATTTACTTCTTCACAAACGAACCCTTCAATGTATTGGTTCTTGTCGGCCTTCTTGTATTGTTTGGTGTAATTGTAAACAACGGAATCATCCTTGTTGATTATACAAACCTTCTGAGAAAGAGGGGCTGGGCTCTTCATGAAGCATGTGTGGAAGCCGCAAGAACAAGATTGCGCCCCATACTTATGACCACCCTTACAACGGTTTTTGGTCTTCTGCCCATGGCATTCTTCCCCGGAGAAGGCTCTGAAATGGTAGGCCCAATCGGTAAAACAGTTTTTGGAGGTCTTTCCTTCGGAACCCTTATGACCTTGTTTGTCATGCCTGTCATGTATTTTATCTTTAACAAGAAGTCAGATCTGAGAGAAGCCAGATCCCAGGCTCGAAGGCAGAGGATAGCGGACGGACTCAGCAGGAAGGATGTAAAAAAGGCGGCCGATGCAGAGCATAGTATTGACGAAGCTGCCGTAAACAATAGTGAGCATAAGGTACCGGAGCAAAATGTACCGGAACAGAATGTACAGGAGCAGAATGAATCCGTACAGAATGGAGGAAACTCATGAAAGGAGATAACTCATGATCAGGCTTGAAATAATTGCCAATCGTTCAGTAGAAGAAAATATTCTTGAAGCTCTCCAATTGGAGAGCGCAGGGAAGCACTATACCAAATTTCCGGTAATTCATGGTGTCGGGAAAGCCGGCCCCAGAATGGGTGATCCTGTCTGGCCGGAAGAAAACTTTGCCCTTGTAATTTGGTGCGAGGCAGAAGAAGCCGCCGGTGTGGAACGTGCAATTGGCGAAATAAAGAAGCAGTACCCGAATGAAGGAATCAAGCTTTTTGGCATGAGCGGAAACTGAGGGCAGAAGACACCGTTAGCGGATAAGGGCACCTTCGGCGGCGGAAGAAGCCAGCCTTGCATAAAGGGACAAATAACCCTTTGTAAATTTCGGCTCCGGTTTCTTCCACTTTGCCAGGCGTTCCCTTATCTCCTCCTCCGGAACATGCAGGGTTATGGAACGTTCATCCACGTTTATTTCGATTTTATCTCCATCTTGAACAATGGCTATAGGCCCTCCGTCCGCGGCTTCCGGAGAAATATGACCAACAAAGCAGCCATTATTCGTACCTGAAAAACGGCCGTCCGTTATTAGAGCCGTGCTTTTTCCAAGTCCCATTCCATAGAGGTACTTCATTGCTTTAAGCATTTCCCTCATGCCCGGCCCGCCCTTCGGCCCTTCATACCTAATTACAACCACATGGCCGCTTTTTACCTTTCCCAAAATAATTGCGTCTTCCGCCTCTTCTTCAGAATCAAAGACAATGGCCTCTCCGGTAAAATGGTAAAGGCTCCTGTCAAAAGCTCCCGGTTTTGTAATGCCTGTGTCGGGCGCAAGATTTCCGCGCAGAACTGCCACTCCGCCGCTTGTATCAAAGGGGGCATCAAGCCCCTTTATCAGATCCGGATTTTCCGGGTAGAGGTAAACATGGTTTTGCAGATTTTCTTCAAGGTTTTTTCCCGTTACGGTAAGAACTTTAAGATTTAACAGGGGTTTAAGTTTTTCCATAACCCTTGGAACACCGCCTGCCCTGTGAAAATCTACCATATCATATTTAGATGCAGGGTTAACCTTTGCAAGCTGCGGCGTACTGCGGCTATATTCATCAAACTTTTCCAGCATGTTTAGATTCAATTCCGCTTCATATGCAATCGCAGTCAGGTGAAGGACGGCATTTGTTGAACCGCTTGTAGCCATACAAACCCTAATTGCATTTTCCATGGCTCTTTCAGTAATTATATCCCTTGAAACAATATCTTTATTTACAAGGCTTACGATTCTTTCCCCGCTCTTAAAAGCAGCACGCTGTCTGTCTGCACTCGTTGCAGGAATGAGTGCCGCTCCCGGTAGGCTCATACCAAGAGCTTCCGAAAGCACGCACATGGTATTGGCGGTTCCGTAAAACGCACATGAACCGCAGGAAGGGCAGGAGACTTCTTCAAGAATCCCGAATTCCTCTTCAGTAATTTTTCCTGCACTGAGCATCCCATAAGCTTCGGACATGGAAGTAGCATCGGATTTCCTTCCGTCAAATTCCAGCCCGCCTTCCATCGGTCCGCCCGGCAAAAGGATCGCCGGTATATTCAACCGAGCCGCTGCCATTAACATACCGGGAACAATTTTGTCACAGGAGCCAAGCAGGACAATGCCGTCCAGTTGATGCGCTTCTGTCATTAGTTCTACCGAATGGGCAATAATTTCCCTTGTTGGAAGTATATAATGCATGCCAATATGACCCTGTGCAATTCCGTCACAGGCACCAATGACACCAAATTCTACCGGTGTTCCGCCTGCCCTGTAAATTCCGTTTTTTACATGCTCCGCCAAAGAACGCAGATTAAAATGGCCGGGTACAATATTGCTGTAAGAATTGGCAATTCCTATCATCGGCCTGCCAATGTCATCATCTGAAAAACCCATTGCCTTGTAGAGGACACGGTTAAAACTGTTTTCATTTCCATGAAGTATTTTTGATCTTCTCATTTTTTTTCCTTGCTGTATAATACAATGAGCCATGATATACTGACAATAAGGAGCAAACCTAATTAAGGAGCAAGACCATGGAATTTTTTGATGCAGTAAAACAAAGATATTCACACAAGGAACTTTTTTTACCAAACCCCGTGCCTCTATCCGATCTTGAAAAAATAGCAGACGCCGGACTTCGTGCCCCCACCGGAAACAATAGTCAATGTGTAAGGTTGATAATACTTCCCGACAGGGCTTCGGTGCAAAAACTATGCGATATAGCTCCCGGAAAAGCATTGCAGTCGGCTCCCTCCGCCATTGCCGTTGTTACAGGGCCGGGAAACAGGTTCCAGGTGGAAGACTATTCTGCCGCCGCTTCACAAATGTTGCTTGCCGCAGTCGCTCTGGGTTATGTTTCCCTTTGGCTTGACAGCCCTTTCTTTGATGAAGAAAGACAGAAGGCGGCATTAAAGGTACTCGGCCTTCCCGAAGATCACCACCTATGGGTCGTGCTTCCTGTCGGTTTACCTGACGGCTCCGGCAGCAAAAGGGATAAATTAAGTTTTGAGGAAAGGGTGTCTTACGAGATTTTCGGAAAGCAAAAGACAGGCTGAGAACGGCTATTTCGGCGCAATCAACAACTGAGACTGCCGCTTATCAGGTTGAGGTCATGTCCGCGCCATAAATCAAGTCTCGTTAAACCATGTAATTGATCCGTGGAATGTACCTCTCACCGGAAATTCTTCTCCTGTGTCTTCGTCAATAAAAATGCAGTCAATAATAATAAAATATACTTCATCATCTCCGCTTCCGGTAACAAATGCTGTCAGTACCCCATCTATAACATCCAGAAAACGATCCTCTTCTTCAATATACATCGCACCCGAAGCATATGAAAACGGGAGATGGTCATCAATTTTGGACAGTGACAAATTATATGTACCGGTAACCAGACTATCGCTGCCATTGGGAACAAACAGCTCAAAATAAACTATATTCGTAAAATCTTCGTTAAATAAAAGTAAATCCACATTAATGGCACTTTGTGAATAATAATTTCCATAATAGAATATCTCTCCCTCATCAATAAAATATGAATTATTATTTAGGTAGAAAATATTTTCATCATCCGATGCCATTCCCCTATAACTTACCGAGAAAAGCAAAATTGTGGAAAGAAGTATAGCCGAAAATATTTTTGAAAAAGGTTTTAAATACCCGGTATTTATTTGTTTTAGAGGCATAAGAATCTCCTTGTTTTAAGTATAATCCATATTAAGCCAAAATTCAACTTCGGGAATTTTTGACCGGCGGCAAAAATTCAAAAAAAAATTAAAAAATTTTCCTAAAAACACAAGTGCCATGCATCCCGGTGCCGTAATAACATATGAAAAAGAGAATGCTTTTCCGGTTCTTAATCCTGTTTCAGCTTGTTCTTGTTTCAATAGGATGCACTCTTAAATCTTCCGGCGAAGAAAGCCGGGAAATCGTCATAGCCGTATGGAATGTGCAAAACCTGTTTGATGCAATTGAAAACGGAAATGAGTATCCGGAATTCCATGAATCCGCTGGATGGACACAGGAAAAATATCTTGCAAGGTTAAATGCCATTTCCCAGGCAATCATGGGAATGATTCCTCAAAATGCCCCCTCATCCGGGAGAGAAGATCCACCTGCGAGAGCCGAATCATCTGCGAGAGCCGGAACTGCCGCTCTCCCTGCCCTGATTGGTTTTACCGAAGTCGAAAACCTATCTGTTCTGGAAAGCCTTTCTGGCGGATATTTATCAAAACATGGTTATAACTGGATAGCTTTTTCGGCAAATCCCGGATCTCCCATAGGGCTCGGTTTTATCAGCCGCTATCCAATTAGTGAAGTCAGGGCTCATTCAATTACGATTAACGGTGAAACATCCCCAAGACCAGTTCTGGAAATCAGGGTTGAAGCCTCAGGTAATCCCATGGGATTAACGGCAGGAGCTTCCATAAGAGAGCCGATAGTCTTTCTCTTATGCCACTGGAAATCCAAGGTAGGAGGAGACGAAGCTACTGCTGCACTCAGAAGAGCTTCCGCGAGGGTTGTTCACAGAAGATTGCAGGAACTAAGGGAGGAAGATCCCGGCATGGCTGTAATCGTTATGGGAGATCTGAATGAGAACCATGATGAATTCAGCCGCCTAAGAAGCTTCAGTGCCTTGCTCGAAGACGATCCCGATGCTGCACTTATTGCCAATGCCACGCCAGTTCCTAATGCCCCAGTTGTTTCATCTCCTGTTTTCAGGGACTTCCTTGTATTAAGCAGTGAAAGACCCCCTGCAGCATACTTCTTTAACGATGATGTTTATCCGCTTTATTCGCCCTGGTTTTATGATATAGAGGAAGAAGGAACATATTATTACAGGGATAGCTGGGAAACAATAGATCACTTTTTGTTAAACGAAAATTTATTCACAGGGCATGGATGGGAATATTCAGGAAGCTCTGTAGTTAACCATTATCCCTTTACATCTTCGCAGGGGATACCCAATAGGTATAATCCCCAGAGCGGCAGGGGTTTAAGCGACCATTTGCCCCTTTTGTTATTTTTATATTACCGTTAGGCGAAATCAGTTCCCAAACCCCAGAGCCATTTCCAGCTCTTCCCTGGGATTGCCCCTACCCCTCCTTAATGTCCCTGAATCATTAAGTGTTTTTGCCGCTTTAATAAATTCTCCAAGTTCAATTGATGCTCTTTCAAATAGATTAAAGAAATACATGTCCTGCTCATAATAAAGCCTATAAAGATCCAGATAGGCGTTATTTATTTCCATATTGCCAAAGCCCCGGAAATTTTCTGTTTTAAAATTAACATCATAATTTTCCAAAAAATTTCTCTGCGCAGAACCAATAATAATTTCCCTGTTCTGTATTTTTTCATCGTAGGAAATATTGCTGTTGTATAATTCTTCAAGATCTGCAATTAAGGCATGGATAAATGAAAGAAAGATCGTAAAATCCTCCTCTGCATCCTGATCGACATATTCCTGCCATGCCTCTCCATACATTCTTTCCATATATTGCCTTGATCCCATAATTCCGACAAAGGTAGCCAGCTCCTCGTTAAACTGCACATGACCGTTTAAAAACACCGTAGCATGAAAAAGCTCATGAATTATAAGTTCGGCAAGACGGATCTCCGAATAATTCTTCATGAAAGAGAAAAGGGGATCCCTGAACCAGCCAAGTGTGCTGAAAGCATCCACGCTTCTTATCCAGACATCAAGATCCCTTCTTTCAAGCCTTGCAGCTTCCCTTCTTGCGTCTTCGGGATTAAAGAATCCTTTATAGGGAAGCCTTCCTACAATGGGGAACCACCATAAGTGGGTTGTAAATGAATCCCTTGCAGAAGCCGATACAACAGCCGCAAGATAATTTCTGTCAAGTTCCACATAACGGGTATAATTTCTACTTGCGGAAAGTTCCAGCTCCTCTATGGCATAACGGCGTATATTTTCTACCCTTTGCGCAAAAAGCCTGTCCTCCTCCGAATCCCTTTCCAGCAGATTTTCCATCGGAACAGCGCGGCTTAAATAACCCAGCATTGCAGTTCCCTGCTTTAATGTATAACAGCCGGAAAATAAGAATGAAAAACCAAAAATTATTAACAGTGCAATCGGAAGCGAAATATATAGGTAGATTTTCATCTTATGAGTATAGCTGCTAGTTTAAAGTAAAAAAAGCCCCCCGGGAAAAGGAGGTGAGGAAACCCGGGAGGCTCCCTGATTTGCAGGAAAAAAACATTAGATGAAAAACAAGGCAACTCAGTTCTACTAATAACATAGGAAAATCTAATGCCCGGGTCAAGCAAATTCACAAAAAAGTTTAATAAAATTCAAAAAAAAACATTAAAATAAAAATAATGTAATATATCAGTTTTAGCTTGACAAAAAATATTTTTGAGCGTCATTATGCATCAGGAACTTCCTATTTCCCATAGACATTAAAAATGTGTTCTCTGCCCGGGAGACGGTAAATATCGAAATCACTGTCCAGACTTATTATTTCCCTTATGCCCGACTTTTCCGCAGCAATTACCAGGGTGGCATCGGCAAAATCCATAGGGAGGTCTGAATACTTGCTTGTTAATTCAATTATGCGAGGAAAATCATGCTGGTTAATATCGGCCACAATGACACCCTTATGCATGACCCAGTTGTAAAAGTCCTGTTGGGCATTCACACTAAAACCCAATAAATGTGAAACCTTAGTAAAAACAGCAAGAGTACTAATTAACTGAAAACAATTTTTTTTCAGAAATTTTAGCATTTCAATGTGATGAGAATCACTACTATCAAATAAAGCTATTAAAGGACCTGAATCAATTAGGATTTGACTGCGCAAAGTGCTTCTCTCTTATATATTTTTTAAACCGTTCCTTATAGGTAACCGACAAATCACCTTCTCCGGAACTGTACTTCCCAAAATACGGCAAACCCAGGGTATAGGAATCCGGCATCTCTTCTTCTTCCTGTTTAAAAAAAGATTCCAGAGCTTCGATAATAATCTGGGATTTAGAACAGTTCTTAATCTTAGCCAGGTTATCCAGCTTTCCTCTAGTATCAATTGGAAGCCTTGCTGTGGTGATAACATCCTTTTCCTTTGTCTTGGTATTCATATTACAAATTGTAATACAAGGTTGGGCATTTGTCAAGCTTGTTAACTCCTCTGTTTTGCCAAAATTTTTCCTCTATTTTGTATAAATTTTCGCCTCTATTTTCTTGATTTTTTTCCTCTATTTTGTATAATTAAATAATGGTATTAAGAGATCCTTTATATAAAGAAAGACTCCTCGATGTACAGCTTAAAAGACACTTAAAGGCTTTTGGAGCAGTTGAAATTATCGGAGCCATGTGGTGCGGAAAAACATGGATGGCAGAGGCTCATGGAGCGAGTAAGATCAATCTTTCAGATCCCAAAACCAAAGCTATAATAGTAGCAGATCACAGCCTGGCATTTGATGGTGATATACCCCATGTCATAGATGAATGGCAGGAAATTCCGGCTCTTTGGGATGCTGTACGCCTGCATATAGATTCAAGAGCAGGAGAAAAAGGCTTATTCATTCTAACAGGATCATCAACGCCAAAAAAAGAAGAAACCCGGCACAGCGGAACAGGACGTATATCCCGCCTGCATCTTAGACCAATGAGTCTTTTTGAAACAGGTGATTCTGATGGCTCAATTTCCCTCAGCGGACTATTTGATGGAAGCTTTAAAAAATCACGAGCAGAAACAGACCTAAAAAAGCTTTCCCATTTAATATGCAAAGGCGGATGGCCGGGTGCTTTGCACCTAACGACAGATGACACGCAGCTAATACCAAACCAGTATCTTGATACCTTAATTTCATTTATTGGGAAAAGGAATGAGACAAATGAATACAGGCTTAGACGTTTCCTTGTTTCGTTGGCCAGAAATACCGGTCAGGCAGTAACTTATAATACCATTGCCGCTGATATTATGGATGAGGAAAATGTGAACCGGAAGGATTCCACAGTAAAACAACAAATCGAAACATTATTAATAACCTTTAAAGATCGCTTTATTATTGAAGATTTATATGGCTGGGATGCTCCTGTTCGTTCAAAATCCCGGGTTCGTGTAAAGCCAAAACATTGTTTTGTAGATCCCTCTTTGATCGCCTCTCTGTTGGGTGTCAACAGAGAACGATTACTTCAGGATGGGCAGTTATTTGGTATCTTGTTTGAGGAACTGGCTTTGCGGGATTTGCGTATATACGCTTCTGCCATGGATAATGCCCTGCCTGAACCCGTCAGATATTACCGTGATTCAGATAACCTTGAAGTAGATGCCATCATAGAACTTAGAGATGGCCGCTGGGCAGGAATAGAAATAAAATTAAGTGAAAACAAAGTTAAGGAAGGAATAGATAATCTTATTCGGCTTAGAAAAAAGGTGATGTCCAATCCTGCAGCCAGAAATCCTGAACCGGCATTTTTGGCTGTAATATGCGGCAAAGCAGATTTTTGCAGAATCACCCCCGAAGGGGTATATGTTTTTCCCTTAACATCATTGACGGTATAAAGCTGTTTTATATCATTAGTTTAACTCTTGCTTTTAATTCATACCGATAATCTAGTATGCAGCAAAAAATCCTCCTGCTCCTTGTTCTATGCTCACTCAACCTAAATCTTTTTGCACAGGAAGCTCTCCAAATACCAACGGAACCAATTCCCCACACAATAACAGAACGAGCCGACTGGCGAAGATATGATAACGGCAGATATACCGGTCTAACGGCACAGGAAATGAGGGGACAGATCCTCCCGATGGAAAATATTGATGATCATTACGGCTCTCTATTTTTCCACGGAAATTATATGATCATTCAAAACACAAGACGGGATACAAGAATCGCCGCACAGGGTGTAGATTCAATTATTTCGACTTTCTATGAAATAACAGAGGATGGAGATTTCATCATCGAAAATGACAGAGGCTTCCCTGCTCTTCGCGGCTTTCCATACATTCCGGACGAGCCAATAAGACCAGGTTCAAGATGGCAGGCACCCGGTACAAGAGCCGCCGATCCCTTAAATACCGGACATCCGCTCGTTTATCCATTTGTTGCCGAATATGAATATGCCGGAACAGAGCTATATATGGGCATTCCCGTTCACAGGCTTCGGGCAACCTACGCAAGCCGTTACCGGAGAGAGCAGGAAAACGGGTATATCCCGGCATTAAACGGAATCTTTTCAATATCCGGAAGCCACAGGGTAGATATCTTAATATCGGCAGAAGACGGACTCCTGATTTTCATGAGAGACAATCTGGACATTACCTACACATTCAGCGACAACACCACATTACGTTATACGGGCTTCACGCTCACCTTCGGACATGGCATCACTCCGATGAATAGAATAGAAATTACAACCGGCCTTGAAGAAATTTTTGGCACTCCCGAACCTGTCGGTGAACAGCCGCCACAAACTCCCCCTGATCCGGCAAGACCTTTCGTTCCCGATGATTCAGGCATAGAGATAGAGACAGTCCCTGAAGGGATCCGTTTGATCATAAATGACATTCGATTTATTCCCGATACCGCTGAATTCCTCCCGGAAGAAAGATACAGACTCGACCTCATCGCACGAGCCTTAAGCCAAATCCCGGACAGAACCTTTTTGGTAGAAGGGCATACAGCATCTGTCGGGCTCCCGACCGGAGAGATGCAGTTGTCAATTGAAAGGGCAAGGCGTATGGTAGACGAACTTGTAAGCCGTGGAATAGCCGCTGACCGTTTTATGTATATCGGCTGGGGAGGAACAAGACCCATAGATGACAACTCCACCGAAGCAGGAAGAAGCAGAAACCGCAGGGTGGAAATCACAATTCTGGAATGAAGGGTATCGTGGCTAGATTACGCGCGTAATCTGCTCATAATGTTTTGATTACGGGCGTAACCAGCTCATAATGTTTAAATTACGGGCGTAATCTGCTCATAATATTTTGGTTACGGGCGTAACCAATTTCAAAAGTGCTACCGGGTTTTCAATTCTTCTACCAGTTCCATTATACCTGGAATTTCCGCCTGCATGATTTCGTCCCAGTCTCCGATATAATTATAACAGAGGTCATCGCCGGGTTTTTCCCTGATTGCCTTGGCAAAATTCTCCAGCATTGGGAAGTCCTTCTCGTAACAGTGCATGGAATTTGAACGGTGTGTATAGGTTCCTGCTTCTACACCAAGCTTTCCGGCAATACTTTTTTGAAGCTGAATAAGACCGAATGCATTAAAAAAGAAAGCTTCAGGCAGATCGTTTGACCTGAAAAGTATCATGCAATCGAGCTTATTATTCCTGATAAAATATTGAATGGACTGCATGCAGGCCGGATCGGTGGTGCTGCTGTCCTTGTCGTTATCACGGATGGAGATCACCGCGCGGCGGCTGTACATGTTTCGTTTGAGTTCGTCAACAACAAAGGGGAGGTATTTTGAAAAGCGCTCATGGTAGGTATAGTCCCAGCCGGCATTGATTTTAAAATCCAGAAGGCCGTCGAGGAGTTCCATTACATAACGCTGAAGGTCGTAGGGGCCGCCGATTATGAGTTTTGAAATCATCGGTTCGGACAGGGGTTCGTCAATATGGACGGTCATGGCACATTCCTTCTGTTTCTGATTCCAGTCGGGGCAGTCCAGGATTTCACCCTTTTCTTCAAGTGCCAATAATGCCTTATGGTAGGCATCCGTTAAGTTTCTTCCATTGATAAATACTTCTTTCATGTTATCTCCCTTAAGGCCTCAAACCCTCCACATCCCATTGTGGCGGAATCTTTGCTGGTAAACCTTTGGAATCCACAAAGGCCCAGGTAACTTTCGCGGCTGCAAGAAGATCCTTGTCACGCCAGATTTCCTGGGTAATGACACCGCTCACCGCTCCCTTTTTTGACGGCCAGGATTTTATGGTAATTTCATCATCACAAAATGCCGGCATTTTATAGTCGATTTCTATACGGGCAATGTAGACTCCGTACCCTGCCTTTATCATCGATTCGTAATCAAACTTTGCATCCCTTAAAAGTTCGTAACGGGCATATTCCAGATAGTTCAAATAGTTGGCATTGTTTACATGACCGTAACTGTCACATTCATAGGTGCGCACTGTTAAATTTGCTGTAAAGATCATAATGTTATTTTATTATTTTGATAACAATTTTTCCAGTCCTGCTGCGACCACACTTGCTGCGGATGTCTATTCATTCCCTGAAAAAAAAGCTATGATAACACAGTTTATGGAATTCAATGAATTAAATCTTCATCCTGATCTTCAGAAAGGATTGAATGAAGCGGAATATATAACATGTATGCCTGTACAGGAACAGGTTCTGCAGCAGGCCTTTAGCGGCCAGGATTTATATGTCCAATCGCAGACCGGCACGGGCAAAACGGCGGCCTATCTTGTTGTTATTTTTCAGCGTCTATTAACCGAGGACATGCTCCACGGAAAGAAGGCCATTATCATGGTTCCCACAAGGGAGCTGGCGGTTCAGGTAGAAGAAGAAGCCAAGGTGATAGGCAAATATCTGCCCTTTAAGATTGCGAGTTTTTACGGCGGGGTGGGTTATACCCAGCAAACTGCCATGTTAAGAAACAATGCACAGATCATGGTCGGTACTCCGGGCAGGGTTCTGGATCTTAATCAGAGCGGTCTAATGAACCTGATGGACATTGCCTTCCTTATTCTGGATGAAGCCGACCGCATGTTTGATATGGGTTTTTACCCTGACCTTCGAAAACTGATTCGTGCCGTGCCTCCTGCCAACAAAAGACAGACCATGCTATTTAGTGCCACATTGAATGCCTGGGTAAAAAACCTCGCCTGGGAATATACAAGCAATCCCTACGAAATTGCCATTGAAAGCGAAACTGTAACGGTGGACGAAGTGGAACAGCTTCTTTACCATGTTTCATCCCAGGATAAAATGAAGCTCCTTTTGGGGATATTACGGGCGGAGAATCCGAAAAGCGCGATTGTGTTCTGCAATACCAAGCGTTATGCGGAAATTGTTGCAAGAAGACTAAGGCTTAACGGTTTTGAATGTGAATTTATTATGGGAGATCTCCCCCAGCCAAAACGCCTGAAAATTATTGAAAACATAAAATCCGGGAAGCTCAGCATTCTTGTTGCGACTGACGTTGCGGCAAGGGGGCTTGATATAGAAAACCTTTCCCTTGTAATAAATTATGATCTGCCGAATGAATCTGAAAACTATGTTCACCGCATTGGCCGCACAGCCAGAGCAGGGAAGACAGGAAAGGCAATTACAATTGCAAGCGAGCAGGATGTTTATGAACTGCCTGCAATAGAACGATATTTAGGCACCAGGATTCCTTCTTTGAATGCCACTGGCGATCTTTTATCCGAGGATAAAAGTGAGGGCAGACATATACAGACGGATATGTATGAAAACAGGGGCAGAAAGGAAAGGGATGGCCGCACAGGACAGGGCAGACAGGGGAAACGGAACGAGCGTTCACAGAGAGGCGGTAATTCCCGGAGAGAATTTGATTCACAGCAGATCGATTCCTCCTCACAGGATGGCCGGTCTGACCGGAGCGACAGGCAAAGTGACAGACAAAGCGACAGGCACGGCAGCCGCTTTGGCGGACGAACACAGGGCAGCCGGGCACAGGGTGGACGGGATAACAGAAAAAAAGGCATAGAAAGAAGACGTTCCGGTTCCGGGAAAGAAACCCGTCTCCATGTTAACCTTTCGGAAATGTCGCTTGAAGAAAGAATGGCATACTACAAGGAAAAATATGACAATAGCGGCCGGACGGAAAATACAGAAAATAAAATTATAGCCGGAAACCCGGTGCAAAACTCCTCCTCCAAAAAAAGGCAGAGGAGAAAAAGCCGGAGCAAAAACAAAACCCAGCCTATTTTAAACGGCAGGGATGGATCAGTACCGGGCAGAATATCCGGCGAAAAGACAATCACTTCTGATCCGGTTCCATCCGAAAAAGCAAGGCAGGGCGAAGATAGACCGGTCGATAAAAAAGATCGAAAAAAGGGAAAAGGTTTCTTCGCAAGGCTTGCGGAATCTTTAAGAAAAAAATAAGAGCTATCAATCCGCAGGGCAAGCTCTGCAAGCCCACACCTACTCGTTGTACAGGATGAGCCGGAAGGTAAATTACCCGGCCGCTTTGCAAGATGAGTCGGCAGAGCCGGATGAACCGGCAGAGCCGACAGATCTAGCGGCTATTTTCCTTCAAAGGCGGAGCGAAGCTGTTTTAATACCACATGCTGTCTGCCGCTGTCAGTTTCCACCTTTTCAAGAAAGGATCTAATCGTGTTTTCTGCTATCTTTCTTTCTATTGGATCCTTTACAAATTTAATGTGTTCGGCACAGTCCAGATAATACTCCTTTCCGAAATGCTTTGTTAAAAAACTGTCGTTGGGAAAACGCTGCTTGTAATACAAATAAAAAACTTCATGAGACTTCATTGCGGCTGTAATAAAATGCTGCATTTTCTCCGTATTGTCCATAATCTTGTTCAGGCGGTACAGATCACGAAAAATATAACCTTCGTAGAGTTTTGTATAAACTGCCTCCTGAGGATAATGCTCTGAAATTTCATTAAGTGTCTGTAGAACGATGTCATTACATTCAATAGCTTTATCAAAATACGTTTTCTTTAATTCCATGTCAAATTCATCATTGCGTATAATAAACATGTATAAAAGTCCAAGACGGTTATAACAGGCATATTTAAACCACATGTGGAGATTTCTGTCCTGATTGGAAAAATCAAAGTTTCTTTCAAAGAGGGATTTAAGTTCGGACAATGTGTCAAACGAAAGTTCCTTTGTCAGTCCTTCCGATTCGGTAAACATTAAATGATTCGCCTTTACTACCTGAATTGCAAATTCCAGCGCATTGGAAGAAGGAACGATCTGTTCCAGAATGTTTACAATATCTTCTTCTTCCATATAGGCATAACAGACTTCCATACTGTGAAGTATATAATGGGCACATTCAATTTCCGAATATGCAGGCGTAGACGAATACACGCTTAGGTTTCTTTTTACTTCGTTCCAGTGGCTGAAAATTCTCATTTTATCGATTTCAATGGGTCTGGATGCGGCTTTAAGAAAAACATCTGCAATCTCGGCGGCAATTTCTTCTCTGCTTTTTTCGTCTGTGTTTTTAATTTCCTCTGCCCAAATTCCTGCAAGATCACTTGGCAGATTTTTAATGGATTCATTTATTAAAAAGACATGTAATTTCCGGGGATCCATTTTTGCAGACAGGTATCCCCATTCAAACATCAAATTACTGCTAAAGGGATTAACTGCATCCTTACGGGTATTTTCTACAAGAATAATGGCACGGGTACATTGGTTGATCTGTGAAAAAACCTGGGTTCCAATATACATATCCGTGGGAACACCGCCGCCGACAACACCGTCAAAGCCGCCCTTAACCAGCTCATTGCTGACCATATTGGCAACATCGATATTGCCTCCCCATGCTATAAATACCTTCTCTATTGGTTTAGCCATTATTTTTTCCTCCGGAATATTTCAATTGTTAATTTTTACACTAAAATAATTAAATGTCAAATACATATTGCCAATCGAAAACAGCGGACAGGGCTTGCCCAGCAGTTTAATCCTCTTTATGATTTACATTATGGAAATCAATCAGGAATTTAATCAGGAATTTATTGAACAATTAGCTGTTAATGAAAAAGATCTCTTTAAACAAATTGCCTTTGAACTTGGCATTAATGACGGACAGGTTTTTAGTGTTGTTAAGCTTATTTCCGAGGGAGGAACCGTTCCCTTTATTTCCCGTTACAGAAAGGAAGAAACCGGAAGTCTTGATGAAGTGCAGGTAAGGGACATTGACAAGCTTTATAAAAGTCACATGAACCTTGAGACAAGGCGTATAGAGATTATCCGCATGATTTTTGAACAGGGCAAGCTGACTCCTTCATTATACGAAAATATTTTAAAGGCAGGCACTCTTACAGAGCTGGAAGATCTTTACGCTCCCTTTAAACGCAAAAGAAAGACCAGGGGTATGCTGGCAGCAGAGAGAGGCCTTGCTCCCCTTGCACAATTTATGAAGGAGCTGGAAAAAGAAGAGCTTCTGTTAAAAGCGAAAGAATTCATTGTCGCCATAGACGATCCTGCCATTGCCGAGAGGCCGGAACTTGCTGTGGAAAGCGTAGATGATGCTTTGCAGGGAGCAATGGACATAATAGCGGAAGAATTGAGCCAGGACATTGACAGGAGGGGGGATGTAAAAAAATTCTACCTCTATGATGGTAAAATAATTGTTAAAGGTTCGGAGAAAGCCGGTCTTGGAGATGAGGAAGCAAAAAAGACTTCGGTATACCAAATGTATTTTGATTATTCAGAAAAACTCTCACAAATAAAACCGCACAGGATTCTTGCAATTAACAGGGGAGAACGCGAGGAAGTACTGGATGTTAAAATAGATGTAAACGAAGACGAAGCAGCCGCCCTCCTTAAGGAAAAATACATTATACGCAATGAATATTTTGGCAATGCAATAGAGGACGGCCTAAAGCGGCTTCTGTCTCCTGCCGTAATAAGGGAAATACGCAGCGATCAGAGCGACATGGCAGATGATCATGGAATTTCAGTTTTCAGCGGCAACTTAAAAAACCTGTTGATGCTTCAGCCGATTAAGGGTACAAGAATAATGGGTATTGATCCCGGAATACGCAGCGGAACAAAATGTGCCTTTCTTGATGACACAGGAAAGTATCTTGGCAGCATTGTAATATATAATCATAAAACCGAAGAATCCAAAAAGATGATTTTAAAGAGTGTTAAGGAATATGATATACAGCTTATTGCCGTTGGAAACGGTACAGGCAGTCATGATGTTCAAAAAATCATTTCCGATGTAATAACCGAAAACAGCCTTGAAATTCTTTATACCGTTGTTGATGAAGATGGTGCGTCTGTATACTCAGCCGGAGATATTGCCAGGGAAGAATTTCCCGATCTGGATCTTACCATTAGAGGTGCAATCTCCATCGGCCGCCGTCTGCAGGATCCCCTGGCGGAGCTTGTAAAAATAGATCCAAAATCCATAGGAGTCGGGCTATATCAGCATGATGTAAATCAGAGAAAGTTATCAGAAACTCTCGATGATGTTGTTTCTTCTGTTGTCAATAATGTTGGTGTAAACCTAAACACAGCAAGCGCTTCTCTTTTGAAATATGTTTCCGGCATTAACGGAACTCTTGCAAGAAATATCGTAAAGTACAGGGAAGATAAAGGGAAAATTGAAAACAGGGAGGAGCTTAACAGGGTACCCGGCATGGGGCCAAAAAGTTATGAACAGGCGGCGGGTTTCCTTAAAATTCCAGAAAGCACGGAGAGCCTGGACAATACCTGGGTTCATCCGGAAAACTACAAACTGGCAAGAGAGATTCAGACAAAAACCGTTACGGGAAATTTATCTTCTACGGTAATAGACAGTCTTAAAGATGAATATCATACGGGTGAAACAACGATCAATGACATAATGGAAGAATTAAAAAAGCCAAACAGGGATCCCAGGGAAGATTATCCAAAACCGGTAATGCAAAAAGGGGTTATTTCATTTGAAGATCTAAAAGAAGGCATGACAGTAAATGGAAAAATAAAAAATGTTGTCGATTTTGGCGCCTTTGTAGATCTTGGAATAAAAGAGACCGCAATGGTTCATATTTCAGAATTAAGCGATTCCTATGTAAAAAATCCAATGAACCATGTAAAGGTGGGAGACATTCTGGAATTTCGCATAATCGGTCTGGATCCCGACAGGCGGCGGATAAGCCTGAGCAGGAAGACAGCAGCGTCTTCCGGTAACGCTGGCTCTCGCAGTGACACTGGTTCTCCTGGTGATGCGAGCTCTCGCGGTAGTACTGGCTCCAGCGGCAGTACCGGCTCTAGCGGCGATGCTTCGAAAAAAGCAAAACCTTCCTCCTCTCTGCCGCAGTCAACCAGCAGGCAGCCGTCAAATAGGCAGTCAGCCCCATTGCGCACAAATACAGATCGTGCGCGCAGTGACGATGATGGTACCATGTACAATCCATTTGCGGAAGCTTTTAGTAAAATGCAGAAAAAGAATTAAATGGTTGGGTTTAACAGGCTCTACCGGCGGACATGGTACGAAAAGGTTTAGTTATTCTGCCATGCCTGAATAAACAGCAGGGCATACTGCTGTATGCCGTCAAAATACATATCGATAAACTCTGCCAGCTCTTTGCCTACATAGCGGTAATGCCAGCTCTCATATGAATAACCAGTAATATGTTCATAACCTTCAGGATAGGAAAGTGACCATCCATAAGCGGCTGCATTTTCTTTTAACCATGCGGCCGCCGGAGTTGCAGCGAAAGAAGGATCTATCGGCACAAAGTCAACAACAAGCCCAAGCTGGTGCTGGCTATGCCCCGGCCTAGCAGAAATTCTGTCTGCTTCCTGGCGGCCGAGCTGCCTTACCCATCTTTCATAAACTTCCTCCTGATAGAGGCCGGAACGGTATGTAGAGCCCACAACAAGACTTATTCCATCCCTTAAGGCAGCTTCCGCCATTTCTTCAAGCGCATCAACAGCCATTCTGCGCAGGGCAAGGTCGTTCCTGCTTATGCGAAACGAGCCGGCTCTTAATGGAACCAGATCATCCGGCTCGTATGTAATCGGCAGTGAATGTTCCTTGTCTACAAGAATATATGTGTATGGATCCTGCTGTAATATAACGATAAGGTCTATAAGAAATTCAGGACCTTCCAAAGCGGCTTTTTTTATGTTATCTGCAATGTAAGACGGCAGTCCGGCATCAAGAAAAACATTGTGCCAAAAAACTTCGATGAAAGTTTCCCTTAGAGTTTCCCTTGCCTGTTCTTCACTCCGGTTGTCCTGCGCGTTATGCGCAACTAACGGCGGATTGACAGTTGTGTCTGTCCTTACACAGGCTGAAAGAAGAAGTAATGTAAAAAGAAGAGTTGTAATTTTAGCTTTCAAATTATATCTCCAAGTTTCTTAATTGCTTCCAGACCTTCTTCATGACCTTCATCGTGGAGTGCAAGCAGTTTTTCAGTATCGGCAGTTGCCCTGTCTGCGGTAAGCGGCTTTAACGGTCGGATTATTATTGCCTTACCTTCACTTTCCAGCTTTTCGCAGAATTCTACCTGCCTATTGTAAACTTCGTGCCTGTTTAACAATGTTTCGGCAAGAGCCGGATATTTTCTGTAGAAAAGATTTACGAGTTTTTTATGACCGAAAGGAGGTTTTATAAAGCCCTTGTTTTGAGTAAGAACTATTACATGAAACTTATTTCCGTCTTCAATGGACTTTTCTATTGGGATGGGAATAGAGGTTCCTCCGTCCAGATATGGCTTCCCGTTATACTTCACAATTTTGGAAATCATTGGAACGGAGCAGGATGCCCTGGTTATCTCAAACCCGCTTTTATTTTCATTTTTGCCAAACCATTCAGCTTTTCCCGTTTCGCAGGAAGTAACTCCGGTAATAAACTGAATATCAACTTTTTCAAAATGCTCCCTGTCCCAAAAAATATGTTTATCAGGGACAGTTCTAAAAATAAAATCATATCCAAAAAGAGAACCATGTTTAATTAAATTCCTGCGGCTGACATATCTATGATTGCCTACATAGTGTTCAACTATCTGCCTGTTCCTGCCTTTCTGACCTGAAACATAACTTAGGGCATTTGCAGCACCGGCGGAAACTCCGATTATATATGGAAACATAATATCCATTTCCATAAATGCTTCAAATACTCCGGCACTGTAAAAACCCCTTGTTCCGCCGCCTTCAAGAACAAGGCCAATACCCTTTGGCAGGAATTTTTTTGGCATTATTCCCTTAATGGGAGTATGTGTAAAATTATTCATGAAAATTAATTCATCCTGTTTCGTGAACGGTTAAGACCGTCTATTGCCTGCTGATAATTCGGATTCAGCCTAATCGCATATTCATAAGCTTCTACTGCCTCCCGGAAATCGCCTTCGGCTTCCCTTACACTTGCAAGACGAAACCACCAGAGGGCGGTTCCCGGATCAAGCTGAACAGCGGTAGTATAGGCGATTTCTGCATGACGGTATTGATTTCTAAAGCGGTAAATTTCGCCAATGAAAAAATAGGCAACAGAAGCCCTTCCGCCCCTTGGAACATTGTTCACATAACGCTGCATTAGAGCAAGGGACGTATTATGATCGTTAAGGTAAAAATAGGCTTCTCCCATTAGCTGCACAAGCCTGTGCTCTTCCGGAAAGGCGGAAAGTCCCCTTTCTCCCCAGGAGAGTACATCCCTGTAACGCAGCAGCCGCCGCATTGACCATGCAATCGCAACATAGGAATCTGAAGAAGCGGCATTGCGATTAATTTCATCCGTGCCGATCCTGATGGCTTCGTTATAATAAATAACTGCCTCACCCATGCGGTTTTGAGCTTCAAGACTCCTGCCCGTATTGAAATTCCACATTGCAGTCTGTCCTTCCTGGGCATAGAGGAAAAAGCCAGGAATAAAAAACAGAAAGATGAATGTCAACAGTCTTGCCCGAAACAGTCTTCTTTGACTATGCCGGGATTGGCAGCATGACATATTCAATACGGATAATTTCACCTAACGCTGCCTCCTCCTGATTCTCCAAAGTCCCCGGAAGTCTTTTTTAAACATTGAATTATATCAATGCCGGAAAGAGCAGGAGAAAAAGCATTGTTCATTTGCTGCACTCTCCCTGTGGTATCCGTATATGTGCCGGATTCTTCTGCAAAGCCCGGCCAGGGCAGAACAATTGATGCCATGTCTGTCGTTTTATTATGGTATGTGCCGGAAGCGGAGAGGAAGTCCAGACCGGACAAATTAAAATGCTTTAATCCTGCAGGCTCTGTGCCTGATGGGTCTTCGCCAAATACAATGAGGGCTTTTAATGTTTTGCTGTTCAGTTTTTCGATCAGATCGCCGGCAGGAGAGACGTTCAGATCCATAAGACCACGGCTATTTGCTTCCGGCACAAGAGCAAGGAAATTGGAACCGGCGGAAACCAAATCCGTTAAAAGCGGTATACTGCTCTCAGTCAAGTCATTCTGTACATATACAAAAAAGCTTTTATTGTTATTCGCTTTTGCGGAATTTTTATATAAAGAGAGAGCCTTGTCTATTTCCTTAAATGTAAATTGCTCATGACACCATTCAGAAGCAAGACCGCCATTGCAATCACTTACCAAAATCAGTCTTGCGCCATTTTGCACCGCTTTTCTGATATGTATTCCTGCGATTGGGTGACTCTCCATTATATCATTAGCAGCAAGAAGAATAAATTCCGCTTTTTCCAGCTCTTCAAAACTGCCGGTTTTCCCGGCATCATGGAGATCCTTCGAAAGGCCAAATGAATAAATACCAATTCCAAGAGAGTCTGCATATTCCCTTGCAAGCGCAATTTCTTCATTGGTCATTTTCCCTGATACACTGATAGCGGCTGATTCCCTGCCATGCTTTGCAATAATATCCTTCATTTTTTTATTGATAATCTTACAGGCATTTTCATGATCGGTTTCTTTTTTATCAACAAGGGGTTTAAGGATTTTTCCGGTTAGAGGCAGATCCATAAAACCAAAGCGTCCCTTTTTACAAAGTATTTCTTCCCTGTTTTCTGAATTGTCAGGAAGACATCTAAGGATCATGCTGCCCCGGAATGTCAATTTTACCCTGCAGCCTACAGAACAAAAGGAGCATATAGTTTGAACAAAATCTTCGTTAAGCGGAACCGGTTTATACAGGCTTATCTTTTCGGTCAAGGCTCCTGTCGGACATAGTGATACACATTGTCCGCATGATATACAGCCTGAATCATTCAGGGATGAATCAAAGGCCGGCTGAACCATTGTATCAAAGCCCCTGTCAACCAAGCCAAGGGCAGCAACACCCATAAGCTCATCACAGATTCTAAGACATAAACCGCAAAGAATGCATTTGTCGGGATTTCTGTCAATATATGGATGATCATTTATTACCGGCAGGGATTTTTCAGCAGATGCCGAAGCTTCGGTTGCTGGAGTTTCATTAATATATTTGGAAGGATCTATCCTTAATTCCCTTGATATATTAATCAGTGAACATTCAAAATAATCCATACAGCCGCATTCAAGGCATCTTTTTGCTTCGGCAATTGCATCTTCTTCTGAATAGCCCAAATTAACTTCGCAAAAATTATTTTTTCTTTCGGAGGGATTTAAATGCTTCATTTTCTTTCTGGAAATCTTTTCCCTGTCAGAAAAATAATCAGCTTTCGGATCTGTTTTTACAAGATAGCTTTCTGTGCTGCAAATATCTTTTCCATTTAGATAAGCGTCAATTATTTCTGCGGCCTTTCTCGCCTCTCCAATTGCAGAAATTGCAATGTCGGCTCCCTTGTTAGAAGCATCCCCAATTGCAAAAACACCATCAAGATTTGTCTTAAAATTATTTTCATCGGCAATGATTGTCTTTCTTGCGCTTAACTTCAAATCTTCAAAACCATCTATTCTGGTTCCCTGCCCAATTGCAATTATTACCGTATCGAGATCTAGCATTTCTTCTTCCCCGGCAATGGGAACAGGAGATCTCCTGCCGCTTGCATCGGGATCACCCAGTTTCATTTTCTGAAGCCTAAGGGCAGAAACCTTTCCGTTCTTTCCGGTAATTTCAATCGGATTGGTCAGAAACCTGAAAATTACGCCCTCTTCCTCTGCTTCGACAATTTCGATTTCTTCAGCAGGCATCTCGTCCCTTGAGCGTCTATAAACCAGATAGACATTGGCAGCTCCAAGCCTAATAGCGGTACGGCAGGCATCCATTGCCGTATTTCCTCCGCCGACAATGGCAACCCTGCTGCCAATTTCTGGTTTTTTATCCAGTGCAACATCGCGCAAGAAATCAATGCCGCCCAAAACACCATCAAGATCTTCACCGGGGCAGCCGAGTTTTGAACTACTCCATGCACCAATTGCAACCAATAATGCATCGTTATTTTTCCTGAGTTCCTCAAGGCTAATGTCCTTCCCAATGGACATATTGTTGATAAACTTTACTCCCATTTTTTCTATTGAGGAAATTTCCCTGTCAAGAATGTCTTTTGGAAGTCTGTATTCGGGAATACCGTAACGAAGCATTCCTCCCATTTTCGGCATTGCATCATAGAGACTTACATTATGCCCATGCTTCCTTAAAAAATATGCCGCCGTTAATCCGCCGGGACCTCCCCCGGCAATTGCTACGTTTTTACCCGTGTTATGCGCAATTTCAGCAGCCTCATTCGTGGATAAATCCATAGATAAATCCGTGGAAAAATCCAGAAATTTATCGGAAGCAAAATATTTAAGGTGGGCAATACTGACGGGATCTTCTACAAGCTCCCTTCTGCATGCAGTTTCGCAGGGGTGTGGGCAGACTCGGCCAATGGAAGATGGCAGGGGCAGCCTTTCCTTCATAAGCTCCACGGCTTCCCTGTACTGACCATTGGCGATTAGGCCGATATAACCCTGACAGTCGGTTTGCCCCGGACATGATAGAACACAGGGCGGACGACAATCACCCTTATGATCAGAAAAAAGCAGTTCAAGTGCCGCCTTCCTGGTATTTAACACCCTTTCGGTATCAGTCTTTATCTTCATTCCCTCTGCAATGGTTGTAGAGCAGGCTCTAAGCAGGCGGGGAGAAGATTCCGGTTCTACAAGGCAAATACCGCATGAGGCATAAATTTTTACCCGCTCATCATTGCAGAGGGTAGGTATATGAATATTATTAGCCAGGGCCGCTTCCAGAATGGTAAGTCCATTTTCCGCTTGAATATCCTTGCCATTAATATTGATGTTCACCAGGGGCATAAAGCATCTCCTTTAGTATACGGTCGCGATCCCGCTCCCTTATTCAATCAAAACTGCATTTACATTACACACAGAAGCACATATACCGCATTTTGTGCATTTATCCTGATCAATGACATGGGCTTTTTTTACCTCTCCGCCTATTGCTTTAACAGGACATTTCCTGACACAGAGGGTACAACCGATGCATTTTTCGCTGTCTATCTTGTATTTAATTAATGCCCTGCACTGTCTTGCCGTACATTTTTTATGCTCAATATGATCGGTATATTCGTTTTCAAAATACTTCAATGTTGTAAGAACGGGATTAGGTGCTGTCTGCCCAAGTGCGCAAAGGGAACCTTCCTTAATCTGAAGAGCCAGATTTGAAAGCAGCTCCTTGTCTCCCTCGCGGCCATTACCCTCAACAATGCGTTCAAGAATTTCAAGCATGCGTTTTGTGCCGATGCGGCAGTGGGTACATTTGCCGCAGGACTCCTTGCGCGTGAAGTCAAGAAAGAAACGTGCAATGTCCACCATGCAGGTGTCTTCATCCATTACAACCATTCCGCCCGAACCCATAATGGCACCGGTGGCAACAAGGGATTTATAATCGATTATGGTGTCGATTAATTCGTTGGGAATGCACCCTCCGGAAGGACCTCCAAGCTGCACCGCCTTAAATGCCTTGTCGTTTTTTATTCCGCCGCCAACGCCAAAAATAAGATCCCTTATGGTCATCCCCATGGGAATTTCCGCCAGTCCGCCATTCTTGATTTTTCCTGCCAATGCAAAGACCTTGGTTCCCTTGCTGTTTTCCGTGCCGATTTTCGCAAACTCTGAACCGCCCATATTCAAAATCCAGGGGACATTGGCAAAGGTCTCTACATTGTTAATGTTTGATGGCTTCTGCCAATAGCCCTTTTGGGCGGGGAAGGGAGGTTTAAGCCGCGGCATTCCCCTCTCTCCTTCCAGCGAGGCAATGAGGGCGGTTTCCTCACCGCAGACAAAGGCACCGGCACCGGCCTTAATTCTTATATCAAAAGAAATATTACTTCCAAAAATTTCCTTGCCAAGAAAGCCCCTTTCCAGGGCAGCCTCTATGGCTTTTTGAAGACGTACAATTGCAAGCGGATATTCGGCTCTTACATATACAATGCCTTCATCGGAGCCGATTGCATAGGCGGCTATCAACATCCCTTCAAGAATTGAATGAGGATCTCCTTCTATAAGCGCCCTGTCCATAAAGGCACCGGGATCACCCTCGTCCGCATTGCAGATTAGATATTTTTTTTCACCTGCAGAATCCTTTGCAGCCTGCCACTTAAACCAGGTTGGGAAGCCTGCCCCTCCCCTGCCACCCAGACCGGAAAGCTTCATTTCATCGATCACCTCTTGTGGAGACATGGAAGCAATGCATTTTTTTATCGCTTCGTATCCCCCCTTTTTAATGTAGTCATCGATGTTTTCGGGGTTTATATGTCCACAATTCCTTAGCGCGATCCTTGTCTGCTTGTTTAATAATCCAAGATCTTCATTTGATATTTCATATTTGGCAGCTTCATTATCCTCGCCCTTAAATGCCTTGGCTATTTCCTCCGCCCCATTTTGATCAACCTTGACATAGGTTTTTTTCGATCGGGCATTGTCATCATAAACATCAACAATGGGTTCGATATAACACATCCCGATACAGCCGGTTAATGAAACATCAATATTCTTTTTATTGAAGATTTCTTCTATTTTATCCGCACCGGCGGCAATACCGCAGCTTCCCTTTCCAATAACTACACGCATTAAAGACCTCCGGATTTTGGTTTTTTTTCCGAAGCAATTATATCCTGCAAAACCCCTCTGGCCTTATCCGGAGTTAAACGGCCATGGGTTTCACCGTTGATCATCATTACAGGCGCGAGGCTGCAGCAGCCCAGACATGCAACATTCTGCAGGGTAAAAAGCCCATCCGCCGTGGTATCCCCTTCCTTAAATGGAAGCCGGTCTACAGGCTGGCTCTCCGATAAAAACGAGAGAATAACTTCCTCTATTGTAGCAGATCCGTTTACATGACAGGCGGTTCCCTGACAAAGCATGATCACATACTTGCCCACCGGCTTAAGCCTAAACTGGGTATAGAATGTAACAACCCCCAGGATCTTCGCAGGTTTTATGCCGGTGCGATCCGCAATATGCTCGATCACATCCCTTGGCAAATAACCGTAAATGTCCTGAGCCTTCTGTAAAATGGGGATAAGACTGCCGTCCACTCCCTCATATTCATCCATTGCCCTGTCCAGGACGGAAAAATCCCCTGATCCTTTTTTACAACACATAGTTTATGTTGACACCAAGTAAATACATTGTCAATGTATATGATTGACAAGGATCGTAGAAGGGAATAAAAAATAAAATAATAATAAAACTTACATACAAAGCATTGACAAGGCAATATATTTTAATAATAATGTTAGTGCAATATAGAATAAGGGGATTTTATTATGGCACAGACTAATTTAACAATCAGGATTGATGAGGATATTAAACGTGATGCAGAAACATTATTTAACAGAATTGGTTTAAACCTATCATCTGCTATCAATGTATTTTTTCGTCAGGCAATAAGGGAACAATCTATTCCATTTGAATTAAAACCTTACGATGAATATTACACAGGTGAAAATCTTACAAAATTAAAACGCAGTATTGAGCAGTCAAAGAGAGGACAAGTAATAAGCTTTACAATTGCAGAGTTAGAAGCAATGGAAACAGGAGAAATCCCTCAACGTGCCATAGATTTTTTAGAAAAGAATAAGATAGCCAATGCCAATAATTAATAATGTTAGCTTTACCCTTGAAGGATTAGATGACTATATTCATTGGCAAATGCATGACAGAAAAACTTTATCAAAAATTAATAAGCTTATATCTGATATTATTCGAAACGGCAATACAGGAATAGGACACCCTGAACCATTAAAACATGATTTAACAGGGATATGGAGCAGGACAATAGATGAGAAAAACCGTTTAACATATACAATACATGATGATATGAGAATTGAGATTTTTAATTGCCGGGGACACTATAAGGATAAATAAAAGCTCAATCCCAACAATAAAAAGAAGGAACAACATGAAAGTATTATCAATCATAATTACAATATTCATCTTATCATGCGGAAGTCTGGTTGGAATGGATCGCCCGGAATCCTCCGTAGCAAATGATTTTGAGTGGCAGGTATTCCTGCTGACAAATTCCGAAAGAACATCCCGCGGCATCCCTGCACTGCAATGGGACGACAGGCTTGGCATTGCCGCAAGGGCTCACAGCCAGGACATGGCGCAGAACAGGTTCATTAGTCATACAGGATCAGACCGCTCTGATCCGAGCCAGAGGGTAACAAGGGCAGGCTTCGTCTGGAGCAGGGTTGCAGAAAATGTTGCGGACGGGCAGAGGACACCGGAAGAGGTTGTAAATTCATGGATGAATTCCCCAGGGCACAGGCAAAATATACTAAATCCGGCTTATACCCATCTTGGCGTGGGTTTTGTGTCGAATAAATGGACGCAGAAGTTTGCAACTCCAAGATAAAAAAACAGTTACATATATTAAAAATTGATAGTATAATTAAGACCTCAAAAACCGTTTATAAGGAGTAATTATGGATTTTCAAGGATTCAATGCATACGAGAAATCGATAAATAAAACATTAACAGAATCTTCCACTGTTTTTATGGCAAGGGAAAAGGATGAGGATTACCTGATAATTATGGGTGAAAATCCGGGCTTCGAGGGAGAAAAAATAGCGGACAATAATTTCAAAGCCCCATTATCCCATAAAAATGCCTGTCTTTTACGGAAGGTTTTCCCTTTCACTGCTCCTTCAAGGGTACTCGGAAAGGAAAGGAGCTTTGGCCTTGGCGACAGACTGGGAATCGCAAGCCCCGGCCATGCAAGACTTTTTTCTAAATACGATGTATATCCGGTTTTTGCCCAGCAGTCCATCCGCGAGCTTAACCTTACAAACCGCACTTACGAGGATGTTCTGGATGCCGCAAGTTTTGCGGTTTTCCGCGAAGGCTTTAAGAAGGCCTGGGCTGCGGACGGGGATCACCTGAAAAAAGCCGAAGATGTGGAATATGCCCTTTCGCTGGGTTATACGATGATAACCCTTGACTGTTCAGAACATATTAAAAATGACGTAACAGATTCAAATGCCCCCACGCCTTCCAAAAAATATATTGATAAATATATTGGAAAAGAGTTTGAAGTTTCGGGAATGAAGCTTTCCTTTGATGAAGTAGAGCTGGCAAAAATAGTCGCGATTTACGAAAAGGCAATCGAGTTTGCCGTGGAAATTTACCGCAAGTTTTTTATGGACGGAAAGTATTCTGCAGATTTTGAAATTTCGATTGACGAAACCCTTACCCCGACAACTGTCCTCCAGCATTACTTTGTTGCCAGAGAATTGATCGACGCAGGTATTGTCTTCGCAACCCTGGCTCCACGCTTCTGCGGCGAGTTCCAGAAAGGGGTAGATTATATTGGCGATCTCGAACAGTTTGACAGCGAAATTATCGCTCATGCTATCATTGCTAAACATTTTAAATATAAGCTTTCCATTCATTCAGGTTCCGATAAATTCGCAGTCTTTCCGCTCATAAGCAAAGCCACCGGAAATGTATTCCATGTTAAAACCGCCGGCACAAACTGGCTGGAAGCAATGCGTGTTGTTGCCATGAAGGCTCCGGCTCTGTACAGGGAAATTCACAAATATGCCCTGGACTCCTTCGAAGAAGCCCGCAAGTATTATCATGTAACAACAAAAATAAACCAGATTCCGGAATTGGAGAAGTTAAGCGATGCAGAACTTCCTTCTCTTTTTGAGCATAACGACAGCCGTCAGCTAATCCATATTACCTACGGCCTGATTCTAAACAAGAAAGACGGCAGCTCTTTTTCCTTTAAGGACAGGTTATATAAATTCTGGAGAGAGCATGATGAAGAATATGCAGAAGCTCTGGAAAAACACATAGGAAAACATTTAAGTTTACTTGGAGTAAAATGACTTACAACCGGAGAAAGTATCATGGCCGTTCCTCTACGATCATGAGTAAACGAATTAGCAGGCGATGTCTGCCGTTTTTCCTCTTTCTCCTTTTTCTCTTTTCCTGTGATTTTAATGCCGGCCCCCCTCCGGTTCTTGTTACCCACGAATTCACAAATCTCGAAGGCAACGATGTCTTTCTGATAAAAGTGAATACAAACAATTTCATTGTACCGGCTTCAAATACGGGGAGGGTTTACAATCATACGTTACGCGCAATTATTGATTCACCGATTGAAAGTTCGACAGAAAGATCAAATTTGCCGGAGTTAAATGAAACGCAATTATTTAATGCAGACTATTTTGAAGATCATTTTAAAGACATTTTACTTCCCGGCCATCATCCTTATCAGGATATGTTTGATTCAGATCCATTCCCACAGAAAGACAATAGAAGCAGCATTCAGGGAAGATCTCCATCTCCTGCCATGCTTAGTGTCGGCAGTCCAAAAACTTTCTGGCTGGAAACAACTTTTGGTGACAGAAATTTTGTTGAAAGAACCGCAACCCTAATGGCAATTGGAGAACATTCAAATATTTGGGTAATACCGGGTTCTGTCAATATAACAAATCAAAGAGCTGCAGCAGTTGCAAAAATGTTTGACATAATTTACCCTGCCGCAGTCAACATCCTCGGATATGAAACGGGAGGAGGCCCGACAGGAGACGGCGGAATAGACAGAGACAAAAAGATTCAAATACTTATTTACGACATAGGACAGGGCGTAGGCGGTTATTTTTGGGGCGGCAAGGACATGAGAACTTTTATTCCAAATGTCCGTTATTCCAATGAGGCCGAAATGTTCTATGTAGATTCTTCCCAGGTTGTAAATAATTTCGGCTTCCTTCCATATTTGTTAATTCACGAATTCCAGCATTTGGTTAATTTCAGCCGGAAGGGCATGGATTATGGCTGGTCATCACCATTTTGGTATGATGAAATGATGTCCATGATGGCAGAAGATTTAATAATTTCCATATTCCAAAATTACATTAACAGCAATTCTGATTCTCCCGTTACAATGAATGATATAAGTTTCTATAATCCAATATCACGTTATCTGATGTCTTATTTACGAAATTATCACGAAGTTGGCATAACAGAATGGGTTTACCTTGGAAGCTTGTCATACGCAAAGGCCTGTGCTTACGGTGCATATTTAATGAGAAATTACGGAGGTGTTGAATTATTACGGCGGATGATGTCCAATAATACAGTTGATATTCGATCCGTAGATGCAGCCCTTTCTTCATTAAATCCCGGGATGGATTTTATTAACTCCCTAATGCGTTTTGGCGAAGCATTCGTTTATTTCAGGCAGCCATTAAATGCAAATCAGGCAAGTTTTAACAGAACAGTTTCCAATACTATAAACGGCAGAACTTATACACTAAATGCCGTTAATATCTGGGCTAGTATGGGTCCCAGAATATTTAATCTTACCCCAATAGAAATGAGACCCCATTCCGCTCTAGTTCATTCAGATTCTTCCTGGTTTAATGTCTCCGGAGATTTAACAATTGTTATGGACATACCAAGAGATCCCAATGTACAATATTATTTTATAGTAGATTGATGAAAAATTTTTTATTTGCTTCTTTAATGTTCTTGATTACATTAAACGCCTGTGCAATAGGAAGAAAGCAGACAGCCGCAGAACAGCTTCCTGAAAACGCAATAACATTTATTGGCAGAGTGGTTATTTACGGAAGCCACCCGATAACCTATGTGGGAATCATGGACGAAAACGGATTGTCCTACGGAATCATCCCAAGAGAAAGAGGAGAAGAATTGCGCATGCTGCAGGGACATGTAGTTGAGTTCACGATTGTGCCTTTGGAAGAAAGCGAAAGAAATGCCGCCCTTGCCTTTGAAGAATCATACCTGCCCGGCGGCCCTGTAAGACTGCTTTCCTACAGGGTTATACGCTAACATTACCAATATTGTTAGGTGCTGTAATTATTCCTTTTTATTGTCTTCAATATTTATTTGCCTGATATATTCATAAATATCATGATCCGTAATTCCTTGAACCAACAAATCATTATATTTTTCATGTCTCTTTATATTGTTCAGGAAATCATTGCCGGTATATGGTAAATATTCACCGTATTCTATTCCGGTAATTTCATAAGCCACCTTAAAAATAGAAATTGCCTTTTCTACCGGTAATTTTTTTGTCATATTAAAAATAAGGTGCCCAAGTACAGCATAAGAAGTAAAACCTTTTATCGTTAAACCATTATTTTTTATGAATCCGTTTGTTTCCAAAATTTTATATGTTTCTTTGTTTATTAAATTAAACTCCCCATTGAAAGCATGTACCAATGCCTCCCAAACACCGTCAATACAAAATATTGTCAAAAATTCCTTTACCGGCACACTATCTTCCAGAAACGAGTTAATTTTGGATGGTTCTATTGTAGTAGTATACCAATAATCATTATGGTAACCAGCCAAGGCACAGCGCCCTGCCTGATTATATTGTTTACCAAATTTTTTTAAGTTATCCAATATAAAATCATGTCCGCATACTTCGGTAGCAGGTTCTGTATTACTTTCTTCATCCAGTTCATTAAGCCTAACCCTTAATCTCGTAATTTCTTCTCTTATTTTTTTTATTTCTTCATGTTTTTCCATTACTAACCCCGTTTCTTTATAAGATCCTGCAGCAGATCAATAAAACTTTCGGTATTGGCAGAAATATATTCTACATCACCCTTATGTCCTGCTTCTTCCAGTGCAAATGCAGCTTCGGATTTTTCTTGTTCTCCTATAATTACAAGAGCAGTTTTCATCGCATGGACGGTGGTAGTAAACAGCTTAATGTCACTCTCATTGGCACAGACGGCAGTCTGCCTCAAGGTTATTACCGCCTTCTCTGCATCGCGCCGGAATATTTCCAGAAGCCCGGAATTCGCTGCATTTTTATCGACTGCTCCCTCGTCATTCATGTACCTGTCCCTGATATACCTGTTCAAAATTGCATTTAACTGACTCAAGTCTATCGGCTTGGAAATAAAGTCATCAAAACCATTTTGCTTGAACATCTCTGCGTTTCCTACCAGAGCGTTAGCTGTAAGGGCGACAATTACACCCTTATACCCCATGGAACGCAATTTCTGAGTTGCTTCAATTCCATCCATTTCGGGCATCATGTGATCCATAAAAATTATGTCGTAGGTTTTCCCGCTTTCAATTTTTTCAATTGTTTCAAAACCGCTCATGGCAGTTTCAATATTCATGTCATATGGAGCCATAAGACCTTTTGCAACATATAAATTGGTTCCCAGATCGTCCACTATCAGTACACTGCCATAAGGCATCGGCTCATTGTAAGTTTGCGCACTCTTGTATTGTTTTTCTGCCGAAAATGTAAAATCCTGTAATTGACCGGCAAGTTCCGGCCCGATTTTTTCACATTCAACAATTTCCTGCCTGATTGTTATGGAAAACTTGCTCCCCTTCCCATACTCGCTTTCTACAGAGATTGTTCCTCCCATTAATTCCACAAAACTCTTTGTTATATTTAGACCAAGACCCGTTCCCTCGGTGGTTCTGTTGCTGACAGTGTTAAAACGCATATAATCCTGCGAAAAAAGTTTTTGGCAATCTTCACTCTTAATGCCCTGCCCGGTGTCTTCTACATCAAAACGCAGGGTCATATATTCTTTCTGTCCGGATGCCACAACTAACCCTGCCGTTAATTTCACATAACCCTTTTTCGTATACTTAATGGCGTTAGACAAGAGGTTACTTAACATTTGCTTAATGCGTATTTCATCGCCAATGAATTTTGACGGAAGATTTTCATCTATACAAAGTTTGAATTCTATCGGCTTGGAACCTATCCTAATCATATTGACCTGCACCGTATCGTGGATAAGGCCGGGGAAATTATACTCTACAGGATTTAGCTCCATTTTTCCGGCTTCTATTTTTGACAGATCCAGAATGTCATTTATTATTCCCAATAAATTATTTCCGGAACTGTTTATTTTTTCAAAAGCCTCCCCATATTCACCAGGCAAATTCCCTTTTTCCAGTTGAATCTGGGCTATTCCTATAATTGCATTCAGCGGCGTACGTATTTCGTGAGACATGGAAGCCAGGAAATTACTCTTTGCCTGGTCGGAGCTTTCCGCTTTTTTTGCAAGGTTGGATATTGTAACAAGGTTTTCTTCGTTCTCCGCCATCGTCTTTTTTAATGTCTGCTGGTTTTTCCAGGACTTTGTTCTTAAATCATTCAGTATTAATGAAAGCATGAGCCCGAGTCCGGCTGCTGCAAACAAATCATTTAGCGCATAACGTACACGAAGGTTTGACAGGTTCAGTCCGGTAAAAGCTCCAGTAATAAAAAACACAAACAGGGATAATATGGGATGGAATAATTTTATTTTTATTGTAAATGGAACAAATGTTGGCATGAGCAAGACAAGGACAAGACCGCCAATATAAGCCTCCGCCGCTTCGCCCGCACTTGCGGTTACAAGAGCGGTAATTACATATAGAGCCGTGACAAGGAGCATGAGCAGGAAGCCCGGCCTGTTTCTGAAGCGTTTGGTTAATTTGCATATCATTAATACAATGCTTATAAAACTGAATGAGAGTCTGAGGGCTACTGCAAAAATAGGGAACTGGTGTAATTGCAAATCAAGATGAATATAGGGCAGCCAAACGACAATTGCCATAAAAAAGAGGTAAGAGAGCCTGCTCGATTCGTAATTCAGCTCTCCCCTGAGCGTATCGCGGCTTGTCTCTTCGCCGTAGGATTCAAAAACGGTTTTATAGCCCTTAATTAATTTTTTAAACATTAAAAATAAGCCTCTAACTCTTTCACCACTTTCTCAATTTTCACCTCAGTTTCGCCTCAATTTTCACCTGACACATTAATTCCCTTTATCCACAGTGAAGGAGAGGCAACAGGGCTGCGTAACTGATCAAGATCATTAGCCGCTTTTTCAATATTGTTCAAAACAGTAAAGAAGTTTCCGGCAATGGTTATCTGCTCAACAGGCCGGCTCTTGATTCCCTTCTCTATCACATAACCGCCGCAGATAATGCTGAAGTCGCCGGATATGGGATTTATGCCTGCATGAAGTCCGCTCAGATCCTTTATAATTAGGCCGTTCCCGATTTCGCCTATCAGATCATCTTTGGAAGAAGAGGAAGGCACTATGTAAAGGTTTGATGGAGAGACATCAATGGAAGCCTTAAAGCCGGCCTTAAAGCCATTGCCGGTAGAAGGAAGCCCGTCTTTCTTTGCCGTTTTGGTATTGTGAAGGAAACTCAAAAGTACGCCCTTATCCACAATTAACTTATTCTTTGCAGCCACTCCCTCATCATCAAAGGCGCAGCTCCCGGCCTTTAGGGGCAGAAGGGGATCGTCCCTTATGCTTATATTGGGAGCTGCTATGGTCTGTCCTATCTTCCCCTTTAAGAGGGAAAAGCCCTTCTGTACCCGCTCCGCGCTGAATACACCGGAAAAGGCGCCGAAAAAAGCGGATGCATCATCGGCTTCCAGAAGAATGTCATAAACCCCGGACTTTACCGGTCTTGCGCCTAACAGAGACAGGGCATTGTTCACAGCGTTATGCGCAAGTTTTTCGGGAACATATTCGTTCCAGTTATGGCCTGCCCAGTAATCCCTGTCGGCCTTTACCTGTCCGTTTTCTGCAACACGGGCCAGAACAAAGGCCTGGGCAATATTGGAGCTTTCTTCCATATTAAGACCAAGGCTGTTTGCAATAAACCTGTATCCTTCTTCCGATCCTGTTACACTGTAATCTATTCCGGCAATACGTTTATCCAAACCGGAAGCAATTCTTTCCATTTCCAGAGCCTTGCTGATTTTTTCATCAACGGGAACCCTGGACAAATCATCATCGTAAAGTTTAACATCCTCATATTTCGCATCTCCGGGATAGAGCTCTACGGTATCGGGATCTTCGATAATCTCCGCATTCTGTGCGGCATTCTCTATTAGAAAGGGAATTACATCATCATCAATCCTTTCAGAATAGGCATATCCCATTTTTCCCTTATAATTACCGCGGAAGGAGATACCTGTGCCAAGCGCGTTTTTATACTCGCTTATCTCTCCCTTAAAAATCATGACCCTGAAGGAATCTGAAATATTTGCGTATAGTTCCCAATCGCTGAAACCCTTTTCCTTTGCGGCAGCAAAGAGCTTTTCCTTAAAGGGATTAATCATTTCGTTATAATTTTTCTTGCTCATTTCCTTCCTCCCACAAGAATTTCTTTAACAAGGATATGGGGCTGCCCGCAGTTGGCAGGCAGGGAGCCGCTCATGGAACCGCACATACCCGGCCCCTGGCTCATATGCTTCCCGACATGGGTAATGCCAAGCAAAATCTCATGTCCCTTGCCGATAAGGGTTGCACCGCGCACAGGCTCGGCAAGTTTACCGCCGCGTATCATATAGGCCTCGTTTACGGCAAAGTTAAACTCCCCCGTACCCGGCATAACAGAGCCTCCGCCCATTCTCTTGCAGAAGATCCCAAGGTCAATCGTGCTTACCATATCGTCAAATTCGTCATTGCCGGCGGCAATATAGGTATTGGTCATCCTGCTGGTTGGCGCATAACGGTAAGACTCGCGGCGGCCTGAGCCGGTGGAAGGGGTTTTCATTCTTAGACCGTTAAGCTTGTCAACAAGGTAACTTTTTAGAATGCCGTTTTCTATGAGGACATTCTTTCGGGTAAACTCTCCCTCATCATCAATATTGGAAGAACCCCACTCCCCTCTCATGGTGCCGTCATCAATTGCCGTAACCTTATCACCTGCAATCTTCTCCCCCAATTTTCCGCAGAAAACAGAAGCACCCCTTGCAACACTGGTAGCTTCAAGACTATGTCCGCAGGCTTCATGAAAGATAACGCCGCCAAAACCGTTGCCGATAATAACAGGCATCTTGCCGCCGGGACAAAGGTCGGCCTTCAGCATGGTCAGTGCAGTCTCGGCAGCCTGCCTGCCAATTCCGGCAATATCGGCTCCGCGATAAATCTCGTAACCCTTATGGCCGGCAAGACTGTCGTTTCCGCTCTGCTTTTCGCTCTCACTGGAAGCGACCGCCGTTATTGCAAGACGCGACCTGGTCCTCCTGTCCTCCGCCCAAAGACCATCGGAATTGGCGATCAGTACGTCCTGTGTTGTATCAAGATAGAGCCCGGTCACCTGGGTGATCAAACTGTCAAAATCCATCGCCGCCCCGGATGCTTCTTTAACAAGGGAGATGATCTCTTTCTTTTCGATGCTTTCAAAGGGAAGGCTAATTGGATATGCATTGTCAAAGTTCAGCGATACAAAACCTTTAGCTTCCAACTGCTTATTGTTTTTTACCGCAGCGGCAGCTTCCTTTGCCATTTTTAAAAGGGCATCTTTGGATGTATCGTTGGTATAGGCATAAACCGCATTGTGACCATTAAAAATGCGGAGCCCGGCACCATAATCTATGCCGCTCTGTGCCTTTTCGGTCACATTGTTAACCGTACTGATATTGTTTCGTCTGTTATTTTCAACAAACAATTCCGCAAAATCACCGCCGCTTTGCAGGGCTTCTGTCAGAACATCATGAACAAGATTTTTATCCAGCAATTTATACCTCCGAGTATTATATATACTTTTTCATTTTATATGATCAGCAAAGCCGCCGCAAGCATCGCAGTCATTCATCAATCATCGATTAAATCATCAATCATATAAATCGATCATATAAAATTCATATGCATATCCAGCCTGAGACATTGTCATCTCTCCGCTTTCGGGAAAAAATTCCATATGAATTAGAGCAGGTTCGAAAACAAAATTAAATTCATCAATTGCATCCAGTGGAAAGGCACTCTGCCCTTCTGCCTGTGCCATTAATATATCATTTTCAATAAAGATATGAATTATTAAAGGTATAATTCTGCTTTGGTAAACACCAATATATCTTTCCAGAACTTCAGCCGGAAGCATTATTGTTTCTTCGATAACCGGCACCTCGTAATTGGGAATAAATATCGAACTTAGAACTCCGAATAATATATTATTCATGGATAACCTAATACCGTTGGTAGTATATGATATGGAGATTCTGTCTGCCGGGAAGTAAAACGAGAATGACTGGAAACCCGGCATTCCTCCGGTATGTCCAAAACCGCTTCTGTCATAAAAATGAACAGGAATAAGACCCAGACCGAAAGATCCCGGGATCGGATCCCCTAAATTGATCATCTCATCCAGTGAATTTGTTGATACCAAATCGCCCCCAAAGAGGCCGGTAAAAAAGACATTGAGATCATATGGAGTAGAGACAAGATCCCCTGCTCCGAAAATAACCGATGGATCAAAAGTAATAATCTCCACCCATTCACCTGTAAAAGCATATGGTAAAGCTTCATTTCTCTGCGGATTTACCGCTCCGCCAACATATGTATTGCGAAGACCAAGCGGCTCTGCAATGCGTCTTTGAATTATTTCTTCATATATAATGCCATCAATGGTTTCTGCAATAAGAGCCAAAACAAAAAAATTGGAATTGGAATAGCTCTCCTCCGTACCCGGTTCAAAGATGCTTTCATATCCGGCAATCATATGTAATAAGCTTTCCCTGTTTACATGAGTGAACATCCATTCCGGAAAGGTCTCATCATCGGTATAGTTATATATACCGCTCCTATGCTGAAGTATATGTCTTATGGTAATGATTTCGGAATTGGTAATTTGTGGAAAGAAATCGCTTAATTTGGTTTCCAGAGTAAGACTTCCCTCTTCCACCATTTGCATAATGACCACAGCCAAAAAGGTCTTTGATATGGAACCTATCCTAAACTCCGTATTGGCATCTATATAAAGATCGTTTGCCTGATCCCTGTAACCGATCTGACCTGTATATATTTCTGCACCATCCCAAAAAACAGAAACACTGCCCAGGGCTCTTTTATTCTCTGTCAGGAATATTATCAGGCGTTCCAGATTTGCAATATCCGGCTTGCCTCCCGGCAAATAGTCCGGATGATCGGCAATACCCGTTCTTGAACTTGCACAGCCGGCAACAAGAATAATTATTAGCGGAAGAAAAAACATATTAAATCTTTTATACATATATATCCTTTTTTTATATATCTTTTTTACTTATATCCTTCCATAACAATATATCCGGTTTACGGTGACCGTTTGCATTGGGAATAATTCCAATAATGCTATAACCGCATTTTATATAAAACTCGTAGGGATGATTTTCCAGATTTTTTATTCCCTTAATAACATCGAATATGTTTTCTCCGTTTATATCCTGCCCCGACAGACTGGTTTTACCGGTTTCATCATCGGAACCTGCAAAGATTCCTATAATGCCCTGTTCGCTTGCTATTCTTTCGGCTTCATATAACAATATTTTTCCATATCCTTTTCCCTGAAAATCATGGGATATGAGCATGGGGTGGAGTTCCCATGTCCTGTCATATAGTGGCCTTATCCCAAGCCAGCCGATCAATATATCGTGGAGCTTTATGCCAAGGCATATACTTCCGTCAGATATGCAGTCATTAACAGTTTCAATCGCGGTTTCTTCATTAAGGGTTGGCCACATACCGGAAAGGGGAAATGTATCGGTCAGCAGCTTAATGGCCTGTTTTATTGTCTCTTCAGATTTATCTATGCGGCAAAATGTATAATTACTCATTTTTTAATAACTTCGGAAATTCCGGTAATAACACTAGCCAGATTCTGTAATTCCGATGGAATGATGATCTTCGTTGACTGCCCATTGGCAACCTTTTCGAGTGCTTCAAAACTTTTCAACTTAATAGCACCATCTTCACCAATGGCCTGCTTAATCATTTGAAGGCCGTTTGCGGTAGCTTTCTGAACAGCAATAATCGCCTCGGCCTGTCCTTCGGCTTCCCTGATGGCAGCTTCCTTCGCAGCCTCAGCCTGTAAAATGGTAGACTGCTTGATTCCTTCCGCCTCAAGAATTGCCGACTGCTTTTTGCCTTCGGCAGTCAGGATGGCAGCCCGCTTCTCACGCTCGGCGGTCATTTGCATTTCCATCGCAGCATTCACAGATAAGGGAGGATTGATATTTTTTACCTCCACCCTGTTGACCTTGATCCCCCAGGCATCGGTAGCATCATCTAAAATACTTCGAAGCTTTGAATTGATAAGATCTCTGCTTGTAAGGGTTTCATCGAGTTCAAGCTCCCCGATTACATTTCTTAGCGTGGTGATGGACAGGGCGGCAATTGCCTTCCCCGGATTTTCCGCTCCATAGGTATAGAGCTTGGCATCGGCAATCTGGTAAAAGACAACGGTATCCACATCCAGAGTAACATTGTCCTTTGTTATGACCGGCTGGGGAGGATAGTCAAAGAGATTTTCCTTTAGCGAAACCTTCTTTGCAATTCGATCAATGAAGGGAATCATGAAATGAAAACCGACATCCCAGGTGGAACTATATCCGCCAAACCTCTCCAATACCCAGGCCTGTGACTGCGGAACAATCTTCGTTCCCCTGATAATTATCAACAGAATAAAAGCAGCTAGACCTAGAAGAACATAATACATAAGACCCCCTTTTACCGGACAAGCATTTTTTTAATGACGATTTTACTTGCCCTTAACAATCAATTTAACACCTTCGATCCTTAAAACTGTACATTCAGATCCTTCTTTTAGGGTTTCCTCTCCCTCAGAAATCGCTGTCCATATCTGCCCCTTGATTTTAACCTCACCCTTTTCATGTTTGGTAATTTCCTTAATGACAAGAGCTTCCTGCCCGATAAGCCCATCAACATTGGTTTTTGTTTTACCCACCTTAAACTTTTTAATGGCAATGGGGCGTGTGAAAATCAACAATATAATGGATAAAACAAGAAAGATTCCCAGATGCAGCCTGAACCTTATTGGAGCGTCAAAGACTTCGGTAAAGCCGGATATAAAAACCATTATCACAGAAGAGATGGCAAACCATATTGTAACCAGGTTAAAGGAACAGGCAAGCTCAATCAGGGTGAAAACAACGGTTAGAGCCAGCCAAAACCATGGTGATAAGATGAATCTATATATATCCATGAAACCCTCCGATGTTTCATTTATAGCATGTATATGGAATACTTACCATATAAAAGCAGAAGGTCATCATCCCGATAAGTAGGCTACTCCGGGAGCCCGATTCATTCTTCGAACGAATCGGCGCCCTCACTGTAGCCTACTATTCATTGGAACAAAACCTTCTGCAATACTTGATTTATTTTAATGTCAATGAGCAAAGAAAATCTGTCATGGGTAGCCTACAATTCCGGACATACCTTCTGCCTGAGAATAATATATAAACGAAAAAACATGGGCAACGTTGCCCACATTTTCCATGATAAGGTAATATATTATCAAAAAATTGCCTTGACAGTTGTAACGTTTAGCGTTACAATATTGTATGATTAAGACATTCAAGCATAAGAGTCTTTCAAAGTTATATTTGAATGGGGAAACGAAAGGGCTTCCTCACGACCTTGTTGCAAAAATAGAACGAAGACTTGCTGCTTTGAGTGCTGCCACAATACCCTCTGATATGAATCTGCCTGGCTTTAATTTTCATGGGCTTGAAGGAAAGCCTAAGCGGTGGACAGTTCATGTAAGTGGAAACTGGTGTATTACCTTTGGATGGGATGAAGGTGCAGTGGATGTTGATTTGGAAGATTATCACTAGGAGGATTAATTTATGAGAGCTATTCATCCGGGAGAGATTTTAAGAGAAGATATATTACCGGGAGCTGAAATATCTGAAGCAAAATTAGCTGAACACCTGAACGTTAGCCGTATGACAATCAATCGGCTAGTAAACGAGAGACAGGCAATTTCCCCTGAAATGGCTTTGCGTCTTGGAAAGTTATTCGGAAACAGTCCGGATTTTTGGCTAAATCTCCAGAATACATATGACTTAATGAAGACAGAAAAATCCATAGCCACGGAACTGAAAAAAATAAAACCATTGTTGACCACTGTCAATTAAAACATGGGCAACATTGCCCACATTTTCCTAATATGTCTAATTCAAAAAATTACTCTAAATACTTGATTTTTTCCATATTTTGTACTATATTAATATTATGGCAAACATAAAAAAACCCGGCGACAATATGGGGTTAAGTATTCTGCAATATATTCAGTCGGATAACCCGGCCGATATTGATTATGGCATCAGGGAATCAATAAAACAGTTTTGTTTTACCGGTTTGGCAACTGCTATTGGCCTTGCCAGAGTGAGCGCAAATAAGCTCCATAAAGGATATGGCTTTACTACGATGAATAAATATTTAGTTGACCTGACTAAAGATTTCAAAGTGGACTGTTCCACCATGCGAAGATGGCTGAAAATCGGAAAAACCTTTATTAAGTATAAAAACGATCTTGAAGAAGCCGGATATACTGAAGCACATGGTACAACCAAGCTCCGCTATCTGGAGAGAGCCTTGTCCGACTACCCCAAAGATGAAGTATATGAAAACATCAAGACCATGTCTGTGGATGATTTTATTGATTATTCCAGGGCAAAGGACATGGTGAATGTCACCGAAAAAAAATCCGGTATAGAAATGATTGGAAATGTTGCATATATAAACGGGAAACGCGCAGTGATAATCCACAAGGAGCTGGATAAAAATGCCACCCGTTTCTTAAAAAAACTGGTTCTTATTGGCTGTGAAGCCATCGAAAAAGACAATCACCTTGTGCCAGTTCCTTTGCATAACAAACGGGAGGTAGAACACTTTAGGCGGCTTCTTCCTGCTGTACTAAAGGAGATCCGGAAAACTAAGGGTGCTTAATTTTTTAAAGGGGGATGTCTCCCCCGCCAAGAAAAAGCACCCGTAGGGTGTAGATGAATAATGCAGCACTGCGTGGCGCACAAAAATTCTCTTTTAAGGCAGAATGTAGCGAACCTTTAGGTGAGCCGGTGCGCCTCGCAATGTGGGTGTATTTTCTCTAAAAATTCCAAATTCTCCAAAAGCCTCTTGTGATTTATTTCCATCCATGGTAAGTTTTTTATTATGAGGATAAGTAATATAAAACAAATCAGGCATATCACCATAATAATTTTTATTGCTTCTCTCTTTCTCTTAAATTTTATTGGATGTGGAAATAATAACGAGCAGACAGGTTTATCATTTGAGAATATTACTTTTAGGGATGTTCCGGGCATAACAGAAGAAGAAATAAAAGCTCTGGAAGCACTTAAAATAAAATATGAATACTTTTCTTTTGGAGTAGTTTTAAGCACCGAATCATTCATTATGGAAAATGGAGATGCAGGCGGATTCAGTGCCTTGTTTTCCCAATGGCTCTCCAGCGTTTTTGAAATTCCCTTTAACATTGAATATATAGAAGTATTTGATATTATCAGGGCGCTTTTTAATGGCACGGTTCATTTTTCAAGCGATATAAGATTTACTGAAGATCGCATCGATTATATCTATGCAACAGATCTAATTACGCTGCGTTATATGGTAAGCGTACGGCTTAAAGACAGCCAGAGCCTTGATGAAATCGCCTTAACCCGTCCCCTGCGTTATGCATTCATAGAAAATACTCTATCCATCGATGATGTCGCAGCCGTAACCGAGCCCGGTTCCTATGAAACTATCTTAATATCATCACATAATACAGTTTATCCATTGTTGGTTAGCGGTGAAATTGATGCTTTTATAATGCTGCACCCTGCAGAATATGTATTTGATGAGTATGATGACATTGAAATACAAAGCTTTATTCCAATAATACTAAGCCCCACCTCTTTGACAACGGGAATAAGTGAACTTGAGCCTGTAATCTCGGTTGTAAACAAGATAGTGGAAAACGGCGGGATTTTTTATATCAACGATCTTTACAGACAAGGTTATGATGAATACAAAAAGCAGAGATTCTTTAATATGCTTAACGAAGAAGAAAAAGAGTTCCTGCGAAATAACACTGTTATACCAATAGCAAATGCATACTATAATTATCCTGTAAGTTTCTACAATACTTTTGTAAATAGATGGGAAGGAATCAGCGTAGATGTACTTGATGAGATAGAAAAACTAACAGGGCTAAGTTTTGTGACTGTCAATGCAACGGACGCCGTGTTCACCGATCTCTTGCCAATGCTGGAAGACGGAAGCGCATACCTTTTACCGGCTCTGCACTATACAAGAGCACGGGAAGGCAGATTTTTATGGCCAGGCAATTCATTGTTAACAGATCGATACGCCCTTATATCCAGGGGAGATTTTCCAAACATAAATCTTTTCGATGTTCCTTTTGCAAGAGTAGGCCTCGTTAGGGGGAATGCAATTACAGAGGCATTTCACAGTTGGTTTCCCGGCACTGCATACACTGTAGAATACGCTTCTTTTGATGACTCTGTTTTCGCACTGGATAGAGGGGAGATAGATTTGCTTATGTACACAGAATTTTCACTCCTTTCCATTAGCAATTATTACTATCTTTCTGATTTTAAGGTAAATTATACGTTTAATTATGCTACAAATATTACCTTCGGCTTTAATATAGACCAGGCTGTTCTTTGCTCCATTTTTGACAAGGCTCTAATGCAGATCGACACTGCCGGTATCACTCACCAATGGACAACAAGGACTTATGATTACCGCTCAAGGCTGCTGCGTACGCAGCGTCCATGGCTGATAGGCGCAACTGTTCTATCGCTGATTGTACTTGCTCTTGTTCTAGTTATCTTTGTGAAAAACCGCAGCACAGGAAAACGCATGGAACAGCTCGTTAAAGAAGCAAATGCAGCAAACTTAAGCAAGAGCCGTTTCCTTGCTTCAATGTCACACGAAATACGCACTCCGATGAATGCTATCACCGGTATGGCGGAGCTTGCCCTTCGGGAAGATTTGCCTGACAAGGTCCGTGACCAAGTTCACACAATTAGGCAAGCAGGAACAAATTTAATATCCATCATCAACGACATACTGGACTTTTCCAAAGTAGAGGCAGGCTTACTGGAAATCACTTCCGACTATTATGATCTTTCTTCCCTTGTTAACGATGTGATAAATATAATCCGTAACCGCATTGCAGAAAAGCCAATCCGGTTTTTTACCAATATCGACAGCAGGATCCCCAACAACCTTATCGGAGATGTTGTACGAATGCGGCAGATCTTCCTTAACCTTCTGTCCAATGCGGTAAAATATACAGAAAAAGGATTTATCAGTCTGTCTATCACCATAGAAAACCAGGATGATGAACAGGTTTGGCTTAAAATCTCTGTAGGCGATACCGGATACGGCATTAAAGCTGAGGATCAGGCGAAACTGTTTAAGGAGTTTGTTCAGCTTGATTCTACAAGGAACAGGGGCATTGAGGGAACGGGTCTTGGTCTTTCAATTACCAAACGCCTCTGTATTGCCATGGGCGGTGACATTAGTATGGAAAGTGAATACGGCAAAGGCAGCACCTTTACAGCGGTCATTCCACAACGAATTGAATCGGATACGCCTTTTGCCGCAGTGGAAAATGCTCAGGACAAGAAAGTTTTGATTTATGAGAGCCGGCAGACCTATATCAACTCACTGTGCTGGTCTTTAAATAATTTGGGTATCTCCTATACTTTGGCAGTAAACCCTGAAGATTTCGCTGAAGCTCTGGAGCACGATGAATGGTTTTTTGTTGTTTCCGGCTACGGCCTTTATGACAAGATCAAGACGATCATGGAAAATATGAAATTTTCTGAAGAAAAAAAGCCTCCCATGTTAACCCTCATGCTGGGTACAGAGAAAGAAGTTTATATCCCAAATGCTTACTTCGCATATATGCCTGTACATACCTTGACCATTGCCAATATTTTTAATGGCAAGACAGACAATAAACTCTACCTTGACAATGGTAAAAGCCATGTTTCGTTCTCTTTTACAATTCCCAACGCACGGCTTCTTGTGGTTGACGACCTTGGAACCAATCTTAAAGTTGCCGAAGGTCTTCTTGAGCCATATCAGGCGAAAGTTGATACCTGCTTAAGCGGCAGGGAAGCAATTGAAATGATAAAACAAAATTCGTACGATCTTGTTTTCATAGATCACATGATGCCCGAAATGGACGGTATTGAAACAACCGCAGCGATAAGGGCTCTAGAAGAAGAGCATAATAGTGATGAGTATACGCCCCTGCCAATTATAGCACTTACTGCAAATGCAATTACCGGCATGAGTGAAATGTTTATCGAAAAGGGTTTTAACGACTTTATTGCCAAGCCTATTGACATTTCAAGACTCGACGAAGTTCTTAAGCTTTGGATCCCAAAAGAAAAACAGGAAAAGAAATCCATTGACAAGAATACAAATGACGAGAATTCAAAGGATGCAGCAGCTCAAAAATTACCGGATGCTCTTTCTTTACCGCCCATAGATGGTGTCGATATAAACAAGGGTATTAAGATGACCGGTGGAGCTTTATCGAGCTACAAAACAGTGCTTTCTCTTTTTGCCAATGATGCTTCAGATCGTCTTGATTTATTCCGGCAAATGCCCGACGCTGCCTCTCTTCATTTATACACTACTAATTTTCACGCTTTAAAAAGTGCTTCTGCCTCTATTGGTGCAGAGACTGTTTCAATTTTATCAGAGGAGCTTGAATCTTATGGAAAGGCAGAAAATCTTGATCTTGTATGTTCAAAGCTTCCATTTTATACAGAAAGACTTTCATCTCTTGTAGATAACATTAATTCTGCCATTTCTCTCCTGAAAACTGAAAAGACCAATGCACCACTTCCTGCCATCTCCCAGCTAAATGATCTGGATTTGGCTCTTGAAAAACAGGACACAGCCCTTATTGACAGTCTCTTGAATAATCTTGAAAAAGAATATTCTGATTCTGCTTTTAATGAACTGCTTGAAAAAATTTCCAACGAAGTTTTAATGACCGAATTTTCCAAAGCCCGGCTCTTACTTCTGCCTTTCCTCAAGGGGCAAGGAGCAGAGCATGTCTAAAGTTTTGGTAATATATTATTCTGAATATGGCTATGGAAAGAGTGTAGACTTTATGGATAGGGAAAGCATAAGGGGAATTATTGATTACTGCAGAAATACCGGACAGGGAGATAATGGACAATCCTGATACAACGAAAGATATTACACTAAAAATACTAAAAAATGAATTAGGCATGGATCCAATTGAAGTTAGGCGGTACACAAAGGGATATTGCCATAGTGTTTATTATGTAAAAACCAATAGAGACGAAGTAGTTTTAAGAATTACCGGAAAAGAAAATGAAAAATTCTATCTGGGATCAATTAAATGGCTTACAGAGCTTTATGAAATGGGAATACCTGTTCCTGGAATAGTCAAAAACGGACAATGTGGAGAATATTTTTATACCCTCATTTCATATATACATGGTAAGGATCTGGGTGATGTATATCATAATTTATCAGATATACAAAAGAAAAATATTGTTAAGGAATTATGCGCAATTCAAAAAAAGGTTTCTACCCTGCCTGCTATGGAACACTATGGATACCCTCATTCAGGGGAAAGTGAAACTTTTAATAAATGGATGGATTACCTGAAATACTTGATTTTACGTTCTGAGGAGAGAATCAAACAAAATGGGATTTTTGATACTGATGTATGTAATACCCTTACAAAAATAATGACCACACTGGAAGATTATTTTGAAACTATAAAACCGATACCATTTTTGGATGATATTACAACAAAGAACGTACTAATACATAACGGAAAATTATCGGGAATTGTAGATATAGACGAGGTCTGTTATGGTGATCCTCTTTTAGTTATCGGGCTTACAAACATGGCATTGCTTGGAATGGGGTTTGATACTAAATATATAGCATATTGGCTTGAGGAAATGAACAAGCCCGCTGTAAATAGCAAGAATGTTCAGAGGAAGGCGGTTGATTTTTACACTCTCCTGTTTTGTGTTGATTTTATGGGTGAACAGGGGATGAGGTTCAATAACGATAGGTTAATATCTTATGATGAAAAAAAGGTGGAATTATTAAATACAATTTTTAATGATTTAATTAGAGAGATTAAAAAAGAGACATAAGTATTATATTGACTAAAAATAATAAAACAAATAATATATATTTTTATGTTTTAATTTTCAACGAATCAAAAAGGATTGTATGGTAAAAGCTGTAAGCACTATGTTAAATAAACTCATCATTTCGGTTGAGTGTCAAGAAACTCCACTTGATGGCGGTACAATCGGCGATGTCAGATTGATTTCCGGCATTGCAATAACCGACACTAATGAAAAAATTCCGTTTCAAATGGTTTATAAAACACATGAAAAGTTTGAACGTGCAGGTGACCCGGATTCATGGAGAAGGGAATATGACTTATTTATTTCGGGTATGGACAAATCTTTCACAAACACATTTCGTTGGCCAAAGTGTTATCATGCAGAAATCAATGATAAAAATCTTGAAATATGGATGGAATATATCGATGCTCCATCAGGTTTTGATCTTAATGTAGATATGCTTGAAAAAGCTGCGTTGGAGATTGGACGGTGGCAGGGAAAAATATTCTCCGAACCGGCACTTTCAAAAAAAATACATCAAATAAAAAACCTTGGAGACCCCGGATTTTTACAACGGCATTTTAACCAATTTCATACACAAACAATGACATATGATTTTATTATTTCAGACGACTGCGGATTACCCGAACCTATGAATCAATATTATTTGAAGAATAAAGACCTCATTAATCACAATAAATCCATTGAATATAATATTCTGCGTTCCGAAATATGCACCCTCCCGCAACACTTAAAACAAATGTTGTTTGACATTGACGAAAGACAAAACGAAATTTTTGATAAATTTAAACACTTGCCTATTGTTCTATGCCAACGCGATTTTTGGATCGAAAATATTTTTTATTACAAAGGGAATATTATCGCAATCGACTGGGACACGGCCGGTTGGGGATATCTTGGTGAAGATATAGCGCAGCTTATATTTGATGATATTAATACAGAATATTTTTCTGAATATATTGAAAAATTGATTCCCGCTTATTTTAAAGGTTTTACCGAGTTTGCCAATATCACCGAAATTGATATTCAAAATAGCAAAGCCTCTATAATTGATTTTATATTAATTTTATTTGGCTACCGGAAAGCAGAAAAGCATATGTTCACTGAATGTGCTGAAGAAAAGGTACAAGCCGAAAAAGAATTGCAAATGGTTTATGACTTAAAAATGAATTCTTTAGTAAAATAGAAGATTTATGATACAAGTTGCAAAAATTTGGAATGAAAAACAAAAATCTTTAAGAAATCTGCTTCTTTCTCAAAAAACATTTGATAAAGGCATTGATTTATTATTGGAAATGCATTGTTTATTACATAATAAAATAGTGTATAAAACCAATGTCGAAACATTTTATGATAATTTATGGGAAAATTTAAAAGAAAATACCTGTAAAATAATCTCAAATAAAGAAACATCAATATTATGGAATATTTGGCATATAACAAGGATTGAGGATCTAATTGCCAATATTGTGATTGGAAACAAAGACGAAATCTTTAACAAAGAAATTCAAAAGGAATTAAAAATAAATATAAAGGATACCGGGAATGTAATGTCTTATAAAAAAATGGAAATATTCAATAAAAATATAAACATAAAAGCATTGAAGGAATATAGGGTTAAAGTTGGCAAAACAACAAGAAAAATATTAGACGAACTTAAATATTCTGATATGAAAATTAAAGTGAAAAATGAACAAATGGAAAAAATATTTAAATGTGGCGGAGTATTGGACACAACAACCTGGTTGTTGGATTTTTGGGGCAAGAAAAATATATACGGATTAATAATGATGCCAATAACAAGACATCAAATAGTACACATAAATGATTGCTTTAAAATAAAAGCAAAATATAATAAATGATGAAGAATAAGGTATGTATTAATTTTAATAGGAGAAATTAATAATGATTGACAATATTGGGAATATCCTATATTGTAAAATCACAGGGTTTGAATGTTTTACACGCCCTGCCTAATGACCGTTTTCACTTGAAACGGTCTAAATATAAATGGGGCTGAAAAGCCCCTTTTTTATAGGTAAGCATGGATAATTTAATTAAGACAGATAGGCTTTTATTAAAGCCAATATGTGAAGACGACATAGGCTTTATTCAAAAGTTAATTGCACGTCCTGAAACATTTTTTTATGATAGGGATAAGCAGAAAACCAATGAAGAAGTTGAAAAAGAGTGCAAATGGTATATAAAAAAGGAAAAGGCATTACCTAATGAAGGCGGCATTCGCTGGATAGTTAAACTTAATTCCGATAATATTGGAGAGATACATGTACAATGCAACTGGGAAAAGACTTTAGAATGGGAAATCGGTTATAACTTTTTAAAAGAATTTTGGGGTAAGGGTTATGCAACAGAAGCTTTGAAAAAAATCATACCTCATATATTTAATTTTTTTAAAGTAAATCGATTAGTTGCATTTACCAATGCCAATAATAGAGAAAGCATAGCTTTGTTAAGAAGGGCTGGTATGATTGAAGAAGCTCGATTACGTGAAGTAAGGATTTCTGAAGGCATATACTGTGATGAAATGGTTTTTTCGTTACTTAAACGTGAAATAGGGTAAAATTTTATGGAAAAGAAAACAGGTATTGTCAGTTATTTCTGGCAGGTAATATCAGCCCATGGGGTATTTCGATATTTAACGCACCTGCAATTTATCCTGTGCTTTTCCCCATGGACAGATAAGATCACCATTCCACCCAAAATATGTTCCACAGGTAGTATGGACAGGTTTAATTGTTTTTATACGCTGTTCAATACTCAGCTCATCATTACATAAAATCTCATCTGCCAAAATATTTCTTATATTGCATAAGAACACTTCACTGCCGTCAAACTCAATTGATTGCTTTACTTCCAATTCATATGTAAATGGGCTTTTAACCAGAACAGGAACATCCAGAACCTGCCCTTTTTCTATTTCAATGGGAAAATTAATTTTATCACCGGCATATCCTTCTTTATTTCCAAAGTAGTCAGCCAGTGGAAGCAACTCCTCTGTCACCAGGTTCGCCGAAAAAACATTTGTTGAATGTATACGATCCAACGTTAATTTTTTTCCGCCTATTGCTGCCATAATTCCCAATCCGTCATCCCAAAAATAGCTAAACCAGCAAAAAAGTCCAAAGTTTGGAGTTTTATCTTCTTTATATGTGCCATAAAGAAATAAGGTCTGCGGACAAAAGTCATTGGTATTGGATATCGATTTTTTCATTGTTCTACTCCTATTCAATAAATAATAATTAGAACAGTATAATATAGATTTAAATAAGAATGAAGCTTACTATATAGAAAAATATTGACACTATGGGGTACTTATTACTAAAATGGGTGATATATTTAATGTTCGATTTACATTGCCTGACAAGTAGTCAGGCTAAAGTAGAGGTTAAGCTATCATAAATTTCTTAGTGGGGTTAATTTCCTCTATAGGATTTTACGCCCTTTTTTACAAGTTAAACAAACCTCAATCTAGATGGCGGTCAATTGCTCTTTTAGCGGTGCTTATTCTTGGACGGCCTCTTTCGCTGTTATGGCAGAGGTTTTTCATGTTTGAACAGGTTCAGGCTCCTACTTTCATTGATATAACTCTTATCCATATAGCTGCTTATCTTCTTATACCTGTTCTATTGGGTGATAACCGTCAACGGGCACTAATTTCTGCCTCCTTTACTTATGCTGTCATTAATTTAGCGCACTTGCCTTTTATATATTTTTTTCTTTTTTTATTTCAACCATTTATGGGTTCTTTAAGCTGGGTGGAATTTTTACAGCAAAATACACATATATATTATAGTTTAACTGTTTTTAGCAATATTTTAATTGTTGTTTGCTGTATTTTTGCAGCACGATGGCTGCGTGAAACTAAATTAAAACCGCCTCTTAAAATTTTTGTTTTTTTCAACCTGATGTTTATTTTATTCCCTACAATGGTTCTTGCATTGTATGAAGAAATACTGGCAGTGTTGTCTATATCTGTTTTAGTTCCAGCTTTTGCAGGGATATTCATTATTGGATTAATGTTGTTTTTATTTTATCTGTATTCACGATTGGCTACAGAAATGCCAGCTCTAGGTATAAATGAAATAAGACCAGTTGAACAATCATCTGCTAATGTAACATCTGTTGATGCTGGCAAATACACACAGTTCATTAAAGTTTTAAGCAGACGTGAACTGGAGCTCGTAGAAGCGGTGCTTGGTGGAAATTATAGTTATAAAGAACTTTCTTCAGCTCTTAATGTATCTACTAACACGGTAAAAGCCCATTTGAAGAACATCTATAAAAAAACAGGCGTTTCCAATGTTAGTGCCCTTACAGCTCTTTTTCACGGATATAAATCGCCTTAATAAAAATAAATCACCCCTTAATAACCCCAAAACTACCCCATAATTACCCTGATAGGTAATTTTCAAAAAAGAAAATGGTTCAATATACTTAAATCCCATCAACAAAATAATTATTGATACAGTTACAAGGGGCTGGATTTAGGAGGAAAAATGATAGATGATATTATACTATCTCAGACAAGAGATAATGAAAAAGGTAAAATAAAAAATACCTTTCGCACCAAAACAATTGAAGAAGAAAAAATTGAATCTAAACGAATAAGGGATAACATAAAAACAGGAGATGAAGCTATGTTATGGTTTGCTTTACTTAAGGGAGGAAAACCTGATTAAAGCAAAATTTAACTCTGCCATAATGTTGCTATTGCCGATATGTGCAATTAATTGCAGATTCTAAGGAGAAAGCTAAAATGAACAATACGAAAAAGAAAGTCATCGTTATCGGCGGCGGTATCGCCGGACTATCCGCTGGCATTTACGCCCAAAAATGCGGCTTCTCGGCGACTGTATTGGAATCTCACTCTATTCCGGGCGGCAACTGCACGTCATGGAAGCGGAGCGCTTATCTGTTCGAGGGCGGTATGCACTGGCTGACCGGCTCAAACCCGAAGGAACAACTTAACAAAGTTTGGCGTCATGTTGGTGCGCTGAACGACAGCGTTAAAATTCATACCGATGAGCCTTTCATGGGATTCGACCATAACGGCACGATGATCCATTGCTACCGTGATGTAGACAAAACCGAAAAGGAGTGGATTTCCCTGTCGCCCGCTGATACAAAGGAAATAAAGGCTCTCTGTGCCAAAATCCGAAAAGTGCAGAACTTATCCATGCCGGTAACCGATATAAAGGGTGTTAAGGTGACGAAAAAAAATTACCTGCCGTTGTCAATGCTCTTTTCGGCACTGTCGGCAATGAGGGTGATGAGCCAGTGTACCAAAACCTCGCGGGAGCAATACGCCAACCGTTATGCGCACGAGGGACTGCGGGAAATGATTCGCGCCTATACTACCGACAAGAGCGGAATCATGCAGCTTGTGTTTACGATGGGAACTCTTGCCAGAGGCGATGGCGGCTTCCCGGAAGGCGGCTCTCTGCCATTTGCCCGGAGGATGGCTGAGACCTTCACTGGCTTGGGAGGCGAACTGCTGTTAGGCACAAGGGCAGACAAGGTTATTATCGAAAATGGTAAAGCTTCCGGTGTCATGACGGCAGATAAAAAACTTCTCGCTGATGCTGTAATCGTAGCTGCCGACACCATGCAGATGGATCATCTTTTCGATGTGCCGCTCAAAGCCGATTGGCTTGACGAAATGCGCTCTGTGTCCCAACCAACCATGTGTACATTGGTCAGTCTTGGAATAAACACCGACTTGCGTAAATACCCCCAACGTTATTACTATAAGCCGCAAAATCCGGTTACGCTGGGCAATGAAACTTATGAGTATTTGAATTTCAACAATTATGCCGGCAACCTGGTTTATTCCCCGGCTGGGAAAACCGCTATTACAACAATTCTGACAGGTGACACTTATGATTTCTGGAAGAAAGCCAAAGAGGATGGGCGGTACAAAGAAGAGAAGCAAATTATCGCCAATAAAATCATTGCGGCGTTAGTGGAGAAAATACCGGAGGCCGGAGGAAAAGTTGAAGTCATTGATGTAGCTACACCGCTTACCTACGAGCGATACTGCAACAACTGGAAAGGCTCGTGGATGACTGAAATGCTTCCCGGCATGAGGATGAAAACCTACCCTGCCGTCATCAAAGGATTGGACAGCGTTTACTTTGCAGGACAGCGCATGATGCCGCCGGGTGGATTGCCTATTGCACTGATGAGCGGGCGGACTGCAGTGCAGCACCTCTGCCGCGATAACGGTATTGTATTTATCAGCGAAGAGTAAGAAAGAATAGGATAAACTAAAAATATTGACACAATGGTGTTCTTATTACTAAAATATGCAATAAGTTTACATAATCAAAAAAAGGAGAAAAACATGAAACACATTATTATTACATTAGCCCAAACAAGGAGGGTGACTATACTTTAACCCTCCCATTTTATGGAGGATTTATGGCTTTAAATTGGATTAATCCGGAGGATTTTTCATTTAATTGTTTTTTATTAATGGACAGGTTTCAAATCCGTATGATGATGGATTCCGGCGGCTGGCGAAATAATAAAGCCGAATGGAAGCAAAGTATGGGTATTGCGTTAAATGCAAATCCTGTCGTTAAATGGTATTTTGAAAATAAGTGTCCTGAATGTACTGCGGTTGTTGAACAGATTACAAGCAATGTACCTGTTATTACAGATGCGGATGAAATTCGCAAGGCAGAAATTTACACTTTAATTTCTGTTGAAGACTTTGTAATCTACACTAAGCCTTGGCTGATGGACACTAACTGCGATTTTATAAGAGGCTGGAATAAAGAAAGGCTTTTTGAAATGGCAGATTTTTCAGGAAAAATTGTTTTAGACTCCGGCAGCGGTTCAGGCCGGCTGGCCTTTACAGCGTCTGAAAAAGCAGCCTGGGTTTATGCAAGTGAGCCAGTAGATAACTTGCGTGAGTATTTACGTGATAAAATTGTCAGGGAAGGTATTAAGAATGTCCGTGTTGTAGACGGCATGGTAGATTCTCTGCCTTACCCGGATGATAGTTTTGACATTGTTATGTCGGGGCATGTTGTCGGCGATGATTATGACGGAGAAATTGCAGAACTTACAAGAGTCTGCAGATCCGGCGGCTGGCTGTTGGACTGTCCCGGCGATTCAGAGCGTGACATTAAACTTGATACCGAAATGGTAGACCGCGGTTTTGAACCAATGTACTACATAGGCTCTTTTGGAAAAGATGTTCATCGTTACAGGAAACAGATTTTTAAGTAAGTGAAGGAATGAATAGATCGTTGCAGCGGTTATTTTACCGCTGTGCGATCTGTTCATAAAATATTAATTACTTTTACACAAAAATACACCAATTTATTCCGAATTTATCGATCAGTCCTACCATTAATTGACTCCAATCACATGGACTTAGTGGATAATGTATTTCAGCTCCATCCTTTAATACATCATAAACCTTATTCACAGTATTTTCTGTACCCTCACCGAAATGTAGACAAAACTGCATTGTATTACCAGGAATTTTTACATTTTCCTGTGTTTCGCATAAAGCAAATATTTGTCCGAATATATCTAGTTCTGCATGAGCGACTGTACCATTTTCGTGTCGATGATCACAAAGTACTTTTGCCTCAAATGCTTTTTGATAAAATTCAAGTGCTTGTGCACTATTTTTAACATAGACCTGCATCATTGATCTGTACATTTTTCTTCCCTCCAATGTTTAAATATTTAATCCAGTAATACTTTACTTTTATTATGCTTTTTAACATAAACTATTTCATCTATATAATCATTTTTAAGACCTGCTTTTTCATATATTTTACATGCTGCTTTGTTTCCTTTATCAGTAATGACAAAACACTCAGAAAAATCATTTTCTTTACTGTAATCTACAACATATTGAAAAAGTAAGCTTCCAACTCCTTTTTTCTGATATTTTTCCACAACGTCAACAGAATAAATAAAAAGCTGGTGTCTTAAATCTGTGATTAAATCATTATCCATAGACATTAATGAATATCCATAAATAAATCCAATAATTTCATCTTCATAAAATGCTATAAAACCTAAGTTTTGTGGATATTCAATGAATTTTCTTAACTGTTTATTATTAATTTGTAATTCATCAAGTATTTTATCCATTTTATCTATTTTATCTTTTGTTAAAATTTGACAAACAACATTATTTATATCAAAATTTTTCATGTAATCTTCTCCAGAAAAATATTTTACAATATTTTATTAATCTTGTAAATACTTTTCTGTTAAAATCATTAATAATCCTAAAGGACAAATTACACATAACGTACTATATGTAAAACACCCCCTAAACCGGTTGACAAAATTTATGGAAATATGCTAGAAAGTAAAAATGAATATAGAATTTCTTCAAAATAAGTTCAAAAATGCTGAATTTATCAATCTTGAAGGCGGATATAACCATAAAACAATTTTAATAAAGGGAACAGAACCGCTTGTTGTAGCTAAAATATTTGAAAAAAATAGTATTGAAGCAAAAACAGAAAATAATGTTTTAACACATCTTAATAATTTAAGTATTTCACCAAAAATATATGACAATTTTGAAGATAATAGCAATATATACATTATTATGGAGTATATACAAGGGATTAATGGACAAAAATATTTAGATAATGGAGATATTAATAGATCCAAAGAAATATATAAACAATTGGGTTTTATTTTATCAAAAAAAATACATTCAATAAAACATATTGGCGGACATTCAAATATACCATTTATTGAATTAGGGAATTATAATCTAAATAATTTGGAATTTTTAACAAAAGAAATAAAACAAAAAATTAAACATATCTTAAAAATAAAAACAGAAGATGAAATAACATTAGTTCACGGCGATTTTGGTTCCCATAACACGATTCTTTCTGATGATTTTATGAGAATAATAGACTGGGAATGGGCTGGATGGGGAAAACCAGAGTTAGATATTGCATGGATAATTTGGTTTTTACATTTACATTATCCCAATTATTGTAATGAATTATCTAAAATTTTTATCGATGAATATTTATCACATAAAAATATAGAAATTAATAAAAATGTTATTAAAAAATATTCACTTTATAAAGTAATCAACATTTTATTAAAAGCAATTGAATTAGATGAAAAAATAAAAACAGAATGGATTAGAAGATTAGAATGGACATTGGATTATGATTTTAATATTTTTATATGATGCTATAAAAATATAATCTGTTTAGCAAGGAGAAACATAATGGATTTTGATAATACACAAAAATATTTAGACAAGTGGCAAAAGATATTAAGATTAATGGATTGGGACATTAAATATCAATTTGTAGAAACTGAATGGAGAAAAACAGGTGATATAAAAATCGATATGGATGATCGAAACGCAATATTACTTTTAAACAAAAATAATCCAAAACAAACAAACTTGGAAGGATTAATAATACATGAGCTTTTACATTTAAAATTGTATGGAATGGACCAAATGATTGAAACATTAATTGAATGTGTTTATGGGAAAGAGGATAATGATCCCAAAAAATTATTTGCATACAATCAATTCATGACATTATTGGAATCTACAGTAAATGATTTAGCAAAAAGTTTTTTATTACAAACTGGAGAAAATAAAGAAATTTCATTTGGTCGAATTATTAATGAAATAAAAAATGAAATAGGAGAATAAAATATTTTTTCCTATCAATAAAATAAAAACATTAATATAGAAAAATATTCATTCCAAGAAAAACTCTTGAAAATGTCCAAAAAAGTTCATTATATGCCAAAACTTTTTAATATACTGTATTGGAGCAAGGGAGTAAGATATTTAAAGATAAAAAGGAAGTTTTATGATGGAAGAGTTTAATGGGCTTGAATTTAAGAATTTTGAAAGAGCAGATGTGGAAGTTTTTACTCCCATAATGAAAAGAGCATACAATGAAGATTCTAAAATGCACCGTAATGGTGAAGAAGGTGGTCCTCCGGGATATGATAACGGTAAATATCTTAAGCAAATATTCCTGAATAAGAAATCTGTTCCTTTTTCTGTATATAAAGATTCTACTCCAGTTGGAGCAATGAACTTATTTTTTAACGATGATACAGAAGGCTGGCTGGAAGTAATTTTTATTGACTCTGATCATTGGAATAAAGGCTATGGGCAAATCATGTGGAATTATGTAGAACATAAGTTTTCTCAAATAAAAATATGGAGGCTGGAAACTCCCGGATATTCAAAACGTAATCATAATTTTTATGTGAATAAGTGCGGCTTCAAAATAATTCATATAATTGATCCCAACAAGAAGAACAGACCATATCCCGGTTTTTTTGTCTTTGAAAAGAATGTTCAGGAAAAAAGACCAGACATTAATACAATTTTAGCGAAAAAAAGGAAACTGGCATGAAAACATGGAAAGAAACTTTCGATAAGACGCATAAACCACTAGCCTCCGATATTGAGTCCTTTTTCACACCTAAGACAATGAAGTGTTTTAGTGAATTCTCTAACCAGTTAAATTCCAAAACAGGTTTTTATATTGAGCATGCCTACACAAAGTCAAAGGGCTGGATCTTTAAAATCGGTCCCAAGAACCTGCGTATTGCTGATCTTATAATTATAAATAAAGATTCATTTTATGTTAATGATTATTGTGTAAAAAATATTGGAGATATAGATGGTGTTGTTGATACTATAATAAGTTTATCCAATCATGATTTTAAGGAAAAAATAATTGAACTTGAAGCAAAGAGGATAAAAAGAAATCATGATCAAATAGAACGTACCAGGAAGAGGCTTTTACGTGAAAAAGATGAACTGGCTAAATTATCAAAATTAATTGTAAAAGATAAATTTAATATTTATAAATGGGCACCCAGAGTTTCATTGGTTAAACTAAAGCGTCTGTATCAAAGTTCTGCAAGCTTCATGCTGGATACAGAATTACTTGATGATATTGGGTTTACATTCTATTGCCGGTGTTTACAGGGTAAGGAAGAACGAGAACTTTACTATAATAATAAATTAAAATGTCATCATTGCTATCAAATTATATCTTTTAATTCCAGAAATGATTTTTTACAGTGTGAATGCGGCTACCAGTATATTCCAAGGGAATACGGACGCAGCTATCAAAATGAATGGATGCCACATGGGAAAGCCCAGCCGGTTTTTGATAAATTTCTTGATGAATGGCCTAAAGCAAAAACACCGGCTGTTAAAATGAATTTAATTGATTGGATAATACATGAATGTCATAAATGTATGATTACCAATGTGAAAGCACACTCTATTGCAAAAAATTTACTGGGCGGCAAACGAATCGATGCAGAAAAATTAATTCTAGAATTAGCATATGGCGATGTATTACAAAAATAAAAATATTGATAAAATGAGTATATGCTAAATATTTAATATAAAAACATTTTTATACGAAAAAGGAGAAAATTAAATGACTCATGAAGAAAAAATGAAATTACTTACTGATGACAAATATCCTTTGTCTGCAAAATATGACCCAAAATGGATCTTTGACAATAAAATGGGCTGCCAATGTCTTTGGCTGGTTGAATCACTTTCAAGAATTATGGAATTAAAACCGGGTATGCGAATACTCGATATGGGCTGTGGTAATGCTTTAACATCAATATTTCTTGCAAAAGAATTTGGTGTTACGGTTTTTGCCAACGATTTATGGGTAAAGCCTTCAGATAATTGGAAACGCATATGCGAAGCTGGTGTGCAAAATTTTGTTTTTCCAATTCATGGAGAAGCACATTCTCTCCCATATGCAAATAATTTTTTTGATGCCGTTGTCTGCATTAATTCACTTCAATTTTACGGTACTGCAGATAATTACTTACAGGATTATATGGCACATTTAATCCAGCCGGAAGGGCAATTTGGACTTGTAATTTGGGGGCCGGATAAGGAGTTCAATGGAAAAGTTCCGGCGGAACTGGAAGAAAAATGGTGGCCGGATTTTTATTATTTTCATTCATTGGATTGGTGGTGTTGGCATTTTGAAAAAACAAAATTATTTAGTATTGAAACTTGTGATGATTTAGAAGGAGACGGAATCAGGGTTACTAAACAATGGGCTAAAATAATGGAAAAATATGATGAAACACATAACAATGAAATTATGCGTTGGAATCGTTTGGTAGCAAGACGAAATAATTATCAGGCTGATGATTTTCGCATATAGATATGATATATTACCCTTGGAAACAGGAGGAATTATTTGAAGATAACTTTAATTCACGGACAAAACCATAAGGGGAGCACATATCATACAGCGAGGATGACAGCCGAAAAACTCAGCAACAGCAACAACAACATAGAAGAATTCTTTCTCCCAAGGGATTTAAGTGAAGGCTGTTCAGGTTGTTTGGCTTGCCTGCATAAAGGCAGGGAGTTTTGCCCGCGTGCAGAACAAGTAACACCTATATTTAATTCTATGCTTTCCTCTGACATAATAATAATCGGCTCGCCTACCTATGTTTTTGAAATTACAGGTCATCTAAAAAATTTTTTTGAACACATATATACAGCATGGATGGCGCATAGACCGGAAGAAGCCATGTTTTCAAAAACCGCTGTTGTGGTTTCAACAGCAGCCGGCGGAGGTATGAAGGGCGTTACAAAATCAATGGCAAGGCAAATGTTTTTTCTGGGTATTCCCAAGACCTATCAGTTGCCTTTCAGAGTTATGGCAGCATCCTGGGAAGATGTAAAAATAAAAGATAAAATAGCAAATAAAATTGATAAAATTACACAAAAAATTATTAAGAGAAAAGAAAAGTAAGTCCGGGTTTTAAGCAGAAATTTATTTTTTCGATTATGCGCTCAATGCATAAAAATAACGATTATGCTCCCCTTGATAAAAAATATTGGGAAGAAAAAAATTGGTTTGGGAAAGATAGACCTTGGAAGCATTACAAACGTTACATGTAAAGTTGAGTTAACTTTTCCAAAAATTCAACTTTCCCTGTAATGTGAGGCCTGTGCTTCCCATAGTTCATGGTAGCGTCCGGAACTATCTTCAAGCAGATCATCATGTGTGCCTAGCTGTACAAGCTTCCCGCCGTCAAAGACAGCAATTCTGCTGCAGAAGCGGCAGGACGAAAGCCTATGAGAGATAAACACAGCGGTCTTTCTTCCAATGGTATGTTCAAAGGTGGTGTAAACTTCATACTCGGCAATTGGATCAAGAGCTGCAGTTGGTTCATCCAGAACAACAATTGGGGCATCCTTATATAGAGCTCTAGCAAGTGCGATTTTCTGAGCCTCGCCTCCGGAAACCTGTATGCCGTCCTTGTCGTAGGTTTTATATAAAATGGTTTCCAGTCCATCAGGCATTTCCTTTAATTTTTCTGAGAAGCCAGCTTTTTCAAGGCATAGGGTAAGCCTGTCACTGTCGAACGTTTCAGAAACAGCTACGTTCTGCCCAAGCCATATTGGAAAGAGGGAATAATCCTGAAAAACTACAGAGAAAAGCGATGTATATTGCGCATAATCATATTCCTTTATGTTTATGCCGTCAAGCAAAATCTCTCCTTCAGTAGGATCATAGAGACGGCAGAGGAGTTTTATCATGGTGGTTTTGCCGCTGCCATTAAGACCTACAACAGCCAGTCTTTCTCCCGGAGTAAAATTAAGGTTAATGTTTCCAAGTGCATTGTTTTCCGCACCGGGGTATCTAAATGAAACATTGCGGAACTCGAAATGATAATCCCGGCTTTCTTTATCCGGAACCTGCCTGTCTCCCTTAACCAAAATATCCGGCAGACTGAAAAATTCCTTCATTGGTTTTAAGAAAGCTGCGTTAGTCCACATCTGTGCCATCATGTAAGTGAATGTGCCGAAAGCACCAGCAAAGCCGGTAATTGCACCGACACGCTGTATGACTCCGCCTACCGGAACAGAGCCGTTAAGGGCGTTATACCCAACAAGCAGGAAAAAGCTTCCGCCAATTAATGCATTTATTGCCATTGTAGAACCCTGCTCACGGCTGCCAAAAAAGAAGAACTTTATCCAGCTTTTAAGGTTAAAGCTTTCTTTGAATATTTTTAGGATAAGATCCTTCTGGTCATAAAGCCTTATATCTTTTGCTGCATTCTCCTCACGAAGGTAATTAAAATAAAAACCGGCCGCAGTATTCGCCTTCGCGTTTTCCTTATACATATTTTCCATTATAATTTTGGATTTTGAAGCATACTTAAAACTAATAAATGTACCAAGGGAAATCATAAATAGCAGGATAAAACCAGAACCGTCAGAACTTGATCCAAGATTAAAAACCGTCATCAATAAAAAAGCAAAAATGAGGGTGAAGAAACTTTCGGATATTCTTATATAATGAAAGAAGATATTCATAAGTCCAAGTCCATTTCCCCTGGCCTGTGTGTCCATCCTAGCCAATACTTCACTTATTTTTGAGTCCTCTGCATGCGCATAATCCATCTTCGTAAACTTTTCCGCCTGCATTAACTGCATTCGGGAATATAATCTCTCCCAGATTGAATAAGTTTCAACTTCACGAGTCAATAATACCCTGAGTGACTGCAAAATAAACATTGAGCCAAGAGTTAGCCCTGCATAAAATGTCAAGATATTTAATTCTTTGGCACCTGCAAGTTCATTTAATATTCTGGCTGAAAAAAACAATACAAGCATTGGCTGCAAGGCGACAATAATGGAACGAACTGTTGTGTAGAAAAAGTAAGTTGGAACCATTTTATGAGCCAATTTAAATCCGTACCCTAATAAACTCAATCTATCTTTTATTGTTAATTTTGTTTCTTTATCAGTCATCAATCGATTCTCCCTCATCGGCATAATAACTTGCCTGAATTGTAAACATCTCCGCGTACACACCTCCCAGGGACATTAACTCATCATGTGTTCCTTCTTCGGCAATTACATTTCCGTCTATTAGCAAAATACGATCGCAAAACCGGGTGCTCGCAAGCCGGTGAGATATAAACAAAGATGTCTTACCATCTGTAAGTCTTGCATATTCCTGATAAACCTTATTTTCTGCAAGAGGATCAAGGGCTGCGGTGGGCTCGTCCAGTAAAAGAACAGGAGCATCCTTGTATAAGGCACGGGCTAGAGCGAGTTTCTGCATTTCGCCGCCGGAAAGCTCCGCCGCATCAGGGTTAACCGATCTAACCAGTAAGGTGTTCTCCTTATTTGGCAGGGTTTCTGTTTTTGTAATTAAACCGCTGTCCTCCAGACACCTTATTATTTTATCGTTATCAGCTTGATCGTTTGCAAGATTGGGTTTTTGAGAAATATTTTCTGCTATGCTGACCGAAAGCAAATGGATATCCTGAAACACAGCCGAAAATAATGAATAATATTCATCCCTATTATATGCATTAACAGGTTTGCCTCCCAGTAAAATTTCGCCTGATGTCGGACTGTACAAACCTGCAATTAATTTTACAAGGGTGGTTTTTCCGGCTCCGTTAGCCCCAACTATGGCAATTCTTTCTCCGGCTTTTATAGTAAGGTTTATATCTTTTAATGCTGGCTTTTCTGCTTCCGGGTATGTATAACTCACTTTCTTTAGTTCTATTTCCGGAGGTAATTCATTTTCCTTTGGGAGAGGAATGCCGCTTTCATTGTTCATCCTGTCTGGATATGAAAGCACTTCTATACAATCGCCCATTTCAATTTTTGCTTTGGCAAGATCACCGTTTGCGTTAATAATGCCTGTCACCCATCCTGCCAATGCACCAATGGCTGCAAAAATAAAAACAAAATCTCCAAGGCCAATCCTGTCATTCAATACAAGGTAAAATAAAAAGATATATGCTGTTCCGTCACGTACAAATATCATAAGTGCATCCATAAGACCTGCATGCATATTTTTTCCAAGGAGTTTTCTCTCTCTCCGTAAATATACATCGTATTGCTTGTTAAAAATTCCGTATAACCAATCAAAGGCATTGTAAAGCCTTATATCCTTTGCTGCTTCCGGCTTACGAAGAGAATTATTAATAGCGCTAAGCTTTGTGTAGTTATTGCTGCGTTCTTCCCTTGTCTTTTCCATATAACGCCTTGCACGTGAGAGCATTAATGAATTAACTGTCGCAGTAAAAAGCAGGATCAACAAAATTAATGGATGTATAAGTGCAATCGTTCCGGCATAAAGCAGAAAACCAAAAGAGTTGGAAAAAAGTTCAACCAGGGTTTTAGGAATATTTACCGCAAGCGAATGATTGCTTTGAACGGTTTTTTCTCCTTTTTCTCTTACCTTTTTAAAATCCGGATCTGACATTAATTCATAATCCATGGTGATCCATTTTTCATTTGTCTTATTAAGTATAATTCCTATGCCGGTTGTACCTATGGCATTATTTACGATATTATCCGCAAACCCCTTAAGATAATTAAAAATAACCAAGAGTAATGCAACTGTACCCGCAGCAAGGAAAAACTCTCTGGGACCTGCCTCGGAAAGGATTTGATCCAGAACCACCTTGGGCATTAAAATGCCAAGATAGGGCAGAGCTACACGCAATATAACCGCAAGTCCGCACAAAATAAGAAGGATTTTTCTTTCTTCCCAGTATAGAGACAGCGAATAACCAATAATTGACCCTAATGTTTTTTTTGCTTTTGTGCTCGAGTTTTTAGACATTCATAAATGATATATACTTAGTTGATTATATTCAAGGTAGGTTTTGAAAAAATGATTCCAATTCCATGGCCAGTGCTTTTGGATTTTCTTCATTAATAACATGTCCTGTCTTTTCTATAATTCGAATATCTGTATTTTCTATATTTTCCGATAAATATTTTGCAGATTTTAAATTGATACTATCTTTGGAGCCGCAAATAATTAGAGTCATACATTTAACCTTATCCAGGGAATTACTAAAATCCAGATTTTTCATTGAAACAGCCAGTTTAATCATATCTTCTTTTTTGATTCCGAATCTATTGTAGAAAGACTTGGGCAAAAGTCTAAATATAATAGTTTGAATATTGTATATTAAACTTTTTATTTTATATGGAGTACAAACCAATATTAAGGTATTTAGCTTTTCTGGATAATCTATTGCATAATTTAATGAAAGAATTCCACCCAATGATAATCCGCATAAATTAATTTTTCCGGAAAAA
>Ga0099364_10000276_pt1 | contig 86139 bp, 80 predicted proteins | sample TergutTh196P3_FD_73070 | JGI IMG/M metagenome (GOLD analysis project Ga0099364, IMG submission 73070) | Microcerotermes parvus P3 segment gut microbial communities from Pointe-Noire, Republic of the Congo - Th196 P3 | ecosystem: Host-associated > Arthropoda: Insects > Digestive system > Gut ...
GGTTAACACCGGAAGTAAATGAAAAAATAGAAAAATATACAAGGGGAGAAACAAAGGTAAGGAGGAATAAATACAATTACAAGTTTATATATAGGGGAATGGAAGCAGCCATAGTGAACAGGGCTATAGGCGAAAAAGCCTTCAAATGGGTTACGTTATATCTAAGAACCATGTTTTATTCCTTACATAATAATAATAGTGTAATATTGGTAAAACTAAAAACCAAATTGGAGTACAGGCGAATGATCCAAATAATTGCAAAGGCAAGAAAGGCTTTTAAGAATGAGATGAAGGAAAACTATTAACTTAACAGAGCAATATAAGCGGAATAGGCATAAACCTGCCCCCATTTTTTCTCACTTATATTTTTGACGATTCCTAGGTCGATAAGCCGCTTAACGGTACTAATGGCAGTGGGTTTGGTTAAGCCTGTCCGCCGGGTAATTTCTGCAATGTTTAACATGGGTTTTTGCTTGAAAAGCGAAAATATTTTATTGGCCGATAAACCGGCGCGTCCAATAGCGCATAATCGTGCTTCGTCATGTGCAAAGAGGGTTTTTATCATTAAAAGGGTTCCTTTAGCATCAGATGCTGTTTCTGCCACACCTTCAAGAAAAAAATTTAGCCAGGACTCCCAATCACCATTCTTGCGAGGTTCGGATAATCTATCATAATAAAGATCACGGTGCTGTCTGAAAAACAAACTCAAATATAAAAACGGCGAGCTTAAGATACCGGCTATATTGAGATAAAGTGTAATCAAAAGCCGCCCGGCACGCCCATTGCCGTCAAGGAAGGGATGAATTGTCTCAAACTGATGATGGATAAGTGCTGCCTTTACAAGAATTGGAATTTTATCCTTTGCATGCATAAATTTTTCAAGATTGTCCAGGCAATCGATCATCTTTTCCGGCGGGGGAGGGACAAAATATGCATTTGCCGGGTTGGTGCCGCCAATCCAGTTCTGTGTTTTTCTGAAAATGCCCGGCATTTTATCATTCCCCCGGGCTTTGCCCTGTTTTTTTTCGGGAGAATTGGTAAGCAGGATTTTGTGTATTTCACGGATAAGCCGAAAAGACAGGGGAAATCCTCCCTGAATCCTGTCAAGCCCATGTTTTAGAGCAGCGACATAAGAGGAAACTTCATCTACATCATCAATAGGGACACCGGCGATTCCGGTAGATTCATAGTGTAATAAATCATCCAGGGTGGATTGAGTGCCCTCAATTTGAGAAGACAAAACAGCCTCTTTACGGACATACATATAATTAATAATTGCCGGCTCCGGTATACTTTCCACTATACCGTTCAGTTCACCTATGGCAATATTAGCCTTTTCCAGCCACTCGGATATTTCGCCCATGTTTATCGCAGGGATTGGAGGCAATGGTTTTGGGACATAGGTATTGTACTTTATTCCTGCCACAAGAGAAGATTTAACATAGGTAGCCTGTCGTTTTCTTTGCATATTATAGAATAAATTATTCCACAAGAAGTTTTACCTGTCAATAGAGAAAGTAAAAGAAAAGCCCTAAACCTTTACTTTCTTAAAAAGAAAGTAAAAGATACAAGAAAGGCTATTAATAAATGTTCCTTCATTTCAGAATAACTATTGACAAGCTTTAAAATTTAAGTTAAAGTTATATTTGTAGAAAGCTACTTTTCCGGCTTTCTCCTGTCTTCCTTTCAATATTCTAATATTCAATGCTTGATGAATTATTTTCTCATTTTTTGGGCTGTGATAGGTCAATATGCCTATGCCTGAAATAGGGAAGTGCAAACAAGGAGGCAATATGAATAGAAATCGGTATGAAAAAGTCTATGGTTTTCGGTTGGCGGAGAGATGCTGCACTTGCCTGCATGGCGAGTGGGAAACAGATGAGACATACAACTGTTTAATGATGCAAAGCAATAATATAGAAAATATTGAAGTAAGGGATATACATGTTTGTAACTCTTATGAGCGCACCAATAAAGGCCAGAAAACTATCGAAGGCAATAACAGGGGGTAATGATGCGGATCAGAGTGAACTACGAGTTATTAAAAGCATGTTATGCGTTATATGATAAATTCTTACTTGATGCCATGGTAAAGGTAGGTGAGAATGCTGAGTTGGGCTTCTCCACTGCCGGCTGGGATCGGATGTCTAATTCCCCGCTGCATAAGCATATAATTTTTGAAGAGGTGGAAAAGGACGAATCGTTAATTGATTGGCTCAGATCTGCCATCGAGAACCCGCAGATGATCTGTTATTTTGTGCGAAACAAATCCGGAATGACCCTGGATGCCTTTATATGTATAATACAGTTAAATTATGAACCGGCTATTCAGGGTATAAAAGTTCTACCTCTTAATTCTCATGCCAGAAAAATCTATGGGGCTAACCTTCAGGAATGTTTAAAAAAGATCCTTGCCAACTATAAAACCGGGAGCTTTTCCTTGCATGCGAAAGACAGGGCAGTAGCTGATATTCAAAGTGTTATATCTTCGTTAGGCGGAATTACTGTTTCTATTGGTGAAGAGGTGGTCTGCTATTTTAATAAAGATGTCCCCCTTTGCGGCGTTGCAGCCTATAAAAACGATCCTTCTGCCGATATGATGGTCAATGTTTTTGAAGAACAAAATGTTCATTGTCTTAAGGAAGCTATGGACTCCTTCTGATAGATTAATGAACACAGCTCTGCCTCCCCGGGGCGGGGCTGTGTTTAGATCGAATTATGCTCCAAGCAAAGCTGCAGGCACTACCGCGATCCCATCTTTACGCCGGTATGCTATACTGCCTGTAGTTATTATTAGCGCATCACGGCAATCATTGCCTGTTTTTTCCATGAACCACCTCAGGTGCTTACCATCGGAAGCGTCAACTGTAGGAGAGAATTTCACTTCGCAGGCAATTATTTTTGAATCTTTTTGAAGAATGAAATCAACTTCATGATCCCCTTTGTATGTTTTGGCAAAAAAAAGTTTTGCGTTATTAACGCAGGTATAGGTGTTCAGGCATAGGTGGATGAGGGCTTCAAAAAGCCTGCCAATAATGCTGCCATATTTTTCATCAAACCTTTCTGAATGAGATGGCCAGTTAGAGCTTCTGGTTAGAATAGTCTCATCCAGACCAAGAAGGTAGGCAGCAAATGCAGGGTCACATAAATAGTGCTTTGGTGAATGCTTTAGGCTCGAAAAAAATCGTTCTCCTTCTACCCAGGGCATGAGTTCATCCAAAAGCCATAAGTTCTCAAGAACCTCGCGATATGCGATAGTCGACTTGGCAGCTGGTTTGCTGCCTTCTCCTGCTGTGGAAGCGTCCAATATTTCTGAATAACCTGCATCAGTAGAAATGGCTGCTGCATAAGAACGAAGCCAGCGTAACAAGGTTTCCGGCTGTCTTAGCCTTATGCCCTGCTGCCGGAAATCGTGTGATAAAATATTCGAAAAATATGAATCAAGGGCAATTTTTCTTGATTCAATGGAATACTTCCTGAATTCAGGCAGACCTGACGCTGCGATTTCATATAAATAATCCCTGCTGTCCATATCCGTTTTTCCTGAAATATTAACAGAAAAAGGTTTGGCTGCAGAGAATAGATTAGCGATTGAAACGCTTGGTTTCTCGATGTCTCGTTCTACGAGTGAAAGCGGATGCATCCTTCTTCTGATAATCCTCCCGGCTCCCGAGTGAATATTTGTATCTGTGCTAGATATTGAACCTGTAAGCAGAAATGTTCCCGGCTTAGCACCATCGTCCACAGCACGACGGATAAGATCCCAAACAGATGGGATTCTTTGCCATTCATCAATAAGAACCGGTGGAACTTGCGAGACAAGGATATCAGGAATATTGGCTACTTGGTCATAATCCTTTGGCTTGTCCAATTCAAAAACTGTTGCAGCAATTCTCTTTGTAGAAACTGTCTTACCAACGCCTTTTAACCCATCAATGGCAATAGCCGGGAATTCCTTCATCAAATTTGCTAAATATGGTTCAATTAGCCTGTCATACTGCTTGTGCATTTGATAATTATAGTATTATTGCTTTTATAAGTCAACGATTTGGCCTGTTTTAGGTAAACAATTTGCCCTATTTTAGGTAAAGGATTTGCCATATTTTAGGTAAACAAATTAGCCTGTTTAAAGTCAACGATTTGCCCTTAATCTATCTGCCCTTAATTTTACCCTTATGTATTTTCTTTATATCTGAATGATTTTCCTTTAACCTTGTACATGGAAAATTAAGTTTTTTTTCCTGCCCCTGCCATAAATTCCTATATTAAGTAATGCAGGAGGCACGATATGACAAGAAAAATAATTTTATCAATAATGATTTTAATTTTATTGGCTTTTACTTCATGTCTGGATCCGGTAAGCCTGATCTCCGACCTGAAATTTAATGTCGGTGGAAATGTCAGTGTTACCGATATAACAAGTGCGGTTTTCCTGCTTTCGAATAGATCCAGAACTGTGGATGTAATGGAAGTAATTATCAATTTTGACCGGGCCGAATGGGAAGCGGCTTCCGGGCAAAAACCTCCAAGAGACAGTATTTCCTTTTTTGGGATGCCCAAAAGGACGGAACTAAAGGCACAGTATGTGCAGCCCAGCGATATTTCCTACAGAATAACCATACGCTATTTTGATTCCAATCCAAAGGAAAACAGGCTTTCTGAAGGCGAAATTCAATTTCTCTCTTCCATGAGTATACCGCGCCGTGTCTACGAATACTTTCTGTTCAAAGATCCCGAAGGTATTGTCAGGGTGGTAAGTGCTTCGGATATAGACAGGAGTTTATCTTCTGCCGATCCCGAAGATACAATCAAGGAACATGAATTAAAGCCTGAAACATCTCCCGGTGAGGGTTCCAGCCCTGCCGTTATACCTCCCGAATACCGCAACAGGATGGGAACGGTCATTGTTAACAATTTAACAAAGAGCCAGAGTATTGATGAAGTATCATTCACCCAGGGAGGTAAAACCTATGTTCTGGGCTCTGTAAATGTTTCGGACAGGCGTTCCATTGCACTGGGTCAGGGGGACTGGCATGTAAGGATCAAATATACAAGGAACAATGTTCAATATGAGATTGGTCCAAAAAATGTTATTATTGTTCCGTCTAACGATCCCCAGGCTTTTAATGAACACTATATCTACTTTTACCTGAACGAGAAGGGCGAGTATACCTTTGTTGCCGGAAATCCTCCCCCTGACCTGAATACAAATGACATTCTTCCGCCTGACGCAGGATATGGCTGCGGTGTTGTTATGATTACCAACAATACATCTGCAATGGTCATTTCTGCCGCTGTCAGGAATCTGGATGACAGCCGGGTAAGGAATTATTTTTTCGAGAATGATTTCATTCCCCAAAGTCCCATTCAATTCAGGCAGACTGGTTATATTAATATAACAGGGCATCCGGATTTTCCGGTTCTTGCGAATAACATGTATCTTGTTTCGGTTAACCTCGAAGATATGAACGGTATTTCCACCATTCAACGGCTTGCCTATCTTCATAACTCTGTTGTACACATTGTTATTAATCAGGAAGACATACAGAATCCGGACAGGTTAATTGGCGTAACGATGTATTTGACAAATCTGCATCCGGAATCCATTATCACTGCTCTTGTTCTTGAAGATGAACATGGCAGGAAACTTGTATACAGCATGAATTCCTGGGGTAATAAAGCTGTCGCTTTCGGAGAAACGGTTACATTCCAGGTTTTAACGACATCCAATGTTCCAATTCATGAGAATTCATTTTTTAACGCACATCTTACTGTGCAGTATGCCGGGAAGGACAATTCCTTAAAGGGAAAAACTGCTGTTGCTGCAAATATTCCGATTAATCCAAATGGCAGTCTTTATGGAAATCCCGCATCGACTAACAGGTTTATTACTTTATCCCCCAACGATTTAACATGGAACCAAATTTCACCTCCGGGACAGTCTTCGGGAATTACATTGAGGATTTATGGAATCAATACGGTTGATCCGATTAATTCCATTATATTTATCAGGGATACTCCTGAATCTGCGGGCTTTAACGAACTCACTCCGGATTTCTGTAATCCTGACGGAAGAGTCCTGCCTCATACAAGTCTGCCAATCTGGGCAACCGGTCATACGCATATTTCTTTTGCATCATATTTTAATACCAGCGGCTCATTGGGTCAGATAAACAGGAATCAATTCTTTGATTTCTTCCGGGTAAGAAACGCATTAATGGAAAACAGGATAACTGAAATTACTATTCCCAGAGGTCTTGCGCAAGACAAAACTCCCTATGTTGATATTACAATGGATGTCCCCAAAGACGGGGAGGGCTGGTATGTGTTTTTCCTTACTTCCCTAGGATGGGTTATCGGACATACAAACCCGGCAATTAATGCGCCTAACAGACAGCAGAATACCCTCTTTTGGGTTAATCCCAACAGATTGATGGCGAATGACTACTGGATATTTGTTGATCACAATAATTATCAGGCAGCAGCCAATGGCAACAGGCCGCGCAGAATTTCGGACGGAACGGGAATCAGGGTAATTCCAATAGGTCATCATATAAACGATGATACCACCAGCATACTGAAGCGTCATTCGCATTTGCCGCTTCTTGGTCCCCTTGTTCATGATGCTTCTTCCATGGTAAACGTTAATGCCATTCAGAACTAAGTAGCTTCCTTGCAGTAAAGAAGCTTTTTCATCCTGCTCCTGGGTCTTTACAGGAGCAGGTTTTTTTGATATAATTGTGGACATGATGAAAAACATGTTCAATAGAAGAATCCTGCAGATAATGATTCTGCCGGTAATAATTTTCGCACTTTTCTTTATATCCTGTGCTTCAATCCCAGGGTCTGCGTCATCGGCTGCTTCACAAGCCGGATCGGGTGATTTGTCCGGTATCTATGTTTTCAGTCAAAACGATTTCATTATTTTCAGCGGCAATATATATGTTCTTAATATAACTGACGCTACTTATATGGGTACTTATAGAATGACAGGGAATAATAGATTCATTCTGGAAGGTCATAACAGTCGAACAAACTGGATAAGAGGTACCTGGGTAATTATTGATTCCAATACCATTAGAGATGCTGATAACGATCTGTGGTCAAGGCAGGATTTGGCATCCCAGGAACAGTATAACCCGGAAATTCTTTCAAGCACATATTATTACGGGCCCAACCTGTATATTTCTTTAAACGGCAATAATTTCTCCATTACCGGACCCAATGGAACAGAAACAGGCATCTATATTATTGTAGGCAATTCGCTAATTTTTTCTCTGGAAATGTTTGGTTCCAACGTCTGGGAAATTGTCAATCAAAATACCCTGCGAGATCCCGAAGGAGATGTCTGGAGAAGACAGTAAATCACTTAGGGTTTTTTTGGCTCTCTGCGCCCAGCAGGACTCGCCTTCCAAACCTCAACATCCTGTTTCGGTTCTACAGGCCGCCTTTTTTGCTAAACCGACGTCCTGTCGGTTTACCTCATTGTCTCTACGCTCCTGCTTGAGCCAATGAGGCCGCAAAAAAGTTTTCGAGTCCTGTATTATTCGAATATATTATTTTATTGTTGCGCCCAGCAGGACTCGAACCTACCACCTCCAGATTCGAAGTCTGGCGCTCTATCCAGATGAGCTATAGGCGCGTTGGACACGTATATCCCCGCGTTATGGGTGGATGACGGGTTTTGCCTTCCGTTCGTCAGCCTCCATGCTTCCTCACTACAGGCCGCCTTTTTTGCTAAACCAACTTCCATGTTGGTTTACCTCATTGTCTCTACGCCCCTGCTTGAGCCAATGAGGCCGCAAAAAAGTTTTCAAAACCCGTAATTACTTTTTATATAAATAATCCGGTAATATTATGTATTACGGGCTTTCTTTACATCGTCTCCGGGTGGATGACGGGTTTTGAACCCGCGACAACAAGATCCACAATCTTGGACTCTACCCCTGAGCTACATCCACCATAAAAATCAAATATGAGGGAAAATATTTTTTTTGTCAATCCCGTCCCCATTCTGTCTAATATTTGCTTTGGAAAAATCCGATAAATAAAGAGAGGAATACTGTTTTTCCAAGGAGATATTATGAACGAAGTCTGGAATTTTGACAGGTGTGTGACGGTTTTTAGCATGGAAATTGAACTTATCAAAAAGATATATAAGGCTCAGAACCATGTCAGATCAACAGTTTTGGACATGGAATTATCGTCTTTGGATGAAAAAACCGGGGAAGTTAAGCGCCTTAGTGAGGAATTTGCCGTTCTCGAAGAAGAAAGGGTGGTGCTTTTTAAGGCCTTATCCAATAATTCAGAGAATTCCGGCAATAATGCCTTTTATGCGTTAATTTCCGGTCTTTCGTTGTCAGAACAAAGGGAATTATCCAGGCTTTACAGGGATTTAAAAATGGAAACCCTAAAAATGAAGGCACTTAACGACAATTTTCTGGCCTTTTTAAATGAAGCCAGAGTTATGGCGAATGCTTATATTGAGGCTGTTTATCCTGCAAGGGGTGGAAAACTCTATTCCAAGGACGGAAAACCGGTGTCCCAGGATTTAAAGAGCATGGTTGTTAACAGCAGATTTTAATAGACAGAGGTAATAAATGACTTCGACATTTTCAGGAATTGAAATGGGTAAAAGAGCCGTGAATGCTCATCATCAGGCATTGGCTGTTACCGGACATAATATGAGTAATATTTCTACACCGGGTTATTCACGCCAGCGTGTGGAATTCAGCACCTTTGAGCCGATTTACCTTCCGGGCTTGAACCGCGAGGAAACTGCCGGCCAAATAGGGCAGGGTGTAATAATCAGCAGGGTGGAGCGTATAAGGGATGAGCTTCTTGACAGGCGCATTGTATCTTCGGCAGGAGCCCAGGGTTATTGGGCAACCAGGGATCCCTATATTAGGGACATGGAAATGATCTATCTGGAGCCGGGGCCTGTATCCATTCGAAATAAAATGGATAATTTCTGGGATGCCTGGCAGGAACTTTCACTGCATCCGGCAGATACGGCTCCCCGTTATGCGGTAATAGAAAGAGCCAGAACCCTGATAGACGGAATTACTGAACGCTATAATGCCCTCCAGTCCCTGCAGGACAGGGCGAATGACGAAATTTCCATGGTGGTGAGCCAGATAAATGATCTTTCCAGACAGATAGCAGGCTTGAATGACATTATTCAAAGGGTAAAGGCTCAGGGAGACCAGCCCAACGATTTAATGGACAGAAGGGATCTCCTTGTGGATCGTCTTTCATCATTAATAAATATTACTGTTGATCAAAGGGATCCCAACGAATTCATGATTCATACCAACGGCCAGATCCTGGTTCAGGGCCAGATTCCAAGAACCTTTGATCTTGCGGCCAGTGCGGATAACGGTTATGAAAGGATTTACTGGAGTGATACAGGTCAGGAACTGGAATTGCTTAACTGGGGACGTAACGGAAGTTTGGGAGCCCTTGTAGATCTAAGAGACAATACAATCCGTATGGAGATTCAGACCCTGGACAATATGACCATGAATTTTGTAAGTCTTGTAAACGAAATTCATGAAAGTGCATATGGAATAAACGGGGAAACAGGACAGGCCTTCTTCATGGAAACACCCTTTGTTACCAATGTCAGGGGAAACTATGACAGGAGCGGGGATGGGGAGTTTGATTCCACATATTTATTCCGTGTTTCCGGCACCAATGTTCTGGAAAACCGCGCCCAGGTAGGTCTGGAAGGAATAATTACCCTTTCATCGGTTAACGGCACAAGGGAGATTCCATACTACCCGACCGACACTGTCGCAGACATTATTACAAGAATTAACAATTCCGGGTCGGAAGTAACCGCCAGGCTAAACAGGGAGGGTCTGCTTACGTTAACAGCTACTCCTTCGGGGAACAGGGACAATCCGGATTTTGTTATACGCCATATAGAAGATTCCGGCCGTTTTCTGGAAGGCTATGCAGGACTCCTGGAAGCTTCCGGTGCGGAAGGAGCCTATAGCTGGTTAAGTGCCGATGCTGTCGATGCACTCAGGGGAAATGAGCTTAGCTGGGAAGTGGCTCCCATAGCCCATCCTTCCGGATGGATAGCGATTAACCCTGCTCTTGTAAGGGATCCAATGTCGGTTGCATCCGGTTTCGGCGAAAACGGCAGGCCTGCAAATCCCGGAAACGGAGAGGCGGCTCTTGCAATTGCTTCCATAAGAAACAGCGATGTAATGGTAGGCCAGTACAGAACCTTTGACGATTATTTTGCCGTTACAGTCGGCCGCATCGGTCTTTTGGGCGAGCAGAGCAGGCTGGAGCTGGAAACCATGAACAGAACAATGAAAGCCCTGCATGATGACAGAAGCTCCATATCCGGCGTTAATATGGATGAGGAATTATCCAATATGATTAAATTCCAGCATGGTTATGCTGCAGCAGCAAGGTTTATAACTGTAATAAATTCCATGTACGATACAATAATTAACAGAATGGGGGTCTAGAATGAGACGTATATCCTCAGAAATGCCGAGTGCTGATGTCCAGTTTTCCCTTAGAAGACAGGAAGATGCTATCAATAACCTGAGCAATCAGATTCATAACGGCACAAGGCTTACACAGCTTCGCGATGATCCAATTGGCGCATCAAGGGCTGTACGCTATGAATCCTATGTTGCCAGGCTGGAAAGGTTTGAATTTAACGTGGATTATGCCATGGATCATTATAACCAGATTCATATTCAGTTTCAGCGTGCAGTAGACATAATGCAGAGAATAAGGGAACTGGCCGTACAGGGTGCCAATGGAATATATTCGGCGGAAGACACACGCTTAATGGCAATGGAAGTAAATGAACTTTTAAAAGAACTCGTAGACATTTCCAATTCGGTAGGTCCGGATGGAAGGCAGTTATTTGCCGGGGACAAGGCCTTTACCGAACCTTTCAGAATTGTTGAAGGTACGATTGAAGGGGGAGGGGAGACCCTTGTTGTGAATGTGGAATACCGCGGTGCCGGCCCTGCAAGATCCACCGAGATAAGCAATGGCTCCTATATTGAACTGGATATAGGCGGCGGAGAGGCTTTCTGGGCGGAAAGGATGCAGATCTTTTCCGCTGTGGATGCAAGCAATTGGCGTGCCGCCGAAGACGGTGCTTTCTTCATTGACGGATATGAAATCCCCGTATGGCTCGGAGATACACTTCCTGCAATTGTTTCCAGAATAAATGATTCCGGGGCTCCTGTAAGGGCTTCTGTTGATCCGGAAACAAGAGGTCTTGTGATTACCGGAACCAATCCGCACCTAATAAGAATGGAAGACAGGCAGGGTTCCAGTGTACTGGAAGAACTTGGAATAATAGAGTTTAACAATGATCCTTCTGCGCCTAACTGGAATCCCGGTGCAAGGGTTGCCGGAGGTTCCGCCTTCGATATGGTTATACGCCTTAGAAATGCATTATTCAGGGGAGATCATGATTTTATAGGAAGCCTCGGAATTCAGGGAATAGAACTTGCACTTGGAAACATGACTTCCCGTCAGGCCGACATTAGCAATAGGGCTGCAAGGAGTATGACAACCTGGCAGAGGCTTAATCAGGAAATTCCCAATGTAACTTCCATGCTTGCAAGGGAGTCCGGAGTGGATCTTGTTCAGGCTGCAACAGAACTTGGAATGCTGGATTTTGCCCACAGGGCTAGTCTGCAGACAGCGGCAAGAATAATTCCTACCACCCTGCTTGATTTCCTGCGTTAGACGCTATTTAAAAGGAGTTAATGTGGTTATTGCAACAAAAGCTTTCGGTTCTATGGATGTAGATGAAAGTCAAAAAATAAGTTTTCCCCAGGGTTTATTCGGTTTTGAAACATTGAAGGATTATATCCTTTTGGATGCGGAACAGGAACCTTTTTTCTGGCTCCAATCCATGGATATGGAACAGGTTGCCTTTATATTGATAAACCCCTTTCTCTTCAGGCCGGATTACGAAATGGATATAGATAACGAAGATCTCCTTCCGATAGGGATTAAGGATCCCGGTAAGGCATTAATTTTTACCATTGTAACAATACCATCGGAGGGACAGGGACCTGTAACCGCGAATCTTCAGGGACCCATTGTAATTAACCGTGAGAATAAGGAAGGGATTCAGGCAGTATTGACCGATTCACGATGGAAGACAAAACATGATATTATCGCTGAATTAAACGCTTCCAAGGGGAAATAGATCATGCTTATACTTTCCAGAAAAACCAACGAAAAAATAATGATAGGCGATGATATTTCCATTTCGATTATCGAAATACGCGGAGATCAGGTACGAATAGGCGTTGATGCGCCGAAAACCGTAAAGGTTTTCCGTCAGGAAGTCTTTGATGCCATTAAAGCGGAAAACAAGGCAGCCGTAGAATCTGCTCTCGTATTGCCGGCTTTGGATATTAAATAGGGCTAAAAAACAATATCCGTATTGTCATCGTATATTTTTTTGTAATCATCGCTGATCCTGTGAAAGGTGTCCAACAGGAAGGGATCAAAATGTGTGCCCCTTCCTTCAAGCATTTTTCCGACAGAGACATCATGATCGAGTGCCGGTTTATAACTCCTTTCCATTCTTAGTGCATCGTATACATCCGAAATTGTTACAATTCTTGCTGCCAAAGGAATCATCTCTCCGGAAAGCTGGTATGGGTAGCCTGTTCCGTCCCATCTTTCATGGTGGGAGAGGGCTATTTCCTTTGCCATTGGGTTTGGATAGGTGGAAAGAATAAAGGCACCGTTCTTTGTATGCTCCCTCATTACTCCCCATTCCCATTCTGAAAGAGGGCCTTCCTTGTTTAATATATCATCCGGTGTGCCGATTTTTCCCACATCGTGCATGGAAGCCAGAAAGCCGATATTGTCGATAAAGTCCGCATCTATGCGGTTATACTTTTTGTTTTTGCTGCGGAACAGTTCTTCTGCCATTCTTCTGGAATACTGGTTAACCCTTATAATATGACTGCCGGTATCGTTGTCTTTTAGTTTTGATGCTTCAAGAAGGCTGACGAAAGTTGCGCGTGTCAGTCTTTTGTTTTCTTCGGTTACATCATCAAACAATACAACAAATTCCGAAGGCTCTTCGATATGTGTTTCTATGGGTGATATAAATACCTTTATCTGTACGGAAACCATGGTACGGGATTTTATGAAAATTTCTCCCTTCCAGAAATATCCGTTTAAGCCATTTGTAATTGTTTCCCTTACATTGCGCATATCTTCTATGCCGAAGGACTTTCCGAATACATCGATGAAATATTTTCCCTGAATATCAAAGAAGGCGGTAAATAAATTTTTGCATGCCAAATTTGCAAAGAGGATTCTCATTTCCCTGTTGATTAATAAAACCGGGAAAGTGCAGTTTGCATAAATATCGGCAGCAGAAGAAACGACAGGTTTTTTCCTGCCCGGGATTTCATATCTGGGATCCATGGGATCTGCAAGAGTACCCGGCTTTGCTGGTTTTTTTTCGGCAGAGCCGGGAGGCATTTTTCCAACCGGTAGTTTGCCGGGAGGTAGCTTTCCGGCAGGCATTTTACCAGCCGGTAGTTTTGCCGGCTCCGCAGTTTTTTTGCTTATTTCGATTTTTGCCGAGGCCAATGATAATAAACCGGAAGGCTTAAGGCCTAAAACTGTCATTTTAATACCTGTCCGGATTCCCTGTTTATTTCTGCATCACTTTTTCTAATGTATAAGGGGCCGGAACCCGGATCTTTAATTTTACTTACAGTATCATTTTTTACCAGTTCCAGCAATTCCCCGGCTCTGCCCCTGCGGTATAAGGGATCAACATATAAATTCTTTATTGAATCGTTAAGTTGTGAATATAGCAGCTTTGCCCCGGCTCCTGTCAATATAATGTTCTCCGGCGGCAAATATGCAGCCTTTGCACTTTCTATTTCCTGTATAATTGTATCGCAATCTGCGTCAAGAATTTCGCCCTTTCGGCTGCCATTTATATAAAGAGAAGAAAAAAACCTGTTCTGTTTTGCGTCCATTGCAGCGATTACAATCCCCGGCCAGGATGAAAGATGGGCTGCCATGCAATCCAGGCTTGGGACTGCTGCCAGAGGAATGCCAAGGGAAAGTGCAATTCCCTTTGCACAGGCGTAGGAAATTCTTAGTCCGGTAAAGGAGCCCGGTCCTTCCATACAACAGACAAGTTCCAAAGAGCTTTTATCGAAAGCCGATAGTTTACACAAGCTGTCTACAGCTTCCATTAATAGTTCCGAATGTCGTTGACCTGCATCTATTTCCAGATACCATTTTTCTCCTCTTGCTCCAAGAGCTGCAGAGATTAGCTCCTGGGAAGTGTCCAATGCAAGTATGGAATTATACATTCAGTTTACTGCCTTTATTTACTCCGCTCTTATTATAAATTTTATCATAAATTTTATTATAAATTTTAATCGATCTTTTTTCATCTTCAAGTATTTTTATCTCTACCCGTATGGCATCTTCTCCAATTATGTCGTCAATATTATTGCTCCATTCTATTATTGATATTCCATCGCCAAAAATAATTTCATCTCCTCCAATTGCGGCAAATGCATTACTGTTTTCCAGTCTATAGGCATCTATATGGTAGAGGGGGATTTCGGCTTCGTATTCGCAGATTATTGCATAGCTTGGGCTGGTAATTTCTTCGGTTATGCCAAGTCCTTTGGCAATCCCTTTGGCAAAACATGTCTTTCCGGCACCAAGGGTACCGGAAATTGCCACGATGCTGCCTCTTTTTAAATTGGCTGCCAGGGATTCTCCCAGAGACATGGTTTCTTCTGCACTGCCGGAAAAAATGTCCTCTGTGGATATTATGGAAAATGGCTTTTTAATCTGGGAGCTTTCCACCGGAGTCAAGATCGCCAATGTATTTTTTAAGCTCTTTATGAAGAGGAATTAACGGATAATCCACGGTTTCCTGCAGGGTAAGATTTATTTCCAGTTGTCCGGTTGGTTTATGCTCTATCTGAAATTCCAGGGGAATTTCTATTGGTTTATTAATGAGTTCCATTACGGCAATCCCGGAATAGAGTCTTCTGTAATAAATGGGAAGATCTTTTCTTACAATGTTCTTTATCTCATAAATTTGCATTATTACTTATATAATTATATTGTTTTTAGTAACCAAAGACAAGAGCACCTATGGAATTAAAAGCCTTCCGGGGTACTTTAATGAATTTTATATGCAATATTGTTCCGTAACCTGCCGATCTATTCGTCCTTAAAACAAGACCCAATACATTTATATAGAATTTATCATGTTCAATGCTCATTTTTACCCTGGAACCTACAGTTGGCGGAGTAGAAGTCTTCATGGAACAGCCGCCTGCAGAAATATCCAATACCGTACCGGTCATTTTCTTGTTTCCGGTTACCAGTCTGGAAGTCCTTTTTCTGCCGTGACTTGTTACTTCGAGGTTGACATTGTAAAATTCACATTCCATATTAACCTGTTTGCGGCGGAAATTCCTTTTTACCAGGGTTTTTACCTGTCCCCCATGTACAATTCTAAGCCCCGATCTTCCGCCTGCTACAGGTTCAGAAACCCTTCCGATATAGGAAAAACCCTTGCTGGATTGGGTAAAAAATGACAGGGATACATTTGTTCCCCTTGTAAGCCGCAGAGGGGTTCCAAGTGAGTTTTTGGGTATATCTGTAATAAAGGTATTTGAATCCGAAGACAGAATTTTAACCGGGAAATTTTCCTTGCCAATTACGAGAATTGCAGGTGTATTTGAGGCTATTCTATTGTCTTGAGCCCTGTCGGAGGCCGGAGGACCGTCCACTGCATTGCGGAGAGAGAATAACTGGGTTAAGAGCCTTTGAGCCATGTCGTCTGTTCTGGAATTTCTTTCTATGCTTCTATATGCATTCTGGAAGATCCTGTCCAGAGAGCTTTGATTTTGCAATACCCTTTCAGGATCCCTTACTGCATTTGTTTTAAATACATTTGTAAGGAGTTTTGACTGTTCTTTATTTAGACCATAGGAGGCAATTGCCCTTCTATAACTGAAGGAATAGAATCTGGGGCCTCCCGAGCCGCCCATGCCGCTGCTTTTCTTTGTAGCCCCGTGAATAATGCCAACAATTATTGTAATAAGTATTATTGCACCAATAACGCTGATCAGGACAATGGCGTTTGTGGGATCATCTCCCTGAAATAGATTGGGATCTATACGAAATTGGAGAAGATTAAAACCCGGTAATAATCCCTTAAACATTGGCATTTTCCCTCTTATTTTATATTATCGGAAAACTATGATCCAGAGCTTATATTGTATACCATATTTGAATATTCTTTAAGAGTGGTATAAAAATTCCACAATCTGGGGGAAAGCTCGTATTCTGCAATATCCCCTGCCAAAACCGTGTCCTGATTCGCATAGGCATCGGAAAGCTCCGAAATTGCTGATTTAAACTCGGTTATAAAGGTCTTAACAGGGACATTATCTATTGTATAATCCTCCGGAGAGAAGCCTTCGGAACTGAAGATAAAATACAGACGGAATAGTTTTTCTCCGATTTGTGAAAAGAGCTGAATGGTTTCCGCTGCCCTTTTGTCCTTTCCTGTCTGCATATCCAAAGGAAGCTCTTCCATTCTTTCCTTAATGCCGGCTGTTAATAATTCTATATTGTTTATTTCCTTTACCGGATCATTTAATTCCCGTTTTCTTTCATCTATAATGAAAATAAGGCCTTCTATTGTTAAGGTTTCCTGTCCCTTAAAGGAGTTGCTTCTTAACAGTTCTATGTCCTGCATATCGGTAACCATAAAACGTGAAGCCGGGCTTCCTTCCCAAATTGTAACAAGGTTCTCCCTTTCCTCGAATGTAGATTTTGCCCAGATCGTGCAAATATCATGAAGTGTTTCCAGTGCTTCCAGGGCAAGCTCTCTCCAGAGATTTACCTTTATTTCGAGTTTTTTTATTTCACTTAATTCTTTATCAAAAATTTCGTTTAAGGTATCAACAGGAATTTCCTTTCCGTTCAGCCTGACTTCATAAATTCTGTGCCCGGAGGAAGAAATCCATAATTCCAGACCGGAAAGAACCTCTCCCAAATTTTTTTCAGTATCCAATGTAATGTCTGCGGGATTTCCGTTTATTAAAATTTCCATTTTATCTGTTATTGCTGTTTTGGCGCATAAAGTTATCAAGAGAATTGGACATTCTTTCCATTTGGTTATAGGCACCTTCCATTTGGTTGTACTGCCTTCTTAGTTCCTGCTCTCTTGCCGCAAGCTGCCTGTCCAGGGTCTGGATTCTCTGGTTTTCCTGCTCTATTCTGGCAGTCATGGTTCCTGTTCTTAGGGAGATTAATCCCCCTGTTTCCGTATAGGGTCTCATAAGGGCATCCATGGAAAAAGCCGCACCGGTGTCCGCCATTAGATCTCCCGTTGTGTCAATCGCAAAGAGGTCTTTTATTTCCCTTAACCTTGTTTCTATGGCAGCATCCAGAACTCTTTCATCTATTTCAAGGTAGCCCCTCAGTCTTGAAGGATCCGTTCCGCCTGTACCGCTTCCCCGTACATCACTGCCTATGCCAATCTGTGAAAAAAGAATTACATCCCTGTCACCCCAGACTGTGGGGTAGGGTGTATTAATAATATTTAAAAGGCTGTTTCTTAGCTGCATGAGGGATGAGTCACTGGAAAATGCACCGAGTCTTTCCCTGTATTCGAGTCTTTCTTCCCTTGTAAGGTAGGTTAGTTCATCCAATACCCTTTCATCGTTACGCGTAAGTATATTTATTTCTGCCATTAGGCGGTTATAGTTTCCGACAAAGGCAATTATTGCATCCTTTACGGCTTCCCTGTCCGGTTCAATACGCAGGGTAACAGGTCTGTCTGACGCCATTCTTACATTTAATGTTACCCCGGGAACAAGGTCGTCTATTTCGTTGCCTGAACGGCGGATTTCTATGCCTTCCATGGAAACAATTGCATCCTGGGCTGTTGAGACGGGGTTTAGCGCCCTTATTCCGCCTAATGCGTTTGGATCATGAATCTGCACATTTCTTATGGAAATATCCCTGTGGGTATTATCGTTTATTAGGCTTAGGGAAACTATTGTTCTTCCGGAAGCAAGGTCTCCCAACTGGTATTGGTATGTATTAAAGCCCTGGGAATCTATTATTGGGGAAAGGAGCGTGCTGCTGCCGTCTGAAAAAACAAGATGCAGAACTCCCATATTGTCTACCCTTTGAGGCGGAGCCGGTGCCTGCCATGGCGGCAGATCAACAGATGTAGCATCGTTTTGTATTACAATGCCGCCATAGGAAATTGAGCCTGCTCCCGGAATGGAGGGGCCGGGCGGCGGTCTTGGAACGGTCCAGCCATCAAGGGTTCTTGTTTCGGTAAAGGCATCCAGAACCAATACATGGGTACCGGATGCAGGAACCTGGAAGTTCAGCGGAATGTCGGCAATCTCTCCTGCTGCTACCCTGATTATGCCGTCTGTAAAGTCCTGACGGGAATCATTTACACGTCCGACCATGCCTGTCACTTCTCCCAGTGTTAGCGCATCGCCGGAAAAATTAAGGCGGTTTTCTTCGCCTGTAATTCTGGATTCTATTAAAAGAGATTGGGTTCCCGGCCTTACCGTTATAATACTGGCCTGAATTACATCCCTTCCCCTTCGGTTTAGTGCATCTACAAATTCCCTTAGGGTTCCGCCGCGGAACTCAAAGGATATTTCTTCATTTCCTACTGAAAATGAATAATTTCCGCCTTCTACCCTGAAATTTTCTTCCAGTGGAGAAGAAAGAAAACGATCTGCCTGGGCAATTTGCCTGACTGTAAAGCTTCTTTCCTGTTCCAGGGCATCCCGGATCGCTACTCCGGTTATTATTGATGAGTCGCTTGAATTTACTATTCTGTCATTAAATGGATTTTGAAATGAGAAGAGATTTCTTGAACTTTCCCTTAAAGCATTTGTACGCCGGCCTATGTCCTGCCAATAACCCCTTTCTGCTTCCAGACGCTCTACATTGCTCGCAGCCCTGTCCCTTGGGACACGCTCGATGGTCATGAGGTCTTCTACAATTTGATCGGTGCTAAACCGGCTCCTTACTCCAGGAACATAAATATCTGACATTAAGCTTACCGTCTCCCGTCCGGTTTGAAATAATGGATTCCGCCGGTCTAAAAGGCATCTATCTTTCTAAAGATGATATCTTCTAGACCTTCCTGTCAAACAAAACTCCAATTTCCCTTATTCTTGAATGAAGTCTTTGGAGTTCTTCAGGCGGAAGCTCTCTGATCACCTTATCGGTTGCATTATCGATAACTTTAACGATAACTTCCCTGGAATCTGCATTTATTTCAAACTTTAGTCTGCGGTTAAAGGCAAGACTTATTTGTTCGAGATTAGATGAAATCTTTTCCAAATCCGGAGTTTCGCTTCTGTTTCCGCCAAGCTGAATTTCGGCCTGATCGGGGGAAAATTTCTGCGACCCCGGAATGGGAGGACGGTTTTCTCTTGGGAGCTCTCTGGACTGAGAGAGGTAGTCTCCCATAAAAAGAGATGGAATCTGCATACCCATACTACACCTCCCTGTGTGTTATTAGGCTTAATATAATACCCGTCAATCCATGACAGGGTTAGTTTTCAAAAAGGACAGGGTAGGGCGCGAACTTCCCTGTCCGCCTGACTGCAATGCAATCAGGAGGGAAGGCTCTCAAAAGACAAGGTCCAGTAGTCTCTTTAAAAGCCCTTAATGTAACCAAGGTATATTCTGAATTATCCCAATAGCTGAAGAACAGATTGTGAACGAACATTGGCCTGAGACAGCATTGCTGTTCCGGCCTGGTTCAGGATTGAATCCCTGGTATACCTGACTATCTCTGATGCCATATCAGCATCCCTGATTCGGGATTCTGCGGCCTGAAGATTTTCAGCCGCAACGGCGACACTTTGAGCAGCCATTTCAAAACGATTCTGGTATGCACCAAGATCGGCCCTTTGCCTGTTTACCATCCTTAAGGCGGCGTCAACAGTACCTATGGCTTGATTTGCTTCATCAACAGTTAAAATATTGAGAGAAGCACCAACAGCCTGGGAATTTTGCAAGCCCAGAGCAGTAGCAGTCATAGTTCCGATAAAGAGACGTTCACTCTGATCCATGTTGGCTCCGACCTGTAACTGCATAACGCGGTTTACTGCCGAATCCACTGCGAAAGAGCCGGTTAACAGATTCATTCCGTTAAATTGAGCATGGCTCGCAATACGGTTTACTTCATCCACTAACTGTGACACTTCCACTTGAATCATCATTCTGTCCTCATCGGTATATATACCGTTTGCGGCCTGAACTGAAAGTTCCCTTAAACGATGTAAAATATCCTGGGTTCCCTGAAGATATCCTTCGGTAGCCTGAATAAAAGACACGCCGTTCTGAATATTCCGTTCAGCCTGATTAAGACCTCTAATCTGGCTTCTCATTTTTTCGGAGACTGCCAAACCGGATGCATCATCGCCGGCACGGTTAATTCTTAAACCGGAACTTAGCCTCTCTATACCACCCGCTATTTCTCCCTGGGTAATCCCAAGCTGGCGGTTGGCATACATGGCGCTCATGTTGTGATTAATTATCATGATAACCCTCCTTGAGCCGTGATGCCCGGGCCATCCTTAGCCCGGACCGTACTGCACAGATGGAGAAACCAACAACAGGTTCGCGCCTTTGCTAAAGGCCTCTCCGCTTCAGTACGAAAGGATCATCGATAGAAAATTTTCCATGGGTTAATTTCCCAAAGAAAAATTCTCTAAAAATAAACCTTCCGTAGCTCCGTACATTACGGACTCAAAACCTGCAAAAAAGCAGGTTTAGGGTATTTGTCAAAGAACAGAACTTCTCTCCCATTATTTTATCAAAAAAATGAGAAAAAAAGGGGGAAAGGGCGTAATAAAACGCCCAACCCCATCCCTATACTAAATTGTACACTACTAGCGAAGGATTTGCAATACCGTCGCAGCTCTTTGATTAGCCTGAGCCAGCATGGCAGTTCCGGACTGGGACAGAATCATATCCCTGGTATATGTAACCATTTGCCTTGCCATATCGGAATCCCTAATTCTGGATTCTGCTGCCTGCAGGTTTTCCGCTCCAATGTCTATGCCTCTTACGGCATGTTCAAGGCGGTTCTGATAGGCACCAAGATCTGCCCTCTGTTTGTTGATAATTCTCAGAGCTGCATCCATTGTACCTATTGTTCTGTTGGCATCGTCAATTGTTTCCAGTGATACAAAGCTGCCGTCCATTTGCCTGATGCCCAAGCCCTGGGAAGTCATTGTCCCAATAAAAACTTGGGTTCTCTGGTCCATGTTGGCACCAATATGGAACCACATGGAAGCGGTAACTATGTTTTCCCCTGTTAACCTGGCAAAGCGGCCTGTCATCAGATTCATGCCGTTAAACTGGGCATGAGATGCAATGCGGTCTACTTCTGCTACTAACTGGGAAATTTCCACCTGGATGTACAAGCGATCTTCCTGGGTGTAAACACCATTAGCTGCCTGAACAGACAGTTCCCTCATACGGTGAACGATATCCTGGGTTTCCTGTAAATATCCTTCGGCTACCTGTATAAAGGAAATACCGTTGGAAGCATTTGTAGAAGCCTGATTTAAACCCCTAATTTGTGCACGCATTTTTTCAGAAACTGCGAGTCCCGAAGCGTCGTCTCCGGCGCGATTGATCCTTAGACCAGAGGAAAGTTTTTCCATCTCTTTTGTGAGGCTGGTATCTGTTACTCTGAGGGATCGGTCCGCAAACATTGCAGACAGGTTGTGGTTGATGATCATAAGTCATCCTCCTTGATGATATTCATCGCAGGCATCCTTGCCTGCGTGGCTAGATTCATGTTCCGGGAAAACCGCGGACTTTCATGAAACATGAAGACTATCCACTTGCATTATCGACATGAGGATAATAAAACTTTAAGGTTTTTTACAAAAATCGCTTTTTTTTGGCAATTTAATACCGTTTAAGGTGAAATATGCCTCGAAACCACCCTATACCTTTAATTTACTCCATTTATCGGATAAAAAGCGGTACATGGTATATGTAGATCTTGTTCCCTGATCGCAGACCAATGCCAGCCAGACACCGACCAGCTCCAGCCCTGCCCAATTTACCAGTACAAAGGAAATTACCGGCCTTATAACCACCAGCCCGATAAAAATACAAAGGGCAACTGCCTTGGTGTCCCCTGCACCCCTTAATGCACCTGCTAAAACCTGTTGTGAGGATTGCAGGGGCTGGAGTATGGCAACTATCCATAAGAGTACTGCACCGGCACTCAGAACATCAGGATGGTCTGTGTAAAGAGAAATTAACTGCCTTCCAAAGATTACGAGGCCAAGGGCAAAGGTAAGGGAAGTAATGAGTGCATAACGTCGGCAGAGCTGAACGAGAGCCTTTCCTTGATCCGGCCTCTTCCTGCCCATGGATTGCCCCAAAAGGGATGTTGCAGAAACCCCGAAGGCCTGTCCGTTCATGAATGTCATTTGGTGGATATTCATTGCCACCTGATGTGTTGCAAAGGCAATTGTTCCAAGGGAGGCTACAATTCTGGAAAACATGATATTCCCTGCCCTTAAACATAATTGCTCGAACATAGCAGGGGTTCCGATTTTAATTATTCTTCTAAGGGTTTCTTTATGGTACTTAAAAAGGATGCTGAAACGGAGTTTTAACATATCCGAACCGCGTTTTATGGTAATATATGCCATAATCATTGCCACAACCTGGCCTGTTCCAAGTCCAAGGGCTGCTCCCCTTACTCCAAGAGCGGGCAGGCCAAAACGTCCCTGAATGAAAAGAAAGCCCAGCACTACATTTATTACATTTGCGGTTATATTGTAGACCATGGAAACCCTGGTCTCTCCAATTCCCCTTAACATTGCAGTTACAGCCAGAGAAAAGGCATGAGCAGGGAAGGTAAGCATTATTATTCGTAAATACTGGGTGGAACCTGTAATTGTGAGTTCCTCACTGGCTCCCATAAAAACAACCATAGGAGTGGCAAATATATAGCCCAAAACAGCCAAGAATACCGATACCGACATGGAGAAGAGTATGGCTTGATGCATTATTAAATTGGCCTCTTCCCTGTTCTGGGCTCCCTTTGCCCGGGCAATGAGGGCTGTGGCTCCCGTATTAAAGGCCTGGAAAACCGAGGCAATAAGCATTCTGGGCTGGTTGCAGTATCCGACAGTAGCTATTGCCCAGGCACCCAAACTTCCGACCATCATGGTGTTTACCATGCCTGCCAGATGGAGCAGGAAGGATTCGGCAAAGGCAGGCCATGCTATTGCAATAACCCTTGCTCGTCCCTCCTTATGCGAAAAATCTTCGGGGAAGCGGGCAGTAAAGCCGGTTTTTATTACGGAAAAAAAGCTTTTTTTCTCTTCTTTTTCCATTTAGGGTTAGCAGCACTTTCTCATAATTATTTAATATAGTGTAACAGTGATATGTCTTGCTGTGTAGAGGCAGTTTTCTCTTTTATGCTCTTTTTTCAGGATATTTTTTTGTCAATTTATGCTCTAACGGCGGAGTTGATGTATTTTTCCTTCTTCCTTATCCTTGAACCATGGATCATCATCTTTTTCCCATTTTGCAAGCCAGGACAGGGATTGCTTTTCCATTTTTTCGTTCATTGTAAGCATAACTCCGTCTTTTTTAAGCATAAGTTGCAGATCATTAATTTCGGTTTTTCCCTTTTTGGCATATATTGCGGCTGCACTGCCTCCTGCCTGTCCCGTCATTGCACATTGCGGAATGGGTCTTATAATTTCCCATGCCTGCCCATTGGCGGCAGATATTATACGTCCTGCCGCAAATACATTTTTTACAAGATGGGTTTTCAAGCAGCCAAAGGGTACTTCATAAACAGGTTCTGCGACATTCCAAATGCTTAGACATCCAATACTGTCACTAAAATGCTTTCCGGCATCGGCTGTTTTAAAGGTGGAATCTCCCCTTAGGCGTCTTGTTGTCCTGAACTGGGCTTGTGAAGGAAAGGAGCTGAATACAAGGGAAGGATCTTTTTTCATTTTTTCAAGGGTCATCTCCCTCCCTTTTAAGAGAAAATCTGTTACATGGCGGCCATCTGTTCCAAGGAAGCGCGGAAGGCCGGGGGGTAGGTCGGAGCCGCAATAATTTCCCATGGTATAGAGTTTTACAAAGTTAGGCGATATGCTTTTTTCGTCGTTGTTTGTCTGCACATAGGCCCAGTATGTTATGTGATTGTCCTGCTCTATACATTCGGCTCCGCAGCGGTAAAGAAGATCGGCATCTCCTGAAGCATCTACTGCCGCCTTGCAAAGGTAGGCCTGCCTTCCGGATTTATTTTCTATTATAACGGCTTTCAGGCAGCCTTCCTCCATATGAACATCGCAGAAAACTGTATCCAAAAGAAGATCGATGCCTGCTTCTTTTATTAGTTCATCAAGCGCCATAACAAAGGCAGGGCCGTTAAATATTGTTTTATATCTGTCTGTTGTGTTTAATTCCCATGGGCCTGCAGGGCTATTGGAGCCCATGTGGTTTTGCTGGCTGCTTTCATGTTTGCCATGCCACTGGGGAGGAAGATCGTTGTAACCGTATTTTATGGAAGCATATAGGAGCTCTTCGGGGATTCCGCCGAATACCTTGCGTCCCATTCCATCGCATAATGGCAGATACCAAATTACATGCCCTGCAGTGGCGAGTCCGCCGAGAACAGTAGTCTTTTCCAGAAGTAGTACCTTGGCATTGTTTCTTGCCGCTGCAAGAGCCGCAGATACTCCGGCAATACCACCGCCAACAACAATTACATCATATTCGCCGTGAATGGCTGTTTTTTTGCTTTCTTTTATGAATTCCATTTAACGTCTCCTGATTATATTCTGCAGGCTATTTATTTAAATTGCAAATTAAGCCAATTCAGACAAAGACCAAACCATTGGGCAGCATGAGGATTAAGATTTGCCGGATCTCCCCACATTGTTTCCTCGTTGGCAAGGGACAGGCCGTGTTTTCCCTCCGGAAAGATATGCAGCTCAAGGGGAATGCCTCTCTTCCTTAGTGAGAGTGCAAGAAGAAGGCTGTTTTCCACAGGGACAGACTGGTCGGTATAGGTATGCCAAAGAAAGACAGGAGGCAGGGAAATCTCTTTCTGTTTAATAATCTGTTTTTCCAAAGAAAGCATTTCCAGTGTGTCAGGATCGGGATTATTCCCAAGGAGATTTACGAAAGAGCCGTTATGTGCAAATTCGCCGGAGCATATAACGGGGTAACAGAGCATAAGTGCCTTAATGCCGCAGAGGGAGGGGTTTACTCCGGGAGCATTGGCAAAATCCATTTTATGAAAGAGAGCCTGAGAGAGAGCCAGATGTCCTCCGGCAGAGAATCCCATCATTGCCAGATTATTTACGTCCAGATGCCATTCAGCGGCATTTTCTTTTATTATTGTAATTGCCCTGTTACAGTCCAGGACAGGAAGGGGATGCCTCCCCGGAAAACAGGTATACCAGAGTACAAAGGCATGGAAGCCGGCTGCATTAAAGCCCAAAGCAAGAGCTTCCGCTTCCCTGGGAGAGCATTTGGCGTAACCGCTGCCCGGCAGAACCAGAACAGCCGGCCTTGGAGCTTCGCTTTTGAGGATGTATGCGTCCATTGAAGGGTTTTCGTTTACTACATCCCTTCCCCCATAGGTAAAATTTTCCCAAATATCAATTGTAAAGGTTTTCATAAATTCTCCCCGGCCTTCCTGCCAGATACCAGAAAACTCTTCCACTTCCACAGAAGTGGACTTTCCGTTATGCGCATTTCCAGCATACCTTGTATTTTCTTAAAATTCTTTTCTCCAATTGCAGATAAAATAAAGGCTCCCCAGCTTGATTTTTCAGAATTAAACCAGATTGAAAGATCCCTTGTAGTAACAAGTCTTTCTTCTTTTTGTTCTATTTCCGTTATTTTTACTATAAATCCCTCTATAAGGAAGGCCTTATTAATCAATTCTATATCCCAGTTTATTCCGTCAAGATTATCCCCGGAAGAATTAAAAAAGTCATTTTCGGCTATTGATAATTTTTTACAAAGAGAGGCATCTGCATTACACTCTTCTTTAAGGATTCTGGAAATTCTTTCACCTAGCTTTGGCGGACTTAACAGGAAGCAAATATTTCCTTCCGGGGCAAGGAGTTTTTTTACATCTCTTGCAAAGGAACCAAAGTCCGGCATTCCTGTCTCTGTCTTTTCAAGTTTTCGCCAGAACTCCCTGCCAATAATATGATCGAAAATATTGCAAGAGAACAATTCTTCCGCCATGTCAGGGGAGGGGATGCATTCAGGTAAAACAGCTATATGGGGCTTTTCACTTTCATCAAAGTCCGCTCCGGGGAAACGAAGCAATGCATCTTTGGCATCCTGACTGTCTACAAGAGCTGCTGTAAGTCCCTCGGGAGTGCGTCTTAGACTTTCCCATAAGAGAAGGCCGTCATTTGCATGGAGGATTAATATACTATTATGTCTTGCGACATTGTTTTCGGAAAAGATCCTGTCCCTGTCCGCCAATAATAATGATGATCGTCCGGATTCCAATCTTTTAAACCAGCCCTCCCTTCCTCTGGAAGAGGAAGACCAGCTAAGGTTTTCAGGGTTATTGGAGCCAAGAATTAAAGCCGCCTGAATTTCCCTCTTTTTTTGGAGTTCTTCCCTTATTTCCGCTTCATAACCGGAAATAGACGGGTTATAAAAGACCCTTCCTTTTAAAGCCGATGGAAGATATTGCTGGGCTGCCCAATGCTGTCTGTATGCATGGGGGTAAATATATCCTTCCCCATGGCCAAAACTGCTTCCGTCCCTGCTTGCGTCTTTTAAATGATTTGGAACCTCTGTATCTTCCCTTTCAACCTCCCTTAATGCATCAAAATAAGCCATAGTCGTATTGGATTTTGCCGCTGTTGCCAAACGCAGGCAGGCCTGAGATAATGCGAAATTTCCTTCCGGGAAACCTATGCGATCGAAAGCTTCCGCGCAGGAAATTACAGTTGTAATTGCTCCGGGATCTGCAAGACCGACATCTTCCATTGCAAGGATTATCATTCTGCGGAATATGAAGGCCGGATCTTCACCTGCCCTTACCATTTTTGCAAGCCAGTAAAGTGAGGCATCGGGATCGCTTCCCCTAACGCTCTTAATAAATGCACTGATTGTGTCAAAATGGTAATCGCCGTCCCTGTCGTAGAGCAGGGCACGTCTTTGTATGCTTTCTTCTGCGGCTTCAAGGCTAACATTTATTTCCGTTCCTTCTTCCGGCGGCCAGGACACACCGTCTCCGGTGGGGCTGGTTTCTATTGCAAGTTCCAGTGCATTTAAGAGGCTGCGTGCATCTCCGCTTGCAACATCAACAAGATGTTCAAGGGCTCCTTCTTCAAAAACCACCTTCCATTTGCCATAACCCCTCTCTTTGTCCGAAAGACATCTTTGGGCTGTTTTATACAATGCATCGTTGTCCAGGGATTTTAACTGAAAGATCCTGCTCCTTGAGACAAGAGCCCTGTTTACTTCGAAGAAGGGGTTTTCTGTGGTTGCGCCTACCAAAATTACCGTTCCATTTTCTACCCATGGAAGGAGTGCATCCTGCTGTGCCTTGTTCCAGCGGTGGACTTCGTCTACAAAGAGGATTGTCCTTCTGGAATAAAGACGGCGTCTTTCGTCAGAGCGATCTATTACTTCCCTTATGTCCTTAATTCCGGTAAGAACGGCATTCAGGCTTTCGAATACACTGCGTGTAGTATTTGCAATAACCCTTGCAAGGCTGGTCTTTCCCGTTCCAGGCGGACCGTAGAAAATAATTGAAGAAAGTCTGTCCGCCTGAATTGCCCTGCGAAGGAGCCTCCCCGGGCCGACTATATGATCCTGACCGATTATATCGTCCAGAACCCTGGGCCTCATGCGATCCGCAAGGGGACTGTCTTTTAGAATTTCTGATTTGGAAGAAAAAAGCTCATCCATGATCGCGGGAAATTAATCGTGGGAAATTAATCGTAGGTTTCGGCGTTCCATCTTGTAACCCCGTTTCTTTCCCTGTTAGACCAAAGACCGCTTTGGGATGTGGCAGCAAAGAGAAGTTCTCCTGTCCATTCCGATAACGCTATGCCAAGAACCGTGTTAGGCACCTGTAAAATGGATAGCACGGGTCTTACTCCAATGCTTGCCCTTAATACGGCATCGGCTGCTCCGGGGTTTCCAATGATGGCATCGGCTGCCGGTCTTCCGCCTGTTAAATCCAATGTTCTATAGCCCTGAACTGTGGATGTTCCCGTAGCCCTAACACCCAAAAGTAGAGTATTACTGGTACCTATTGTTTGAATGGCTAATGCTCCTGTAAAAATGGGTCCGGGAATTGGGTTTGCTTCAAAAGCATCTCCACTTACCACATATACACTGCCGCTATTTCCGTTATCGCTGACCGCAATTATAGCACTGCCGCTATTGATAATGCCAGTAAATCTGCCGCTTATTGGTGATCCGTCAGCCGGCATTGAGAAAGGTGTTCCCGGTGTACCTGTGCTTACTCTATATATATAACCGCTCAGGGTGGAAAGGTATGCGTTAGCGCCTAGAACAGCTGCTCCTGTTAATAATCCCGTATCGGAAATAAATCTATTATTGCCTGCATCTATTCTTTCACCTCTTCTTAATAATGTTGATGCCGGTCCGGCAGCATCAACATAAAAAATGGAATATACATCCACCATCCTGCTTGCATTGTTTCCGTCAATGAAACTTTCCATTCTTTGGGCACCAATATATAATCTTGCTCCGGCTCCATAAATAGATTGAATATTGTATGCAAAACCGTTATGCGGAGCGGGTACAGATACAGTAACAAAATCAGACAGTACTCCTGTTGTAGTATTGACAGCGGCTGTTACCAGTTCCATTTGCATTCGGCCGCTTCCCCTTACTTCCATAAGAATTGCAAGCCTGGAGCTGTATCCTGCCAATGCCAATATTGGTCTATTTCCCGGAGTATTTGTGGAATACCATTGTCCGCTATTGTGGTAAAAAATTCTTGTATTATTTATGCTTCCTACAAAGAGGGTATTGCCAATAACCACCATATTTGTCGGCGAACCTCCCACAAAGGGTGTGAGGGGAGGCGGCTCCATTGAGATATTGTAAAATATCGAGGCCTGATCACAGGAAAGTAGAATCAACAAGATGGCGAGGATAAAAAATTGGCAACAATGTCTTATAGGTTTCATTTAATCATTAACCGCCTGAACTAAAAATGATGCCTGGCTGATATGGTAAGTTCCAGGAAATTCCCGTAAACAGCAGGGTTAGGACCTACTGACCACTGCGGCAGGAGCCACCAGGATGTATTAATGCCAAAGGACCAACTGGAATTATATCTATAGAATACAGAGCCTCCGGCTTTTAAAATTGGTCCAAAATAATTCTGGTTAAGATATAGCTGGGGGGCAAACCCAACCATGAGTGTAAGCGGAATTTCTATTCTCCTGAAAACAAACTGATACCCGACTCTGGCACCAAAGGGAATAATGAAAAGACTGTGACCCGAGCGGGAAAAACTGAACATTCCACCGATTTCTCCGCCCAAAAATACATTTGGAGTTAGAAAATAATCGTATGACAGTATGCCCGTTCCCCCAACGCTGAGTCCCATATAAGCCGGTGCACCAATGAAAACGGTCGGAAATACCAGACCCAATGAAATGTAAAGAGGTCTGTCCCCCCTGGAATAAACCTCGTATTCGAACCAGTCTATATCGGCAGGAGCTTCCGGAAGCTCGGGAGATGAATCCTGTGCATAAACGGGCAGTAAAGCAAAGAGCAGGGCAAAAATGAGTATGCATTTCTTCATTGGTTAAATCTCCTAAAATTCCTTATCGTTCACCTTAACATTATTAAAACATTTAATTCAATCACCGGGTTACAATCTGATCTATATCAAGAAAAAGACCGATTAGCTCGAAATCCATGTCAAGAAAGTCCAGTAAAATCGGGTATTCTGTCATTATTCTGCCGTATTGTGATAAAAGATCCAGGCGAATTCTTGTATTTATTCTGGTTTGAGCTTCCCTCAATAATTCCTCGTTAAGGAAAACACTTTGACTTTGCAGATATTCATTGTAAAGAGCCATTACCGATTGGTAAAGGGAAAAGTCCGGAAGGCGAATTACACGGAAAACAATCTGTAAATTCTCTATTTGAGGAAAAGCTCTCTGGATTTCCGCTTCAAGTTCAGGAAGACTGCCTGTAAGAAGGAGGGATTCCATGGCTCTCTGGTTTCCCGAATCCGCCAGTGTTCTTACCCTGCCCAATAGCATGGTTTCCATTCTTGTTGCCAGATCCGATTCATAATTCCTTAGTTCATCATCGTTCTTTAAGAAATGAGAAGCAACAATATTCGGCAGAATTTCCGGCCTTAGGCTGAACCTGAGTTCTCCGGAAATTTCCCAGGTAAAATCGGCATCCAGTCCTGCCAGGGTGGAATATGTCTGTCCTGAAACCAGAGAACCGGAGCTATGTATGTTTTTACTGTGGGTTCTTATGTTAAAAACCCTGATTTCGGTATTTGTGGGTATTAATTTATACCAGAGCCAGGAAAAGTCCCCGTCATGAATTACCCGCTCTTCCATTCCATGGGTTTTGGAAATCATTACTCCAAAAGACCCCGGAGGAACAGTTAAATGGGTCCATCCAATAAAAAAAACCGCTCCGCCAAGGACTATCAACAAAAATAAAATAAAAATAAACTTTTTCATGATACCTTCTTACGATAATTTATTATAATATAGTAATTATTTAAAGCCCGCAAGCAAGGAAGCCATAAGGAATGAATTTTTTTAGAATCAGGAATGACAAATTGCTTCCCATTTTAATTAACAGAACAGCCATTTTCTTTTTTATCATGTGTCTTTTTATTATTGTCCTTTATGCCGCAGGAACATATCAGAATTTTATTGATTCTACCCAGCTTTCCCTCCTTAACCTTTATGTAATTCTTGGATTTTTTCTGATAACAGCCTCTTTTTTCGGTATTTTTCTGGAAATTATGCGTATGATAAGGGAAAAAAAGACCCGTTATCTATTAAGGGCAGGAGGATACCTCTTTCTTTTATTGTTTGGAATATTAACCATCCTGGCTGTTTTATTTATAATTGCCCTTTCGGAGGGAAATAGTCCAATAGAAATATGAAACCCATTGACTTTTATTTTCTATTATGTTTATAGTAGACCTGTTCACCTTTTTATGCCGTCTTAGCTCAGCTGGTAGAGCACTTGACTTGTAATCATGAGGTCTCCGGTTCAAATCCGGAAGACGGCTTCAAGAAGACAGCCATAGACGGTTTCAAGGATATTTAAGAACGGCTTCATGAAATGCAATAGGGGAGTTTCCAGAGCGGTCAAATGGGGCAGACTGTAAATCTGTTGGCTCAGCCTTCGTTGGTTCAAATCCAACACTCCCCAGTAGGCGGTACAGTGTTTCGCTGTATCGCTTTTTTTTTGTAGCTTGAAATTTGGTAAATTTTTGATATTGGGGTGGGGGATTTGAAAACGAGCCCCCGCCGATAGGAAAAGCCGCCATGGATGGCGGCGGCAGGGGGCGAAGGCGGCCTGAAAGACCGAGACAGGATGTCGAGGGCTGAAAGGCAAATCCAACACTCCCCAGTAGGCGGTACAGTGTTTCGCTGTATCGCTTTTTTTTGTAGCTTGAAATATGGTAAATTTTTTTTAAAACCTTGATAAATCCATTTAAATAGTTTATAATTGTAAAAAACCTACAAAAAAGGATATGTAATGGTACTCGTAATACGATTAGAAAACTTTTTTTCGATTAAAGAGGAAATTTTACTTGACTTTCGGGCTGCTAAAATAAATACTGAGGGGGCAAAAACCCTCTCTGCCAATGTAATTAATTATAAAGGCGAAAAAATACTAAAATGCATAGGGCTTTTTGGAGCTAATGCTTCAGGTAAATCTAACATTTTAAAAGCAATTGATTTTTGCCAGCGTTTGATTGTTGATTCATATAAATATAATGAAGGCATGACCTTTAATTTTAAACCATTTAAATTTGATGGTTATGAAAACAAACCCAGTGTTTTTTCAATTAATTTTATCTGTGATAATGTTGAATATGAGTACTCATTTGCCCTCAATAAAACAGAAATAATAAAAGAAAGTCTGTTTTATTATCCAAATGAGCGGCGGGTAAAAATATATACCCGGGATGAAACAAAAGGCTCCAAAAAACAGGAAATATATAGTTTTGGCAATGGAATTTTATCTCGACCCTATGATGTTGCTGTTAGTACCAGCAAAAAAAGTTTATTTTTAAGCAGAGCAAGTCAAATGGACAGAGAGCTTTGCAAGAAACTTTATCGTTTCTTCATGCTGGATTTTCTACTTGGCTTTGCTCCATTGAATTATCAGGATTATGAATTAGATATACAGGAATTGTTTACACAAAATAAAGATTTGATTCTTTATACACTTTCCATCTGTGATAGTGATATTTCAAATATTAAATTAATACAGGAAGAAATTAAGCGTGATGGAACTTACAAGCGTAATGGAAGTATTAATCATTCCGGTAATATTCTTAGATTTGAAACATTCCATAAGGCATCTCCTTCAATTATGTTTGATATGCTTGACGAAGAATCAGCTGGAACCAGGCAATTATTCAGCATGATTTTTTTTCTCCTATATGCAATTAATAAAGACAAGGTTTTCATGCTTGATGAATTTGATTTAAGTCTGCATACAAAGCTTGCAGAATTCGTCATTGATCTGTTTCATGCCGGTTCTTCTGCTCAATTTTTGTTCACTTCTCATAATACCAACCTAATTGATATAAAACGTTTTCGACGGGATCAGATATTGTTTGTAAATAAAAAAGATGATGCCTCCACAGAATTATATTCCCTGTATGATCATAAGGATTTCCGTGAAAACATGGATGCAGAAAAGGGGTATTTACAAGGGCGTTTTGACGCCATTCCTTTTATTGATAATTCTGTCTCATCAATAAAGAAACTTTTGGAGATTACAAATAATTAATGAAAATAAAATTTAATCATCGAACCGCCAGTCCACGATCTCAAAGAAAAATGAAACCTGTTTTCCTGGTTTTTTGCGAAGGTGAAACTGAAGAAGCATATATTAATTTTCTCAGGCAGAAATATCGGCTGCCTGTCAAGGTTATTCCCTTTATTACCGGACTTAAGATTTCACCAAGTATTATTAATAAATATGTTCAAGCTGAAAAAATAGGATCAGGTGATAAAGTAACATCATTTCTCATGTATGATCTGGATTTAAAAAGTATTGCAGATAAACTTAAAACATGTAAAGGTTCTATAAATATTACCAGTAATCCTTCTATAGAGTTATGGTTTCTGCTTCATAACTGTGAACAAAATGCGGCCATTTCCACAGATAATTGTATAACCATGCTAAAAAAATCATCACCAGAGTGGATTTCTTATAAAAAGGGGTCACTAACAGAAAGTCAAAAACAGTTACTTTGGGAAAATCGTAAATTAGCTTTTGATAGAGCAAAAAAATTACAGGAAGGTGAAAATCCTTCATCATCGGTTTTCCGGCTGATAGAAGCGATGGGGGAGATATGATACAATAAAAGCAGGTGTTTTTCTTTTTTTCACAGAAGTGCCATGTTATGGCACTGGTGGAGAGTAGGATTTTGATAAAAAGGGAGTAAAAAATGGCTGTATCTAAGAAAAAAAATAAAACTGAATCCAAGGTATCACGTGGTTTATCTCCAGGATTTATGAATGCCTTATCAGAAAAAAATGGAATATTGGTCCCGATACTAGAAGCAGTGAAAAATGATAACAATCTTATTTTTGAAATTCGGAATAACTATATTAAAATTTATCATCGTGGAGGAGTATTGCTGGAAATAAAACAGGAAAGAAATAAAAATAGCTATAAAGTTGAAAAAGATTCAATTTTAGGATACATGAAAAAAACAAAAACAATTTCTGAAGACCCAAAACAAAAAAAACTTTTTAGTTATTTGCCAAAAAAATACACAATTAGCACTAAAAAGGACGCAAATGATTGGGCTGATAAATTTTATATTTTAAAATCTATAATGGATATTAGGCTAAGCAAGAGCAATAAACTGGAAAAAGAATTTCAACAGCTTGTTGTTCGAGAAAATAACATTCTGGGAGAAGCCAATAACACCGATTACTATATTATTGATTTTGAATATACTAATGAAAAATATTCAACAGATTTTAGGTTTGATTTGGTTGCATTGCGATGGGATTCAACTCCGCAAGAAAAGAGAAGTCCTAAAAACAGCCGACTGGCAATAATAGAGATGAAATATGGCGATGATGCTATATATGACAAACCTAATAACAGTGATGATACCAAAAAAAAGAAGAAAGCTAGTTTGTCTAAACATATAAAAGACGCGGAAGATTTTTTATCTGATGATGAAAGAAAAAAAGCTTTTTTATGTGAGATGAAGAATCTATTTAATCAAAAGTCAGATTTAGGATTAATACTATTTAATGATAAAGGGAAATCAAAAAATATTGACTGCATAAAAGAAGAGATTGAATATATTGTTTTACTGGCGGCTCATAAACCAAGAAATGACAATTTAAAGAAAGAAATTAAAAAAATCAAAGAAATGAAAAACGCTGATTTAAAGTTTGTAGAAGCTTCATTTATGGGATATGCTCTATATAGCAGTTCAATGTTAAATTTGAAGCAATTTAAAGAAAAAAATAATTTTATACAATAATTTCAATAGCGATTCAAGGGAGGGAAAAATCGCATGACACTTAATAATATCTTCCTGACCGGAACTATTAAAAATTTACAAAACCATAAAAACAAAGCAGGCGAAACAATGGCTTTCGCATGCTTTGAAAGCGAAAATAGAGATATAATTGATGTTATTTTCTTTGCCGATGCCTGGAAAGGATATGAGGCAAAAATAAAAGATGGAAAACTCGTTACTCTGTGCGGAAAATTCAGTGACAATGTTCAAAACTCCAAAGCCGGTAAAAATGGTCTAGCTGTCAGCTATGTCCTGCCTCGTGTTAAAAAGACGGAAGAAACATTAAAAACAAATTGGGACATAATAAAAAATCCTCAAAAATATGAAAAAAAAATGAACTTTAAAATCCACCGTGGAACAAATGAAATTGGCGGCACCTGTGTTGAAGTGTGGACAGATGAGACAAGGGTTATTGTGGATATGGGGACTCCGCTTGTTAATGCCGATGGGACGCCTTTTGATGAGAAATTAATGGAAAACAAGTCAAGGGAAGAGTTAATAAAAATGAAAATTCTTCCGGATATTCCGGATTTATACAGGGAAAGCAAGAATATTGCCCTTTTAATATCTCATGCACATAAAGATCATTATGGGCTAATGGAGCATATCCATCCTTCCTGTCCTGTTTATATGGGAAATGCGGCTGATCATTTAATTAAATTTACGAATAATTTTTTGGGTAAGGTTACTCCAAATTTTAATATTAAACATTTTAAGCACTATACACCTTTTAAAATCGGAGATATTGAAATAACGCCTTACCTGATGGATCATTCTGCATTTGATGCATATGCTCTGTTAATGAAGGCTAACGGGAAATCCATTTTGTATTCCGGTGATTTTCGCAATCATGGCAAAAAATACAAAATATTTGACTTTTTTTGCAACAACATACAAAAAGGTATTGACTACCTGCTTCTTGAAGGCAGTACAATGGATAAAGCAATTGATAAATTTCCGACTGAAGAAGACCTGGAAAAAAAATTTATTGATACATTCGAAAAGACAAAAGGCATTAAACTGGTTTTTGTTTCCGGGCAGAATATTGACAGACTGGTAACGCTGTATAATGCCTGTGTAAAAGCAAAAAAAATATTACTGGTGGATTTTTATACGGCCAATGTTATGAAAACCATTAACAAAAAAGCTTCAAGTATTATCCCTTTTCCATCACGTGAAAACTTTAATGAAATTAACGTTTATTTTCCTTATTACCTTACAAAAAAAATAGAAGAAAGGGGTAAATATAATGAGTTTATTAAACCCTTTGAATTTCACAAAAAGGATATAGACAAACTCGATGATATTGCAGAAAAAACGGTAATGGTTGTACGTCCTCATGTTATATATGATCTTAATGAAGGTTTAAAAAATTATAGCGATGGATGTTTTATTTTTTCCATGTGGAAAGGCTATAAAAAAGACAGGAAGAATAAAAAAATGCTTGATTTTATTTCCAGGAAGGGAATGCCCATAATTGATCATCTTCATACATCCGGTCATGCTGATCTGCATTGTCTAAGACGCATGGTAGAAGCAGTTAAGCCAGAACATATAGTTCCCATTCATACCTTTAAGAAAGAAAATTATCCGCAGCTTTTCCCCGGTGAAAATGTAAAGATACTTAATGACGGTGTGACAATTACGTTTTAAGAGTGCCGGGAAATGACACCATTAAGAAGTAGAATAGTAATATAATGTTGAATATAATGTCATTAAATGGAGGGGATAATGATAAACAGAAAGCTTAGTTTTTTAGGTTATGCCTTTTTCACACTATTAATACCAGGAATTATTTTACTTATATTTCCAATTCCAGTAATAGCGCTTGAAATTATTATGCTGTTGAATATAATTGCTGCTTTAGTCCTGCTGTTTATGGTTCTGGTTAAAAAAAGCAGCAGATTTTCCATTTTACCTACGGTTTTGCTCTTATTTACCATCTATAACCTGGCTATAAATGTTGCAATTACAAGGCCTATTCTGGTAAAAGGCCCGGAATTTGACGGCTTTTTGATCGGGTTTATTTCTTCTTTGGTAACTGGTTTCGGTAACATAAGCTTAATAACAGGCTCTGTAGTACTAATTATCTGTTTAATAATCGTGTTTCTTCTGTTTAGGGGTATTTGCAAAATTTCCCGAGTATACGCAAGATTTACCATGGATGCCCTGCCGGGAAAACAAATGATTATAGACAATGAGTATAACCAGGGCGTAATCACCCAGGAAGAAGCAGCAAAGCGCAAATACGATCTTCAACAGGAATCTGATTTTTCCGGTTCATTGGAAGGAGCCCTAAAATTTGCAATGGGCAATGAAAAAGTAAGAATATTTATTGTTCTGGTAAACTCCATAGGGGGAATACTTATAGGAACTTTATTAAGGAATGAAGCTGCAATAGACGGGGTTTACACTTATATCTCCCTCGCTATAGGTGCCGGTTTGCTTTCCATGCTTCCGGGTGTTTTTCTGTCTTTAGCTGTGGTAAATGTGATCAAACACCGTTAATTATTTTTTTAAAAATTTAATCGTGTTAGCAAAAGTGTTATTCATTAACAGCCTCTAAAAATATTTTTGTTAAAAAAATGCCTATATATATAAGTAGGCAGTGGAAAGGAGACATTGCACTTAAAAATGAATTTTATTTAAATGGTTTTTTCTTCCGCTTTTTAAGAGGAAATGGATATTTTAGAGATTAATTTATTTTAAAGGTCTTTGATGGCTAATCTGTTACTCTTAACTCTAATCCATCAAAAATAAAACTTCTTCCGGATCCAATGATGTATAGATATAGGTAAATTCATTGTCTCCTCTGATTCCTAAAATATGAATCCAGTAATCGGTAAATAAATCATCATCCAAATCCATAATAATGGTAAAGCTCTCCGGGTTATAATCCCAATTATATACATACCTATCATTTAGTCTTACAAATTCTTCTATAAGCTCCCTGTTATTTTCCAAAGGCTCATCGGAGGGATAAATAATTGTTCCTGATTCTTCAAACAAATTCCTGAACAAGCCAAAAAACAATCTGGTTTCTTCTTCGTTTTGTGCATATACAATGGTGGATCTACCGAAATCATTTTCCAAAATATAGGCTGCAGCATATAATTCCTGTGCATTGAGGGAATTTATCGCAGAGAAAAAAATGCAATAGGTTAAAATTATTTTTAAAGTTTTCATACATCTCCAAAAAAAGGCATCGTAGATACCGAAGGCATCGTAGATGCCTTCGGTGACTGTCGCCATTTTAAATACCATTGTATAATTATTTTAGAAAAATAAAATAGGGGTAATTCATGAAAAAGCAATTTCTTTTCTCGGCCTCAGAGCCCATTGTACAGACAAGGAGCGGTAAAATACGCGGTTTTCAGTTAGATGGAATCTACAATTTCCTTGGGATTAAATATGCCGATGCCGATCGTTTCCAGATGCCAAAGCCTGTAAAAGCCTGGGATGGTGTAAAAGATGCGGAAAGTTTTGGTTATAATTGCCCCATTCTTGATAATCCCCTTCCGAGCCGTGAAATAATGATACCTCACAGGTTTTGGCCGGAGAATGAGCATTGTCAATACCTTAATATCTGGACAAAGAGCATAAATAAAAATGAAAAAAAACCAGTAATGTTCTGGATACATGGAGGGACTTTCAGTTCCGGTTCTGCCATCGAGCATTTGGCTTACGATGGTGACAATATGGCAAGATATGGGGATGTGGTTTTTATTACGCTTAACCACAGGCTTAATATCCTTGGTTATCTGGATATGTCCTCGTATGGAAAGAAATATGAAAACTCCGTTAATGCAGGCATTGCGGATTTGGTGGAAGCACTTAAATGGGTTAGGGACAATATAGAAGCTTTTGGCGGAGATCCCGGCAATGTTACAATATTCGGGCAATCGGGGGGAGGGCGAAAAACAACCACCCTTATGCAGACTCCTTCGGCTGCCGGTCTTTTTCACAAGGCCATATTGCAAAGCGGAACCGCAAACTGGAATCCTGTTGCTTCTGCCAATCATGAAAAACTGATAAAGGTTTTACTTGCGGAGCTGGAAATTTCTGAAAGTAATTTTGAGAAACTGGAAACAGTTCCCTATCCTGCACTTGCCAGGGCATGTGCAAGGGCGCGTTATAAGCTAAGTACCGAAGGTATTATGACCGCAGGGGCAGGGGATTGGACCCCCGTAAAAAATGACTGGTTTTTGGGTGCTCCTCCCTTTCATGCTTTCTCTGAATATGCAAAAAGCATACCTGTAATGGTTGGCTCCAATCTCTGCGAGGTTGGCAGTCATCCTCCCATTGCAGAAAGGAATAATCTTTCAGATGAGCAGAAGAAAACCCATATTAAAGAAATTTACGGCGACAATGCCGAAGAGCTAATCCGTCTCTTTAAAACAGGTTATCCCGGTAAGAATGAGCTCCTCCTTCTTGATTACGATACCGTTTACAGGCATAACCTGCTGCGTTATGCGGAAAACAAGGTAAAGGAATCCAATAAAGGTGTTCCTCTTTATGTATATATGTTTGCGCTTGAATTTGATATAGAAGGAGGTAAGGGAGCCTGGCATTGTGCGGAAATACCCTTTGCCTTTCATAATGCGGAAAAGGTTCCTGTATGTCATATGGACGGGGTTATGCAGAATCTCGAAGAAGAAATGAGCGGAGCATGGATTGCCTTTGCGCATAATTCAAACCCGAACCATCCCGGACTTTCGGTAAAATGGCCGGAATATAATAACGAAGACAGGGCAGTAATGGTATTTGACAGGGAAAGCAGTGTGAAATTAAACCACGAAAAAGAGCTGGTAGAACTCCACAAGGCATCTTCTGGAAAACAGATTACTTCAAGAAGCGGGAATAGATCCGTTCCAAAGCCGGACGAAAATAAATGGGTTTTTTAGGTTTCGTCCATTAAAGCCAATAATTTTTAATGCCAGTTGAAAAATAGCCTGATGCTGTCTATTAGACGCTTGAAGAATCCGCCCCTTTCAATTTCTTCTGCCGTATAGACAGGAATATTACGCAATATTCCCATTCTGTCGTATGCCGTCATATTTCCTACATGAGTTCCGGCGGATATTGGCGCTATAATAGGATCTACAATTTCTATGTTCCAGAAAAGGTCTTCCCCCCTTTCGCTTAGAGCTGTAAAAATAAGGGATTCTTCCCAAATTAAGTTTACGTAATTATCTCTTCCCTTCCATATTCTTGCCGGAAGAAGTTCGGGGCTCTGAATTCTAAGGGTTCTGTAATTTTCAAAGGCCCAGTTTAAGAGCATTTCTCCGTCTTCATCCCTGATCCTGTCTCCCCCCGATTCATAAGGGGCACCCATAATAATTGCAATAAAACGCGTCTCGTTTCTTTCGGCTGTTAGGGCAATATTAAATCCGGCAGCCGGAATGGAACCGGTTTTTAATCCGTCAACGCCTATTACCCTGCCAAGGAGGGTATTACGGTTTCTTTGGCTCCTTGTTATAGGGCTTGTTATGGGATCAATTAAGTTATGCGGCATTGGATAATTAAACTCTAAAATTGAGTGAAATTCCAAAAGACTTTGAGGGTGAGCTTCAAGGTAAATTCTGCAAAAGTTGGCAAAATCCATGGCAGTAGTCATATTGTTTTCTGAATAACCTGATGGATCAGCAAAGCGGGTTCTGTTCATTCCAAGAGCTGTGGCTTCCCGATTCATCATGGCCACAAAGTCTTCCACAGAAGGAGCAAAGCGGAGTGCTATTGCATTGGATGCATCGTTGCCGGAGAATACAGAGAGCCCCAAAAATAGCTCCCTGATGCTAAGCCTCTGTCCCTGCCCAAGATGCATAACGGAGGAATTGGGGAGCTGATTTACCGCCCAGCTTTCCCAACCGGGTTCTATTAGCTCTTCCATGGAAGCTCTTCCGGCATAAATTTCCATAAAGGCAAGATGCATTGTCATTAATTTTGTCATGGAGGCAGGAGGAATTTCCATATAGGGATTTTTTGAAAAGACGATTGTTCCTGTTGCAGCATCCATTACGACTGCGGCATCGGATATAATTTCCGGCGGAGTATTGGGATTTGCCTGTACAACAGGAGCGAAATACAGGAGCAGCAAAAAAATTGCCGTTATGTGAAGTAAATGTTTTTTCATGCAGGTTAAAAATCTGCCTGTCCCGGAGTCCTTGGAAAGGGGATTACATCCCTGATATTTGCCATGCCTGTTACATATTGGATTAAGCGTTCAAACCCAAGGCCAAATCCGCTATGCGGAACTGTGCCATAACGCCTTAAATCCAGATACCATGAATAATCTTCGGTCTTAAAATTAAGCTCCCTTATGCGGTTTTCCAATTTTTCCAGATTGTCTTCACGTTCGGAGCCGCCTATGATTTCGCCTAACCTTGGCACAAGAACATCCATTGCTCTTACAGTTTTTCCGTCATCGTTCTGCTTCATGTAAAAAGCTTTTATTTCCGCAGGGTAATCTGTAATTATTACCGGCCCCTTTGCTGTTTTCTCCGCTATATAGCGCTCATGTTCTGTTTGAATGTCACATCCCCAATAGGGTTTAAAATCGAATGTTTCGCCTGACTTTTCCAGTTCCTTTATGGCGTCCGTATAACTTATATGCGTAAATTTGGATTCTGCTACCAGCTCAAGTGTTTCTATAAGACCTTTTTCATAATGATTGTTAAAAAAAGCAAGATCCCCGGCACAGTCTTTAAGAATGGATTTAAATAAAAATTTTAAAAATTCCTCCGCTAAATCCATATTATCTTCCAGACGGGAAAATGCTACCTCCGGTTCAATCATCCAGAACTCCGAAAGATGCCTTGTTGTATGAGAATTTTCAGCACGGAATGTGGGGCCGAATGTGTATACCCTTGTAAGTGCCTGTGCATAGGCTTCGGCTTCCAGTTGTCCGCTAACTGCAAGACCTGTCCATTTACCGAAAAAATCTTTGCTATAATCGGGTAATTTTCCTGATTTTGACAGTGCTTCCAGATCCAGGGTTGTAACCTGAAACATGGAACCTGCACCCTCCCCGTCACTGGCTGTTATTATTGGAGTGTGAATATACATAAAATGGCGGCTTTGAAAGAATTCATGAACAGCAAAAGAGAGCCTGTTTCTGATCCTTGTAACGGCACCAAATGTATTTGTCCTTGCTCTAAGATGAGCAATTTCCCTTAGAAACTCAAGGGAGTGACGTTTTTTTTGCAGGGGATAGGTTTCGGCAGGAGCATTCCCGAGAATTTTTATGGAAGTGGAAGCCACTTCAACCATTTGTCCGGAAGCCGGAGAACTTTTAAGCTTTCCTTTTATTTCTACAGAGGCTCCTGTTCCGAGGAGGGAGAGAACGTTTTTTGTTTCTTCTTCCGGCTCTGAATTTAAATCGAAGGTACATTGTATACTTTCAAAGCAGGAGCCGTCATTTACATCAACAAAAACAAGATTTTTCATATCCCTTTTTGTTCTTACCCATCCGCGGATTATTATGTCTTGATCTTCGGGGAGAGTTTGCAATAATTCTTTTATTAGTGGCAGCATATGGGAATTATATTCAGGGATCAAATCTCCCGTCAATGGGAATGCGCACGAGGTTTACAAATTCTCCGGGATAACGGTTAATAAATGTACCTATTGATGTTTCTGCCGCACTTTCAAAAACTGCAACCTGAAAGGTTCCCCTTTCATTAAAATATGGAATTAAAACTGCCACATGATAATACTGTCTAATGCGCGGAACTGCTCTTGGGTTTGCTGCAGTTGTAGGTGCGGAAATTTCATTATTGACAGCGGCAAGATAAATCCTTCCCGGCTCATCTATTGCGAGGGTGTATAGGAGGGGCAGTAATGCTTCCATTGGAAAGCCGGGTTCTCCCATAAAAGCAGGATAGCTAAGACCCGGGCTTACTCCCGTTCGCCTGATATTTAACATGGAGAAGGGAATGTTTCTTACTTCTATTTCTTCCAGAGTTCCAAATGAAGGTGAACGCAATATTCTACCTGCATGGGAAGCCAGATTCCTGATCCAGTCCAGACCAAAAAAGGGATCCCTTATGTTTTCCCATACCTCTGTATAGGAAGAACCCCTTTCACCAAAAAATTCTTTCAATGGCTCTATTGCAAGTCTCTGTCCTGTTATGGGTCTTAAAATTCCGTCTACCATCCATTTTACAAAACCGGAGCAGTTAACTCCCATAAAACCCCTCTGGGCTGCCGCATTTTGAGGCATTAAGTTGTTTATATAAACAAAGTCTCCGTTTTCGTTTATGGCTCCGTCATCTATATAAACCAGTTCCGGCAATCTGCTTCTTACCGACCCAATAAATGACATTGTATCCCTGTACCTGTCTATCTGAGGATCAAGATAATGACGGGGGAATGAGGAGCCTATAAGAGATAAAATGTCCTCCATCGGCATGATCATCAATCTTTCGAATGACAGGGGTAGGGTGAGGGATCTTATAAAATAGGCATCATATATTACCAGATCCATAAAGGACCTTTCATTATTAAAGGGTCTGAACTGAATATAAATATTAAAATCTGTTCTTGGGAAGTATAGAATTCTTGACCCCATTGGATCGCTGTCCATTCTCCTTATTAATGACCATGAGCCCTGATTCCAGCTTGAAAAAGTCCCGTTCTGCTCTCTGGCAAGTACAATGGCAAATTCTTCCCTGTTTGCTGCTGATGTTTCTATGCGTACCTGAACACGATCTCCTCCCCTTAAGCTTAGGATTTCCGGAGCTTTTGGCAGTACCAAATAGGGACTTTCGTTAAACCACGATTCATAAAGCGATGCTCTAATATAGGAATCATCTGCAATTCTTCTGGAATTAAGATCCATGGCAGAAAGCCCTTCTGCAGGCATAATCAGCGTAAAAAGTAAAAAAAGTACGGAAAAAACGATCATTAACTAATCTCCCGTTTAATTATCGGCATTTTTGAATGCAACCAAAACAGTATTGCCGTGTCCCTATTATCATGAACGAAGTATATACAGATAATGCAGAATTCCCGTCAATTAACGGAAAAAATCTCTTCAGCTCCCCGATGGATGAAATAGCCAATACCATTACCCATGGAATCGGTACATTAGGTGCAATTACCGGTCTTGTCTTTCTCTGCCTTAAAACTGCCGGATTCTGGAACGGTTCCTTTTTCAGACCCATAGACATAGTAGCAGGCCTGATTTTTACAGCCAGCATGATAGGAATGTTTCTTGTTTCCACCCTATACCATGCTTCAAGGCATAATAGGGCAAAGCAGATCCTAAGAAAAATGGATCATGCCGCCATTTTTATTTTTATTGCCGGTACCTATACACCAATATGCCTTAGCGGACTTGGAGGAGGCTGGGGCTGGAGTCTTTTCGGTCTACAATGGTTTCTGGCACTATGCGGAATTTTTCTTAATTCCTTTGGACATACGGTATTGAATTCGACACTTAAGCTTTTTTTCAGAAGAATAGAGCTCGTTGTATATTTATTAATGGGATGGATGATAATAATCGGTTTTATTCCGCTTTTTAGATCTGTTCCCCTGCCAAGTGTCATTCTTCTCCTTGCAGGAGGAATTGCTTACTCTATTGGTACGATTTTTTACAAGAGAAAGAATATCAGGTTAAATCATGCAGTATGGCATCTCTTTGTTATTTTGGGAGCCGTATGCCACTGGTTTTCCATTTGGTTCTTGCATTCACTTTCGGTACCCAATTAATTAATTGCAGCCGGATTTTCCATTAGATTTTTTAAGGTATATTCAGTAGCTTCAAAAAGTGCCCTGTAAAAACGGGCGGAAAAAATCAAATGCCTGTTAAAAATATTGGCTTCATTTTTTTCAATTTCCGCTTCCCAGTCATCTGTTTCCGGAAAGAGGAAGCCGGCAATTTCCTTAACAGAGCTGTTTAATATTTCCTTATTTGCATTATCCAGTTTCGTTAATATTTTTGCTCTGCTATTTTCATCAAATGACTGATTCTTCGCCCTCGCTCTTGCTTTTTCTGCACTTTCAGCCGCATCCAGGGAGTGTTTTTTTATTTCATTTAATCCTTCCATTAATTTGCTTTTTGCATTATAGAAATTTTCTGCTCTTGTTTCTGCATTGGCTTTGGAGCGGAAATCAATATTAATATTTTTCAATCTATCGCCTAATATGGAATCTATTTCGCTTCGCCGGGAGGGGAGGGAAAGCAGGTTTTCCAATGATGATGTTTCCATACCTGTAATTGCAAGCCCTTCACCTGAAAGACAGTAATTCTTTATTGACGGGTATAAGGCAAACTTGTTTTCAAACCAGGATGCATAAAGAGAAAGCCGCTTATCTGTAAGCACCTGTCTTCCTGCCTGATTCTTTGCAAGGAAGGGATATCCGTCTCTAAGAACCTTGAAATTCCAGCCTTCTACAGGAGAAAAACGATGAGTTTCTGCATGGGATTTTTCTTCAAAAAGCGCTCCGCGGAAATGTGTTTTCAATTGTGGAAAGGAGAGATCCAGCCCTGCAATCCATATTTCGTTTGTTCCAAGAATACGACAGAAATCCCATGCACTTGTTGCAACAGATCCTCCTGCTCCAAGCTCTCCTTTTGGATCCACTTTGCTTTCCATATAACGCCCGAGAGGGAAGAACGAACCGGAGAGTAAAAAGCCACCAAAATTATGACGGAGGCTTGGCGGGTAAACGGCAGATTCGCTGATAAGGATGCTGGAAGCTGCCATGGTTCTGTCCAGATGGCGGTAGTTCCAGTACTGCGGATCAACGGACACTGTAAAGTCAGGCGAAATTCCGGATTTTAGTATAAAACGAAGGCTCGTATCCACTGCAACTATGATGCATCTCTTGTGAATTTCTGCTATATACGGCTCAATAAGATCCAGGGTAGGACCCGCTGCGGCAAGGAAGACAGGAATGTCCTTTTTATTTATAATATTTTCCAGACCGGAAATTCCCGGTATGTCCCTTATGGCAGTCAAGTTTTTTGACAGGTTTCTTACCCAGCGTTTTCCAAAGCGTTTCTGTGTTGCACTGTTAATGCTATTTCTGTTTTCATGTGATTTTGCCTGATTCTCTACATTTTCATACCACTCCCGATCCAGAGTGCACAATGTCCTGTTATGAATAACCAATACAGGTGAAGAAGAGCTGTCCAAAAATGAGCTTTCAATATAAGAGAGGGCTGTTTTTATTTCATCTCCCGTTCCGCCTACAATAAAGATAAGTAATTTGCGGCTGATAAAGGAGGTAAGATCCATGACTTCCAATGCACTGTAAAGGACGGAAATGTGTTTTTCTATAATAATTATTGGTCTTTGCGGAAATTTATCCGCGAGAGCCAATGCAGTATAACCCAGGCCAAAACCCAGTATAATTAAGGCCGCATTATCTCCCGTTTTTTCAATTTCATCCTGACTGCCAAGGGCAATGGCAATCCTTTCCGCCTCTTTTTGTGGATTCTGTTTTGAATGAACATAGAGTCCCTCCCTTATCATGGTGGGATGCCCCGAAGCCGAGTTTTCTATTTTTATTGAATTTATTGCGTTATCATCTTTTTTGTAATTTTTTATTTCTTCGGCAAGCCGCGGATTATGCTCTATTAATGCTTCCATATTTTTGGAAAAATAATCCGCTGCCATATTATCAGTAATCCAGTTCCAAAATTATTATGGTATCTTCATCAAGGAAGGTGCCCGGAGGCGGGCTCTGTCTTACAACCCAGCCATCTCCATGTATAATGAAATTTAAATCCCCCCTTGTTAAAAGTGGCTGAAGCAGACGTTTTGCTATACCGGTAAAATCCGGAACGGTCTCGCTAACAGCCGGATAGGGAATAAAGGGAATGGAAACATAGCCAGAATGAACAAATTGGGGATTCCTTCCCCTTGGTATACCAAGATAATTTATTAGCTCTTCTGCAGCTTCCCTTATAGGAGGAGCCGCTATTCTTCCTGCAAGAATTTCGCCCTGCGGTTTAACAATTGCCAGGTAAAGAATGAGAGAAGGATTTTCTGCAGGGAGTAGGGCAATAACGCTTGCAATAAAGTCCCTGTCCGAGTATCTTCCCGTTGCCGGATCTATCATTTGGGAAGTGCCGGTCTTTACCGCAAGGGAAAGGTCTTCCATGCTTGCACGCCAGGCTGTTCCCGTGCTGGATGTAACATCCACCATATAATCGCGCATTTCCCTCGCCGTCTGCGGACTAAAGATACGCCTGCTTGCGGCATTTTCCATATAACGTATATTCATACCGTCAGGCGAAACAATATGCGATACAATCCGCGGGCTTACCATTATGCCGTCATTCGCTATTGCACTGGCAGCCTGCAGCATCTGCAGGGCGGAAACGGCAATCTCCTGTCCCATGGAAATTGTCGGCTGGGATCTGCTTGTCCAGCGATCCGGGGATCTAAGATAACCTGCCGTTTCTCCGGGATTGCCCGCACCTGTCCTGGCTCCAAATCCCATATCCTTTAGGTATTCATAAAAATACCAGGTATCCATTAAATCCGAAGCATAGGCAGCACCGGCATTGCATGAATGAATGATAATATCCCTTGCAGTTACCCAGCCATGGGAGCCAAGGCATCTTATTTCATCCCTCCAGCCGCTTGGGTTAACTCTTTCATATACCCCGTTGCAGTAGAATAATGTATCTCCCGATATAAGTCCGGAATCCAAAAGAGCGGCAAGGGAGAAAACCTTAAAAACAGAACCCGGCTCATAGGCCCAAATTGCAGGCCTGTCCATTCTGGAAATTTCGTCCGATGTGGCAAGATTGTTAGGATCATAACCAGGCAGCGAAACAGAGCCGAGTATGTCTCCCGTTCTTGGATCCATTGCCATTAATATTACCGCTTCGGCTCTGTTTTCCAGCATTACCCTATGTGCAATATTTTCAAGAATATACTGTACATTTACATCCAGAGTAAGATAGACCCTGTTTCCTCCATCCCTTCCCGGTCTTAGTTCGCTGTCAAGCGCATTTTCTATTCCTCCCAATCCATTTCCGTCTATGCCGACATAGCCGACTATCTGGGAAGCAAGATTCCTTTCCGGGTAAATTCTGCCGGCAACATATTCAATACCTGTTCCCCTTAATCTTCCTTCAGATATTTCCCTTTCTATTGATCTGACAGTGTTTTCATTTACCTGTCTTCTTAAATACAAAAAATTACTTTGGGAATTTTCTATGCGGCTTAATATTTCATCCGAATTCATGTCCAGATATATGGAAAGCATTGAACTTAACTCTTGTGGATCGACAATGTCGGGAAGCCAGAGGCTAATATTTCCAAGCCTTGTTTCGAGTGCAAGGGGACGGCCGTTTCTGTCCAGGATTGGTCCTCTGCCTGCAGGCATTCCGCCTCTTTGGCTTAGGGGATTCTGCTGACGGGGAACAAGCATCAGGTAGCCATAACGGATTAAAACACCAAGACTAATAAGGCATAGACAAACGGCAAATACCATAAACCTTTTCTTCCCTGCCATATTGCTGCCATTTTCCTGACTGTCTATTGAATAATCTCTCATCTGATCCCCAAAACCTTACCAATTATATTTTCATAGGGCACAGGCCCGTAATCTCTTGAATCATAAGACTCGATAATATTGTCCCCCAAAGCAAAAAAACTATCTGTAAATGCTTCATTCAGACGTTTAACGGCAATTTCCCCCATTGGGGTATAAAATACAACAATGTCACCTTCGCCCGGTCCCCGTCCCCAGCTTATTAAATAGTTTTTGGAAAATGGTAGCTTTATCCCATAAAAAATTCTGCAAACCAGCACCACTGTTCCGGGTTTTATAGCCGGATCCATGGAATAACCGTCAACCACCATAAAGTCCAGTATAAAGAGTTTTAAAAATAAGGCTGTTGCAAGCGCCAGGATTATTGTTTTCCCTACTGCGCCATTTGAAGCGGACGCGCTTTTTGAAGCGGACGTGCTTTTGGAAGCAGACGCTTCTTTGGAAGCAGGTTTTCCCAAATCTTTCTCCTTACTATATATAACGGCAAGTATAATCATTCATTTTAATTATGTCGATAAAGAAATATCATGAGCAGTATATTGGATAATCAGAGAATCAGGAAGCGCCAGTATTATGGGGAAAGGGCTCAATTCCCGGCAAAACCCCTCCATAAGAGGACTCAAAAGCAAAAACCTGCATTCAGACCGGCAGGCATTGTTTCACTTAACGAAAGAAATTCCGGATTCATGGAGAAACTAAAACAGGAGCCTGTTAAACAAAAGAAAACCGGAACAAAGCATAATACTGTCAGAAATTATCCATTGTCTGTTAATATGCCTGTTAAAAGAAAAAAAATTGTAAAGAAAAATGAAGAAAAAGCTCCCATAGAGTTATCCGAAAAGGAAGTTCCGGAAAAGAAAAATGGCTTTGTATTTTCCATTCCATCCATTCCTGCAGCGGCACTCCTAATGCTCACATTGGGAATATTTTTTGTTATATATAATCAGGATAGGGATGCAGACTGGATTAATGGTGGTCTTTCTTCTGTAGTCAGGGAAGATAATGGGAGTCATCTTAACCTCAGTCTTTATGCCGGAATTGCTTCTCCCCCTTCTGTTGAAGAGATGGACGGAGAAATTCCACTTGATCTAAATGAAACCTTTGAATGGAGTAATTATACGGTAAGAAGGGGAGATACCATTTCCCAGCTTGCCCTGGATTTTTCCATTTCCATGGATGCAATTATAGCTTCCAATAATATCAGCAATGCCAGAAGTTTAAGGGAAGGGGAGATACTTAGAATTCCCAACATGGATGGACTTCCATATACCGTAAGACAGGGAGATACACTTTTGGGTATTTCCAATTCCATGGGTGTTCCGCTTGAAGCAATTCTGGATGCCAACGATATACAATCAGATATAATTAATCCCGGAATGTCAATGTTTATCCCGGGAGCCAGAATGAACAGGGAAGATCTGAGAATGGCTCTTGGAGAAGCTCTCTTTATTCATCCCCTTAGGGGAGCCAGAATGAGCTCCGGCTATGGATGGCGTAATGATCCCTTCACTGGAGAAAGACGCTTTCATGCGGCAATTGATCTGGCAGCTCCGCAAGGTACTCCAATACGTGCCGCAAGGGATGGAACCGTTTCGGCAATGGGTTTTGACAGGAATTTGGGAAATTACATAATAATCAGTCATGCCGGAGGTTATCAGACCGTTTATGCCCATCTTCACAGCTTCTCTGTCAGAAGGGGAGATACTGTAAGACAGGGTGTGCAAATAGGAACCGTAGGCAGTACGGGACGAAGTACGGGGCCGCATCTTCATTTTGCCATTATTCGTAACGGAAGGGCCATAAACCCGCTTGATTTTCTTGGTTCAGGAGTATAGAATATAAGCAGGGCAATGTTTTGTCAGGCTTCTTTTAAATTGTGAATTTAAAAAATATGGGGGGTGTATGAGGAAGCTGGTTTTAATTCTTCTTGTATCATTTGCAGTGGTTACATTTATAAGGGCATACGATAATGCCGGAGGAATTTCACAGGTACATATGGATTATGTCCCTGAACTAATGAAATAGCTATGGCTTTTGCTCAGCAGCCGCTAATTTACGGTGAATCTCTCGAATTTGGTGAAATACTCGACAATACCTGCGAACGCCTGAAAGAAAAGCATATTCAGCATACCATTGAGCGTATAGATAAACTGGATGAAGAACTGGACAGGCTCGAGAAATTGCTTGAATTGTTTATTTCACACAAATAATAAAATATGATCCGTCACCTTCTTTTTGATCTGGATAATACTATTTACTCGGCCAAATATGGCATAGAGAAATTTTTGTTTAAAAGGGTAAGTGAGTTTGTAAGATCCTATCTTGGGTTAAGCTCTGAAGAAGCTCTTAAATTACAGACTGAGGGCTTTAATCGCTGGGGCACAAGTATTAAATGGCTGACAAGTGAAATGGGCTTTACGGATTTGGATGCCTATTTTGCTCATCTTCATCCGGAAGATGAAGCCGACTGCCTTTCTCCCGATCCTGCCCTCAGGGAATTTCTTTTAAATCTTCCCTGTCCCTCTTCCATACTGACGAATTCTCCGGCCTTCCATGCAGAAAGGGTGCTAAAGAAACTGGAGCTGGAAGGGATTTTCAAAAATATTTTTGATATTATCTCAAATGACTTTACCGGGAAACCTCATCCCTCTTCCTACAACAGGGCTCTGGAAAAAATAGGCTTAAATTGCAGCGAAGTTATCTTTATTGATGATTTACCTGCCTATGTTGAAGGATATATTGCAATAGGAGGCAGGGGCATACTTTTGGATGAAATGAACATTCACAAGGATTTTAAATATGATAAGATTACTAACCTTTTCGAACTGACAGGATTCCTGGAGGACTAAATGCCTGATCTTAAAGAAATATACGGCTTAAATTGCTTTTCAAATAATATAATGCAGGAAAAGCTTCCTGAAAAAATATATAAGGAGATCCTCGCAATACAGGAAGGGGAAAGGGAACTAAGCCTTGATATAGCCGAAGAGGTGGCAAGAGCCATGAAGGAATGGGCAATTGAAAAGGGTGCTTCCCATTATACGCATTTATTTTTACCCCTAACCGGTCTTACAGCCGAAAAACATGATTCATTTATCAGCCCTGCCAAAGATGGTACTGTAATTATGGAATTTTCCGGCAGACAGCTTATTAAGGGAGAATCCGATGCATCCAGTCTTCCTTCGGGAGGATTACGCGCAACTTTTGAAGCCAGGGGTTATACAGCCTGGGATCCTACCAGCCCCGCATTTTTAAAGTCCGATCCAACCGGAACAACCCTCTGCATTCCCACCGCCTTTATCAGCTATTATGGACAGGCTCTGGATTTAAAGGTTCCTCTTTTAAAATCGGAAGAAGCTCTTTCCAGGCAGGCTGTCCGTTTATTAAGGGCACTTGGGAACAATAGCAGCAGAAGGGTAAAGGTCTACCTTGGGCTGGAGCAGGAATATTTCCTGATCGATAAAAAATATTTTAATGATAGGCCAGATCTCATTCTTTCGGGACGGACTGTTTTTGGCGCCTTGCCTGCGAAGGGTCAGGAAATGGAAGATCATTATTATGGTGCAATAAAGGAAAGGGTTGCCGCCTTTATGAGGGAACTAAACACAGAGCTATGGAAGGTCGGAATTCCTGCCAAGACACAGCACAATGAATCCGCTCCCAATCAGTTTGAAATTGCGCCTGTCTATACCAATTCCAGTGCAGCGGTGGATGCCAACCAGTTTATTATGGAAACAATACATAATGTGGCAGGCAGACATGGAATGGAAAGCCTTCTGCATGAGAAACCCTTTGCCGGAATTAACGGTTCGGGAAAGCACAATAACTGGTCCATAGAGACCAACGATGGCATAAAGCTCCTGGATCCCGGGGAAAATCCCCAGTCCAATGAGTGCTTTCTGCTTTTTGCCTGTGCCGCGGTTGAAGCGGTAGACCGTTATGCTTCACTCCTCCGTTCCTCGGCGGCATGCTCCGGGAATGATCACCGTCTTGGCATGAGCGAAGCTCCTCCTTCAATTATCTCCATTTATTTCGGAACCCCCCTTACCGAAATTTTTGAAAAAATTGTAAGCGGCGAAATTGGTTCCGCTGCAATATCCAAAAACGCTTCAAAAACAAAAAATGGTGGAGATATAGAAATAGGCGTAACAGGCTTACCCTCCCTTCCAAAAGACATGTCTGACAGGAATAGGACAAGCCCTCTTGCCTTTACCGGAAATAAATTTGAATTTCGCATGGTGGGATCGTCCCAGTCTGCGGCAACATCCGCCAGTTACCTTAACACTGCAATTGCACAGGTGCTTGGCGAATATGCAGATAAGCTGGAAGACAGGGGCTTTACCGGCAATGCAGGAATAAGCGATGCGGTTTACAGGATTATTAAGGAATCCTATGCAAGGCATAACAGGGTTGTGTTTAACGGAAATTCATATTCAAAAGAATGGGAAGAGGAAGCAAATAAAAGGAATCTTTTTAATATTAAAAGTACTCCCCAGGCAATATCCGTTCTTCTAAGCGAAGAAAATATAACCCTTTTTGAAAATCATTCTGTTTTTTCACGGGAAGAACTGGAAAGCCGTTATCAGATTTATCTTGAAAAATATTCAAAGGAATTAAACATAGAAGCAGGCATTGCCATGGACATTGCCCTCCGCCAGATATTGCCGGCTGCATCTGCCTTTGCGGCAGCTCTTGCAAGAGATGCACTTTCCCTTTCTGCAATAAAGGCGGCAAGTATAACCCAGAGAAAAAAAGCACAAGAGATTGCCGGTTTATGTACGGAGCTTTCAAAAAAGGCAGATTCCTTAAAAATAATTTTAATAAGAACAGGTTCTACTGAAAATATTTATGAAAGGGCATGTTTATTTTCGGATCATGTAAGACCGGCAATGGAAAAACTTAGAAAAATTGCTGATGAACTGGAAAAATATATCCCCAGAGAAGTATGGCCGCTCCCGGGTTACGAAGAAATGCTGTTTAAACTGTGAATTTTACCGAATGTGACGGTTTTTTTTATTATTTTCATGGTAATCACTTACCTTCTTGAGTTTTTTTTGGTAAATTAACATTATGGATGATAATTCAAGTAATCTAGCTTCATCTCCCATGTGGGAAGAATCGGCAGAATTAATAAATACAGCCCGAAAGGAAATGGCCAAACGTATTGTCGGTCAAAAAGAAATGATAGACGGTCTTCTTACGGCTTTTATTGCCGGCGGACATATTCTGCTGGAAGGTGTGCCCGGTCTTGCCAAGACCAGGGCTGTTAAAACATTGGCGGAAATTACCGGTCTGGTTTTTAAAAGGATTCAGTTTACACCGGATCTGCTTCCTGCCGATCTTACAGGAACCCTGATCTGGGAACAGGCCACCGGTTCATTTACCATGCGCAGGGGTCCTGTCTTTGCAAACCTTATCCTGGCTGACGAAATTAACAGGGCTCCTGCAAAGGTACAATCGGCACTTCTTGAAGCAATGGAAGAAAGACAGGTAACAATAGGGGAAAATACTTATCCCCTGCCTGATCCTTTTTTTGTTCTTGCAACGCAGAACCCGATTGAACATGAGGGAACCTATAATCTTCCCGAAGCAGAGCTGGACAGATTCCTTTTAAAACTGCTTGTTCCATATCCCACGCAGGAAGAAGAGCTGGAGATTCTTGGTTTTGCAGCTCCCTTCGAAGACAGGGAAATGTACAATCCCGATCATCAATTAAGAACAGTACTTGGGCCACAGGAGCTTGAAAAACTAAGAAAGGCTGCTGATCTTATATTTACAGATGATCAGATACGCCGTTATATAATTTCCGTTACCAGCGCCTCCCGTCCCCTTTATTCCCGTCCCAATAATGCCGCCGATGTTTCCCGACAGGGAAGCGGCCGTTCAAGGGATGGAATTTACCGTCATATTTCCTTCGGCGCTTCTCCCAGGGCAAGCATAGCGCTTTTCCGCATATCCAGAGTAATGGCTCTGTTGGAAAACCGGACCTTTGTCAGTCCCGATGATGTTAAAGCTGCAGCCTATCCCGTCTTGCGCCACAGGCTGGTTCTCTCATACGAAGCCGAAGCAGATGGTCTTGATGCAGATACAATTATCTCCAGAATTCTTGCACAGGTACCAATGCCATAATTTCTGCATTGCGTTATATAGAGGTTAATCTTGGAATATCATGAACTGCTTACAAGAATTGCAACCTTCCCCCTCATTGCCAGAGGACTTGCCGATGAACTGGTTTCCGGTCATTACAGAGCCGTGTTCAGGGGTCAGGGCATAGAATTTGACGAAGTAAGGCATTATGAGCCAGGAGATGATATTAGAACCATAGACTGGAATGTAAGTGCAAGGTTTGGAACTCCCTATGTAAAAATGTACAGGGAAGAAAGGGAAATGAATGTCTGCATTATTCTTGATAATTCCGCTTCCATGTTCAGTGCGGCAGACAGTTTTGGAGATGGAATTAATGTAATTAACAGGCATGAACAGGCAGTCCTCGCTCTTGCCCTCATTGCATTTTCGGCGGAAGAAGCCGGACAGCGTGTTTCTACAATTTTTTTTGATAACGAAATATCCAAAATAATTCCCCCAAGAAAGGGACGATCCCATACCATGGCAGTAATAAGCCAGGCATTTGAAGCAAGACCTGTTTCAAGGGGAAGCAGTCTTGGAAGAGCACTTATAGGTGCAAGCAGGTTCCTCAAGCGCCGGAGCCTAGTAATAATAATTTCAGATTTTTTATGCATAAATTGGGAGCAGGAAATTCTTGACCTTTCCAGAAAACACGATGTAATAGCCCTTAGAATTTCAGGATCTCTAGACATGGAAATGCCGGATTCCGGTTTATTAACGCTCGAAGATCCGGAAACAGGTGTCAGGTTTATGGCATCTTCTTCCTTTGCTTCTTTCAGAAACGAATGGTCACTTTGGCATAACGAAAGAACAAAGCTCTGGGAGGCCATTTGCCGCCGGAGCGGAGCTGCCTGGCTGGATTTATCCACCGGCGATGATGCTACACTTTCCTTAATGCATTTTTTTAAGGGTAATACATGAGTAAACGGAAAATGCCTTTCTTGCTTCTCCTGTTCTTGTCTATTTTTAATTTACTTATTTATGGAGAAGAAAGCGAAGAACATGTTTTTTTTCTGCTTCCACAAACCATCTTTGTAGGGGATTCCGGAAGACTTGTTCTTCAACTGGGAGAAGATTACCTCGATGCAGAACCCTTTATAAGGTATTCCTTTAATTTATTTCCGTCCGACCGGAATTTGCACATAACAAGAATAGAGCTGGAGCAGCGTGGTACGGTTCCGCGCCTTTTAATAGATTTTATTCCCTATGCTCCCGGCATCCTCCTCTTTCCCCCATTGGAAATTTCTCCCGGGCAATTTATAGATGATCTGGAAGTTAATATTGCATCCATCCTTAACCCTTCCAGAATGAATCTCGCTCCTGCTGCCTCTCCTCTTGCCCAGCCCGGAACAGGCTTTCTTGTTTATGGCAGTATTGGTTTAATTTTATTGCTTCTCTTTCTTGGAATAGGAGGCAGTATTCTTGGCCGCAGGCATTTTTTTGAAATTTGGGAAAAAATGCGCAGAAGATACCTTCTAAGAAACATGATTTCCTTCCTGCGCAGATTAAAATACGAATGTGAATTTAAAAAGAACCATGATACTTCATATTATCTTGGCCTCCTGTCTGGAGAATTCCGGGAATTTTTAAGTCTTTATACGGGATACAATTGCCGTTCCCTAAGTGCTGGTGAATTCCTGGAACTTAATCTTTTTGAATATAACCAGTTCCAGCAGGAAGATGAGGAATCTGAAATTATTAACTGGGAATACAGTTTATTTGTTATCTTCAGAAGCCTGGATACATTCCGGTTCAGCGGAACGAAAATAGATCCGGAAAATTTATTAAGTGTTATTTCTGATGCCGGGAATTTCGCATTTGCTCTTGATATGGCGGAAAAGGAAAGACCTATAATTAGTGCCCTGGATATTGGAAATTTGGGAGCCAATATATGAATATTGGCTTTGAAAACCCCTTTATAATTCTTTCTGCCATTCTGTTTATACCCCTTTTCTTTCTCCTTTCCCGAAAATTAAAGTCACTCTTTGCCCTTTCACAACCCCTGGGACCTCCCGGCGGTGTTGCATTCAAACCTCCGCTTAACCTAAAATTCCTTGTTAAAATTATTTATTTTTTGGAAGGTCTCGGCATCTTCCTCCTTTTCGCCGCTGCTGCAGGTCCCCATTTGGTTTATATAGAAACTGTCTGGCTTAACAGGGGAGCGGACATACTCTTTGTATTGGACATTAGTCCCAGTATGGCAGGAATGGATATGGGAGGAAGAAACCGTTTCGAAGCTGCCCGTATTTTGATGAGGGATTTTGCGGAAAGAAGACCCCAGGATGCAATCGGTCTTGCCGCCCTTGGTGAAGATGCGGCAATGCTGGTTCCGCTTACAACTGACAGGGAAGCTCTGTATAACAGGCTGGACAGTCTTGCTATCGGAGAACTGGGAGATGGTACTGCAATCGGCACAGGGCTTGCCCTTGCGGCTTTTCATATAAACAACTCCACCGCACCAAGGCGTGCCGTTGTTCTTATAACAGACGGAGAGAACAATGCAGGCGAAATTCACCCGGAAACCGCAGCTGCCCTGTTGGGGAATATCGGAGTTTCCTTCTGGCTCATTGGCGTTGGTTCCGGCGGAGAAATTCCGATAAGTTATGTAGATCCATTTTCGGGGCTTCTAAGAACCGGCACCTTCGATTCCAGATATGACCCGGACATTCTCCGGCAGCTTGCAGAGAGTGCCGGCGGCAACTGGATTCATGCTCCCCAGGCAGATGCCTTTGCAGACGCTTTTTCCCGTCTGGACAACGAAGAAAGGGTTATCAGCCGCTTTGGTACAGTCAGGCGCATTGAACCTCTTTACGGAATTTTCCTTGTTATAGCCTTAATTCTGCTTTGGGGATTGCGCATAATACGGCGGTACATGCTTGGAGCCATTTTATGAGCTTTGATAATCCCGCTGTATTAAATTTTTTCTATATATATATCATCCTTGTTCCCATTCTCTTTCTTCGTTACAGGAAAAGCCGCGTCCGTGCTTCCCTCTTTGCAGCCCCTTCCGCTGACAGAAAAAAATTCCTTGGTGAATTAAGGCTTAGAATAATTATTTCTGAATTTTTCTTTCTCCTCTTCATTTTCTTTTTGATAATAGCTCTTGCCGGCCCGCGCTGGGGAAGCAGAATAGTTCCGGATCACAGAAGGGGCATAGATATAGTAATGGCATTCGATGTCTCTCAAAGCATGAATGTAAGGGATGAAAGGGATTCTTCATCCAGGCTGGAAAGAGCCATGGACATTGCCCTGGAGTTCAGCTCTTCCCTCACAGATATAAGGCTTGCCGCAGCTCTTGGCAGAGGCAGGGGAATTCTGGCAGTCCCTCTTACATATGATACTGAAACAATTAACAGCTTTCTCCATGGTCTGAGTGTTCAAAGTTTTTCCGGCCGCGGAACTAACCTTGAAAATTTAATAGAAGCGGCTGTCGAAGCATTCAGGGATTCTGTCCCCAGCAGGAAGGGAATAATTCTTTTTTCAGACGGCGAAGCTCTTTCCGGCACTCTTCTTTCTGCGGTGGAAAGGGTAAGAAGGGAAGGGATTTTTGTTTCGGTAATCGCTCTTGGAACGGAGGAAGGGGGCAGAATACCACTTGATGAAGATGACGATTCTCCGCCTTCTTTCCTTACAGGGAATGACGGTGAAGAAATAATCAGCCAAAGATATAGTTCCGTTCTGCGGCAGGCAGCAGAAAGATCCGGAGGCTTTTATATAGATGGGAGCCGTCCCGATGCCGCACAGGTATTGACAGATTATATAGATTCCCTGTCTGCTGAATCCAGGATACTGGGTTTCAGGCGTGAAGATAATCCCCGCTGGCAGTATTTTATTATCGGAGCAATTATATCCTTCCTTGTTATGCGTTTATTGGCATATGGCCGGCATAAAAAAAATCCTTCTTCATCCGCCCGGAATGACCGTTCCAGGAAAAAATTCAAAGCTGTAAAAATTCTATCCCTTGTTTTTTTAACCGGCTTGCTGTCTTCCTGTACAAGGGTTCAGGGAATGCTTTACATAATGGAAGGTAATTTCCATAGCGTTAGGGGATATTATTCTGAGGCAATATCTTCCTACCTTAAGGCAATGGAATTTGAGAGAGCCGTTCCCTATGCCGAATACGGCCTTGGTTCGGTTTATTTTGCAATGGGGGAAACTGCGGCGGCACTGGAGCGTTATTATGCCGTAGAGAGGTTACTTGAAGAATTTGTTTTGGATGATCACAGGGAACTTCAGTACAGGATTCATTACAATAAGGGAATTATTTATTTTGAACTTGAAGAATTCGAAGAAGCTGCCCTTGCCTTCAGGGAGGCTCTGGTTATGGACAGTGCAAGAATAGAGGCAAAACAGAATCTGGAATTAAGTCTTTTAAGCATGGTTGGAGGGAGCGGTTCTTCCGGTTCAAATTTGCAGGATTTGGACGAAAATGAAAACCAGAGTATAACTCCCATGCAGGAATATAACTCGATTATTTTTGAATATCTAAGGGATAGGGAGCAGGAACAGTGGAGAAATATGGAATGGGAAGCAGAGTACGATTATTCCGGACCGGATTACTGATAATAACCATTCTTCTTGGTTCCGGCATCCGTATTTTTTCACAGGATACCGGAAGTATAGGGGAAAACCAGACCATAAGCCCCGTTTTACCTGCACCCGGTATGTTGATAAATATTCCGGTTGCCGATGCTGAAATAGAAGAAGAAAGTGAAATTCTCGAAATTTATGTAGAAAGTACCCCTGCCAGCCCCATTATTAACAGTCCCTGGACTCTGGTTATAATGGTTAACTATTCCAATCCTTCCTTTGTTAATGTAAGACCTCCGGAACTCCCTCCCACTCTTGTTATGGACAGCAGGGTAAGGGTGGAACCAAGAATCTTCAGGGAGGAAAGATGGACAAGGTTTGAATATATTTTCTATTCACAGACAGCCGGAACCATAAGGCTTGATCCCTTTATTATTACAGTGCCGGATCTGCAGGCAGAAACAAATATTATAAGTGTCAGCTTTAGGGAAGCACCTGTTGTTGTCAGGCGTTATGACCCACGTTTTCGCTGGGCCGGCACGGCTCCCCCGGTTTATACAGGCAGCAGTGCAGAACTGGTTCTTGAGCTTATAGACTGGAATCCCGATTTGGCTGTTCCGCGCGGACTCTTTCAGGGAAGGACGCCGTTAAATGCAATTGTAAGCGAAGGCAGTCCCGTGCTTTCCTCCGATGGAATTTACCGTTATGCCATAAATGTCATTCCTCTGGAAGGGGAAATAATTGTTCTGGATGCCTTTTCTTTTAGAAGTGATATACACACTCTCTCTGTTCCAGTAGTCAGGATACCTGTATTGGAAACAGAATTTGTTCAGGAAATTATTGAAGAGGAAGAAGAGGATATAATAGCAGATGTTTATCTTCCCTTTCCCCGTCCTGAAAGAAATATTTTCTTTCCCCTGGAAGGAATCTACCAAAGAACCCTGAATGTAATTGAAGAACTATGGGAAGAAAACCGCAGGGCGGAAGCTCTTGCCATTGTCAGAAGGAATGAAAGGGAAAGTGTAATCGGCGTTTTTCTCCCTCCCCTAAGAAGTGAAATGGAACAACTAATGGGACTCAGATATTCCGATGATGAGTATTGGCGTCCCCTGAATGTTCATCCTCTTTCCTGGATGGTTTCATTCATAATAATTATTTTTACCATTGTCTTTTTGATTTTTTTCCGCCGCAGATTCAGATCAGGAAAGAGCAATCCCGTTTTCTATAGAAACATTAAGAATTCCTTTATTTTTATTCTGCTTTTGGGTTTTCTCTTGATTATTTTTGAAGAAGGTATTAGAAAACTGGTAATATTGCCCCTCTTTCCCGGACAAAATGCCGTAATTCTGGAAAGAACCGCGGTTCATAGAATTCCCGATTATAATGCAGGAATTAATGCATATTTCCCCGAGGGACAGCCGGTAACTGTCGGAGATCTAAGGGGTGAATGGCGTTATGTAGAATCATCAGACGGCCGCTCCGGGTGGATTTTGGATATGGCAGTAATAAAATATTAGGAGTGTCCATGGATTTTGGTTCCATACTGGCTCAATGGGAAGAGCAGGAAAAAAAGGGAAAGCAAAAAAGACCCGGCCAAATAGCGCATGATGCTAAATCGCATTATGAAAAAACGCATGACGTTAAACCAAGACATAAAACAGGGCAAAGAAGAGCTGCACTTATTAAGAAAAAGCCCGATGCCTTTATTGATCTCCACGGACTAACAAGGGACGAAGCCTGGACAATTCTGGAAGAATTTTTTGATACCTCAAGAAAGATGGGGCTGGAAAAAGTGAAGATAATTCATGGAAAGGGAAATCCGCCTGTTAATGAAGCTCCCCTAAGAATACTTTCCAGGAAGTTCATAGAAAACTGCAGTTTTGCAGGAGAAAGTGCCTATTGTAATGCTAAAGAGGGAGGCAGCGGTGCTACATGGGTAATACTAAAAAAATAATTATTGTTTTATCTTTTTTATCTTTCCCTGTAAATTATGCGGCCTCTCGATAGATCATAGGGCGAAAGTGCAATTTTAACCCTGTCACCGGGGACTATTCTGATATAGTGTTTGCGCATCTTCCCCGAAAGATGAGCCAGTATTAGATGTCCTTTCTGATTATCCAGTTCCACCCTGAACATTGTATTTGGCAGTGCTTCACGGACAACCCCTTCAACTTCGATTGCTTCTTCTTTCGCCACAATTCCTCCTATTGGCTTGGCTTTACAAAGTATAGCATTTTTTTGGGTTAGTGGTCAATTTATTGAAATTTGTCCGGCTGCTCAATATACAGCCGGACTAAGTTCAGGAATTTTCATAATGTTTGTAAAGGAAGCGGCGGATTTTTTGCTGGGCATTCTTTTCAAAAGCCTCTTTCTGTATTGTAAAGTCGCTGATTTTTTTATATCCGACAAGTCCGCGGTTTACCTGCTCTATTTCTTTTTTAATTAAATCGCGGATAAATTCATCGCTGTTTTTTCCGGGATGATCAATTTCCAGGTTTTCATAATTGGGAACCGCTATGGCAAAGATTTTCTCTCCCCCGAATTCCTTCTCTTTTCGGCCTACAATAAGAACCTCCGAAATAATTCTGGAAGAGGCAAAATGTGCTTCAATTTCCTCCGGATAAATATTCTTGCCTCCGGAACTCACAATTAGATTTTTCTCCCTGCCGTTAATATATATATATCCCTCTTTATCCAGGAATCCGAGATCTCCTGTTTTAAGCCAGCCTTCGGAATCAATGACTTCCGCTGTAGCTTCAGGATTATTATAGTAGCCAAGCATAACAGAAGGGGATTTTACCGCAATTTCTCCAACACCATCTTCATTGGGGTCGATTATTTTTACATCTGTGTATAAGACAGGCAGACCCACCGATACATTTCTCTTATGCCATTCTGTATTTACACTTATTAGGGGACTGTTTTCACTTGTGCCATATCCATGAACCATATTAAAACCAAAGGAATCAAAAAAATCCGCTGTTTTAGGATTCAAAGGTCCGCCACCTGCAACCATTATTCTAATGGAATGAAGCCCGGCTTTCTTCCTGATAAATTTAAAGAAAGCTCTTCCAAAACCCATCTTTCCGCGCTTTGCTTTCGCAAGGCTTATTCGTCTGAAGAAATTTAAAACAGCCTGTAAAATTCCGGGTAATGCTTTATATTTCTTGTCTATGGCTGCCATTACCTTGTCATAAAGCAGGGGTACGGCTATAAGAAAGTTTCCTTTTCCGTCCCTAATATCGTCCACAACAACAGAGCCAATAAGTTTTTCTATTACAATTGTTGAAGCCCCGACTGTCAATGGAGAAATAAAAGAGCAGGTTGTCGGATATGAATGATGCAGCGGAAGCACATTGATAAATACATCTTCCGGATAGGCTCTAAGCTGTTTTATGGCTGCATTAGCATTGGATATGATGTTTTTATGGCTTAAAGTAACTCCTTTGGCAAAGCCGGTGGTTCCCGATGTAAAAATAATGGAAACAGGATCATCTCCTGATATATTAATATCCAGGGAATGAGACCCTGCTTTCAGGCTGAAATTGGCATATTCTTCTTTGATTAAATTTAATTTGACAGGAAGATTTAGACCCCTGGATTCCAGTGAATCTGCAAATTCCTGTTTTCTGTCCGAATGAAAGAGAGCCTTTGCCCCTGTTATTTCCAGTATATTTGCACACTCTTTTTCAGAGACAAGGAAATCCACCGGAACTATTATTAAACCTGCAATGGCAGCACCCAGCCAGACTGCCATCCATTCCGGCCGGTTTTCCGCCCAAAGGCAGACCCGGTCTCCCTTTACAAGTCCGGCGGATAAGAGCCCTCCGGCTATTCTATTACTTTCGTCCCTTAATTTTTTAAAGGACCATCTTGTGAAATCTTTATTACCCTCGCTGCGGTACAAGATCGCGTCTTTGTTTCCCCATTTTTCGGCAATGGCATTAAGCCATTGAGCAAAATTCGAGTGGGGTACATCCTGCCAATCGGCAACATAATCTTGAAATTTCAACATAATTAACAATAAAACAAAAATTCAAATTTTGTCAAGATAAAATTTAAAATTATGTTTTTTCGGCTCTCAGCTTCTGCATATTCCTGTTCATTTGACGCAGTCTGAACACAGAAAAGGTCTCTTTTCCATATTCTGTCAATTCCCAGACCTCGTTTTCTCCGTTTCCTGTATATCTTGCCATCTTTAATAATGCAAGGTCTGTCATTATTTTCTTTATGGTATTGGAGGGAGTAGGGAAGTCCTTTCGAACCACCCTGTCCAAATCGGGATTAAGAATATTTCCAAGGAAGTGGGAAATTTCCCCTATTGTTTTGGAGCTTATCAATTCCGGTGCCAATAATCTGAATATTTTTATATAACGGAAGCTTTTTGTATTCTCCCAGTTTTCGCTTTGGGTATAATAAAAACTAAGGGAAACCCTGTTTGCGGACATTACCCTTAATGCCTGTCTCATTTGGGAGCGAATTCTTTTTACAATATCCGTTCCTTCCATCCTCAAGCGGCTTTTTAGGGTCTCATTTTCCCTAATCAGGCGGCTCATCTCGTTTGCAACAGAGCTGTTCATCATTTCATCGGATGGTACCCAGCCCTGGCGTGGTTTTAAGAACATTTCCCGGCTTATTAATGCCAGTGTTTTGGATTTAAGATCTCCAATATTATTCCAGCTAATATTGCTATTCTGCCTGAGTTTGGCCTTAAAATCTTCAAGAGCCATCTTTGCCGGTTCTTCTTTTTCCTTTTTTGAATCCTTCCAGCGTGCAGTATCACTAATAATAAGGGCAAATACGGGAATTCTGGACTTTATTGCCCAGGAATACTCCAGCTCACTTACAGAAGAGCTGCCAATCATTTCTCCCCTCTTAAATGCCGTAATATTGATAAAATAATCACAGCTTTCAAGGCTCTTTCTGATTATCCTGCGATCCTCTTCTTCTGAAATGTCAAAACCGTCCATACATATGGGAATGGCTCCCAGCTCTGTTATAAGTCTGCATAGCTCAATTTTTTCATTCTTTAGGTTTGTATCTGTACTGCTAATATATATAAAATACTTTTTATCCATAAATTACTCCTCTTTATATTTTCGGTTAGAAAAACTGGAGTGTTTAATTTATAAAATTCAGGTTAATATAAATTAACGCTCATAAATCAGGAGAAACCCATGTTTGAAATTATGTCGGCAAGGGAAGCTATAGACAAGATTAAGGATGGGGATTGCATTGCCGTAAATTCATTTCTGGCACTTTCCAATCCCGAAGCTCTTCAGGATGCCCTTTATGAAAGATTCATGGAATCGGGCAGCCCAAACAACTTAAAAGTGTTTTGTACGGGAGGACTTGGAGCCTGGGACGAGGATCGCTATATGGATCGAAGCGTAAAAGCCGGAGCCATAAAGGAAGTGATAGCCAGCCATTATAACAGTATGCCCGCAACGGTAAAAGCCGCTCTGGACAACAAAATAGAAGCCTATTGTCTGCCCCTGGGGCTGCTTTCACATTCCATACGAGCGGCGGCATCCGGCAAGGATTTTATACTTAGCGAAGTAGGGGTTGGAATTTTTACAGACCCAAGGGTGGATTCCTGTGCCCTTAATGAAATATCAAAAAAGGAGATAGTTAAAGTACAAAAAATTGAAGGTAAGGACTATCTTTTATTTTCCACTCCCAAAATAGATATTGCCTTTATAAAGGGAACAACCGTTGATCCAAACGGGAATATTTCATTCGAAAAGGAATACCTTACGGTGGACGCACTTTCCATGGCACAGGCTACAAAGCGTAATGGGGGAAAGGTAATCGTACAGGTGGAGAAGGTAAGCCATGTATTTTCCCGTCCGCGCAATGTAATTATTCCCGGCATCCTTGTTGATTATATTGTTGTATGCGAAAATCCGCCGGAGCTCATTCCATATAACCCGGCACTCTCCGGAGATGTTCATGTTCCTGCAAGCCAGATGGATTATTACATTAAAAAAATAAATGTAAACAAATACACAAAACCCGAAACAGGTGATAAAACCGCCGATATAATTGGCGAAAGAGCTGCAAAGGAATTAAGGGCAGGACAGGTTGTAAATATCGGAATCGGCTTTCCCGAAAATGTCGGCAGGTTTGCATCCCGGCTTGGCATATTAAAAGATATTGCAATTACAGTAGAAGCCGGAGGCATTGGGGGACTTCCGGCACCCGGCATTGCCTTTGGCGCAACCATAGGCGCAGACATGATCTGTGATCAGGCCACTCAGTTTGATTTCTATGACGGAGGCGGTCTTGATATATGTTTTCTTGGAGGACTGGAGGTAGACAGGGAAGGAAACCTGAATGTGCATAAACTCCAGGGAGCCTATTCGGGAATCGGCGGATTTGCAAATATAATTCATGCGACAAAAACAATAGTTTTCTGTCTTAGTTTTACCACAAAGGGACTTGTTTCCGGCAAACATGATGGAATGGTCAGTATAATTGAAGAAGGCAGGGTTAGAAAATTTAAAAAGGAAATAAATGCAATTTCCTTTTCTGCCAAAAATGCAATTGCCAGAGGACAGAATGTTATCTATGTTACAGAAAGATGTGTTTTCCGGTTAACGCCAAACGGGCTTAAGCTTATGGAAGTGTATCCCGGCATAGATGAAAAAAAACACATAATATCTCTTCTGGATTTTGATCTTGTCTGATTGTTTTTATTTTGCTTCGATACTATAATATTACGAATAATAATGTTAACGGGGAGAGATATGAAAATTGAAATTCCGGGTCTTGATATTCAAAAGGGACTAGAACTTTATGATGATGATGAAGAGCTATATGCAATTGTTCTTCGCTCCTATGTAAATAACACTCCTTCTGTACTGGACAGATTAAGGAATGTTACTGCAGAAAACCTGGAAGAATATTCGGTTAATGTTCATGGCATTAAGGGAACCAGTATTACCATTGCAGCCGATGAAATTCAACAGGATGCATTAAACCTTGAGCTAATGGCAAAGGAAGGGAATCTTTCCGGAGTGCTGGAGGTTAACAATTCCTTTATAGAAAAAGTGGAAACCCTTGTATCGGAAATAAAAATATGGCTGGATGCCAATGATGCTTAATGGATCAGGAAAAACTTACAATAAAGGCTCAGGAAGCCATAAGTGAAGCAAGTTCAATTGCACAGAGGGAAGATCATTCACAGGTAGAGGTAGAGCACTTACTTCTTGCACTCTTAAAACAGGATGGCGGTATAGTTCCGCCAATTGTAGAAAAAATCGGCTCCGATACAGATGCCTTAAACAGATCCGTAGAAGCCCTGATAAATAAGCTGCCAAAAATTTACGGAGAGGGAGCCCAGCTATACTATTCTGCCTCTGCTTCGAAAGTAATTGCAAAGGCCGAAACCGAAGCTGCCTCTTTAAAAGATGATTTTATTTCCACAGAACACATTCTTATTGCCATTACCACAGTGGAAGGCAGGGCTGCCGAGCTTTTAAAAAAAGCAGGTATAAATAAAAAAACCATCCTTGAAGCCTTAAAACATGTAAGAGGAAATACCAGGGTAAGGGATCAAAACCCCGAAGATAAATACCAGATACTGGAAAAATACTGCCGGGATCTCTGTGCCCTGGCAAGACAGGAAAAAATAGATCCCGTAATTGGCAGGGACGAAGAAATACGCCGCTGTATGCAGGTTCTCTCCAGACGTACCAAAAATAATCCGGTTTTAATCGGAGAGCCGGGAGTGGGCAAAACAGCCATAGTCGAAGGTCTTGCCAGGAGGATAGTTGCCGGAGATGTTCCGGAAAGCTTAAAGGGAAAAAGACTTCTTGCCCTCGATCTTGGAGCCCTGATTGCAGGAGCCAAATTCCGGGGCGAATTTGAAGAACGTCTTAAGGCTGTTATTCATGAGGTGCAGGCGTCAGATGGAAAAATAATTCTATTTATTGATGAACTCCATACCCTTGTCGGAGCAGGTGCCGCCGAAGGTGCCACAGATGCAAGCAATCTCCTAAAGCCTGCCCTGTCCCGTGGAGAACTAAGATGTATAGGTGCTACAACACTGGATGAATACCGCAAGCATATAGAAAAAGATGCTGCCCTTGAAAGACGCTTCCAGCAGATCTATACCGCAGAGCCTTCGGTGGAAGATACTATTGCCATTTTGCGCGGGCTTCAGGAGCGCTATGAAATACATCACGGGGTAAGAATAAAGGACGAGGCTATTGTGGCGGCTGCAAATTTATCCAACCGCTATATTACAAGCCGTTTTCTGCCCGACAAGGCCATAGACCTTGTAGACGAAGCTGCCAGCCGCCTGAAGATGGAACTCGATTCCCGCCCCACCGAACTGGACAAGATCGAAAGAAAGCTCCTCCAGCTCTCAATAGAAAAACAGGCCCTCGCCCGTGAAGAGGATAAGGCCAGCACTGCAAGACTGGAAAAACTGGAAAAGGAAATTGCAGAACTTGGTGCCGAAAGGGATGTAATGAATTTAAGATGGGAGAATGAAAAAAAAGATATTCAGGAAATAAGGAAAATAAAACAGCAGATAGAAGAATACGGAATAGAAGAAACCCGTCATGTAAGGGAAGGGAATCTTGGCAGGGCAGCCGAAATAAAACACGGTAAAATCCCGGAAGCCCAGGCCAGGTTAAAAATACTTTCCGATCAAATGGAAGAAAGGGCATTAAGGAACGAAGGTACACTGTTAAGGGAGGAGGTAAGCGAAGAGGATATTGCCTCCGTTGTTTCGGTATGGACAGGAATCCCTGTTTCCAAAATGCTCTCCGGCGAATTACAAAAATATCTGGAACTGGAAAAGGTATTGGAACAAAGGGTTGTCGGACAGAGTGCCGCAGTAGAAGCCGTTGCCGATGCCATCAGGCGAAACAAGGCCGGCCTTTCCGACACAAGCCGTCCCCTTGGCTCCTTCCTCTTTTTAGGGCCAACTGGTGTAGGAAAAACGGAGCTTGCAAAGACCCTTGCCGAATTTTTATTCAATCAGGAGAAGGCTCTTACCCGAATAGATATGAGCGAATACGGCGAAAAACATTCGGTAAGCCGCCTTATTGGAGCGCCTCCCGGTTATGTGGGATATGAGCAGGGAGGCCAGCTTACAGAGGCAGTCCGCAGAAGACCCTATAGTGTTATTCTTTTTGACGAAATCGAAAAAGCCCATCCAGAAGTCTTTAATGTTTTTCTCCAGCTCCTGGATGACGGCAGACTTACGGACGGACAGGGCAGGGTGGTGGATTTCAGAAATGTAATTGTAATAATGACAAGCAATCTTGGCTCAGACCTCATACTGGGAACTGTAAAGCTGGAAGCTATTCAGAAAGATCTAATGGAGCTGCTTAAAAGGAGCTTCAGGCCGGAATTCCTTAATCGAATAGATGAAACTGTTATATTTAACCGTCTTGGCAAAAAAGAAATAGAAAAAATCCTCGATATTCAATTAAGATCCCTTTCTTCCCGTCTTGAGGAAAGGAAAATTACAGTTAACGTGAAGAAAGCTCCAAAAGAAATTCTTATGGAAAGGGGATACGATCCACTCTTTGGTGCAAGGCCGTTAAAACGTACAATTCAGGATCTTCTGGAAAATCCGCTTGCAAAGGATCTGATTGCCGGTAAAATTAAAGAGGGAGATACGGTTACGGTAGACCGGAACCCGAAGGGAGATGATTTTATTTTTAACGTGAAAGATTAAAAAAGGATTTAAAATTATGAAAAAATACAAATGTTCTGTCTGTGGTTATGTGTATGATGAATCTGATGGAATCCCGGGAAAGAATCTTCCTCCCGGTACCAGGTGGGAAGATATACCCGAAGATTTTACATGTCCCCTATGTTCTGCACCAAAGTCCCTCTTTATATTAATGGATATTCAGGATGAAACCAAAGAGAATGAAAAAAAATCCATGAACACTTATCATGATGGTGGAGAAACCTTAAAGGATTTATCTTTTGAGGAAATATCCGCCATTTGTTCCAGCCTTGCAAAGGGCTGTGAAAAGCAAAGGCAGATGCCGGAAATGGAAGCTTTTTACAGTCTTGCAAGATACTATAAATCCAAATCATCAAGTCCCGAAGCAAAGGGTTTTGACAAGGGATTTAAAAACTCATACGAGCTATTAAACACCGAACTTCTTACCGGTTTTCCTGCAGCCAGTAGTACAGCAATGAAAAATTCTGACAGGGGAGCCCTGCGTTCCCTTGTATGGAGCGAGAAAGTAAGCATAATGATGAAGTCCCTTTTGGAGCGATATGAGAAAGAAGGGGATGCAATTCTGGAAAATACCAATATCCATGTATGCGACATTTGCGGATTTATTTTTCTTGGAGACAAGGTTCCGGATCTATGTCCTGTCTGCAAGGTTCCTCCCTACCTCTTACTTAAAATCGAAAGGAGCTAGTTATGCCGGCATATAGAAATATTCGTTTATGTGATAAAAGCTGTATGTGTCTCTATGTATGTCCGACAGGCGCAACAGATACGGAGAATAGCATTATAGATGTCGATAAATGCATACCCGGCTGTATGGAATGTGTAAAGGCATGTCCGTCATCCGCTATTTCCATGCTCCCCCTGGCATATCCGCTCCAGCAGCCAAAAAAGGATGAAGTAATAAAGACACAAAGGGAGCTTGGTTACAGTAAATTGCTCCAGGAAAAAATCGCAGACTCTGTGGCTGCCGCCAATACCGCTACCGCCAATAACGCTGCCGGCAGTACCGCCAATACCGCCAGTACACCTGTAAGCAGGCAATTTGCCGCCGCCATTTCCAGATCATGCCGGCGCATGGCGGAGGATATATTAAGGGAGAGCGGATACATGCTTCCTCAAAGCAAAAATGTGCATGAACTTCTGGAGGCAATGCAGGAATCCATAAAGGAAAATCCAGATCCGGATTTCCCCAAAGAGGCACTTGAATTATTGCTATCTAACCTTAAATTGGCGGTTTAATTTCAGGGTATATCCAGCCGTGAAAAAGCCAATGGGATATTGCTAAGGACAAAAGCCTCCGGCCTGTATTCAAAGTGCATGGTATCAAAATTACCCCATCTTCCTCCCCATATAAAACCATGGGATTCAAAAGCTTCTATAACAGGATCGGGCGGATGCCATCGTCTGGAATAGGGAATATTCCACCAAAGGGGATCATGCTGGGCAGACCACATCCAGTAAATTGCTAGTCCGCCCTGGTTTCGCGGGAGTATATCAACAGCTATTCCATAAGAATGAAAGCTCCTATTGCCGGAGCTTGCCACATTCCGCCAATTCCAGGCCGCAATGCTTCCAAGGGAGCTTATCCACTGTCTGACAGTCTGGTTGGTTCTGGATTCTGCAATAATTATTTCTTCTATGCGGCCCATTATATAAGCAAGTCCTGAATGAACGGGAAACTGAAAGCCCAGGAAACTTATATTCACCTGCTGGTTCCAGGATTCAGCCCTGCTGCTGCCCCTCCATATTGCCTCAAAAATATAGTTTGCTCTTGTTGGAGAGGGAGGTCTTGGCTCTGTTGCAGGAGGTCGCGGCTGTGCCACTCTGGTCAGGCTTTCTTCATAATTGCGAGTCCTTGTAGCCCTTTGCTCCGCACCGCTTTCCCAGGAAGGAAGTTCCGTCCTGTAATTGCTGTTAAAGCCCATAGCACGGTATTCACTTACCCTATGCCTTCTATCTTCGGGGAGGATCCTTCCTTCAGCATAATAAAGCCATCTGCCGTCAATCTGAAAAGCCCAGTCTCCGGGATCATCTTCATTCTGCCTTCTAAACTGCAAATTGCTTATACGATCCGGATAGGCTAGGGCAAGAGCCCTCATTATTCTTTCTCCCTGATCCACAGCCGGCTGGGGCGGAGAAGTGTTCTCCTGGGGCAGGGAGGCAATATTTACTTCACCGGTATTTTCCTGCGCATATATGGAAGAGGGGTTATTGTAAACAAGAAAAAAAGCCAAAAATACAAGGATTGGTAAAAATATAAAGCAAATAGGTTTAAATAATCTATCAAAGGAAATTTTTAACATAAGTATCCTCCCCTAATTCTCCAATGCAATATACCGCCAGAAAGCAGGAGTCTCCTGCCCAAAACGCCAGAATCCCACAGCCTGAACACCCATACTTCTGTACATATCCATTCTGAGTGCAAGGGATTGTTCATCTTCATAAAAGACGGTCATGGTAACCTGTGTACTGTATCTGAAATTGGGAATCCCGTTCATCCTGTCTATCAGGCGAATGTTTTCTTCGTTTATAATGTTTTGGATTCCCGAAAATATAAATGCCATATTAGGCGTAATATTACCCCAGCGTCTTCCGTAAAAGGGCATGCCCATAATCAGCTTTTCCCTTCCTATTGTGTCCAGGGAATAGGATGCAACCCTGCGGCTCCAGTCCATGGAAGCAATGGGACCTGGCTGTCCTCCGGACCAGTGTTCATCATAGGCCATTACAAGAATCCTGTCCACGATTGGCAGTATCCTCCTGTAATCGTATACATCATTATCCAGGGTTCTGGTTCTTGCAGCCAAAGCCACAGTCAGCATTTTATTTCCCAGTCCTGCCCTAAGCTCCCTTAAAAAGGATAGATATGCGTCCGCACTTGCGGCAGGAACATTTTCGAAATTTATCTGCAATCCATCATAGGGAGCGGCGGCTGCCAAAAGGTCGCGGATAAGAGCCTGTCTTTCCGGCCTGCCTTCAAGCAATACAAAATAGCTAAGAGCCGCTCCCGAACAGGAAGCAACAAGATGCTTTCTGGCATTAAAATGTGCAATATTGTTGAAATTCGGAACCCCGATAAGCCTTCCATAGGCATTTACCTCCGTTCCAAAATATGCAATGTCTGAAACAGGGTAATTATTGTTAAAACCCGATTCCCTTCCCACAACCACATATGCCCAAACCTCCCTGAATGCAGAAAGGGGCAATTCCTCTGATGCCTGTATCCGTGGAAGAATCATTAAAAGCATAATTATGGAAAAAAGGACTTTGGTTTTCTTCATTTTTAAAGTTTCTTACAAACCTCTATTTATGAAATTTACCCTTCATTAAGAGGGCATAGATTCATTATACAATATTTTAGTATATTTGAATATATTCTTTTGGAGATTAGGATTGAATAAAAAAAAGCTGCTTATTTCCATTATCACCATTATTTTGGCTGTTTTTTCCGCACTGCTCATAATTTATTTCATTCTGGAAGCAAGATTAAGGGAAAACAGTGTAGGGATAATTTCGGATAATGATGATGTATTTAACCGCGAATTTGCAGCGCTTCCTGAAGGCATACAGATATTAACCGATGAAGAATTCATGCTGGCCATGGAAGAAGAAACAAGGGAGATTACCGATGAGGAATTCCGGGCAGAAATAGAAAGAGAATTTGAAACAACTATTCCTGCTTTTTCTGTAAACAATCCCGACAGGTTTGATGATGCCATTTTTTTCAGGGATGATATTTCACCCAGGATCTATAATATTTTGTTTCTGGGAGATGATGCCCGTATAGATGAAGACAGGGGACGTTCAGATTCCATAATATTAATCTCCTTTAACAGGGATACAAGGGTTATTAAGCTGACATCCTTTATGCGTGATACCCTTGTTCCAATGAATCTCGATGCTCTTTTCTGGAACCGTATAAATATATTGCATGCAATGGGAGGGCCCGGCAGAATAATTAACCTTTTAAATAGTTTGTTTTCCCTTGATATACAGCGTTATGCCATTGTCAGGTTTTCCGGAGTTTTTGCATTGGTTGACGCACTGGACGGACTGGTTCTTGACCTGACCCGGGAAGAGGCCGCTCTCTTAAACAGAATTTTTCCGGACTATGATCCTGTTTCCGCCGGATATAATTTATTGAACGGACGGCAGGTTCTTGCCTATTCGCGGATAAGGGTATTGGACAATGATCTGGTACGTACCCAAAGACAGAGATATGTGCTTACCAGTATTCTGGACAGGATTCTGGACACAAGAAGCATGAGCGATATCTTTACGATTGCAACCTTTGCCCTGGATCATGTGGAAACCAATGTGCCGTTAAGCGAAATTTTAATGATAGGTCTGGAACTCTTTACCGGTTCAAGACCCATTATTGATGAATTGCGCATACCCATAGACGGCTCATTTAATCATGCCATATTTTACGGAGCCTATATATTGACAATAGATTTTGAAGAAAATATCAAGATGCTGCATGATTTTCTATACGGGACATCCGAGGGAGTAAGAATTCCCGTTTTTGCATTTCCCGAAATGGACATGATCTTCGATGAAACAGATGAGGAGCAGGAAGATGATGAGGATGAAGATGACTAAAAAACTGTTAATATTAACTTTTATGGCTGCACTAATTCCTTCCTTTACCTTGCTTGCTGCCGGGAGGCAGGATGGACTAAGGGATTTAACGATATATGGAATAAGGGGATCTTCAGGTCTCGCCCTCCTTGGGCTTTTTGATGAGCCGCCCCAAATTGAAGGTTTTACTGTCAGGATGGAAGCTCTGGCGAATGCCGACCTTATGGCAGCACGTTTAATTTCCGGCGAAGCAATTGCCGGCATCCTTCCTCCAAACATGGCTGCCAAAATTGCCTCCTCGGGCATCGACATAAGGGTGATTGCCGTTACCGGAACGGGAATGTTAAGCCTTCTAAGTACAGATCCGCAAATACGAACCATTAACGATCTAAGGGGAAGGGATGTCTATGTTGTCGGTCAGGGTGCAACTCCGGACTTTGTATTCAGACGTATACTGAACTATTACCGTATTAATCCAGAAAACGATCTAAACCTCCATTACTCCCTCTCGCCGCCCGAAATTGCCCAGTCCCTGATTGCAGGCAGAATTTCCACAGCCCTGCTTCCGGAGCCATTTGCAACAATGGCTCTCATGGGCAGAGCAGATATTTCCAGAATTTCAGATATACAGGAAGAATGGATTCGTTCATCCAATACAAATATGAATTACCCCATGACATTATTTGTAGTACAGGGCTCCTTTATAGATGCAAATCCCGGAGCAATGGATATAATTTTAAATGACATCAGGCGCTCAATAGAATTTGTTATTGCCAATCCTGTTCAGGCAGGAATACTTGCAGAAAGGCATGAGCTTGGCATTGGTTCTGCAATTGCAGCCTCCGCCATTCCAAATAGCGGCTATGTTTTTATTCCTGCCCGGGATGCCAGAACATCACTTGAAGAGCTTTTTAGTTTATTTTTGGAATACGATCCCATTTCTGTAGGCGGAGAGCTTCCCGGCGATCTATTCTATTACCGGTAGGAAATTCATTTACGGCAAGTTGATTGAACAGGCTCACTATATCAATGTAATAAGGAAACCTACAAGAACCCCGAAAAGTGTTATTATTGAAGTGGTTCTGCTCTTTGTCATCAAAGAAAACTGGGGCAGAATTTCGCCAAACACTATATAGAGCATGGCTCCCCCCGCCGATGACAATGACAGCGCAATGGCAAGATCGGAGATATTTCCAAGGATTACACCTATCAGACCTCCTATCAGAGTTGTAGCTCCTGCAATAGCCGTAAGAATAATTACCTTCCATCTGCCTATTCCGCCTGCAAGAAGGGGAGCAGCAATTGCCATCCCTTCCGGAATATTATGAAAGGTTATCATTGCCGCTATCAGGAAACCCAGGCGGAAATCATGGGAGCCCCCTGCACCTATTGCCATTCCTTCAGGAACATTGTGAAGCGCTATTGCAATAAACATCACTATCCCCGATTTAAGCATGGAAGAAGGATTCTTAATTAATTCACCTGCATGATAATGTTCTTCATGCGAATGATGGATTTTCAGATCCTCTTCTCCGCTTTCGGTGATCCGGTCTGTAATGCGGTTCAGTATCATTATTATGATTATTCCGGCACCAAGCCCCAATACACAGATAAATGGATTGGCAAGGGCAGAAGCTTCTGGAACAAGACCAAAACAGGCAATGCTTACCATAATTCCTGCCGTAAATGACAGGAGCCAGGAAATCATTTTTTCGGATGGACGTTTTAAAAGTATGGAAGCTATAATTCCGCCAAATCCCATTCCTGCAATACCTGCAATGGCACTAAATAAAATAATGTCACTCATGTATGTATTATAGTAGAAAAACCAAAAAATATGATATAATGTAGAAAGTCCTTTTTTGGGATACAGGAGGTTATCATGAACGAAACAATAAAAACAATTATGAACCGTTATTCATGCCGTGATTTTTCCGGCACAAAACTTTCCGCCGAACAAATATCAGTGCTCTCGGATGCCGCCCTTGCCGCTCCAAGCGGAATGAACAGGCAGCCCTGGCATATAATAGTAGTTACCGACAAGCCTTTGATCGATGAACTCGATAAAGAGGGAATGAAGATCCTCTCTTCTCAGGCCGATAAAACAGCCTATGAACGCATGATGTCCCGTGGAGGCAAGCTCTTTTACAATGCACCCTGCATGATAATTGTGACAGCAGAGGATCCAAATGCCTCTGCCCTTGACTGCGGAATCCTGATTCAAAACATAGCTCTTGCAGCCCATTCACTGGATCTCGGGAATGTCATTGTCGGCATGGCAGGAGTTCCGCTTTCCGGAGCCAACGGAGAAGACTTTAAAAAACGCCTGAAATTTCCGCAGGGTCATGGTTTTGCCATGGGCATCCTTGTCGGAAAAGCCAATAGCGGAAAAGATCCCCACGAATTGGACAGGAGTAAGCTAAGCTTTATAGCACCTAACGATTAGTCTCCTTCTGAACTCTCCATAAGAAGGCTGTCAGCCGTATCATAATCTCTGGCAGCATTTGCCCTGTCTCCCCTGTCAAACCAGGCATGCCCCCTCAGGTTGTAGGCAATGGCATTGTCCGGTTCAAGCCTTATCACCTGGGTATAGTCATGTATGCTCAAATCCCAGTTGCCAAGTTTTGCATATGCATAAGCCCTGTTAAAATAAGCATCAGCATAGTCGGTGCTATGATAAATTGCCTGGGTATAATCGGCAATTGCAAGATGGAAGTCTCCCCTTTGAGCATGTGCAAAACCCCTATAATTATATACTTCTGCATAACTATTATTTATTTCAAGGGCATGGTTATAATCATCAATAGCTCTTGCAAGGTTCCCTATTGTCCTCTGTGCATTTCCGCGGTATACATAGGCATTCGCATAATCAGAATTCAGGCTAATGGCACGGTTAAGCTCAATTATGGAACTTTCAAAGTTTCCTTCCCTATAAAGCCTAACTCCGGCAAGATAAGCTACATACCAGGGAGCCATACCCATAGCTTCCATAGCTTCCCTGTTAACCACCTCGTAATTTGCAGGGTTTAGTTCTGCAAAATTTACACCCGGACCTGTAAAGCTTCCTGAGAGCTGCGGAAACTCAAGTATATATCCTGTTCCCGAAGATGCAGCTAGAGTCTCAGGCTCCTCGATTATTGGGACTGATTGCTCTTCATCATCACTCTCGGGAATATCAAGATCAATAAAAAAATCACTCTCTGCCATAAGATTGGGATCTTCGTATAATGGTTCCTTCCCGGAACATCCTAAAAATAAAACAAAGACAAGTAAAAATGAAAGTAAGGGAGCAAGGAAGATTTTTTTACACAATTTTAAATTTTTCAACTTCCCTCATTAATTCGGCTGCAGTTTCTCGATTTTTGTCGGTTAATTCATTGATATGGTTTACGGCATTATTAACCTGATCAACCCCCAAAACCATTTCATTCATACCTGCTGTTATTTCCTGTGTAGATTTCTCCAAATCGTCTGCTTCCCGCATTACTTCTTTCGCTCCTTCCCGCATTTCAAGTGAACCGCTTTTTACAAGCTGGGAAGTTTCGTTTAGATTACCTATAGCTTCAAGCACTTGCTTGCTCCCCTGACCCTGCTCCTCCATGGCTTTCCTGATATTATCTTCCTGTTCTGCCACAGTCTTGACACCGGAGTCAATGGCTTCAAACCTTTTAAGTACACTGTCGGTGGAATGGGTAATTTTATCAATAGAACCTTTAATCTTTTTAAGAACATTACTGATTGTTTTAGACTGTTCGCTTGAATGCACAGCCAATTTGCGTATTTCATCGGCAACAACTGCAAATCCCTTGCCGGCTTCACCTGCATGAGCTGCTTCAATGGCAGCATTCATCGAAAGTAGATTTGTCTGACTGGCAATGTTTTCCATAACAGAGTTTATTTCCAAAAGACCTTCGGATTCCCGTGCTATTTCCTGAATGTCAGACGCAACATCCTGTAAACCTGCACGTCCCACCTCTGAAGCTTCAGTAAGATTCTCTACGTTTTCAGTGTTTTTCACAAGCGTTTGCGTAACCGACTGAATATTGGCAAGCATTTCCTCAATGGCAGAAGAGGACCGTGAAACACTGGATGATTGTACCTCCACATGATTATTGAGTTTGTCAATGTTGACAGTGATCTGCTCCATGGTTGCGTTGGTCTCGGTTACACTTGCGCTCTGGTTAATCATACGCTCTTTGACATTTTGTATATTGGAAGTGATTTTATTCATGGTGGATGCAGTATCAGTCATATCATTGGCAAGATTTGCACTTATGCCTGTAATCACCTTTGTTCCATCCATTACATGTTTAATCATTACCTTTATTTTTTCCATTGTTAGATTTATGTAATTGGAAAGATCACCAATTTCATTGTTTGCTTTTACGTCAATATATTTATATCTTGACAGATCGCCATCAGCGTCAGATATGTTTTTGAATACTCCTGCTATTGCTACAATTGGGTTTGTTATACGGCGGATAATAAAAACCAGCAATAATGCAAGAACTATAACTATGCCGGCAGTTATAAATATAGCGGTAAAAATGGATCTATATACTGCTTCAAAAACAATTGATCGTGGTATGGCAGAAACAACAATCCATTCAGCTCCGGGAATTCTCGAAGAAGAAATAATCATATCATTATCCATGATATAAAATGAATCTCCGGATAAAACCTGCTGCCGGTACCGGGAAAAAACAGGGTTATCAAAAAAATTATCCCTCATTACCGCTTCTGTATTTTCATGGCTGATATAGAGCCCTTCACTATTAAGCAGCCAACTGTTCAGTCCTTCCATATTCTGCATTGAAGCTACAATATCCGTGAGTGAACTCACGGCAATGTCCAGAATAATAACCCCAAGATCGTTTCTGTAACTGTCATATATAATTGTGGAAAGGGAGACAGAAAAAATACCTGTTGCCATTGCCATATAGGGATCGGTAAAATTTACTTCACCCGGCCTGGCTTTTGCTCCTGTAAACCAAGGTCTTGTCCTCTGATCATAATCATTGCCAAATCTCCATTCAGGTGCAAAAACTGCATAACCCCCATCCTCAAATGTAGGGATATTGTTTGACATAAAAACCTGGGCAACATTTGGAAGATCACCCTTGATGCGCGTTAAAAATCTGCGCATTTCTACCTCTGATATGGACACAGGGCTTAGATAGGGCTGGCCGGTCTGTTCGTATAGTAAAGAAATTCCCGTTGAGGCATGCCGTAAGGCATCTTCATGTATTTGGAAAGTCAGGGTCAGGCTATTACGGATACCTGAAATTTGTTCCTGAATTGCCAATTCTATTTGACGGGTTGTAATATCTGTCTTGCTTGATACAAAAATTGCAGACACCGTTAAAGTAACAATCAAGATTCCTGCAATAAAAATAAAAAGAAGCTGAGTCCCTATTGAATATTTTCTTGTTTTTCTAAACACGTTTTTACCCGATTATATAGTTTTATGATTTTTGTTTTAATTATTATTCATAATATATTTTTAAAAAAGAAACAAGGGGTCTGGAATATTTAGTCAGATATCAACTTTTAATTGTCGGTAACACTTACACGTCCATGTACCCATATGACAAGGTTGGCTGCCCCGCAGATTAATGCAAGAACCGCTCCGGTTACCGTAACTATTATTAGATCTGCGGCATAGGCCCAGGCAGCAGAGTAGGGCGTACGCAGAAGCGGTGGAATAGACAGAAGCAATAATGGATATAATAAATGCAGTGCAATACTTTTAATAAAAAGGTATAGGGGGCGGCAGCCTAAGAGTGTTTTCTTCCATCGGCTCAGTTTTAACAATGGGAAAATAGCAGGTAATAATGCAAGGAAAAAGAGCAGATTGATAATTAAATGATGAATGATATAATCGTTGCTGCCTATGCCTGAAGGTTCTACTCCCATAAGGATATTAAGCACATCTATTGTTAGTATTGTTGCAAGGTTGTTTGCAACAAAATAATCGTTCATATTATAGAGCGTCACTATACCCAGGCCGCTATCAGGCAATAGAGCCATTATCGAAAAATAATTTTCTAGTAAACCTGAATGGTAGAGCAGCCGTTCTTCATAATCCATTGTCTCCTGCCAGCCCATAGCGTAGTATTCGTTTGTACCGGGAATCGGTACGCTGTCATAAAGGAGAGTATTCACGCTTTGAGGCGACAGTATACCTTCGCCTCCACGCAAAAAGGCCTGAAGATAACGGCTAACGTCCAGGGCGCCCGAAATGATATAACCTGTTGGAACGCTGACCCTGCTGTTAAAATCGTCGCTGACAGGGTAGGGGAATACCTTTTTTATTGGAAACCCGAAAAGATTCCGGTGTCCCTCTGCTATGCCTACAGCTTCGTGCAAGGATGTATAGCTGTTTGTCATAGACAATGGCTCAAAGAAATTGCTCCTCATATAATCACCGTAAGATAAACCTGTTACAGCTTCTATCACTTCCCCCAGCAAAGTGTAATTCAAATTCGAGTAACTATATTCGCCGTAACTTTCGTGTACTGTTAAATCTCTGCGAATCTGGTAATAAAGAAAACCGCTGGTATGATTTAAAAGATGGCGGATAGTAACCTTATTATCTAAGCCTATTTGCAGATAACGTGAAACCGGAGCGTCTAAATCTACCTTGCCTTGTTCTGCTAATTGCATGATGGCTGCTGCGGTGAATGATTTACTTATAGAGCCGATGATAAAAGGAGTTTCCGCGCTTTCGCAATCTCCGAAAGATCTGCTGTAAAGGACGGAATCCGCATTCACTATGACGATGGACATGCCCGGCATATAAGTGTTGGGGAAATTCTCTTCAAGATATGAATTTATAGCGGCGAGTTTGATGGAAAGCTCTTCCACCGAAGCTCCTGCCGACAGGCAAAGACAAAGAGCAATTGTGAAAAAGATTGTAAATAACTTTCTCATCGCTTTATTCATACAAACTCCTGATATGTAATTTATTAAATATCAGATTTTTGAAATGAATTGAAAATCACCAATTACGGTTAATGTGTTGTTTTTTGTTAACCAATTACGGTTATATAGGGTTATTTACATGCCTCGTATCAAAGCCGACAAGGCAAAACGTCCTGCAGCACCTGTTTTTTTATATATTCGTTTAAGATGCGCCTGTACCGTGTTGACAGCTAAATTAAGTTTAACTGCTATTTCTTTGTCGGTTTTTCCATGCAGCATTATTTCAATTACTTCTTTTTCTCGCGGCGTTATTTCGTATTTTTCGATAAATGCCTCAGAAAGCCCCTGTTCCACTGTCCAGACCGGCGGAGTTTGAGCAATTTCCCCGGCAAAAACCAGGGCTTCATGGGCGACAGAAAGTTTTGTGTAAAGATAAAACACGACCATATTTAGTATGACTATCAAGGATCCAAACAACCCGGCAAACAAAAAAACATTTACGCCATATTCAAGAATATATCGTGCCGAGCCGGAACTAGCTGCTATAATCGCCAGTCCGGCCAAGGGCGTAAGAATGGTTAAGAGTGAAAAAGAAAGCGGTGATTTTGCCGTCATATTACGGGCAATCCGGTAATAAAAAACTGCCCATAAAACAATAATAATTCCCTCTATTGTTTTCCAGTAATACGATGATAAAGAAAAATATGCCGGAATAGCACCGTAAAAAGTGAACATATAAGAACGCATTATATAGTTATTAAGCTGTAATATTCCGTTAAAATACAACGCACTGATAACAGGGCGGAACAGATCGCTGTTTTCACCTTTGTATATAAAACCAAGAGCCAAAAATAACAGAGTATCACAGGCTATCCTAACCATTAAAATGCCGCCGCTTGATAAAAACAATATACGGCATAGGGGATATTGCAGAATCATTATTGTTACCGCTGCAAATAAGCGTGCATTAGTTTTTGGACGGTGTAATAAGTAAAAAATAGTCCAAAGAGCCGCAAAACGCAGAACGGCAAGCAGAGTTTCTGCAAATATAATCTGTAAACTAGATAATTCTTGTTCCATTAAACGATATCATACTTAATTTTTCTTATTAATATCAATATGTTTTATATCCTCAGATGCAATGAAAGCATTATTTCGTTGAATGAATTTTTTTCCATTTGCGTATTTTGCTGCGGAAAGTTTTAAATGGAGCGGCGGTATTAATATGCACCCATTTCCAGATGGGCCAATTAGAGGGTGTAGAAGACGCCCATTTTCTGCCGCCAGGTTTGAATAACTCCTTATTACTAAAACCATTAAGCCATTCAGTAAATGAATCTACTGTTGTAACAAATGTTTTTTGAAGTTGTGCCAACGATTTGTCTTTATACTTGTCATAAAATCCCTGGTACAAAGCCCCCATTTGATTCCACTTATAACCTGGAGCAGGGGTAATAACCTCTTTACCTGCTAATTCGTCCTTATCCCATCCGCGGATTAAGCCCATCCAACCGAGCTGGTATGCTATTATCTCCTGCGGTGTACGGTCTACTTCGTTATACCTGATATTTTTATCTGCTTCCGCAATATCTTCAAATTCAATAATAAATAGCTTTGCTGTGTCCTTGATTTCTGTAATCAGAGCATTTTTATCAGCGTATTCCTGCATTGTTAGATCCTCCATAATTTGCCATATACCATGCCGGTACACATGATATACAACAATAATTAGTATTTATTTAACCTTAATAGGTTCCAGCAAATCAAGCTGCTTATTATTATCCTTAACTTGATCAGAAATAAATGTTTCAAAATCCATATTACACTCTTCAAGCCACTGAAATGAAAAATCGACATCATATTCTTCGTTATTTTTACACCAGTCATGAAGAAGCTGCCAGCGTTCACCGATTTCATTCATCTGTGTAGAAATTGAAGCGTATAGTCCGCCGTCAAATTGTTTTTTCACCAATGGTTCCGGAACATTAAAATCTGAAGGAATGGTTACCCACATTTCGTAGCCATAGACAGGGTTTCCCTCAGATGGGCTGGGATTATTAAAACCAAAAAACCTATAGCCGTCTCTTTTGTGCAGTTTATTTTCCAGTACAAACTTATTGAACACCTCGGAACAATCATTCTCCGGTGTTGTGCTTACTGCACGATAGGATGCGATTGTCATGGCCGGAAGCCTTACAATCCTGACATTACTTAACTTTTCTGTTGACATAGTTATACCTCTTAGAGAGGGTAGAATTTTTGACGCTATATCAAGTTCCGGTTTAATAACTTCGCCTTCTACTTCCAGATAAGAAAATACTTGTTCTAAGCTTCGAGTTCCCATGATTTTTTTTATTAGTTCCTCAATCAATACAATCAGGGAATTATTGACAGCTGCATCACGCTTTAGATTTTTTAAATGCCCGGTTAATGCTTCTTGCATTTTACCTAAATCTGCATCAATAAAAATTTTTTCAATGTCTGCGATAGGCATTTTGAGCTTGCGAAGCAAGACAATTTGCTTTATGCGTGCTGCATTTTCCTGGTCATAGAACCTGTAACCGTTCTCCATTCTGGAACTTTCCAATATTCCGGCTTCCTCCCAGTACCGCAGGGTTCTGCTGGAAATATTGAATTGTTTAGCCACTTCACCGATTTTTAACATAACATCATACCTCTCTTAAACTAAAGATAAAGTATTCCGTAACGTAAAGGTCAAGTGTTTTTTGTCAATTAAAATAAAAATAATAAACATATTCGTTAACAACATCGTTTATTTCAGGCATCTTAATTGCTTTCACTCATCCTTATTTCCACAAGTTTTTTTACACACTCAATGGCGGCAGATTCCGGATTGGTGAACGCCATTACAGAATTGCATATATTGTTAAAATTTTTTCCAAAAATTGTTTTTTTGCTGCCCGGACTGCAATTTGCTCCGCAGTTACCGCAAGGATTAACATGTGCCCAGGCAATTTCTTTGACATCCTCATCTACAGGAAAACTTTCATAATCACCATTAGACCATATTGTCCATGGGCCTGGCATATTTTCAGTTCCGTCAATCCATATAAAGCATAAACCCTTGTCTTTATACTTAACCTCCCAGTAATTTTCAGATTCCTCAAGCGGTATTTCTTTCGTTCTAAGAAAAGCAATAAAATCTAATGCGTTTTTTTGTGCTTCATCCTTGAGAGTTTCGTTAATAACTTCTTCAATTTTCTTCTTGGTCATTTTCTTTCCTCCTGTATAATTTTCACTAAAATTACATTTCCTCAAGTCCTGCTTCAAATAGTTTAAGAAAGCTAATCTTGGGGTTCTTGTTTTTAATCTCATCAAATATTTCAAACATTGAATTATGTTTAGTATCTTTTTTCCCGTTAATATACAACATAATTGCTTCATAAGTAAAATTAAGGTTTTTTTCACCATATTTTTTTATAAAGGCTTCCCTTTTTGGTTTACCCAGATAAAATGTCTTTGTTGCTCCACCTTTATTAATAACGTTTTTACGATATTCAAAAATTTTCTTAATGCAATCGATTTCACTTGTTTTAGGATCTTTAAATCTAAGTACATGACAGACATTTTTTAATTCCTTGCCAAAAATCCTTACAGAACGCCCCGGTGTACATTGGCCATTAGGCAGGCAGTTAATGCAAAACTCGACATTTTCTAAAATGATCTTTTCAATATTTTCTTTTTTTGCATATGATTCAAAGTTCTTGTCTTTATAATCCAGTACAGGGTCTAAGTACCATGATGATTCAAATACCTTTAGGAATGCCAAATCCTTAGCCTTGTACAAAATTTTCCAGGAATTTACAGATGCCCACCGGCTTGTCATATTTTCTTTTAAATAGCCAATAAATGTATGTAAATTGTTCCTGTGTTTTTTATCAACATATTGATCTGCAATATCTTCAATTTTTGGTTTTGAGTTTTTCTGATCTTTAAATACAGAATTTTTGTCATACAAAAACATGGTTTTTTCTCCTTAACAGCAACATAAAAAAAAGAATTCATTAAAAATGAACATTTTTGAACATTTTATTTAATGTAATAATAAAAATGATCGCACCAATCATGTCCCTGCATTAGGGTTTTTGTCATTCTTAATCCAATATTAGGATTAAATCCTTCCGCTATATATGGGTCATTTTTACAAAACATATAATATGCTTCTTCTGTTATCCCGCAATATTTTGCCAAATCATAAAGTCCGCAGCGGGTACAATTCATTTGGATTCCCTTTTCTGTTTCTTTTATCTTATAATCCCACCCTTCTTCTTTCAATGGCTGCCATAAGCAATTAATTAGACCTTCTATAGATTTATCCTCAATTTCCTCGGCAATATTTTTCCATTCATTAAGGGCTTTTTCTCCATTTTGTTTGGCAACTATTTGATATACTTCTTCCCCAAATCGTTCCTTTAATACTCTTATCATTTTTGCCATATCTGTATAAGAAGAAATACGAAGTTTTTGGATTTCTGTCAATTCATTTGACATAATATTATCCTCCGGTTAAAAAGTAATTATTAAACAAATATAAATATATGATATAAAGCAATATTAAAATGAACATTTTTGGACATTTTTATTACCCGGTTAACCATGTTTCTAAGTAAATACTTATTCACATTTTTGATATTTCATTCCTTGTCTTGTCCATTGTGCGTTTATTTGTTGTCCTTTTAAAACAATATTTCCTGATTCTTCATAAAGTAGAATTAGCGGCAAACTCTCTATATAAAATTCTTTTTCGTTTTTTGGAATAAGTTTTCGTTGTTTTCCATCAGGGTCTATCATTTTCCATGATTCTATTATAATTTCATATTTTTTATCTTCGTTTCGATAAACACCATTTATTGGTGAAAAATTTAGAGGTAATTTTCTATTTATACCAAGAGATGAAAGCATTGAAATTTCATAACTTTTCCAATCACCTTCTGATATTTCAATAGGTAATTTCTTACAATTAATAGACTCAAATAATAATTTAGCATATTTTGAATAATCTCTTAAAAATTGTTTATGACCTTCTGCTCCCTTGGGTTTATCTATATAATATGGTTGTTTTTTATCCCTCTCATATATCCATTCTAAAAATTTAATTCCACGATCTCTTACAAGATAATCAATTGTTTCTTCTGTATTTTCCCTGTAAAAATATATTAAGCAAGGGTTCAATGGCAAAATTAGATTCATTATTTTATGTATTAAATTTTCCAAGTACTCATACGGTTCATTTTTTAATAGTATGTAAAAAATTAGAAATTGAAAAATACTACTATCCAATATATAAATTTCTTTATTATTTTCCAACGCTCCTTCTACAAATTTAGACCATTTGTCCAATGATACTTTGTAAAATTTATCAAATGAAAACTCCTATACATCATATTGTCTTAATGCCTTGAATAATTTTTCATCAATAATGTCTATAAACTTCCATTCTATTTCAAGCAAATTAATACCTAATGTGTTTAACCTAAATATTGCATTGTCATTCAGAATATCTGCAAATTTAGGGTTTAATTTTAAGAATTCATCATATTCATTATATGTAAAATTAGCTTCGTCAAAAAACGATGTGGGGTGAGGACATGATACTTCATGTATCCAGTTTGCTTTATTGCCATTAAGTTCAAGCTGTATGCGTAAAAAATCAGAATTTGTTGTTTTTCCTGTACCAGGTAAACCTTCTAACAAAATTAATCTTGTATCAATCAATATTATTCCCCTCTTATAAATATTATATAACAGACTTAATAATTTTTATGATAGCATTTCCAACTGCGCTATGTCCCGATCCATTGGCCTGATTTGTAGTTCCGCTAAAGTATAGATCTGTATCAGAGCTATACCATGCAAAAGAACC
>Ga0099364_10000277_pt1 | contig 86109 bp, 72 predicted proteins | sample TergutTh196P3_FD_73070 | JGI IMG/M metagenome (GOLD analysis project Ga0099364, IMG submission 73070) | Microcerotermes parvus P3 segment gut microbial communities from Pointe-Noire, Republic of the Congo - Th196 P3 | ecosystem: Host-associated > Arthropoda: Insects > Digestive system > Gut ...
CTCCAGCCATCTTCAGCAATAGCATTGATACCAGCAACTGGGGCTTTGCCATCCCTAGCTCCCAAGTCCAAGGTATCACCAATGGTTTCGACTCTAGCTATAGTATCCTAGGCCCAGCTAATGCTAATAACACAGCTAAGTTCGCTTCCGTACCAAGTACAGCTACTCCTATCTCTTCCACTACAGCAGCTAACCCCACAGCCGACAACTATGACTTCTTCTTTGCTGTCTCTTCTGGCTCCTACATGCCTACAGGCACCTATACAGGCAAAGTCATCATCTCTGCTCTAGGTAATGCTGCCATGCCTCCTAGTCCCCTCTACTTACAGAACATCACGATTAATAACTGTCCTGTTGTCCGTACTATGGCTGTGGATGCTAGAGACAACCACACTTACTGGGTGAGGAAGATTGACAATCTCTGCTGGATGGAGACTAACCTTGCTTATGCTGGTGGCACTTCTAATGGTGGGGTCAGTACTTTTGGCGACACTCTCGCCATGACCCAAGGCCGTTCTAACTCTCCCACTGCCATGCTCTATGATATCCCACCCGGCGCTAACCCAACTACAGCTCCAGCCGAACCCAGCACCAGCACTACCGGCACTGGCCAGTACGGCTACTTATACAACTGGTGTGCTGCCATGGGTGGCCAAGCCTCTGCTTGCCAGACCAGTACTGCCACTCAACCCGATACTACTATTAACGTCTGCCCATCCGGTTGGAGGCTACCGACAGGAGCTGCGACAACTGGAGAATTCACCTTGCTAAATAACAGCATAAATGGTGGCTCGACCACCAGTCCGGCTGGACTATTCGCGCAGGGTTTGTACCTTTACGCCGGCGGCTTCAGTGGTGGCGCGTTCTACAATCAGGGCTCACGCGGCAATTATTGGTCTTCTACAGTTGACAGCGCCGACACTGCCTTCAGACTGCTCTTCAACAGTTCCGAGGTCTATACTGCGACCGCGGGCAATAAGAGCTACGGCTACTCTGTCCGTTGCGTCAATGACTCTACCACAGCAGCCCAGCCAAGAGACTTACCTCCTCCAGCCCCAACCGGCTCCGACATCCAGCGTATCACCCTAGAGGGTACGCCCGGCAACTATTCTTGTCCCATCACCAGAACCCGAGTACGAGACGCTCGTGACGACTCTACTTATTGGGTGCGCCGCATTAATAGTACCCAATCTGGTGGTGGGGACCTTTGTTGGATGGAGACCAACCTAGCCTATGCTGGCGGAGGGGATAGTACTTATGGCGATGTCTTGCCAGCTTTTACTCAGGGCATTGGCGCCAACATTGCATCCGGACAGGCCTGTTATGGCGATAATACAACAATGGCCGCCAACCCTGCCACCCTCTGTTATTGGAACCCTCCCGGCTCAAATATCACCACAGGTACTACTGACCCAAGCACCAGCACTACAGGTACAGGTCAATATGGACTGCTATATAGCTGGTGTACCACTATGGCCGGACAATCAGCCGCTTGCCAAACTAGCACCGCCACTCAACCAGACCCAGATGTCAGTATCTGCCCGGCGAATTGGAGACTGCCAATCGGCGGCACTGGTGGTGAGTTTGTCCTCCTCAACAATACCATCAATGGTGGCTCGACCACAAGCCCAAGCGGGCTCCTCACCAACAGCCTATACATGTACGCTGGCGGTTTCTTCGGCGGAGTACTCGGCAGTCCGGGCTCGGGTGGCTACTACTGGTCTTCTACCGTCTATAGTGCCGCCGCTGCATTTAGGCTGGGCTTCACCAGCTCCACTGCTGCTCCCGTGGACTCTAACGGTAAAGGCATCGGCTACTCTGTTCGGTGTGTTGCGCCCTAACCCCAGCGATATTAGGCAAGTTGTGTGCTATAATATTAACTATGCTACATCACATCGGTTTTATCGTCGACGGCAATCGCCGCTGGGCCAAAGAGCGCGGCCTACCCACGCTTGAGGGGCATCGCCGCGGCCTTGACGCCCTGATGGAAGTCATTGAGGCCTGCTTCGAGTCCGGTATCGAAATCGTTTCTGCCTACATCTTCTCTACCGAAAACTGGGACCGCAGCCAAAAAGAAATCTCCTACCTGATGGAACTCTTTGAGGTCATGTTCGACCAGCAAGTCAAAGCCCTGCATGAAAAGGGCGTCAAAGTCTGTTTTCTCGGCAGCCGCACCTACAACGTCTCGCCCAAACTCGTCAAGCTCATCGAAGAGGCCGAAAACCTCACTAAAGACAACACCAAAAAGACCCTCGCCCTCTGCTTCAACTACGGTGGCCAGCTCGAACTCGCCGAAGCGGCCCAAAAGATTGTGGGGGGGGGCTTTCGTCAGGAAGACATCACGCCCGAGCTCATCGCCCAGCACCTCTACCACCCCGAAATCCCGCCCGTCGATTTCCTCGTCCGCACCTCCGGCGAGCAGCGCATCTCTAATTTCATGCTCTGGCGCATCGCCTACGCCGAAATGTTCTTCCCCAGCAAAGCATGGCCCGAGATGACCCGCGAGGACGTCCCCCTCCTAATCAAAGAATTCAGCCGCCGCCAGCGCCGTTTCGGTGGCAACTAAACTTCAACAACTAACCCAATTTCTTCAGCAGCAGTTCCCGCGCTCGCGCCGGGTTCGCCTTACCGCCCGACTCTTTCATAATCAACCCAATCAAGAAGCCCACTGCTTTCATCTCGCCAGCTCGCACATCTGCCACCGCCGCCGCAGCCGCCGGGCTGGCCATCACTCCGTCAATTATTTTCTCTAGCGCCGCGTCGTCATTTTCCTGCAATAAATTCATTTCTTTCGCTAACTCCCGCGCAGTTTTGCCATCGCTAAAGTTCACCAAAAGCTCTTTCGCCGCCGTTTGCGAAACTTCCGACCCCTGCACCATTTTTGCCAGCTCCAAAAGCTGCTCTGCCGTCGGCGCCTCGTCCATCACCACGCTCGCCAGCCAATTCGCCACAATCTTCCCCGTCGCCGCATCCGACTCTTCCAGCACCGCCATCAATAACTCGGCATAGCTCTGCCTGTCCAAAATTAATTCTACAATTTCACTAGGCACCCCAGCCTCCCGAAACGCCGCCCGATAATCCTCTGGCAACTTCGGCATTTCGGCCAAAACTCCCGCAATATATTCCTCCGCCAAATTTAGCGGCGGCACATCCGGATCCGGCATATAGCGGTAATCCTGCGCCTGCTCCTTGCTCCGCTGCGCCGTCGTTTTGCCTGTCGCATCGCTCCACCCTCGCGTCTCCTGCCGAATCTCCCCACCTCGCCCCGCCTCTATTAGCTCCGTCTGCCGACCAAACTCATAAGCCGCCGCCCGCTCCACCGACCGAAACGAATTTAAATTCTTAATCTCCACCCGCGTACCTAATTTCTTAGCGCCAACCGGAGCCACCGAAATATTCACATCAAAGCGCATATTCCCATGGTACAAATCTCCATAACTCACCCCCGCGTAGGTCATTAACCGCCACAGTTCCTCCGCATACAACCGCGCGTCTTCCGCCGAATGGATGTCCGGCATCGACACAATCTCGAGCAGTGGCGTCCCTGCCCGGTTCAAATCCACCAAGCTATAATCACCAAAATGCGTCAACTTCCCCGCGTCCTCCTCTAAATGCGCATGCTCAACCCGCACCTCATGCCCATTTGCCAGCACCACCTTCCCCTCGCCGATAATCGGCTTATAAAACTGCGAAGTCTGGTATCCTTTCGGCAAATCCGGGTAGAAATAATGCTTTCGGTCAAAATGCGACCTCTGGTTTATCTTCGCCCCCAGCGCATACCCCGCCCGCACCGCCAACTCCACCGCCCGGGCGTTCAAAAGCGGCAACATCCCCGGCAACGCATAGTCCACCGGGCTCACGCACGCGTTCGGCTCCTTCTCTCGCGCGTCATTATCCACCGCACTAAACAACTTCGTCCTCGTCGCTAGCTGCACATGGCACTCTATCCCCACCGTCATTTCATATTTGCCGCTCATTTTGCCCCCTCAATTTCCGCCGCCAACTGCAACAGCCGCGCATCACTTCCCCTCGGTCCAATCAGTTGTACCCCCACCGTCAGGCCGCTCTTCGTCTCCCCCGCTGGCGCCGCCAATGCTGGCAGACCCGCCAGCGACGGTGGCGTCGTCATCACGTCCTCCAGATATAATTTCAAAATATCATCATCATGCTCACCCACCTTAAACGCTGGCCCGGGCGCCACTGGGCAAACCAACACGTCATATTTCTCGAACGCCTCCTCGTAAGCCTTAATAATCAAAGTCCGGACTTTCTGCGCCTTCAAATAGTATGCGTCAAAGAACCCCGACGACAACACAAAGTTCCCAATCATAATCCGCCGCTTATTCTCCGGCATAAAGCCCTCATCGCGGCTCCTACCATAAATCTCGCCCAGCGTCTTCGCATCCTTCGCCCGATAGCCATAACGAATCCCGTCATATCGGCTCAAATTCGACGAAATCTCCGCCGGCACCACAATATAATATACCGCCAACGCATATTTCAGAATCGGCAAGCTCACCTCCGCCACCTCATGCCCCGCCTTTTCCAATTTCTTTATATAATCCTTCACCGCACCCACCACCTCCGTATCCACCCCCTCACCCATAAAGTCTCCAATCACCCCGACTCGCAGTTTTGAAGTTTCTACTGGCTGGTCAAAAAAGTCCGGCAGTGTCGTGTGGTCCTTCTCATCCTCCCCGGCCATAATCGACATCACCAACCGCGTATCCTCCGCCGTCTGCGCCAAGCACCCCACCGTGTCGGTCGACGACGCCATCGCCACCACCCCATAGCGACTAACCGCGCCAAAAGTCGGCTTCATCCCAAACACTCCATTATAGCTCGCTGGCTGCCGAATCGACCCGCCCGTGTCCGACCCTAGCGCAAACGGCACAATATCCAACGCCACCGCCACCGCCGACCCGCCCGACGAACCACCCGACACCCGCGTCTTATCCCGCGAATTCAGCGTCACGCCAAACACCGAATTTTCCGTCGAGGCGCCATGCGCAAAAGCATCCATATTCGTCCAGCCAATCATAATCGCACCCTCGTCCTCAATCCGCTTCACCGCCGTCGCCGTCACCGGCGCATGGTAGTTCTTTAGCATCTCCACGCTCGCCATCGTCAAATCATCCGGGTCGCTAAAATTGTCTTTTAGCGCATACGGCACGCCCGCCAACCGCCCGACCTCCTCACCCGCCGCAATCCGCCGGTCAATCTCCACCGCCCGCGCCAACGCCTTTTTCTCATTCAGCTTAGTGAATATATTATATGCTTCATATTTCTTCGCCGCCGCCAAGGCCTCCTTCACGCGCTCCAAAGAACTCTTCCCATCGGATTTCTTCATAATACCCTCGGAACTTTTATTTGATCATCCTTCACCTCCGGCGCCAACGCCAGCAACTCCGCCCGCCCCGCCTCGAACTGCACCACCTCATCCGCCCGCCAAACATTCTCCATCGGGAACACCTGAAAAGTCGGCTCCACATCCGTCGTATCCAATTCATTCAACTGGTCAAAATAAGCAATCACCCGCTCCATATCCGCCCCCAACGACGAAATCTCCGCTTCCGACAGCGACAAGCTCGACAACTCCGCCAAATGCTCTATCTCGTCCCTACTAATTCCCATAGAGATAGTCTAGCATATTTTCGCCCTCTATGCTATACTTTTCCTGTAAAGATGCGTAAATCTCGTAAACTTATTAACCAAATCTTCAATAGTAAAGCCCTCTTCATCTTCGTCCTCATTTCCCTCGTCGCAGCCACCGTCTATCTCACCGTCCGCCTCATCACCAAAACCGAAACTCGCGATGATTACCCCATGTCTCTCATCCAATCTCTGCTCGGCATCTTCCTCCTCTTTCTACCTAGCATCGCCGCCCGCCGCTTCAAAGCCACCCTCTCCTCTTGGATGCTAATTGTCTACGTCGTCTTCATTTATTGCGCCATCTACCTCGGCGAAGTTCACAATTTCTATCACCGCGTCCCCCACTGGGATACCCTCCTCCATTTTACCAGCGGCATCTTGCTCGGCATCCTCGGCTACACCCTCATCAGTTTCCTCAACAACTCCCGCGACATTCCAGTCGCCCTTTCGCCTATTTTTGCTGCCCTTTTTATTTTCTCTTTCTCCATGGCCCTCGCCGTCATTTGGGAGATCTACGAGTTCTCCGTTGACGCCATTTTTGGCCTCAACACCCAGAGCTGGGCGCTCGAGGACGGCACTGTCCTCATCGGCCGCGCCGCCCTCCAAGATACCATGAAAGACCTCATCGCCGCCACTATCGGTTCCACCATTTTTTCCATCATCGGCTACTTCGCCATCAAGCGCAAATCCAGCTGGCTCAAAACCCTATCTCTTAAACGTCTCTAACTAGCACACCAAACCCTTGCATCCCCAACTTACTTATGCTAAACTATAAACAAGTAATCGATAAGTGCAAGGGAGATAAGGGCAATGAGCAAAGTAAAGACGTACCAAGTAGCTGGGGGGGGGGTTATTTAAGGCCTAATTTCCTCCAACTTACTCAAAGAGTAGCCACCGCGACCCTAAGTATCGCGGCTTTCTTAATCCTCTCCGCCACCATCACCAATCAATTCCACTCCACTCATGCCGACGGCCTCGAGAACACCTTCGCCATCAGCAATGCCGCTGGCAGTCTAAGTATCTCTTCCATCACCGACACCACCTGCGCCAACTACAATGTCGCTAACTCCACCCTCTCCCTCTCCACCACCGGCAACAGTATTGTCGCCGACTGTATCACCTACCTCGCCTCGACCGATAACGATTATGGCTATACTCTAACCATCAACGGCCCCGCGACTGGCAACTTAAGCACTTCAGACAATCTCTCCCACATCACCTCCACCACCGGAATCATTATCGCTCCTGCTACCTTCGCCACCCAAACCAGTGGCGGCGCTTGGGGCTTTGCCATCCCAAGCGGCCAAATGCATGACGTACCTAATGGCTTTGACGCTACCTACCAAGTCCTCGGCTCAACCAATCGCACTAACACCGCCCGCTATGCCGCCGTCCCCACCTCTCCCACCATCTTCTCCCAGACCACTACCGCCAACACCACAGACGACCAATACAACATCTTCTTCGCCGCCGCCATCGGCACTACCATGCCTACAGACGAATATTCCGGCACTATTGTTATCTCCGGCACTCTTAATGACGCTCCCATCGCCCAAATTGGCGACTATCTCCAAACCATCACCGCCGCCAACTGTCCAACCGAACGCACCCGAGCCGTTGACGCACGCGACGGCAACACTTACTGGGTTCGCCGCATTGGTGACCTCTGCTGGATGGAAACTAATCTCGCCTATGCGGGTGGTGGCACTAATACCTACGGCGACGCACTTCCCACCTTCACTCTTGGTAACTCTCATACTACTTCCACACAAGCCTGCTATGGTAACAATGCGACAATGGCCGCTAATCCAACCGCCATGTGCTATTGGACACCGCTCAATGCTAACCCAACGTCCGGCACGACTGACCCTAGCTTAGCCACAGACGGCGGCATAGGTATCAACAACACTACCGCCGACACTAGACCCACCAGTACCAGAGCTCAATTTGGCTACATCTACAGTTGGTGCACCGCCATGGCCGGACAGTCCGCCGCCTGCCAAACAACCACCGCCACCCAACCAGACCCTAGCGTTAGTATCTGTCCAGCTGGTTGGCGCTTGCCAACTGGCCAAGCTACCACCGGTGAGTTCACCCTCCTCAACAATACACTCAACAGCGGCTCAACCTCCAGCCCAAGCGGCCTCTTTACCAACGGTCTTTATATGTACGCCGGTGCTTTTGTCGATGGCTCGTTCAACAATCAGGGCTCAAACAGCGGCTATTGGGCTTCTACTGTTGATGGTGTCAACACTGCCTTCAGACTGTACTTCACCAGCGCCGATGTCAATCCCGCGCGCTCGGCCAATAAGGGCTACGGCACCGCCGTCCGCTGCGTCGCCCCTTGACAACCCGCTTTTGCTTTGCTATAATGACTTTAATGAGGCTTGCCTGCAAAGGCGACAAACCTCAATGGGTGTTCTAACTGCTAGAGATAGCAGTTAGCTTTTAGCGTTTCCGCCCCGAAAAGAGCGATACGGTAACACGCACAAACCAAAGCTCAAGCGTTATACTCATAACCTTCCTCCTTTCCTGACTTCTAATGTCCTATGCCCATTGTTCATGAAGCCATCACCTTTTCACGAACACACCTTAACCCACAGTTTATCTTACCACACTAGGAGCCGAGAGAAAAGGAAGTTTACTTCCTTTTAGGAGGCGACGACGTGTGGGAGAGATTTGCGTAGCAAATGCTCTATCACACCTGTCGGCCAAAACATATTGCTAACGCTAAGCTAACCTAGCCAACCCCGCCCCCACTTCCAATCCCCAACCAAATAAGCTATAATAAGCTTATGTTTATTCTCAAACACCGCAAAAACCTCACCCAAAAAAAGGACCAAACCGAGCGCCAACTCAAGAAATCCGCCCTCCTCTCCTACCGCGAAATCGTCGACAAATACAAAATCACCTTTTCCGACACCAAAGAACCACTCGGCCTCTCTGGAGCCGCCGCAGACACCAAGTTCGAGAAGTTTGGCCCCAATGAAATCACCCTCAGCAAACACCAAACCACCACCACTCGCGCCTTCGAGGCCGCCGTCAACCCTTTTAACGGCGTACTTTTGTTGATTATCCTCGTCTCCTACTTCGCTGCCCGTTTCGCCGGTGACGGCCCCGACTGGGTCGCCATCGTCATCATCTTCGTCATGATTGTCGTCTCCAGCCTCGTCTCCTTTGTCCAGAGCCAGCGCTCCCATAACGCCGCCGAAAAACTCGCCTCCATGATCTCCAACACCGCCACCGTCTACCGCGACGGCGAAGCCATCGAAGTCCCGATGGACCACCTCGTTCCCGGCGACGTCATTAAGCTCGCCGCCGGCGACATGATTCCCGCCGACATCCGCTTCCTCTCCACCAAACACCTCTTCGTCGCCCAAGCCGCCCTCACCGGCGAGTCCGTACCGGTCGAAAAAAAGGCCGGCGCCCAAGTTTCCGACAAAGACTCCCTCACCGACATCAAAAACCTCGCCTTCATGGGCACCAACGTCGTCTCCGGCTTTGCCACCGCCGTCGTCCTCGAGACCGGCAACAACACTTACTTCGGCTCCATGGCCAAAACCCTCAATAACGACAAGGGCAAAAACGCCTTCGAGCGCGGCGTCGCCTCGGTCAGCCGCCTCCTCATCCAAATGATTATCGTCATGGTCCCCCTCGTTTTCCTCATCAACGGCTTCCTTAAAGCCGACTGGTCGCTCTCCCTCCTCTTCGCCATCTCGGTCGCCGTCGGCCTCACCCCCGAAATGCTTCCCGTCATCATGACCTCCACCCTCGCCCTCGGCGCCGTCGGCATGTCCAAGCACAAAGTTATCGTCAAAAACCTCGGCGCCATCCAAACTTTCGGCGAGATGGACATCCTCTGCACCGACAAAACCGGTACCTTGACCGAGGACAAAATCATCCTCGAGAAGTACCTCGACCTCCACGGCAACGAAAGCCTGGCCGTTCTCCAAGCCGCCTACTTAAACTCCGCCTTCCAAACCGGCCTCAAAGGCCTCCTCGACGTCGCCGTCATCGCCCGCGCCGAAAAGAACGGCCTCAGCCCCAAGCTTGGTGAATACGAACGGCTCGGCGAAATCCCCTTCGACTTCATGCGCCGCCGCCTCTCTGTCATCCTCTGCACCAAAAACAAAAAGCGCTTTCTCATCACCAAAGGCGCCGTCGAAGAGATGCTCGCCAGCTGCAAACTCACCGACAAGGAGCTCAAAACCGCCCAAGCAACTTACGAAAAATACAACCAAAAAGGCTTCCGTGTCCTCGCCGTCGCCGTCCGCCAAATGCCACCCAGCGAAGACCGGAGCTATGACCCCAGCGACGAGAAAGACATGGAGTTTGCTGGCTTCATCGGCTTTTTCGACCCGCCCAAAGCCTCCGCCGTCCAAGCCGTCGCCGGCCTTCGCAAGCACGGCGTCCGCACCATTGTCCTAACCGGCGACTCCCTCGGCGTTGCCAAAAACGTCTGCGAAAAGGTCGGCATCGACACCAAACACGCCCTTTCGGGCGCTGATGTCGACAAGCTAAGCGACGACAACCTCACCGCCGCCGCCCGCGAATGCGAGCTCTTCGTCAAGCTCAGTCCCGCCCAAAAAGCCCGCATTGTCAGAGCCATCCAAGATTCCGGCCACACCGTCGGCTACCTCGGCGACGGCATCAACGACGCCCCACCCCTCCACCAAGCCGACATCGGCATTTCCGTCGACAACGCCGTTGACATCGCCAAAGAAACCGCCAACATCATCCTCCTTAAAAAGGATTTGACCGTCCTCGACGAAGGCGTTATTGAGGGCCGCCGCACCTTCGGCAACGTCTCCAAATACATCAAGCTCGCTGTATCCGGCAATTTCGGCAACATCATCTCTGTCATCGTCGCCAGCGCCTTCCTGCCTTTCCTCCCCATGCTCCCCATCCAACTCCTCGCCCAGAACCTCCTCTTCGACTTCTCCGTCCTCGGCATACCTTTCGACAACGTTGACGATGACTACCTCAAAAAACCCCGCAAATGGGACCCCAAATCGATCCGCCGCTTCATGTTCTTTATCGGCCCCGTTTCCTCGATTTTCGACATCCTCGCCTTTGCCCTCCTCTATTTCGGCTTCGGCTGGCACACCGAGGCCACCATCCCCCTCTTCTGGGCCGGTTGGTTCGCCGTCGGCATCACCACCCAAGTCCTCATCATGCTCATCGCCCGCACTGACAAGACCAACCTCTTCCTCTCCAAGCCCGCCAAGCCGCTCATCCTTTCCACCCTCTCGGTCCTCGCTCTGGCTCTCTTTATCGCCTTCTCACCTATCGCCGAGGCCTTCCAGATGACCCACCTGCCGCCAGTCTTCCTCATCCCTCTCGCCGGCCTCATCGCCCTCTACATCGGCGCCATCCAGCTCGCCAAAGTTCTCTACATCCGCGTCTTCAAAACTTGGCTCTAACTTTGTCCTTGACAACGCGATAACCATAAGCTATAATAACCACACAAGAATGTATTAAAGAGGTAAGCATGAGTCAAACTGTTATAATGTGCGCGGCGATGTCTGGGACAATGTCGCACAATAAAAAAACAGGGGGGGGGGGATTTAGATGGTAGCTACCACCCAACTCCTTCATCACAATTAATACAGCGAGCCGAGTCTCGCCTTTTTTCTTCATTTTTGCGCCTTCAGTTAACTCTGCTTGGAGGCGGCTATATTAAGCTAGAAATGCTCCGATGGCGTCCCTTTACTACGTCCGTCGGGGCATTTTTAGCCTAATTTTAGCAAAAAAGAGTTAGAGTCAAATTTAAAAAAGGTAAGGAGCAGTAAATGAGAACATTAGTAAAACGAGTAGCGAGTGCGGCAGCCGGAGCAGCAGCATTTGCAATCATAACAGGCGTGGTTGTGAGCGGCTTTCGCCCCATAAGTGCCGAAGAGGTACAAGTCAACACAACCGTGGGCGTGGGCTTCGTCCAAATATCCGACCAAGCCTGCTCTGTCGATGGCCCCCAGCCCGCCTATGACGCCCAGAATAACGTCTTAGACATCGAGGTGCTCGCCGGTAGCATCGCCAGCAACTGCATTGGCCTAGCCGTGACCTCGTCTTACGAGTATGGCTACACCCTGACGCTTGAAGGCCCGCCAAACGGTGAGCTAACCATGGGGGGTGAGGTCTTCTCTAGCTGGAATAGTGAAATCCGAGATGTTTGGGATCTATCCGGAGGTGGTAGCTCGAGCTTATGGGGTTTCGCCATACCACACGGCCAGATGCATGGCATCGCCAACAACTTTGACGCCGCCTACCAAGTCCTCGGTCCGTCCAATAAGAACTACACTGCCGTCTACGCCGGCGTCCCCGACACCGCCACACCGATTTCCATTACCGACACCGCTAACACCACCGCCCACAACTACGATATCTTCTTCGCCATGGCACCCAAGTCCCTCGCACTGACCGGCACCTATTCCGGTATCGTGACCCTGACCGCAGCGGGTAATCCGGTGTTCCCGTCCGACACCATGCCTGCCATGCAGACGATCACACTTTCCAACTGCCCGACAAGCCGAACAGTGGCTTTTGACGCCCGCGACGGTAATACCTATTGGGTCGGTATGTTTGGTAGCACTTGCTGGATGATGACTAACCTCGCTTACGCCGGCGGCGGCGATGACACCTATGGCGACACTCTCGGTCTCTATGATGACTACATTAGCGACTTTCTCAGCCCCCAATACTTCGTCCCCGCCGACGCCAACCCAACCAGCGGCACCAGCATCCCCAGCTCCAATAACTTCGGTGGGCAACAGGACCCGCAATATGGCTACCTCTATAACTTCTGCGCCGCTATGGGCCACCAAGAAAACACTTGGGCTTGCTGGGGGTCAAGCGCCCCGCCCTACGTTTCAAATCCTGACCCAGACATTTCCGTCTGCCCAGCTGGTTGGCGGCTGCCAGCACCTAGCGAGTTCGACGGTATACCAGCGACGCATGGTGGCAATCTTGGCTCATTCACATACGGTTGGACCGCCATGTACAGCGGCCTCTGGGAAGGTGGCGACTTCTCTGGACAAGGCGTTTTAGGCCTCTATTGGTCCTCGGAGGTGCTAAGCGGCCCGCCATACGCCTACTCCCTTTATCTTACTCATTCTCCAACGACTTGGAGTAGTGAAAATGCCGCAGATCGAGACTCTGGTCTCGCCGTCCGCTGCGTCGCCATGTAGTTTATAATGTGATATACTAAAAGTATGAAAAACAAATTCTTGTTGGGGGTTTTGGTGGCACTCGCTATACCGCTCGGTGTGCCGCTCCTCTTGGTGGTTCTCGCGGTAGCATTAGGGCTCGCTGCCGGCGCCGTCGGCCTAGTCTTCGGGCTAGCGGCAGGTGTCGTCGCCCTCGCGGTCACAATTTTAGCAGCCATCTTCGGCCTCTGGGTTGCCGCGCTCTGCGTCGCCTTCTCGGTCTGGGTTTCGCTCATCGCCGTCGCGCTCACCGCGCCGGTTCTCGCCATCGTCCTCTTCACCCGCGGCGAAGTCTCCTTCCCCGCCATCCTCGCCGGCCTCGGCTTGATGCTCATTTTCTTCCCTCTCGCCACCGAATTTTGCCGCCTCGTCTTCAGTCTCTTTAAGGGCAGCATCTCCTTCTCGGTCGGCAAAATCAGCGAGGCCAAAAGCCACCGCGGCGCCCAAAAAGCCAAGTCCACCCCCAAGACCCCCAAAACCACAACCAAGAAAGCGAGGTCAAAATGAAAAAATGGGCACGAATTAGTTTACTCGCCGGTCTCTTCCTCTTAATCACCGCTCTGATTTGGTCGGTCGCCGCCGGCAACCCTATCTGGACGCAATTCTACGACGCCTGCTCCACCGAAGCCGGTTGCGTCGTCTGGGGCAATTAAGTGAACCACCACCCCAGCGATAAGCCTCGGGCTGTCAAAATCCACGGCATCTACAAGCATTACAAAGGCGACCTCTACATCGTCGAAGCCATCGCCACCCACTCCGAAACCGGCGAGCCCCTCGTCATCTACCGCGGCCTCTACGGCGACTCACCACTCTACGCGCGCCCCTACGATATGTTCTTAGACGAAGCCAACAAGAACGAGCAGAAGTATCGCTTTGAGCTGCAAGAACCCTAAATATAACTTCTAGCCGAATCTGATTTCAAGATCGTCTTTGATACTACGCCAGTTATTTGGAAGATGCGACTCCATAAGCCGATAAAAGGCAGTATCGTGGTCAAGGTGCTTGATATGAGATAGCTCATGAATGCATACATAGCGAATTGCTTCCATCGGTGCTTCGATCAGTTTTGGGTTCAGGGTTATCACTTTGCCATTCTTTGAGCAGCTGCCCCATCGTTGACTCATCTCTCTTATTTTGATTTGCGGGATACGTTCGTAACCGAACTGTTCCCATGCGGCAACCAGTTGTTTTTTGTAGATCTCGTTTCGTCGATTATCAAGCCACTTCTTCAACAGCAGCTCGTTATATTCAGAATCAACGATAGATTTTGTAGATATGATTTGTATTTTTCCACCCACTTTTTTCACACAGTCTTGCTTACCAGTTACGATATCCAGAATATATTGTCGGCCAAGGTAGTACATAGATTCACCAGCTAGATACTTTCGAGTATACTGCGCCTTTTTATATTTCTCAAACTCGGCTAGCTGCTTCTCTAGCCAGACCCATTTACGCCTTAGAAATCCCTCAATCTTCTCTTCAGTTGCATGGGCTGGGGCTTTTACAGCGATATTACAATTTGGATACACCACTAGCGATAAGGACTTGCGATCTTCGAAGCTCAGGTGGTAGACATAAAATCTACTACCATAACAGAACTTATTTTGCACTGTGATTGAACTCCGAATGGTTAAATTCAGCCAGCTTCATCACTTCGGCTATGATTATTTCGGCGTCATCATAATCCACGAGCTGGCGATTCTCATATAGGTAATCATCTAATTGTTCTCGCATCTGGCGCTTAGTTTCATGATTGCGATACCAATCTACAAGAGCGTTCTTTTTGATTTCTTGCGCCAAGCCTATAACTAGATTCTCATAATCTCCGACTGGGTTATTGAGTGCGGTTCGTAGATTGCGATACAGGACATCCGCACCGCGAACTGCCGCCACCCTTTCTGGCAAAGAGTCATCTTTCTTGGTCTCTACCTCTTTATCGATTATGCGTAATTGCTTCAGAGCTTCCGCATCTTCAATCTTGCTTTGGTGCATCAACTCCAACAGCTCCTTGATGCGCTCCGAAAACTTTTGATAATAAACCCGATCTGTCTCGTATCGCTCTCTTATGATGCGCGTGGTCTGTGCCGCAATCGCTTCAGCACGTGATTTGTCATTACCTAGACCGTCTATTGCGGCGTTGAACTCCATGTCGAATATGGCAACCTCATCCGTCATCGTTTCTACCTCGTTTGCTACCACATGCTGGTCTAGTATTCGTGCAATCTCCCTATTATATTTTTTAAAATCGACCCTTTCACCATAGCGCAATTCAACTGTCTTCTTCAACTCAAGTAGTTTTTTGATCTCTTTCTGCATTCGATTAAACTTTTCAATTCCGAACATATCAGAAAAATCGCGCAGGTTCATACATTCGTCCCAGACAGCAAATAGCCTATTAAACTCATCCTTGAATTTGCGTCGCTCTGGCTCACTCTTCAGGAAATCTATATAAGCGTGGTCACTATTTTCTACACCACGAAAATTGTCTAAAAGCCCGTCGTGTAAACTCTTCAAATCATCGATCTTACTCTTTATATCGATCAGTGCACTCTTTACGTCCGCATCGTCGTAATTGCCAAATAACGCCATTGCAGTTTTTATATTCTTGGCGTTTTCTGAATAATCTATAATATACCCAGCTGTCTTTGAGTACTCTCCATTATCAAAGATGCGGTTTACGCGCGCGATTGCTTGCAAAAGGTTGTGGTCACGAATCGGCTTAGCTATATAGAGCACTGTGTTGCGAGGTGCATCAAATCCCGTCAATAATTTATCGACCACGATAAGTAGTTCAACACCATATTTTTCTGTCTTGAACCTCTGGGTTGTCGCATCTTCATATTTCTTCAAGTCACCATAGCTACCAGCTTGTTTATCAAGGTAAGCTTTTACTTCCTTCTTATGGACTTCTTCGTCCGATATCTCGCCGTTCTCATCGCTTATTATCAGCGCTGTTTCAATAGCACCATTCCGTTCAAACCATTGCTGCATTATCAAGGCCGAATATTTATCTGGCGCAACGATTTGGCCTTTTAAGCCTGTATTCTGGAATCTTTGAACATAATGCTTCTGTATATCTGCGCAAATCTCCTCCAGTCGGCTTGTAACCTTCGAGATGCCACTTTTTTGCATGGTCGAAGCAAGCTGGTGTTTCTGCTGTTGGGTCAAACTACCTTCGGTTATTCGATCAATCTGCCGGTCAATCTGCTTTTCATTTTGCTCTAACGGTACATAGCGACCTTCATAAATCAACGGCACAATCACTTCGTCATCTAAAGCATCGTCAATCGTGTATTTATCAATAAAGCTCCCAAATTTCCTTAAAGATTTATCCTTCTTCAATAAAGGCGTGCCAGTAAAGCCGATAAAGCAAGCATTCGGCATAACCTGTTGCATCGCAGCAGCCGCTTTGCCATACTCAGTTCGGTGGGCTTCGTCGATTAGGACAATAATATTTTCATCCGTATCACGGAATCCGGCAGATTTGATGGCTGCTTTCTGGAATTTGTGAACTAGTGTAGTAAGTACTGCAGAATCCTTATCTTTTATATGGTTGAGTAGATTCTGACCTGAAGTCATACGCTTAACATCGTATTTCAGTTTTCCATTCTTAAAGGTTTCAAAAATCTGTCTGTCCAAATCAATGCGGTCGGTCACGACGACCATCCGCGGATTGCTTATTCGTTCATCCTCTATAATTGCTCGCACCAACATCACCATAGTCAGTGACTTGCCAGAGCCTTGGGTATGCCAAATTAGGCCACCTTTGCGTCGGCGACCATTCGGTGTTTCTTCAAACTCATTGATTCTAGTCAAAACTTTATCAACCGCACGTGTCTGTTGATGGCGAGCAACCTTTTCATCGCCTGCATCAAAGAAAACAAAGCGTTTAATAAAATCAAGAATGGTATCTTTAGACAGCATGCTGACGACAGTCTTGTCTTGCGGCTTAACCCCACGGCTAAGCTTTTGCGGATAAATCTTAGAATCTAATTCCGGCCTAAAATCAGCCAAGAGCTTAGTGTAAACTGATCCATCAATCGGTCTTGCTATAATTTCGCGAATAGTGTCCTCACCAATTGGGTGTTCGTCCCTCCAACGTGTGTAAAATTCCGCTGGTGTGAGTGCTGTACCATACAAAGCATTTTCTGAGTCCATTGCAAACAATAGCTTCAGGTAAGGATAAATTGACGGGATCTCAGTTGGGCGCTGGTAACGCAATAGTTGTGCTATGGCCTTCTCGTAGCCAACGCTGCTACGCTTATTTTCAATCTGAATCAACGGAATTCCATTAATGAAACAAACGATATCCATGCGGCGCGGTTCGCGGTCAGTGTATTCGTATTCCACGGTTACGTGATAGTCGTTGTTTTCAGGATTATCAAAGTCAAAGTAGCGAATGTTCTTGTCCTCGTATCGTCCACCGTTCAGCACCCTTATCGTCCCGCCGCCGATCTTTGGCATGATAGTGGCACTAATGTTCTTACTAGTTTCAATTAGCCCGCCGGGCTGCTGTTCACTCTCCAGTTGGTCGACTTTTTCTGCGATATCTGCCTCGCTGAACTGTAGCTCTCGCCCGTCTACTTCATAACTATTCAGTCTCATGAGGTTACGCGCTAGCACTTCAGTTAAAAGAGCGCGCGTGTTGTCGCCACGTCGTACTTTTAGAGCTTCAGCAGATGGCAAATATTGCCAGCCCATTTTTATCAACATCTCCACAGCCGGGAGCTGTGATTGCTTTATCTCGTCGTAATCTTGCTCGTCCATTATCCTATCCCCAGTTCTTTCAGTGTGGCACGAATCTTTTTGTCTAGCTCTTCAATCTGCGGTTTTAGCTCATCGATTCGTTGTAGCGTTGCCTTGATGTTGATCTCTTTTTCCTCTTCGAAAGTATCGACGTATCGTGTGATATTCAAATTGTAATCATTCTCCATCACTTCGGAAATCGGCACGACACGGCTGAATTTCTTCACTTCTTTCCGCTCGGCAAAGGTCTCATAAATTTTATCGGCGTTGTTCTGTTCAAGAGTATTCATAGCTTTCCCTGGCTTGAATTCTTTGCTTGCTTCTATAAACAAGATGTCTTTTTCGTCTTCCCGTTCTCCACCTTTGGCGCGAGCTTTATCAACAATCAAAATTGCTACCGGAATACCTGTAGTCTGGAACAGCCCAGCCGGCAGGCCGATCACCGCGTCAATCAGATTCTCGTCAATCAGCTGTTTACGAATTTTACCCTCGGCAGCGCCGCGGAATAGCACGCCATGCGGCACAATTACCGCCATGCGCCCAGTTTTTTCACGCAGAGTCTCGACCATGTGGAGTATAAAGGCATAATCGCCTTTGCTTTTTGGCGGCACCCCGCGCCAAAAGCGGTGGAACCTATCAACTTCGGCATTTTCTGCGCCCCATTTATCAAGCGAAAATGGCGGGTTAGCCACACAAACATCGAATTTCATCAACTGGTCGTTTTCCAGCAATAGAGGGTTATTTAGCGTATCACCCCATTCCAGGTGAGCTGAGTCCATACCGTGCAAGAACATGTTCATCCGCGCCAGCTGAAAGGTCGAACCGACCTTTTCTTGGCCATAAAGTGCGTAATCACGACCATCGACATTACTCCCGGCAAGCAGTAGCAACCCACCAGATCCACATGTCGGATCGCAAATACGATCGCCGGCTCGTGGCCGCGCAAGCCGTGCGACGAGCTTTGCTACTGACGCCCGCGTAAAGAACTCGCCTGCTTTCTTCCCGGCATCTGAACCGAACTTTTCAATCAGATACATGTACGCATCGCCCACAACATTTTCAGTTTCATCGGACAAGTCAACGGCGTTGAAATCATCTAATAGATTACGCAGCATCTTGTTGCGTTGATCGAGCTTGCCCAGCGTTGACTCAGAGTTGAAGTCGACCGCAAATACACCTTCGAGCTTTGCTTTGTTCTGGTTTTCAATTGCTCGTAAGGCTATGTTCAAGTGTTCACCGATATTGTCATCGTCTTTCTTCGCGTAAATCTCGTCAAAACTAGTGCCAGTCGGCAAGTAAAACCGCGACATCTTCATTTTAGCTTCGGCCCGCTCGGCGTCACCATTAAATCGTCCAAGATATTTCGCCCGCTCAATTTTGTTCTTGTCCGAAAGATACTTGTAAAACAGCATAGACAGCGAATAGTCTTTGAAAACTGACGCATCGACCAGGCCACGCGAGCTATCGGCCGCTGCCCATAGTAGTCTATTTAGTTCGTCTTGATTATATTTACCCATTTTACCCTCCTTTTCCCTTAAATTGTGGCAACCTTACTTTGCCAGTTACTAAATTATTCAGTAGCCATTTCTTTTGCTTGGCGGTTTCATCGCGCAGGGATTTCAGGGTGTCGATTTGGGCATCGAAATCGGAGAGAAAGGTGGCGATTTTTCGTTGCTCAGCGATTGTCGGTGTTATGACGGGAAAAGTTTGCAGCATCCCGAGTTTAATATAGGGCATAGCACTTGTCTGTTTTTGCGCATTAACAAAATTTTGAAAAGCAAAACTTAAATATCTAAAGAGAAATTTTCCATCTATCTTAAAATCTTGCAACACATAAGTCCTTTGATATGCTTCAAAATCGCCATTATAATACTGGCATAGACCAACCTCTCCGTTACCGGCTATGAGAATAGCTTCTCCGCTAAACGAAAACCCATCGCTATATGTATGTGTTTTGGCACAAGTGAAGAAAGGATATTCACCATTAGGGTTGCCTTGATTCACATCTTTTTTGCCAGTCGTTATTGTCGCGATTTCACTTAGCTTTTTCTTTTCCCACGCTGGGAAGCCGCCACCGTTGTCGTCCTTGAAGCGAAGCTTGCCAGAGAAAATCTGTTGCATCAATCCCTTCTTAAGTTCGATCATCCGTTCGATTTCAACATCTTGTGAAATGAGCGTTCTGTCAAACACATCGAGTTTGTTGGCATAGTCATCTTGCGTTTTCCTATCTGGAACTGGAAGCTCTATTTTTATCATTTCTTTGATGTGAGCATGTACGATGGATTTACCTTGTCCAATTGCGCGCAAGTTTTTTCTCGCAAGTGGTGAGTTAAGTAAATACGCCAGAAATACAGGATTATTTTCAGAATTTGGTCTCAATATGAGCGTGTCTCCGCTCGCGTATCCATTTTTGTCGAGTAAGTAAACAGCCGATTTGGCTATTTCGTCTATCGATTCACCCGAACCCGCAAAGATGATATCGCCGTATTGGATTTCTTGTGACTGGCTCGCAACCTGCTCACTGATGCCCGAGCGAGTTTCTTCGATTTTTATATTGTAGGTAGTATAGAGCTCGCCATATCGGACTGCTGGCAAATCTCCGCTATTCGCATCGTCTTTTGCAATGCCTGCACCCTTAAACCATTCACCTAATTCGCCCAGCTTCTTTGTTTGCCAGTTAGTCATACGACACCTCACTCAGCGACCTCGTAGCTCGTTCTAGGACGTGGTCATATGTCAATATAGCCAAGTTAATGTAGTTCGCGTTCAATAGTCTAAAAGCTCGTCGCTCTCGTTCACCCCACATATGGGAGCGCCCGAATATAAGTGTCGCACGTGGTTTTATGATTGGCACCCCATCAAGCTTCTCCTGCATTTTTAAACTATTCATTTCCTCTTCAAGTTCTTGAATATAGTTCTGAACCTGTGTCACGGCCTTAATCAAATCTTGATGTGGCACAAGATTGCTATGGTCATCGCATTCCGACCAGAAATGTAGCATACCTTCTGGCCGTTTTATCTCTATCAAATCGACAAATCCATCAAAGGTTTTCATTAGGTAGTCAGCGATGTTCTCTGTGTCAATCTTTCTTTCATCTAAGATATCGACAAACTCGTTACCCAACACCCAACTGTTCTGCTCGAACCACTTTTGCCACTCATACTCGACTTCGTTTCCCTCTAGCTTTTCAGCAAATTCATGTATCGCGCGCCGACGCTTATTGAATTCCATGATATCGGCGCAATCGGAAGGCAATAGTTCGTTAGCACATAGCCACTCTGCTATAGATCGTGCATCCTTGTTTTCGAATACTTCTTGAAGTCGTTTCGCTAACCCTACGTCAAGGTTAGATGAAGCCTTTATGTAATGCCCCACTCCGATGGTCAGTGGGGTATAAGTCTCCTCAATAAAATTCAAAAGCGCACGGAACTCTTCGTCATCTAGAGTCAGCTCACTCTTCGGCGTACTGCTCTCCAGGGAAGCAGAGAACCCTCCCAGTAGACCCGCTTTATTTTTATTATACCGACCGATTTTTAGTGCGGCCTCATCATTTTCAGGATTCTTATGTTGGATCTTCATTAGCACAGCCTTTGTCTGCACTGTCTGCTTGTCTTTCAGGATAATAGCCCTGTGCGGTACACCTCTCCAGCTGGTTGCTATAGTAGTCTCACTCATCTTCCCCTCTTGTAGCATCTCGCTTCGCTACAGCAACCTTAGCGCCTTCAGGCAAGCCGTTAAACATTTCATCCAGTTCCTTTGGTTGGGTTATCATACGGTCCGCGATATAGTTGATCAGGCTAAACATCTTCTCGACCTTTTCAGGTTCAGCGACGAGGTCAATCTCCCCGGGGTGCGCGCCATTATTCCCGATCACCTTGAGTGAATCTGCGGCTTTTTGCAGACGCGCGTCAATTTTGTCAGTTTTTACAAACTCGCCTATATTTTCGTGGATAGTTTTTTTAGCATTTCCACCGAGCTCGACAAGTAGCGTCTGTAGCGCCAGACGCAGGAGCGCGGCTGCTGCACGAGGAGAATCGGCTAATACTAATGCTGCTTCGTTGTACAACTCCTTAACCTCATCACTTAAATCGTCGTTTGGACACTCCACTGGGATTGACTTTGGGATAATGATCTTTTTCGCAAGCCAAAGAATACATTTCTTGCAGTGCTTGCATTTTGACACGGCATAGTCGTTACCCAAGTGTTCGCTAAAAGTCGGTACATCACCCGGCCTGTCCGCCTGGCTCCCCGTAGCAAACAGAGACGCCCATTGTTGTTCCGCAAAAACTCCACAATACACACAATTGAACTCCGCCTTTGCGTATTCGGCTGGTACATACTCTTGTTTCTTCATTATTTCTCCTTTTCCATCACCTGATGCATGATTTCCTCGTTCGCTGCGATCTGCTCGAGCGCCAGCTTGCGCTGTGTTGCCACATCTGCTGCCATTCCGGCGATTTGTCGTTGCCTCTCGATCGGCGGCACCGCAATTTGCATCTCCCCCAGCACCGATTTTGTCAAGGCTGGTATGTATGACTGCGTGGCAGCTGAAGCAAGTGTTGCCTGACCTCGTCGTGAATTAAAGAAAGCAACAAGATATTGCGGCAATATCCGCTCGTCACGCACTTTCAAGATAAAGATCGAGGCCGGTAATACATATTCACCCGGATGAGTCATAATTGCAGCCCGGAATTTGCCCCGGTTAGACAAGAGTATATCACCATCGTTCAAACTGAGAACCGGCGCGTTCAGTGCATAACCACCGATTTTCGTCTCGTCGAAGTTGTCTAAATCGCTGGGTCGTATCAGTTTCATTCCCCCGGCGGCAAGATTAGCCAGACTGCCCCGAAAAGCGTGCCCAGAAGTGACCGAAACTAATTCCTCTAATCTTATCATATCCACAGTATATCACATGGAATCGGACCTGTCAATATGAAATCACATATTGCATAAAAATCTATTTATCATCCTGAGTTGCTATATCGCCAAGCTTTCTTGCATATATCGATAAACGACCGATATGATACTCTGCACATTGTCGTTTGTATTCTTATAGTATAGTCTCTCAAGAGCATCGTTGCGCAACAGCCTAATCGGTTCACTAACTAGCGCATGTATAAAAGACTGAGTCGCACCCTCGACTCCCTCAAAATCCAAAATCACTTCGTTTCCCTCTGACAGGGATGGTAAAATGATCTCTTCGCGTAGCTTTTTAGCTACCTCTTTATTCTCTGCAAAATCACCTATAAGTTGATGCATTTTAATCATATTTTTCATATAAATTTTGGCCCCTTAAATTTAGCACGTTTTCTCTCCTTTATGGCGTCATCGTAAACTTGGCTTATGATATTTAGCAGAGCTGTAAGTTCTGGCGTTTCGTCAAGTGAAATATCGACAGCAACCAAAGTCCCTTCAAACGCTGGCGCATCGTTTGTAGCTGTATGCCTATCCCTAAACGGGTCGGCATACAATGTTGGCGTGCCTTTTATGTCGCTCCGATGCTTTAATAGCGTGTATTCAGCGCTGCCACTATAAATTGCAAAATAACTGCGAGTAATTTTTGCCATAGACTTCGTAAAAAAGAGTCCAGCTCCGCCATTTTCTATTGATCCGCCCTCGTTCCTTGTAGTACCAGTTATGCCTGGGGTTAACGCTAGTCTAATTGCATCTAGGTCCGTTTTGGGTTGCCAATTTTCGCGCATACTCTTCCAGATCCCTATTCCTGTATCACAGATGCCAATACTTATGCGGTTAGTCTTTTTGTAATACTGCGCTGCCACAATAGCACCATAAGGTGACAAGGAATGCTCTAGTACGTTCCGCACCAATTCGCTGAAAATATATTTCACCACTATCGCATTTTGCTCTGACAAATGCAGCAAGGGGACCATTTCTGGTATAAAGCATGATTGGTCGTCGGCGGTTTTTATCTCAGAAAGCGGCACGAAGCGACCCGCCGGTTCTTTCTCGCTATAAGCAAAAGTTGACGGAGTTTTTGTGAATTTGTACAGCCCCATACGATCGAGATATCGACCTGTATCAGGTATATCCCCTAATATTGCCGCATTCTGCTTGCCTACTTTTACCGCCAGAGCCGCAGCAAGCACCAAATGAGCTGGATGAACTGTAATCCATTTATCATGAGTCGTAATTTCAAGTTTTGATGGATCGGAAAAGTCTAATGATCGTACAAACGCTTGAAAATTGCGTAAATTACCCTGATTTGAAAAATGTATCTTCATTACCCATAATTGTACCAGTCAGATACAGTTTTGTCAATATGTATCAGACAGGTATAATATCACCCGTAGAATACGAATAATAATATATGTACCAGACGGGTCAAATAGGCCTTTTCAACCATAACCACTTTCCACCAGCCAGAAATATGATATAATACCAGAGTAAACACGGGTCAGTAGCTCAGCCGGTTAGAGCACCTGCCTCTTAAGCAGGGTGTCGTGGGTTCGAGTCCCACCTGACTCACCATATAATTACAACAATAGCCATCATTATGGAAGCTATAGAAATAATAATATCTTTGAGTGGTGTATTGCTCGCAACCTTAATTTTCTTTATCATACGCAACACCGTACTCATTTCCAGCATCAAGCAAAACAGCACCCTATTTGCAGCACTCCAGAATCTCAACGCCGAGTATGCGCCACTTTTTCTCAAACTAGACAAAACCATCAAGATTCCCTTCCCTTGCACTAAACCAAAGACTTTTCACAACAATAACAATAAGAACTCCATCTTTGACTACACGTGTGGCTTTTTCATCAACAACAAAGCCGCCCAGCGTACCCTCTACAGCCGTCAGAGCAACAAGGCCAACCTCAGCACCTACTTGACCCGATACAACAAAATCGAAGCAGCCCTCGGCGGTAAAAGCTACGCAAAAGTAAAGCCGAAATCCTTACTCACCTCAGAGCTACAATACAAGAGAGCCGAACAGAAGTTTTGCCGCCGCAAACAGCTCAAGCCAGACCTAAAGCTAAACATCGCCGTTCGCCTCAGCTACTCATCCCCCGCCGGCCGAAGACAATACGTCTCCACTTACAAAATGTCTGGCCCCACCATTGACAACATCCTCGCACAAATAGAGGGCAAAAGACGCTACGAATTACACAAAAAGCACCAAAGAGCCTTGATAACAAAAGCCGTTCGATTCGAAATCCTAAAAAGAGACGGCTATGTCTGCCAAATCTGCGGAGCCAGTAGGGCAGAGGGCGCTAGGCTCGAGGTCGACCACAAGCTCGCCGTAGCAAACTGGGGTACAAACACAAACAACCTCTGGACCCTCTGCCACGACTGCAACAACGGCAAAGGCTCTAAAGAACTTTAATCCCCTCCCATATTCTTGGCCGCCCCAGTGGACGGATCACCACCTTTATGATATACTAAAAGCAACAACTTTTAAGGAGAAAACATGATAGTACTATGGATTTTATTAGGCATTGTCGTCCTCGGCGCCCTCTTCATTTGGGCCACCTACAACGGCCTCGTCCGCCTCAACGAACGCGTCAACGAAGCCTGGTCCGACATCACCGTCCAGCTCAAATACCGCGCCGACCTCATCCCTAACGTCGTCGAAAGCGTCAAAGGCTACGCCAAACACGAGCGCGAAGCCTTCGAAAGCGTCACCAAAGCCCGCACCAGCATCATGAGCGCCAAAACCGTCAAAGAATCCGCCGCCGCCGAAGGCGCCCTCGAGCAAGGCCTCGGCCGCATCTTCGCCATTGCCGAAGCCTACCCCGAGCTCAAAGCCAACACCAACTTCATCAAGCTCCAAGACCAACTCCAAGACACCGAGGACAAACTCCAAGCCGCCCGCCGCTTCTACAACAACGGCGCCAAAGACTTAAACACCAAAATCAAAACCTTCCCCACCAACGTCTTCGCCCGCAAACTCGGCTTCGCCGTCCGCGACTACTTCGAGGTCAAAGACCGCGCCAAAATCGAAGACGCCCCAGAGGTCAAATTCTAATCAATGTATAAAGAAATCGCCCGCAACAAACGCCGCACCATCGCCCTCATGTTTGTTTTCGTCCTCTTCATCGGCCTAATCGGCGCCGCCTTCTCTGCCATCTATGACGACTACTGGATTCTCATTTGGGTCCTCACTCTCACCCTCGTCTACACTCTTTTCCAATACTTCATGAGCGGCAAAATCGCCGTCGCCATGTCCGGCGCCAAAGAAATCCAAAAAAAGGACCACCCTCGCCTCTATAATATCGTCGAAAACCTCGCCATCCAAGAAGGCATGCCGATGCCCAAAGTCTACCTCATCCAAGATCCCAGCCCCAACGCCTTCGCCGCCGGCCGCGACCCCAAACATGCCGTCGTCGCCGCCACCACTGGCCTACTCGACCTCATGGACGACCGCGAAGTCCAAGCCGTCATGGCCCACGAAATCGCTCACGTCAAAAACTACGACATCCGCCTTGCAACCATCGTTTTCGGCCTCGTTTCCGCCATCGCCATCCTCTCTGAAATCGGCTGGCGCGTCGCCCTCATCGGCGGCAACCGCAACCGCAACAGCGGCGCTTTCGGCGCTGTAGCCCTACTCCTTGCTGCCATTCTCGCCCCTCTCATCGCCACCATCGTCCAGCTCGCCGTCTCCCGCCAGCGCGAGTACCTCGCCGACTCCACCTCCGCTCTCATCACCAGAAACCCCGACGCCATGATTTCTGCCCTCCAGAAACTCGGCGCCGCTCCCAAAGATAAAAAACCCAAAAATGCCGCCCTCCAAGCCCTCTACATCAGCGACAACGCCAAGGGCTTCTTCTCCACTCACCCACCCATCGCCAAGCGCGTCGCCCGCCTCCAAGCCTCCAAATCCAAGTTCTGATCCTCCCGACCCCTTATTGACTGCGGTCGTCCGGTGTGGTATAACGAAACTAACCAGTGTGGTTCTATCTGGCCCTACCTCTGGCACCTACCCCATCGGGAAAACGGGCAGCGGAACTTTACAGGAAACTATTTTAAGGAGGATGATTTAATGAAGAATCATCGCAAACGGCTTTTTTCTGTTTTACTTGCACTTGTTTTAACCCTCGCACTCGCAACACCAGCTTTCGCGGCCACCCTTGACGGCAACCGCTCTTTCTCCACGCGCGAGCTCGAAATCACCATTGACGCCGCCCGCCCGCTCCATTACTGGACCGCCAACGAAACCCGCGGCACCCGTTTCACCCCGTACGTCGACGTCCGCGACGTCGCCCAAAGCCTAGGTGGCTACCACGTCGAGTTTGCCACCGGCGGTCAATGGTATCTGGACCCCGCCCAAAACGAATGGGTATGGCTCTATCACGACACCTACGTCATCTACCCCTCCAGTTCGAGCCGGTCTACCACCAGCAACATCCGCAGCGACACCAAAGGTCTCGACCTAACTTGGCGCACAATCTGCATTTGGCAACCTTATGAAACTACGTCAATCTGGCGTAGTGTCTATGAGGTTCAGAGCACCCGTTGGGGCGGCGGCTTCCTCTTCTCGATTTACGACATCCCACTCCTCTTCCCCACAATCGAGACCGTCGAGCTCGCCCAGAACTCCGCCCACCGCTTCCGCCTTAGCACCAAACCCATCGCGCCACCGTTCGACCCCTATCAAGAGCGCCCCAATGACGCCAAGGCCACCGGTGTTGACCTCGTCCAGTCCCTCTACCGCAAAGTCCATGCCACCAATGTCAGCGCTAACACAGCCATTCAGTGGGCTTTCAACCTCGGCCTCTTCAACCGCAATTACCGCGACAACTTTCTTGACAGAACCATCAGCCAAGCGGCCACTTATACCATTCTGGCCGCCTACTTTAGCGACGACACTAACTGGGACTTCCCCTGCGTCATCCCGCTCGAATCACGCCTCCTCTGGGCCACCTCTGGCATCAATCGCGCTTGGCATAACAACTGGTTCTACTACGACTACGACTTTGACGCCGGCCTCTCCCACTTCGACCTCGACCGACTGATTGACCGAGCCTTCGTCCAAGAAAAGCGCTAAGCCCAATAGTTTACCCGAGAACCAGCCCCAGTAGGCTGGTTTTCTCCTGTTTCTACTCCCCTAGTTCCCTTAGCAGCCGCCCCAAGAGCTTTTGTTTTGCGCCCAAAACCGCCCGGCTCTCTTCCACCAACTCAGCCGGCGCCTTCGCCACATAGGCCTCATTCGCCAAACGCTTCTCAAGCTGCGCGATTTCCTCTCGTACATCCTCCACTCGCGCCCGCAAATTCGCCCCGTACTTCTCAACTTCCTTCTCGCTTATATCCAGCCACGCCTTCCGACCCGAGTTCGCCAAACGCAGACCAATATGCTCCTTCTCTGCCAGCTGCTCCTCTTCCTTCTCCGAAAGCGGCCGCACCTCTTCCAGCTTCGCCAGACCCCGAATCAACTCCGCGTTTTCCTTTATCAACGGATCATCCCCGTAAATCAACCTGTCTTTCTGTTTATGCTCTGGGATATTCGCCTCCACAAACCGGATTTCCTCCACCAATTTGATAACCTGCTCAAACTCTTCTACCTTCTTTATGTCATATATAGCATAATCGCCCCATTTTTCGTCGGCCAACAGATCATCTGTCCAAGACAACGACTGCCAAATCGCCTCTGTCGCAAACGGCGCAAACGGGTGCAACAACTTCAAACAAAACTCCAACACATAGGCCAACATCTGCGGATTTTGTACCGTCTTTTCCGCCTCAATAAACCAATCCGCCACCTTCGTCCATGTCATCCCGTAAACCACCTCAATCGCCTCCGCAAACCGATACTCGCCCAGCAACCGCTCCACGTCCTCCCGCGCTTGGTTCAAACAGGACACCACCCAGTGTCCCGCTGGCGTCTTTAGCTCCACCTTGCTCAACGGCGTTTCCTCGTGCTCTCCCTGTAAATCTATATCATCGCGGTCATTGTTCGCATCCTCGCCCAGCCACTGCTCGCCGTAATCCTCACCCACTGCATGCTGCACAAACCGCGCCATATTCCACAACTTATTACAAAAGTTCCGCCCCGAGACCACCCCCGAACGCGAAAACGCCTGCGCCTGCCCTGCCGACCGATTCGCAATAATCCCCAGCCGAAACGCATCCGCCCCATATTCCGCAATCACCTCCATCGGCGAAATCACATTCCCCTTGCTCTTACTCATCTTTTTGCCATGCTCATCCTGCACCATCCCATGGAAATAAACCTCCCGAAACGGCACCTCCTCCGTCGCATACAGCCCAAACATAATCATCTTCGCCACCCACGGCCGCAGCAAGTCCGTCCCACACTCCATCACACTATTCGGATAATACTTAGTCAAGGGTGATAGGTCTACGCCAGAATCACCTGCTGAGGAACTTTCGGAGGGCGGCAGCCCGAGAACGAGACGCGGTTCACCCGTGGCGACGGGATGAACCGACGGCGTGTCCGAAGCAGGTGTTTTGGTGTAGACCGGGTAATCCGTCGTGATAAACGGCCACTGCCCCGACGAGAACCAAGTATCAAACGTATCCTCATCCCGCTTATACTTCTTGCCATCAACCTCAATATACTCCTCTTCCACCCGCGTATCAAAAATCCAATCCTCCGGGTCGTCCACATTACAAAACGCCGGAATCGGAATCCCCCACGGTATCTGCCGGCTAATATTCCAGTCCCTAAGCTCATTGTAATAGGCTAGGAGCTCGTTTTTCTTGCCAGCTGGGTAAAATACCACCTCGTTATCCATAAGCGCCTTAGAAGCCCTCTCCGCAAGCGGCCGCACTTTAATAAACCATTGATCCATCAACATCGGCTCAATCACCTCATCACACTTATAGCAATGCGGCACCCGATTCACATAATCTTCATCCACGCGCACCAACAAATCCATTTCCTTCAGCGCCTTCACCACTTCTTTGCGCGCCTCCAACACCGGCATATGCTCAAAACGCCCCGCCGCCGCTGTCATCCGCCCGTCCTTGTCGACCACCTGCACCACTGGCAAATTATGCCGCTCGGCCATCTCCCAGTCATTAAAATCATGCGCCGGCGTTATCTTCACCACCCCTGTCCCAAACGTCATATCCACCGCATCGTCCGCAATCACAATCACCTTAAACGGCCCGTTCACCCCCTGCACCTCAATCTCTTGCCCAACATACTTCTTATATCGCTCGTCGTCCGGGTGCACCGCCACCGCCGTGTCGCCAAACTTCGTCTCCGGCCGCGTCGTCGCCAAAACAAACGGCCCATACTTCATATAGTAAAGCGGCGTCTTTTCCTCCCTGTAATTCACTTCAATATCGGCAAAACTCGTATGATGTTTCGTACAGTAGTTAACCAGCTTCTTGCCCCGATAGATCAACCCATCCGCCCACAACTGCCGAAACGTCTCATAAACCGTCTTCACCACCTTCGGATCCAACGTGAACGTCATCGCGCTCCAATCGCACGAAATCCCCAGTTGCCGAATCTGAATCTCCATATTATACCGATTTTTCTGCACAAAATCCCACACCTGTTGGTACAGCTCATCCCGCGTAAAATCAAACCGCGTCTTCCCTATCTCCTCCAGCGCCCGCTCATAGACCACCCACGTCTCAAACCCCGCATGATCCGCCCCCGGCAAATAGGCTACATCCCGCCCCAACAACCGGTAGTGCCGCGCCAAAACATCCTTCAAACTCATCTCAAAACCATGCCCAATATGCAAGTTCCCATTCGCGTTCGGCGGCGGCATCACCGTCGACCAAACCTCACGTGGCTGCACCCCCGGCTTACTCTTGTCGCCATCTATCTCCTGCTCATGCGCCCGACCCCCGGCCTTAAAGACCCCACTCGCTTCCCACAACGCATAAATCTTCGCCTCTGTCGCCTGCGGCTCGTAAACTTTATCAAATCTCATAGCCCCTATTGTATCACAAAATTAATTTCTCGTCCACTCTACTCTCACCGCTTGCCACCCCTGTACACAATTTGTTCACTTTTCATAATACAACATATTTCATAACAAAAGTCAATAACCCCGCCGACCCCTATTATTGCCCTCCGCCTCGCTCTCGCGCTCTTCCCGACTCTCGCGCTCCCAGAAAAAAGAATCGCGCAAAAAAATCTCGCGACGCTCCGCGCCAAACATATAACTACAACATATTACGTAAAAAAGTCAAACCCGCCGCCGCGCCCCTTCTCTGGTTTTGCCTCCCCACGCGCTCTCCCACAAAAAAGTTTCGCGACATTCTCCCACAAAACACTTGACAACCCAAACACGCTCATGCTAACATAGTAGTTAGTTAAATCGGTCCAGTTGAGAGGACAATTAACGGGAGACAGTTGCACCTTATCCTTTCCACTTTCTGCTCGTGCCCCTTTCGTGCGAGCAGAAGGTCAGGATATTACCATAATCTTTGCATTTGTCAAGGGTGGTATTTGCATGTCTACGCGCTTTTTACAGAGAAGGCGCCTTTTTCTGACCTCTTGAAAATAATCTAAAAATATTGCAAAAATAAATCAGGCCAACAAGATTGTGGCCTGATTTTTGCGTGTACGCTATGTTTCGCTGCCAGCCCCACCCATACTCGATTTCTTCGAGTTTAGCGCTATAATCGCTGGCCTGTACGCTGCGTGTGCGAGTTCATTGATTGCTTGCTTGATGTCTTTTTCGCTCAAAACTTTCAGTTTATCACGCCATCCACCTCTGTTAGTGATAAACATAAGCATCTTGCATTCTATCACCCTCATCACTTCAGCAATCGCTGCCTCTTCGCTTCGCTCGTTCAACCATTCCGGGTGTTTTTCGACCGTCGCTTCAGCTGCCTTCATCACAATCTCCGCGTTCACGCTTAAATTTCCCCTACCTACTGACATACTATCACCTCCTTCTGTCTGCAGATACGATAACCTTACTCTACCACATCTTTCCCAAAAGTCAACTGGACCCCCTCACTAACCGACCCCGAAGGACATTCGGACCGCGGCAGCGGGAGAGCGAGACGCGTCTGTCCTGTGGCGACAGGGTCAGACGACGTCGTGCCTGAGGGGTCGGTTATGAGGGGGGGGTTGACTTTTTGGCTCGAGTGTGATATACTGGGGAGGGTAATCTAAACAAACAGCCCAAAATAAAAACATACAACAAAATGGCAAAAAAGTCAAGTAAACCAACCAAACCGACCAAACCAAGCTTTTCCTTGCGCAATTATCGCCACAAAACAGGGGCGCTTTGCCACCCCAACGAACCCGAATGCGGCACTCGCGACCAACTTGACCACCAACCAAAGCATATCCGTGAGCAAATCTTTGACGACCAAGTCATCACCAAAAGCCAGCTCAAAGCCGAGCATCGGCAAGCTCTCAAAGGGCTCCTCACCTCTGATGAACCCACCGCTGGGGCCAAAAGACAACCTGACCTTACTACGCCCGGCTCTTTCAACGGCTATCGCATTCAGCGCAGCCATTTTACCATCAGCACTTTGGGCTTCGTCCTTATGCTTGGCGTTTTGCTCAGCCTTTCCATGGCTCGAAGCGGCCTCGCCGACTACCAAGTCTCCGACCCCGAGCAAGACCTTGCCGGCCTCGAAATCATCGTTCCTGACACCGGTAGCAACAGCTCCGACAACTCCGACCCCGACCCGGACGACCAGCTTGACGTCCCCGACACTGGCGACAACGAGGCAGAGCAGGGGAGCCAAAAACTCATCGCTATCACCTTCGATGATGGCCCCAGCTCACTCACCACTCCGCGCCTGCTCGATATCCTCACCCGCGAAAACGTCCCCGCCACCTTTTTTGTCCTCGGCAGCCTCGCCGCCCGCAACCCTCAAATCGTCTCCCGTGCCGCCGCCGAAGGCCACGCTGTCGGCAGCCATTCATGGGGCCACGCCAATTTGTCCCAAATGTCAAGCACAAGTATTATCGCCGACTTGACAAGAGCCAACAATGCTATTCTCGCTGCCACAGGTAGCGCCCCCACACTCTTTCGCCCGCCTTATGGCGCCATTTCCAAAACCCTGCAGAACTCCGCTGGCCTACCCCTAGTACTCTGGTCGGTTGACACCCGCGACTGGCAAAGCAAAAACGTCGAGTCCATCTATAACATCGCCATCCAAAACGTCAAACCCGGCAGTATCATCCTCTTCCACGACATCTACCCCACCACTGTCGTCGCGGTCGAACGCCTCATCCCGGCCCTCAAACAGGCCGGCTACACCTTCGCTACCATCCCCGAACTCTTCGACCAACCCCTCGAAAGCGGCCGCATCTACCGCGGCTCCTTCTAGCTTGCGAAACCCAACGATTTGTGATAATATATAGCCACGCACCCGTAGCTCAGCGGATTAGAGTACTTGGCTTCGAACCAAGGGGTCGCAGGTTCGAATCCTGCCGGGTGTACCAGCCTAGTAGGGATGAAAAAGTAAGCATAATTATGATTAGTATCGTCGCGGCCGTCGGCCAGAATTTAGAGCTCGGTAAGCAGGGCAGGGTAATCTGGTCTTTTAAAGAGGACCTCGACTTTTACCTTAGTCAAACCCGCGGCAAAACCCTCCTCGTCGGCAAAAAAACTTTCGACAGCATGCCCTCATTCCCCAGCAATTCGACTCTCCTCGTTTTGAACGAATTCGACTTCGACGCCGCTAGCCACCGCCAATCCGACTGGGGCCGCGCCCACACCCACGTCGTCACCGACCTACCCAAAATCATCGACCAATACCAAAACAACGACGACGAGCTCGTCGTCATCGGCGGCGCCGGCGTTTACGCCCAAACTTTGCCCCATGCCTCCCACCTCTACCTCTGTGAAATCCAAGCCACCGACCCCGACGCCGACGTCTTTTTCCCCGATTTCGACCGCTCTGCCTTCACTCGCACCGTTTTAGGGCAGGGCAGGGTAGCGTCCGGCGAACATCAGGGGCTAGAATATCAATTGGTCCACTACACTCGCCGATAGCATCCTCAAAATCACAAAACACCTACCACCACTTAAATCTCCCCCTTGACTTTTCCAAAGCGCTCATGTATAAATAGTACAGGATAGGGGAGAATGCGAGATGCAACATGAACCCAAAAACCCCAATTTCCTTTAAAACCACAGCTGCTGGCATCCTCTTTGCCGTCTTTTTTGTCTCCCTCGCCGGGGGCTTTTATTTTTCCCGCTTCGGCTTCTCCTTGCCCGAGGAGACCCACGCTCTGCCCGGCGAAACCCACGCCACCACTGACGCCCTGCCTGCCTTCGCCCCCGCGACCAACCGCCAAGACTACACCGTCTGCCTCTTCCCCAACGACTTTTTTGACACCACCTGCCAAGACCCCGGCCGCCAGTACTTGACCGCTCTCACCGACAAAATCAACTTCCACTTCGGCTACCAACTCGCCCTCGACGCCCCCCTCACCTACCACTATCACCACACCATCACCGCCCAGCTCATCGTCTACGACCGCGACAATCGCGACAAAATCATCTTCTCCCGCGACTATCTGCTCCAAGACGCCGTTCGCGGCGCCCGCCAAGACACCAGCGAAATCGCCATCAACCACAGCTTCGCCCTCGACTTCCAGCCCTTCAACCTCGCCGCCACCGCCTTCAAACAACACCACGACCTCCATGGCGACGCCGTTCTCATCGTCCAAATGCCCCTCGAACTCACCGTCTCGCATGGCGACCGCTCGCTCACCCGCCCCATCCCGCTCGAGTTCACCATCCCTCTAGCCAAACAAACCTACAACATCAAGGTCGGCAAATTGCCCAGTAGCGACGACATCCTCGCCTTCGCTGCCCTCGAGTCCGGCCTCACCCAGCGCCTGCTCCTGCTCGGCCTGCTCGCCGCCCTCGCCCTCGCCGCCACCTCTGTCCTCATCTTCTTCTTCGTCCAAAAACGCCGCTCCCACCCCAAGAACCTCTGCCAGCGCTACGACGAAAAAATCCACAAAGAATACGGCCGCCTCATCGTCGACCTCAAGACCCCCCTCCGCTCCGGCGACTACAAATACCGCTACTTCGTCCAAGACTTCGACGACTTGATCGACAAAGCCGACCGCGTCATGCAAAACATCCTCTACTACCGCCTCCCTAGTGGCCGCACCTTCTACGCCGTCGTCGAGGACGACCACCTCTTCCTCCACGGCTGCCCCTACGCTAAGCAAAACAGAGAGTCAAAGGAGGTCAAACATTCAACCAAACGCGCAAAATAAAGCAACTTTAAGTTATCAACGAAAGGATTTTTATGAAAAAACCAACCAAAAAGCCAACCAAAAAACCCCAAGCCAAGCCCAAGACCAAACTCACCCAGCAGGGGATTGCTCTCTGCGTCCTCGCCGCGGTGCTCGCCCTTGGCGGCGTCGTCTTTGCCGCCTACAGCGCCACCCTCACCATCAAAGGCGGCGCCTCTTATAACCAAGACGCTCCCTTAGTCCGCTGGCAAACCGGCTCCATCAGCAAATCGTCCACTGGCGGCGGCTCGTTCGACGGCGCCATCAACACCAATATCAGCCCCGACCAACTTACCATCGCCTCCTACATGGCACTCTTTAACTATGCCGGCTCCACCACCTTGCAGGCCACCATCGAAAACGTCGGCTCCCAAGACGCCGAAATCACCGCCGTCGGCACTCCATCAATCAGTTGCACCCCTCAAGGCGCCGCCGACGCCACCTTTGCCACCGCCATCTGCAACCAGCTCTCCTACGTCTTTGAATACACCGACAATACCCCAATCCTCGTCGGCGACATCCTCGATGCCGGCACCGACATTGACGTCCACGTCGTCATCACCCTCGCCGCCGTCCCAACCGTCGGCACCCCCGGCGAAGTCCAAATCACCATCGGCGACCAGACCATCAGCTACGGCGAAGTCTCCGAATAATCATGCCTCGTTCCGCGCGCTATTCCCAACATTTCCTCCTCCTGCTCGGCGGCCTGCTCACCCTCGTCGCCGCCACCTTCGCCCTCCCGCTCTCGCCTTGGCTCGTCGCCGCCATCAGCCTCCTCGTCCTCCTCATCACCTCGCTTAAACTCGGCCTCGAACCCGTCCGCTGGCGCGCCAAAAGCACCTACCTCACCGTCATTCTCGCCGCCTGTCTCATCTGGTGGGTCGTCCAATTCCTCCTCGCCTTCCTCTTCGGTCTCGTCCGCCAAACCCCCATCAGCCAACACCTCCTCCCCGCCGCCCTCGTCATCGTCTCCTCCGAAATCACCCGCACCAACCTCATCACCAAAGGCGCCCCCAGCCGCCTCGCCTTTGTTCTCTCCACCCTCCTTATCACCCTCATCGGCGCCCGCCTCCTCCTCTCGCTCGCCCCGTCCTCCACTTCCGCCCCCCTCGCCCTCGCCCAATTCCTCTTCACCCGGCTCACCCCTTGGCTCGCCAGCAGCCTCTTCCTCTCCTTTTTCGCCCGGCGCTCCGGCTGGCAACCCACCGCCCTCTACCGCGCCCTCACCGAACTCCCATTCCTCGCCCTACCCGTCCTCACCAACTTCGGCGACTTCCTCCTCGGCGTCGTCCATCTAAGCCTCCCCGTCGTCTGTTTTTTCCTCATCCGCGCCCTCGCACCTGCCCCTGCGCCGCCCAGCCTCCTTTCCTCACCCCACTCCCAACGCACCCTCCGCGCCACTTTTCTCGGCCTTGGCCTCACCCTCGCTGCCCTCATCCTCCTCCTCTTTAGCGGCCTCTTCAAATATTATCCCCTCGCCATCGCCACCGGCTCCATGCAACCCCACCTCCAAATCGGCGATTTCGTCCTCGTCCAGCGCCTCGCCCCCGCCGAAATTGACCAACTCCAAACGGGCGACATCCTCATTTTCAGCCAAGACGACCGCGTCATCGTCCACCGCATCATCGCCATCGAGCACGACACCACCGGCCAACCCTCCTTCACCACTAAAGGCGACGCCAACCAATCGCCCGACATCTGGCCCGTCGCCCCCGATCACGTCATCGGCCTCACCCGCTTCCGCGTCCCGCTGCTCGGCTATCCCACCCTCTGGCTCCACGGCCAACTTTCCGGAGGCCAATTATGAGCCGCCGCGAGTGTCCGGACATTCAGAACAGAGGTAATATCGAGTGCCCGGCGCTTTTCACCCCGATTTTCCTCACTTTTTTCCTCCCCATCGCCCTCGCTGGCGTCGCCTTCGCCAGCTTCACCGCCCACCTCATCCTCCAAGGCACCGCCCATTTCGACCCCGGCCCCATCCCCGTCCTCTCAATGGCCGGCAACAGCCGCAACTTCTCGATTTTCCGCGGCGAGGCCACTTTCACCCCCGCCGACCTAACCGCCCGCTTTAGCGCCACTAGCGACCTTGACGGCGACCTCACCCCCGCCATCTACCGCGAATGCGCCCTCGCCGCCCAAACCGTCGCCTGTCCCGACACTTGGCAAGACTGGCCCTACGGCGACTATACCATCACCTACCAAGTCCAAGATTCCCTTGGCCGCCCCGCCCAATCCATCACCGTCGAAATCGAAATTTGGCAATTTCTCAGCATCCAAAACGGCATGCGCCACGTCGTCGCCCTCGGTTCCAACGGCTCGGTCTGGACCTTTGGCTGGAACAACAACGGCCAGCGCGGCATCGGCAGCCCTACCGCCAGCGCCGCCGGTTTTCGCGCTCCCACACAGCTACCCCCAAGCGCCTTCGGCAACCTGCCCGTCATTGACGTCGCCTCGGCCTTTCACACCTCTTGCGCCATCAACCTAGCTGGCGCCGCCTATTGTTGGGGCCATAATGCCGCCGGTTCCGTTGGCGACGGCACCACCACTAATCGCACCTCGCCCGTCCCCGTTGTCATGCCTGCTGGCATCACCTTCCGCCAGCTTTCCGGCTCCTCCGGCAACGACAATAGTGGCTCCTTCGGCGCTCTCGGCTCCGACGGTAATGTTTATGTTTGGGGCTCCGGCGCTGGCTACACGCTCGGCACCGGCGCCACCGCCAATCGTAATACTCCCACGCAAATCACCTCCACCGGCGACTTTGTTTACGTCTGGCAGGGCAACCGCGGTGGCGTCGCCGTTAATGACCAAGGCCAAGTCTACGTCTGGGGCGCCAACGGCAATGGCCAGCTCGCCCTTGGCAACACCGTCGCCGCCAACGCCACTAACAGCCTGCCCAATCTCGTCAACGGCCTGCCGCCCATCAGCCGCGTCGCTTACGGCGGCTATGGCACCAACGGTTTCATCATTGCCCTCGCCGAAAACGGCGACGTCTGGGGCTGGGGCCGCAACTACGGCCTCTGGGGCGCCGCCGCCCCCGCCAGCCAAACCACCCCCACCCAGCTAAGCAGCCTCAGCCAAATCCGCCGCATCAACGCTGGCGCCGATTTCTCCCATTTTGTCATGGGCCATCAAGTCTATTCCGTCGGCTATAATAATTACGGCGAATTACTCGACGGCACCACCGCTACTCGCAACGCCCCCGTCCTCTCTGGCCTTGCCAATGTCGCCGGCAACGTCGGCATGACCACCGGCGGCTACAGCAACGCCTACGTCCTCAGCCTCGACGGCATCACCGTCTGGGGCATTGGCGACAGCTCCGCCGCCTACCAAGCCTTCGGTAGCACTCTCGTCCAGTCCAACTCCACTTCCGCCGTCGTCCCTTGGACCATCACCACCCAATACCTCGAATGGTAGATAAAATAATATAATTTTGGTGGGTCGCGAGGGACTCGAACCCCCGACTTTCTCGGTGTAAACGAGACGCTCTAGCCAACTGAGCTAGCGACCCATATACCTATTATATCACAAAACATGTTAAAATAAAGAAAAGATGGAGAAGATATGAGGATTTTATTAAAAATTTCCGGCGAACAGCTGGGCTATGAGCAGGACGGCAAGGGCAGGGGATTTGACGTCGAGCGCGCCAAGTGGCTGGCTGGCGAAATCCGCCAAACTCTCACCGACGCCCTCAACAACGGCCCAACCGAAATCGCCATTATGGTCGGCGGCGGCAACCTAGTCCGCGGCGCTTTTTTTGACGACGCCATTAAAAATAACCAAATCGGCCAAACCACCGCCGACAACGCCGGCATGCTCGCCACCATCATCAACGCTACTTTGCTCGGCGACATCTTCCGAGCCGAAGGCGTCCCCACGGCCGTCCTCTCAAATGTCAACGTCCCCCAAGTTGTTGACGATTTCACCTACCGCCGCGCCGAAAGCCACTTCAAAAAGGGTAGGGTAGTCATCCTTGGCGGCGGCACCGGCCGGCCGCTCGTCACCACCGACACCGGCGCCGTCAACCTCGCGCTTGAGCTCAAATGCGACCTCGTCGCCAAAGCCACCAAAGTCGATGGCGCCTACACCGACGATCCCAAAGTCAACCCCACCGCTCAAAAAATCGACCAAATCTCCTACGCCGACGCCATCAACGACCCCAAAATCCGCATCATGGACAAAGCCGCCCTCGGCATGGCTGGCGACCACCAACTCCCCATCGTCATCTTTGAACTCCTCCAAGACGGCAACATCGCCCGCGTCGCCGCCGGCGAAACTATCGGCACCCGGGTTAATTAATCTTGATTTCCTAAATTACTTATGCTAAACTAGAATCATGACAGAAGGGTGGCATGCAAGGACTAGCTAATTATCTCAACCGACGACTCGACGGCATCGCTTACGTTGCCCAGCGAGTTCGCGGCGCCTACACCACCGACTACAGCTCACTCAAAATCCGCCCCACCATCGTCGTCGTCCCCAGCTCCACCCGCGACATCCAGCGCGTCGTCGCCTTTGCCAACATGGTCCAGAAAAAAGGCGTCAAACTCGGCATCACCACCCGCGGCTCCGGCACCGACAAAACCGGCGCCGCCATCGGCAACGGTATCGTCCTCGACATGCGCGGCGAAATGAACAAAATCATGGAGCTCGATAGCGGCCAACGCCTAATCCGCGTCCAAGCCGGCATCTCACTGCGCGAACTCAATAACGCCCTCGCCGTCCAAGGTCTCACCATCCCCGTCGCCGCCGCCGAACAAACCATTGGCGGCATGCTCGCTAATAATTATATGGGCGTCCTTTCCCACAAATACGGCGGCATCCTCCGCTATGTCATCAGCGCCGAAGTCGTCCTCGCCGACGGCAGCCTGATGCGCTTCGAACGCCTCAGCGACCGCGCCTTCGCCCGCCGCGCCCAAAAAGTCAGCGGCCTCGAGCAAGCCATCTACGACCAACTCCCTTCAATTATCTCCCAAAACGCTGACCTCCTCGCCGAAACTCGCTACCGCAACGCTGGCTACGCCCTCGACCGCGTCCGCGTCAGCCGCAACTTTAACCTCCTGCGCCTGCTCGCTGGCTCGCAAGGTACTCTTGGAGTAATCACCGAGCTCATCCTCCACGCCGACTATTTCGAGGAGATGCCCACCATGCTCATCGCCTACGCCCAAACTGCCGACGAGCTCACCACTTGGGCCCAAAAATCCCAAGAGCTCGGCGCCGTCTTCGCCGACTTTTACGACAAAGATTTAGTCCAGCACGCCGCCCTCCTCGGCAAAGGCAACGAACTCCTCGACGTCCCCGACTCCGCCGCCTACCTCGCCGTCTTCGCCTTCGACGACCACTCCGCCATGAAACGCCGCCACAAAATCAACAAGCTCGCCAGCGTCCTCGGCAAAGTCCACATCAGCGACGAAAACAACTACGGCCAATTCCTCGCCACCCGCGAAATGCTCGGCATCTACCTCAACGACACCACCCGCGGCGAACGCACCGCCGTCATCGACGACGTCTACATCGCCCCAGAAAAGCTGCCCGACCTCGCCGCGAATGTCCGGACACTCGCCTCTGCTACCGGCCTCGATTTGCAACTTTTCGGCTCGCTCTCGACCGGCATCGTCAATCTCCGCCCCCGCTTTGAACTCGGCTCGGTCCAAGGCCGCCAACGCATGCAATTCTTGGTCGAAAAATACGCCAAAATCATCGCCAAGGTCGAGGGCGACATCACCGGCGGCGCCCCCGAGGGCCGCACCAAAGCCCACCTCATCAACTGGTCGGACGAAGAGCGCGACCTCCACCAATCCGTCAAAGACCTCTTCGACCCCGAAAACCTCCTCAACCCCCACGTCAAACTCGCCGTCCCCAAAAACCTCTTCCAAAAATCCTCCCGCGAAGAATACCTCCCCGGCGTCATCATCTCTTGACAATCTCTTCCCGCATACAAGAAAAGAACGCACTATAGCTTCAATTCAGTAGCGCATGCGTTCTTTATGCTTAGATTATATCATATGGGCTATTTAATTTCAAGTACTTCTTTTTTCTTGGTGATGATGATGACTTGCTTGAACTTACTGGGGTCTTTTTTCAGAAAGAAGCTAGTTCTACTTCGGGCTTGCTCGGTTGTCATTCTAGTGCGGGATAGGCCGATTACCACGTGTTTTGACTGGCTGCTTGCTTCGCGTAAATTATTCTGGATTGTGAATTTGCCATTGCCGCGGATATTTTTGGTTTCCCAGTGGGTATGAGTTCGCATGATTAGAATGTCCGGCGACTTCTTGGAACTACGTTCAACAAAACTTACGTTGCTCTTGAAATAGCCAGCCATAATTTCTGCCACAGCCCATTCGTATACATCTGGCTTTGGCTTCATACCGGTGGGCGTGATGATATTATATTTTTTCATATCTTAACTCTACCACACCCCTCAGCAGAAACATATTACTCACGTTAAAACCCTTGCATCCTCAAACCGCCTATGCTAATATAATTATATAATGAGGATAAGGGCTACAAGCAGGGCAGAGACGCGCCAAAGAGTTGGGGGGGGGGTCTTTCTAGGCTGGCTGTTGCCGTACTTCTAGCCTCCACTTTTGCCATTTTCACCGGCCTCCTCGCCGACTCCTTCCGTCCCACTCGCGCCGACGACGGCCTTTCAAACACCATTCTTATCAACAACGTCATCGGCTCGCTCAGCCTCACCTCCCTCACCGATTCCACCTGCCCCAATTACGACGCCCCCAGCTCCACCCTCGAGTTCGCCAGCCGCGGCAATCGCATTGTTGCCGATTGTATCACCTACCTCATCTCTACCGACGGCGATTACGGCTACACCGCCACCATCGTCGGCCCAGAAGACGCCAGCCTCTCGACCTCCGACGACCTCCACCACATCACCCCCATCTCTGGCACCATCGAGTCTCCCGCCACTTTCACCGCCCAAACCACCGGCGGCGCTTGGGGTTTCGCCATTCCCAGCTCCCAAGTCCACGGTCTCCCTACCGGCTTCGACTCTACCTACACCCGCCTTGACACCACCAACACCACCAACACCGCCAAATACGCCGCCCTCCCCACCACTCCCACCACCTTCTCCCAAACCACTACCTCCACCACTACCGACGACATTTATAATATCTTTTTTGCCATTGCCGCCGGCCCCGCCATGCCCGCCGGCGAATATCAGGGCACCATTACCGTCTCCGCCATTGTCAACATGTCGCCACCTCCCTCTATCAGCAGCGTTTCACCCAGCACCGGCCTAACAACCGGTGGCACCACCATCACTATCAGCGGTCTTTATTTCTCCTCTGGCTCCAATAACTTAGTTCTCTCCGTCGCCCTTGGCGACTATCCTTGCACTGACATTACCGTCATCAATCCTACTACTCTTACCTGCATCACATCGCCCGCTAGCCCCGGCGCCCAAGATGTTGTCATCACCACCATCAGCGGCACCGCCACTCTTGCCGCTGGCTTTACTTACCTAACTATCGCCCAAACTGGCGACCCAATCCAAACCATCACGGCCGTTAACTGCCCAACGACCAGAACACGAGCGACCGATGCTAGAGACGGCAATACTTACTGGGTGAGGAAGATACCCGGCACAGGTGCTGGTGGGACTGACCTTTGTTGGATGGAAACTAATCTAGCTTACGCTGGCGGCGGCTCTGACATTTACGGCGACACCTTACCTCCTTTTACCCAAGGCATTGGTGCCAATATCGCTAGTGGACAGGCTTGCTATGGCGATGGCGTCTCCATGGCCGCTAATCCCACTGCTCGTTGCTACTGGAACCCAGTCGGCAGCAACGTAACTTCCGGCACGACCGACCCAAGCACCAGCACCAACGGCACAGGGCAATATGGCTACCTCTATAACTGGTGCACCGCCATGGCCGGACAGTCCGCCGCCTGCCAAACAACCACCGCCACCCAACCAGACCCTAGCGTTAGTATCTGTCCATCTGGTTGGCGCTTACCTACTGGAGAGGCGACTACTGGAGAGTTTACACTACTTAATAATGCCATCAATGGCGGCTCAACCTCCAGCTCAGCAGGCTTACTCACTAACGGCCTTTATATGAACGCCGGCGCCTTCTACAATGGCTCCTCCCTCGTTCAGGGCTCAGGCGGCTTCTATTGGTCTTCTACCGTTGCCAGTGTCTCCAGTGCCTTAAGCCTGTACTTCTACAGCTCCAATGTCGATCTTGCGAACGTGCGCAGCAAGGGTTACGGCTTCTCCGTCCGCTGCGTCGCCCCCTAACCCCTTGGCACACCTAAATACTTGCGCAAAGAAGAAACGCACGAGGATGGACTTTCGTACATTTCGTGCGCTTCGACACCACCATTATATCAAACATCTTTCACTATGTCAATAATCTGGCGACGCTTGGTTATTAGCTTAACTTCTGATATTCCGTCGATAAACTTCAGTTTCGCCCTTATCTCACGTTCCACAGCTCTATCAGGTAGCCCCTTAATCCTATAAGTATCAAAGACAATTTTATCCGATTGCCTCTTCGCCCGCCGCAGATTTTGCTCTACTATCGACATCTTCTTACCGTTTGGGGCTTTAAACTCCCACAGCTCCCCGTTTAGAAGGCAATCCGCAGAACTTTCGCCAAACCTTTCGCTCCTTTCGCGAAACTCAACATAAAACCCCAGCCTTATATCCCAGCCCTTCTCCTTTTTTGACTTGTCTCATATCTCCATCCTATCACATCTGTCCCTCAAAACATATTACTCACGCTAAAACCCTTGCATCCCCAAACCGCCTATGCTAATATATATAATATATAGTAAGGATAAGGGAGATAAGGGCGATGATTAAAATAAAAATGCACCAAAGAGTTGGGGGGGGGGTTATTCAAAGCTTGACTTAATCCAAATCGCCCGCCGCATATCCACCGCGACCCTAGCAGTCGCGGCTTTTTCAATCTTAAGCGCCCTTATCACCAATTCCTTCCATCCCACCCACGCCCAAGACACCCAAATAATCGCCAGCTTCGGCTCTGGCTCCCTTCAGCTAACCGATAGCGCTTGTGCTCCCAGCCCCGACCAACCCGCCTACGACCCAGCCAATAACACCCTTAGTATGAGCGGCCTCGCTGGCAGCATCGTCAGCAACTGTATGAATCTTACCGTTAGTATTAGCAGCACTTGGGGCTATACTTTGACTATCGCCGGGCCGGATGACGGCAACCTGACGCTCGCTAACCAAGCCATCACTGCCACAACTGGCACTATTGAGACCCCCACAACCTTCGCCAGCCAAACCACTGGTGGTGCTTGGGGCTTCGCTATCCCAAGCGGCCAACTGCAGGGTACTGTCCTAACCGGTGGCGACCTGCCTAATGGCTTCGACTCTAGCTATAGCGTGCTCGGCCCCTCTAACCAGACCAATACCGCCAATTACGCCGCCGTCCCCACCATCGCCACACCTGTTTCTACGACCGAGGCAGCTAGCAGCACTGCCGATAGCTACGACATCTTCTTTGCCGCCTCAGCTGGTGCCTATATGCCAACCGGCTCTTATACCGGTATCGTGACGATTTCGGCCTTTGGCAACGGTGCGCCAATGCCTACCGAAGCCCCTACCGGCGCCCCACTCCAACGCATCACGCTTGATGGTACGCCCGGCAACTACTATTGCCCCACCACTCGCACTCGTGTCATTGACGCCCGCGACGGCAACACCTACTGGGTCCGTCGCATCAACGGCACCCAAGCCGGCGGCGGCGACCTTTGCTGGATGGAGACTAATCTTGCTTATGCTGGTGGAGGGAATAATGCTTATGGTGATGCTTTGCCTCCTTTTACCCAAGGCATTGGCGCCAATATCGCTAGCGGCCAAGCTTGCTATGGCAATAACGCAACAATGGCAGCCAATCCAACCACCATGTGCTATTGGATACCACTGAATGCCAACCCAACGTCCGGCAGTACTGACCCATCCGGAGCAACTAATGGCGGGGTAGGCATCAACAATACTACAGCCGACACGAGGCCCACCAGCACCCGAGCTCAGTTCGGCTACCTCTACAGTTGGTGTACCGCAATGGCCGGGCAACCAGAGGCCTGCCAAATTACGGCAGCAACTCAACCAGACCCGAACATTAGTATTTGCCCAAGTGGTTGGAGACTACCTACAGGCACGGCAACAACTGGTGAATTCACATTATTAAATAACACAATTAATGGTGGGGCAACGAATAACCCAAACAGCAATCCGCCGGGCGTTGGGCTATTTGCGCAGGGCTTGTACCTTTACGCCGGATACTTCAACAATGGCTCGTTCTACAATCAGGGCTCAAACGGCCTCTATTGGTCTTCTACCGTTAACAGTGCCACCGATGCCTTCAGACTGACCTTCAGCAGCTCCAATGTCAATCCTGCGTTCGCGGGCAGTAAGGGCGCCGGCTTCTCTGTTCGCTGTGTCGCCCCCTAAACGAAAGGAACCTCATGCAAAACCAATCACCAAAACATAAACTCTCCCGCATCCTCCAAATCACCAACTGGTCTCATGACCGCCTAGCTGATATGCTCGATATTAGCAATGGCACACTAAGACGCTGGCTCAAAGGCCGCACTATCAAGCACCCTAAGTACATTGCCCACATTGACTGGCTCTATTCTGATATAGTCGAACCTCTCGAATGCGAAATCCTCACCCGCTCCAACCGGGCAGAGAAGCGCCTCCTCCAGTCCCGCGCCTCCCGCATCCCCGACCCAACCTCCTGCCACTAACCACCAGCAATATGTTTCCGCCCCCACCTATGATAAAATGCCCTTATGCGAAAGATTGACGTTCTCATCCCCCACGGCTATAAGCCACCTAAGAAAGACATTGACGCCGCTTGGATTTTGGCAAAATACCACAAAACCACCATCAACATCCTCCGCCCAGTTAATAAATATAAGGTCAAGACCCCAGACTTCTTCTTCAACAACGTCTACTTCGAACTCAAACTTCTAACCAGCTCCCAAGTGCGCCAACTCCTCGTCTTGCTCACTGAGGCCAAAGAGCAGGCCGACAACATCATTATTGATATTCGTAAAACTAAAATTACCGAAAAGCGAGCCACCGAAGTCTGCCAAGAGTTCCTGCGTAAGCACAAGAAATATCGAGTATCACTTATTACCTCGGCCGACAAGATACTTGACATCAAAGCCTAGCTCATATATAATATAATTGCAGAGTGACCGCGCGACCGTATCGGGGGCGAAAGGAGTACTCTCAACATTATAGAAGCCCTCGCAGGAAGCAACGCGAGGGTTTCATCTATCTCTAACCCTTCCGCTGCAAAAACTTGATGATTGGTAGTAGCAACATCACCGCCATCCCCGCCGCAAAACCATTATTATATAAGTTCAGCCCGCCATGCACCAGCCCCACATACGGCACCAGCGCCTGATGCAAAAAGCCCGCCACCACCCCCCAGCCCGCACCATAATTTTTACTTAGTGGCGCGAGGCAGGTCGAAAATATCGCCCCCACCAAAAACGCCGGACTATTAAACGCCTTGCCCGTCATCGCCATACTCACCACCGCCGCCAACATCGCCCCCGCCATCGCCGGCAGGGCATGCCTTAGCGACTTGCCAAACGCCCCAAACCCCACCACCGGCATAATCGCCCCCAGCACCGGCCCCGAATACTCGCCCCCCACCATCGCCATAAACCCAAGCATCGCAAAGCCCATCAGCCCCATCGCTTGGTATGCCTTCTCCTCGTAGCGCCGATAATAATCATTGTCCGGCGCGTCAATATCCACCAGCTCGCCCAGCGACAAATTTCGCCCCATCGACAAAAGCCCACAGAGCGTAAAATAAACCGCCACCACCGCCAGAAAAATCGTCAACTCCGTATTATGCCCGCTGCTCCAAATTTGCGCCGCCTCAAAGCTAATCCCCACTAGCCGCATCAAAGCAAACAACCCCATCCCCAAAATCCCCGCCGAAAATCCCACGTTGTACAAATTATTTCCCTCATGCACTTTCGCCATCGCCTCCGCCACCGGCTTTATCACGAATCCGATTAACAGCCCCACCGCCACCCCTAGCACTAACCCCAGCGTCCAATGACCCACACCTGCCATCTGCCCCACCGCCGGCGCCAAGCAAGTCCCCAGCACTACCGGCAACACCACATCTCGGTAGGGCTTCTTCATAAATTTACTGTACAGCAGCCCGCCCAACAATATCGGCGCCATATTCAGCGGATTCTTGCCAAAGAACGCAAACCCCGCCACCAACCCCAGCGCCCCCATCGTCAGCCCCGTCGGCCGCTGCCCCGACATCTTCAACACCCCCACCGCCAGCAGCCCTGCCAAACCCACATTCACCAGCGCCGCCCCCAGCCCCCCGACCGCGATATAATCCGTCACCAACACCCCCGGCGCCACCACAATCGCCCAGAGCCCCCGCCCGATTTCCCCCGGCGTCGCCCAGCAAAACCCCTGCACAATAAACAACCCAAACAACACCCCCCACACCTTATACGGATCGGTCAGAAACCGCCCCTGCAGCCACCCTTTCGCCCGCTGCCATGCCCTCATAGTAATAATTAGTATAGTAGTGTATAATATATATGTCAACAACAAATCAAGAAAGGAAGTCGCATGGACGCACTACAAGCTACCCGCCACACTTTGGCGCATATTTTAGCATTGGCGCTCCAGACGACGTACCCCGGCAAAGTCAAATTCGGCACCGGCCCCGCCACCGAAAACGGCTTTTATTACGACGTCCATTTTGACGGCATCGACTTTAGTGCCGACAACCTCCCCGCCATCGAGGCCGCGATGACCAAAATCGTCCAGCAAGACCTCGAGATTAAATTCTTTGACCTCTCCATCGCCGATGCCATCAAATGGGCTAAAGAAGCCGGCCAAACCTACAAGGCCGAGCTCATCAACGACCTCAAAACCGAGGGCGAGAAAACCGTCCACTTCTACCAAATCGGCGATTTCGTCGACTTATGCAAGGGCCCCCACCTCACCCGCACCAGCCAAGTCCCGCTCGGCAGCTTCGCGCTCGACAAAGTCGGCGGTGCCTACTGGCGAGCCGACGAAACCCGCGACCAAATGACCCGCGTCAGCGGCATCGCCTTCGCCGACGCTAACTTACTCCAAGAGTATCAGACCATGTTAACAGAGGCCGAGAAGCGCGATCACCGCAAACTTGGCCGCGAGCTCGACCTCTTCACCATGAGCCCGCTAGTCGGCGCCGGCCTGCCCATGTTCACCCCCCGCGGCACCATTTTGCGCGACTTACTCACCGACTATTCCCTCAGCCTCCGCAAAAAACACGGCTACCAAAAAATCTGGACCCCCCACATCACCAAAACCGACCTCTTCAAAGTCTCCGGGCACTGGGACAAATTCGGCGACGAGCTCTTCCTCGTCCAAAGCCAAGAAACTTCCGACCAATTCGCCATGAAGCCGATGAACTGCCCCCACCAAATCCAAATCTACGCCTCCCGCCCCCGCACCTACCGCGACCTACCGATTCGCTACATGGAGTCCACCACCGACTACCGCGACGAGAAAAAGGGCGAGCTCGGCGGCCTCTCCCGCGTCCGCGCCCTGACCCAAGATGACTCCCACGTCTTCCTCCGCGAAAGCCAAATCAAAGACGAAGTCGGCACCCTCGTCAAAGTCGTCCACGAATTATACAACCAACTTGGTATGTCTCGCCTCCGCGCCCGCCTCTCTTATCGCGACGATGGCGGCGGCTACCTCGGCGACCCCGCTCTCTGGGAAAAGGCCCAAAAGTTCATCAAAGAACTCGCCGTCGAAAACCAGCTCGACTACTTCGAGGCCGAGGGCGAGGCCGCTTTCTACGGGCCGAAAATCGACTTCATGGCCAAAGACGCCATCGGTCGCGAGCACCAAGTCGCCACCATCCAGATTGATTTCTTCATGGCTGGCCGCTTTGGTCTCGAGTTCACCAACGAGCAGGGCAGGAAAGAGACCCCCGTCATGCTCCACCACGCCACCCTCGGTTCCATCGAGCGCTTCCTTTCCGTTTTTATCGAGCATACCGCCGGGCACTTCCCATTCTGGTGCGCGCCCGAGCAAGTCCGCCTCATCACCGTCAATCAAGATGCCAATGACTACGCCAAAGAAATCGCCGCCGTTCTCGAAAAGACCACTCTCGAGCAGCCAATCCGCCATAACGACCTCCGCTTCACTCTCGACCTCGCCAAAGACAACCTTTCCAAAAAAATCAAACGCGCCGCCGAGCTCAAAATCCCCGTTCTCATCATTGCCGGCCCGCGCGACGCCGCCGCCCAGCAACTTACTCTACGAGTAAACTCCGAGGAAACCACCATTCCGCTCGCCAAACTCGCCGATTTTATCCGGGAAGTTAATTAGGAGCTAGCGGGTGGCGATTCTCTTCAGTTTCCTCATCACCATCGCCGGCCTCATCCTGCTTGCCAAAATGACCGGCATTTTTGTCGACGGCGCCTCTAGTATCGCCAAGCACCTCCGCGTCTCGGCCACCGTCATCGGCCTCACCGTCGTCGCCTTTGGCACCAGCGCCCCCGAATTTTTCATCTCCCTCACCGCCCGCTTTTCCGAAACCGGCAGCACCGACATCGCCATGGGCAACATCATCGGCGCCGGCATCATCCGCATCCTCCTCATCCTTGGCATGACGGCCGTCATCCGCCCCATCCGCGTCGAAAATTCCGTCACCAAGCGCGAGCTGCCCCTCCTCGTCCTCGCCACCTGCGCCTTCGCCGCCACTTTCCTCGACACTTTTTTAAACGACGCTCCCGTCAACACCTTCTCCCGCTCCGACGCCCTGATGATGCTCTTGATTTTCGGCATTTTCATTTTCTACCTCAAGAGCATCGTCCAGCACCGCCGCCTCGTCCAGTCGGCCGACACTGTTGACGCCGTTGCCGACGTCAAACTTTCCAAAGGCCGCGCCATCTTCGCCATCGTCGGCGGTCTCACCGGCCTGCTCATCGGCGCCCACCTCACCGTCGCTGGCGCCAGCGCTGTCGCCGGTGGTCTCGGCCTTAGCCAGCGCGTCATCGCCCTCACTATCGTTAGCATCGGCACCAGCCTACCCGAACTCCTCGTCGCCATCGTCGCCGCCCGCCGCCGCGAAAGCGCCCTCGCCGTCGGCAGCATCATTGGCGCCTGCATCTTCGACATCGGTTTTGTCATCGCCCTACCAACCCTGATTTTCGGTGGCTTCTCGGTCGCTGGCTTCAGTTATGTCGACCTCGCCGTCCTCCTCCTCGCCGTCCTCCTCCTCACTTTTTTCGCCAATTCCGACCGCCGCATCAAACGCTCCGAAGGCCTCGCCATGCTCTCGATTTTCGCTATCTACATGCTCTACTTGATTTTTTAGCCCCGGTCATATATAATATATCTACGGGCTCGTGGTATAGTGGTCTAGTACGCCTCCCTGTCACGGAGGAAATCGCCGGTTCAAATCCGGTCGGGCCCGCCAAACTACTGGCGGCGTGCCGTCTTAGCTCAGTTGGTAGAGCGGCGCATTCGTAACGCGCAGGCCACCAGTTCAATCCTGGTAGACGGCTCCAATGTGATATAATATATATATGAAATTGTTTGAAAAACTCCCGGGGGGCAAAAAAAGAAAGCTCGAGGACGGCATCGTCACCAACGCCACGCTCGACGAGCACCGCGAAGTCCTGCTCAAAAGCGCCAACAAATTCAAATACCAAGTCCAATACGAAAAGCATAAAGTCATTATCAACACCATTATTATTGTCGTCCTCCTTTTGGCCAGCGCCATCACACTCGGTTGGTACAGCCTCTACGTCGCCCGCATCGAAAACAACGCCGCCTTCCTCATCTCCCGCGTCGCCCCACTCCCCGTCGCCAATATCGCCGGCCAAAATGTCCGCTATTCCGACTATCTCGCCCAATACCTCGCCAGCGTCAATGTCGTCGAACGCCAAGAAGGCACCATCCCCCGCGACGAAGACGGCGACTCCCAGCGCGAGCACTACCGCCAAAGCGCCATGGCCAATTCCATTCTTGACTCCTATGCCCTCAAACTCGCCCGCGAGCTTAACATCCGTGTCAGCCGCGCCGAGATTGACGACGCCCTCGCCGAGCGCCGCCGCATTGGCGAGCATGCCGTTAGCGAAACCGACTTCGAGCGCATCATCCGCGACAGCTACGGCCTTAGCCTCGGCGAGTACACCCGCGCCTTTGTCGAGTTGCCGCTCTATCGCCAAAAGGTCGCCGAAGCCATCGACACCCAAGCCCGCGCCGCCATCGACGAGCTCCGCACCCGCCTAGCCGACGACGGCAGCAACTTTGAAACCGTCGCCGAATCTCTCGCCGACGACACCCGCATCCGGGTTGGCGGCACCAGCAGTGGCAACGCCGTTGACATGCTCAGCCTCGATGGTGGCCGCGCCATGGTCGCCAACGCTCAGGAGGTCGGCCAAGTTTCCGCCCCCTTTGTCAGCCGCGCTGGCGATGGCTTCTATATTGTCAAAACCACCGCCAAGACCCGCGACGGCCGCGTCGAATACCTCTCATTTTTCGTCGCCTTCACCGAGCTTGAGGCCCGCGTCGAGCAGCACCAAGCCGATGGCCACGTCAAAATCTTCATCAACATCTAACATTCCGCCCGGCGGTATGCTATAATATATATATGAGCAGGGTGGTTCTAGTTGTTATGGATGGCATCGGGCTTCGTGATAGCGAGCAGGGCAATGCCGTCAAACTCGCCCGCACCCCCAACCTCGATAAACTCTGGCAAGACGGCGCCACCACCAGCCTCGGCGCCAGCGGTACTTATGTCGGCATGGACAACGGTGAGCAGGGCAATAGCGAGGTCGGCCACCTCGCCCTCGGCACCGGCCAAATCCTCGCCCAAGACGCCCGCCGCGTTGACGAGTGGCTCGGTCTCCTCGGCCTGCCGTCTCAGCTCCCCACCGCTCTCGCTTGGCAAGAAGTCCGCGCCCGCGCCCAGCACGGAGGAACGCTACATATTTCTGGCATCTTTGCCGATGGCCGCGTCCACTCGGATGTCAAGCACTTCTACGCCATCCTCGCCCAAGCCGCCAAAGATGGCATCAAGCGCGTCCGCCTCCACCTCTTGACCGACGGCAAAGACGTCCCGCCCCAAAGCGCCCTCGAATACGTCGACAAAGTCGAGCAAGTCTTCGCCGACTACAACCAACAAGGCTTCGACTATGCCATCGCCGACGGCGGCGGCCGCGAAGTCATCATCTGCGATCGCTATTATTCCAACATCAGCTGGGTCGAAAAGGGCTACAAACTCTGGACCACCGGCGAGGCCCGCGCCTTCAAGAGCGCCCGCGAAGCCATCGAGACCTACCGCGCCGAAGACCCCGACCAGCAAGACCAATTCATGCCTACCTTCGTCATCCCCGAATCCGACGGCACCATCAAAGACGGCGACGCCCTGATTTTCTTCAACTTCCGCGCCGACCGCGCCATCGAAATCTCCGAAGTCTTCGACAGCCCCGCTGGTTGGTATCACCGCTTTGACATCTCCGGCCGCCCCGACGTCCTCTTCGTCGGCCTCATGCATTACGACCCCGACCAAAACATCCCCTCCCGCTACCTCATGCAAAAGCCCAAATACACCAACGTCCTCGCCGAGATTCTTGAGCAATCTGGCAAAAAATCCTTCGCCGTCTCCGAAAGCTGGAAGTTCGGCCACATTACTTTCTATTGGGATGGCCTCAAATCCGCTCCCTACTTCGGCGAAACCGTCGTCGACATCCCGGCCACCCAGACTCCCTTTGTCGACCGCCCATGGATGAAATCCGCCGAAATCACTGATCAACTCATCCAAGCCCTCGACACCGGCGAGTTCGACTTCCTCCGCGCCAATTACCCCAACGGCGACATGGTCGGCCACTCGTCCGAGCTCGACCCGACCATCCAATCCGTCGAAGCCGTTGACCTCGCGATCGGCCGCCTCATGCAAGCTTGCGAAAAAACCGGCGCCATCCTCGTCGTCACCGCCGACCACGGCAAGGCCGAGGAGCTAATCTACCCCGACGGCACCCCCATGACCTCGCACACCCTAAACCGCGTACCCTTCACCATTTGGAATTATCAAGAGCCGATTACCCTCTGCCCCGGCCAAGAATGCGGCCTCGCCAACGTCGCCGCCACCGTCGCCCAACTCCTCGACCTCCCCCCCCACCCCAGCTGGCAAAAATCCCTCATCCAACCATAACCAAAACCCTTGCATTACCAAACTGCCTATGTTAATATATATAATATATAGTAAGGCGTAAGGAAAAGGGAAGGCAAACACCATGAATAAAGCATTCATTTACCAAGAGTTGGGGGGGGGGATTTAAAGCTTGATTTAATCCAAATCGCCCGCCGCATATCCACCGCGACCCTAGCAATCGCGGCTTTCTTAATCCTCTCCGCCACTATCGCTAACCAACTCAAGCCCTCCAACGCCCAAGAAGTCATCATCGGCGCCAACCTTGGTATAGGCTCGGTCCAGTTAACCGACACCCCATGTTCCGTATCAGACCCTAGCCAACCAGCCTATGACCTAGCTAACAGTACGCTAAACATCAATATCCTGACTAATGCTGTAGCCAGCAACTGTCTCGGTATCAGTGTCATCTCCACCAACGAACTCGGCTACTCCATGACTATCCAAGGCCCTAGTACAGGTAATCTCACCCTCGCTAACCAAGTCATCACTAATACCACAGGTACTATCACTACTCCAGCCATCTTCAGCAATAGCATTGATACCAGCAACTGGGGCTTTGCCATCCCTAGCTCCCAAGTCCAAGGTATCACCAATGGTTTCGACTCTAGCTATAGTATCCTAGGCCCAGCTAATGCTAACAACACAGCTAAGTTCGCTTCGGTACCAAGTACTGCTACTCCTATCTCTTCCACTACAGCAGCTAACCCCACAGCCGACAACTACGACTTCTTCTTTGCTGTCTCTTCTGGCTCCTACATGCCTACAGGCACCTATACAGGCAAAGTCATCATCTCTGCCTTAGGTAATGCTGCCATGCCTCCTAGTCCTCTCTACTTACAAGCTATTAATATCAATAACTGTCCTGTTGTCCGTACTATGGCTGTAGATGCTAGGGATAACCATACTTACTGGGTGAGGAAGATAACTGGCACTGGTGCTGGTGGGACTGACTTATGTTGGATGGAGACCAACCTTGCTTATGCGGGTGGAGGCACCAACACCTACGGTGATACTATCAATGGCATGACACTGGGCACAGGCGCCAACATCGCATCAGGCCAAGCTTGCTATGGTGATAATGCGACAATGAACACCAACGGCCAAGGCTGTTTCTGGGAGCCTACAGGTAGCAATATCACAGCAGGTGCAACCGAACCCAGCACCAGCACTACCGGCACTGGCCAGTACGGCTACTTATATAACTGGTGTGCTGCCATGGGCGGCCAAGCCTCTGCCTGCCAGACCAGTACTGCCACTCAACCCGATACCACTATCAATGTCTGCCCAGCTGGTTGGAGGCTGCCGACAGGCCCAGCGACAACTGGAGAGTTCACATTGCTCAACAACTTAATCAACAGCGGCTCAACTTCTAGCCCTTCTGGGCTCTTCAATAATGGCCTTTACATGTATGCCGGTACATTCTACAATGGCTCGTTCAGCGATCAGGGCTCAGGCGGCTACTATTGGTCTTCTACTGTTAGTAGCGCCGCCAATGCCTTCAGACTGTACTTCACCAGCTCCAATGTCGCTCCTGCGAGCGCGAACATTAAGGGCTACGGCCGCTCTGTTCGTTGTGTCAATGACTCGATTACGGCAGCCGAGCCATTGCCTCCACCTGTGCCAGCTCCCACCGGCTCCGACATCCAGCGTATCACCCTAGAGGGTACGCCCGGCAACTATTCTTGTCCCATCACCAGAACCCGAGTACGAGACGCTCGTGACGGCTCTACTTATTGGGTGCGCCGCATTAATAGTACCCAATCTGGTGGTGGGGACCTTTGTTGGATGGAGACCAACCTAGCATACAAAGGCGGTGGTACCAACACTTACGGCGATACCATGACTATCACTGCAGGTACAAGTATTGCCGGCTCATTAAACGCTAACTCAACTGGGTCATCATCAGTCTGCTATGGTAATAATGACTCTATGAACACCAACGGCCAAGGCTGCTTCTGGGAGCCAACTGGTAGCAATATTACAGTTGGCGCAACTAACCCTTCAACCAGCACCACTGGCACTGGCCAATACGGGGTACTCTATAACTGGTGTGCCGCAATGGGCAACCAATCAGCTGCCTGCCAGACAGGCGCTGCCACCCAACCCGATACTACTATTAACGTCTGCCCAAGCGGTTGGAGGCTCCCTACAGGCCAAGCTACAACTGGCGAGTTCACCCTACTTAACAACACGCTTAACAGCGGAAGCACAAGCAGCCCTACAGGCCTCTTCACTAACGGCCTTTACATGTACGCCGGCGCCTTCAACTATGGCTCGTTCGGCAATCAGGGCTCATACGGCTACTATTGGTCTTCTACTGTTAGTAGCACCACCACTGCTTTCAGTCTGTACTTCAGCAGCTCCAGTGTCAGTCCTGCGGCCACGGTCAATAAGGGCGCCGGCTTCTCTGTTCGCTGTGTTGCGCCCTAGCCGAAAGCTAAATTATGTCTCGGCCCACTAGCTCGGCGAGGGCTTTTGGCAGGCGGACTTGGTTGTCGGCGGTTTGGCCGTTTTCAATTATCGCAATCATAATCCGCCCCAGCGCAAACGCCGTCGCGTCATTCGTATGCGCCAGCTCAATCGAGCCATCCGCCCGGCGGATCCGCGTCTTCAGCCGCCGCGTTTGATAATCCGTCATATAGTCGGCCGTATGCGTCTCGCGGTATTTACCTTGCCCCGGCAGCCAAACTTCCAAATCCACCCCGCGCGCATTCGGCTTGCCAATGTCAAACGTGCACTTCTGTATCACGCGGTAGGGAAGACCTAGCCCCTCCAAGAGCGCCCGCTGAATCGCAATAAACAAATAATGTTCCGCTAGCGAAGTCTCCGCCGTTCCCAGCGTCTCCATCTCCAACTTGTCAAACTGGTGCATTCGAAAAATCCCCTCCATGTCCTTGCCATACGACCCAGCCTCCTTCCGGAAAGAAGTCGCAAAGCCCAGCATCCGAATTGGGCAATCCTTCTCCTCGATAATCTCATCCGCATACATCGAGCCCAGCACATGTTCTGCCGAACCTTGCAGCCACAATTCTTCGCCCTCGATTTTGTACCTATCCTCGCTCGGTTGCAGCCGATCCATCGCGTCATACATCTCCGTCTTAATCATCAGCGGCGGCAAAACCGGCACAAACGGCTTGTCCGACAGGCCCTTCAGCCCTTGCTCTTTTATCAGCCCTGCCAAAAAATCTCTATCTGTTAAGTGTCGAATTACGTAGTTAATTATCGCCATTTCCAAGAGCACCAAATCCGACTTAATGTAAGCAAACCGCGTCCCCGCGACCTTCGTCGCCCGCTCTTTGTCAATCCAGCCCCGCGCCTCGGCAATCTGCCAATGGTTCTTTGCCGCAAAGTCAAACTTCGCCGGCTCACCCACGGTTTCTGCCACCACATTTTCGTCTTCCGATAGCCCGACCGGCACGTCGTCCGTCGGCGCGTTGGGGATTTGCTTCAAAAGCTCCAAAAACTTCGCCTCGGTCGTCGCCAACTCCGCCTCCAGTACCGCTAGCTCCGCCTTGATTTCCTTACCCCGCGCCACTTGCTTGGCACTTGGCTTTTCGCCCTTTGCCGCCGTCGCTAGAGCATTACGCTCCTCGCGCAAGACATTGATTTTACCCTCCAACTCCCGCCGCGCCTCGTCCAGCGCCAAAGTCTCCTCCACATCCACCTTGCACCCTTTATTTCTAGAAAACTCCTTAACTCCCTCCGCGTTAGCTCGTATGTAGTTTATGTCCAGCATAAGATTAGTATATCACATGTGGCGTTCTAATATATAGCATTGTAAAATCTCGTCGTTAGACGTATACTATTATCATGAGAAAAGGACTTTTGCTAGCGGCAGCCATCGCCAGCGCGCTCGGGCTTTCGCTTGCTTTCCTCTCTACCCTCATCGATAGCAATTTTGTTTACTACTGGATTGCACTCTCCCGCCTGCTTGTCCTACTCTTGGCCGCCGCCATCATCGTCGGGCTCGTCTTTCTCACCACCCGCGCCAAACCCATCACCCAGCTCGCTAGCCGCCTCGCCAAGCGCGAAAATCTCTATTTACTCGGCTTTTTCGCCGGGCTAATTTTACTCCAATTATTCATCTACCGTTTCATCGCCATCACCCAAAACGGCTGGGATAACGAAACCGTCTTCCGCGCCGCCGGCCTCGCCGCCGAGGGTCATTTGACCGAAGGTCTCCGCCACTACCTCACCCAATTCCCCAACAACTTCGGCATCACCCTCCTCATGGGCTCGTGGTTCAACCTCACCAGCTGGCTGCCCGTCGGCTGGACTGTCCGCGCCCTCGCCCTTAATATATTATTCGTCAACATCAGCATTCTCCTAGTTTATGCTAGCGTCCGCGCTCTCCGCGGCACCGCCGCCGCCATCAAGAGCTCTTGGCTCGCCCTGCTTTTCTCGCCCTTTTTCCTCTACCTGCCACTATTCTACACCGACACCCTCTCCATGCCCTTCGCCATTGGCCTCGTTTGTGCCTATATCTACCTCAAGTGCGCCGAGACCCCCCTCCACAAATGCATCCTCGCCGCCACCATGGGGCTACTCGCCGTCTTCGCCTTCGCCCTCAAACCCACCTCCCTCATCATCCTCATCGCCATCCTCATCTACGAACTCCTAACCTTGCCTAAGCCTCGGCTGGCCGCCCTCAAAAACACCCTTAAACTCCCAGTCATCTTTCTGGCTGTCGCCTTGCCCGGCGTCGCCCTCTTCACCACCGCCCAAAACATGGTCGCCCTCGAGGGTGTCGAGCCCCTGCCTTGGCAAGAATACGTCAAAATGGGCGCCCAGGGCGAGGGCGGCTTCTATCGCCCCGACCGCAACCTCGCTCTCGACCGGCTCAACCGCGAGGGCTTCAGCTCCAGTAGGGCAGGGCAGCTAGCTTGGGTCGAATACCGCGCCCGCGTCGTCCGCTTCGGCCCGCTCGGCTATGCCAATTTCCTCGTCCACAAACTCTCCTACACTTGGGGCGACGGCACTTTTTACGCCCCCAACAAACTCGAGCGCTCACCCATCTCGGCCGAAACCGGCGACGGCTCCAAAACTTGGCTTCAGCAAATCGTCCTGCCCGAAGGCCGCTTCTTCACCGCCTTCCTCTACCTCCAAAACGGCTTTTGGCTCGCCTGCCTCTTCCTTTTCGCCTTTAGCGCTTGGCGCGGCATCTCCAAGGCAAGTACCGCTCCCGGAGCCCCCCTCACCGTCGAAAACGTCAAGCTCATCCTCCGCCTCACCCTCCTCGGCGTCATCCTTTTCTTCCTCTTCTGGGAGACCCGCTCCCGCTACATCGTCAACTACACGCCAATCTTCCTCCTCCTGCTCGCCCTCGAGCTCCATGATTTGCGTCATCTCATCAAAATTAAAAGGCGGTCCAAATGAAAACCGGCAAGCGAGTCGGTATCTTTGCCCTAGTCGGCATCGTCAACACCCTTTTCGACTATATATTATTCATGATTTTCGCCAGCTTCCTTAGCAACGTCGTCGCCAGCCTCATCAGCGCCACCTTCGCCATCGTCCTCGCCTTTTTCTTGCACAAAAAATTCACTTGGGGCGACCGCCAAACTTCCCGCGCCAGCATGATCCAATTCCTCGTCTTCACCGCTGCCGTCATGTGGGGCATCCGGCCTTTCCTCATCTGGGGGCTCACCGCCGCCTCGACCGGCTTCATGCTCCCCCTCTACGAGTTCGCCCATTTCATCCTCCGCTTCCTCTCCTACGATTTCGTCGTCCGCACCGGTATCTTCGCCTTTGCCACCCTCGCTACCCTGACCATCAACTACCTGCTCTATAACAAAATTATCTTCCGTCATGCCAAAGTGGACTAAAACTCTCGTCATCGTCGGCCCCACCGCCAGCGGCAAAACCGGCGTCGCTATCGAGCTCGCCAAACAACTCGGCGGCGAAATCATCTCCGCCGATTCCCGCGCTATCTACCGCGGTCTCGACATCGGCACCGCCAAACCCACACCGGCAGAGCAGGGAGGCATCCCGCACTGGGGTATCGATTTGGTCGACCCCGACCAACGCTTCACCGCCGCCGACTTCAAAAATTATGCCCGGCAGAAAATCGTCGAAATCCTCGCCCGCGGCCACCTGCCCATCGTCGTTGGCGGCACCGGCCTATATGTCGACGCCTTGGTCTACGACTACCAATTTACGCCCGCCGCCAAGTCCAGCCAGTCCGACCGCCAGCAAGCTGAACACAATTTTTATACAGTCGGTATCAAGGTCGATAAAGCCGAGCTCCGCCAGCGTATCCAGCAGCGCGCCCGCCAAATGTTTGATAACAAAATTGTTCAGGAGACCGAGCAACTCGCTGCCCGCTATGACTTCCAACTCCAATCGATGCGTTCCAATATCTACCCGATAGTCTGGCAGATGATTCAGGGCCAGCTAACCGAGGAGCAGGCCATCCACGCCTTCGAGCAAGACGATTGGCACCTCGCCAAACGCCAAATTACTTGGTTTAAACGCAACCCCGACATCGTTTGGGCCGAGCGCGACGAAATTATAAATTTGGTGTATAATAATCTTGCATTGCTCCAAAAATAGTGATAATATAATTATATATGGATGATACAAAAGTTGAGGTAAAGCGCACCGCACCAAACGAAGACGAGTCAAACATGCTCGAAAAGATTTTCGGCTCCCGCACTCGGGCCAAACTACTCCGCCTGTTTTTTGAGAGCGTCGATCGCCAATTTTTCACTCGCGAGATTACCCGCGTCATTGGCGAGCAAGTTAACTCCGTCCGCCGCGAGCTGCAAAATCTCGAATCCCTCGGCGCCATCAAAAAGGAAGTCTACGACAAAAAAACCTTCTACACCGTCAATAAAGGCTTCGCTTTCTACCGGCCTTTCGTCAGTCTCTTTGCCACCAAAGTCGGCCAAGAGCGTAAAGAAACTACCGACGAGCGCTGGCAGCGCCTCACCGCACCTGTCGCTAACGAGCTCCAAGCCGTCGTCGTGGTCGAGCGCCTGCCCGGCGATAACGGCGTCGAGCTCCTCCTCATTGGCAACGAAACGCCCGGCAAAAAACTTGGCGCTTGGGCTGAATACCTCGAGCGCGCCCTCTGTAAGCCCATCCGCTACGCCATCGTACCCAAGGCCGACTACTTCTTCCGCCGCAGCGTCCGCGACGATTTCCTTGACGAAATCTTCGCCTCCGACTACCGCGCCGCCTATGACCCAGCCGGCATCATCGCCGCCACCGAAAAAAGAGAAAGGAAAGCCTAAATGTTCGAAATCAGCTATTTTGGCGGCAACGCCATTGAGATTACTACCAAAGACATCACCCTAGTCTTCGATGCCGACCGCAGCTCCTTTGGCAAAAAGAACCTCTCCGTCAAAGACGGCGCCGAGTTCGCCACCGAAGAGCGCTTTCTCACCAACGACCCCGCCTTTCGCGTCTCTCTCTTCGGCGCTGGCGAGTACGAAGTCTCCAATGTCATGCTCCAAGGCGTCGCCGCCACCCGCCATCTCGATGACCCAAAAGGGGAGCAGGCCAGCACCGTCTTTAGCGTCCGCATTGGCGACTACCAAATCGCCCTCCTCGGCAATATCCTTGGCCCATTGACCGACGACCAGCTCGAAGCCCTCGGTATGGTTGACATTCTGATTATCCCTATCGGTGGCAACGGCTACACTCTTGACGCCGCCGACGCCGCCAGAATCATCAGCCAAACCACCCCCAAAATCGTCATCCCCGTCCATTACTCCGAGAGTGGCCTCAGCTACGAAGTCCCTCAAGACAGCTTCCACGAGTTCGCCGACCAAGTCAAAGCCGAAGTCATCGAGGAGCGCACTCTCAAAGTCAAACCCAGCATGACCATCCCCGCCTCTCTCACCATCTACAAACTCACCGCCCAATGATTTGCACTTGACTTGCCAAAAACCATAAGCTAAAATAATAGTGTATTAATGTATCAAGCGAGGTAGCAACATGAGTCAAAGCAAAATAATCAGTGCGGCAGGGCAAAAGCCAATGTCGCACAATAAAAAGTCGGGGGGGGGGGTCTTTAGATGACAGCCCATCCAGCAAGTTCCTAGAGCTCACACATAGAATCAGTCTCGCGACCCTAGCAGTTGCGGGATTTGTTGTTGCCAGCGGGGCAATTGTCGGCAACATCCGCTTATCTAGAGCCCAAGACACCAAAGTTGTCGCTAGCTTCGGTTCGGGCTCGCTCCAGCTCACCGACAGCCCTTGCGGTGTCAGCCCCAACCAGCCCGCCTATGACTCGGCCAACAACATTCTAAGCCTCTATGGCTTGGCCGGCAGTATCGTCAGCAACTGTCTAAATATCACTGCCGACACCAACAGTACTTGGGGCTATACCCTAACTATCGCCGGCCCGAATCACGGCAACCTAACCTTAGCCAACGTCGCCCTCGACCCGATTAGCGGCACCATCGCGTCGCCTACCGTCTTTGCCTCCCAGTCGACTGGCGGGGCTTGGGGCTTCGCTATCCCCAGCGACCAGATGCTAGGAGTCGTCAATGGTTTTGATGCCAACTATGACGTCCTAGCGCCCACCAACACAACCAACACCGCCAATTACGCCGCCGTCCCCACGACCGCCACTCCTTTCTCCATCACTACCGAAGCTAACGTCGCACCCGACAGCTACGACATCTTCTTTGCTGCGGCCGCTGGCGCCTATATGCCTACTGGTTCCTACACTGGCGTCATTACTATCTCTGGCGTAGGTAATGCCAAACCGGTCCCGGGCACCACCGGCTCCTTTATACAAGACATCACAGCCGATAATTGCCCTTCGGAACGGACGCGGGTTGTCGACGCCCGTGATGACAGAACTTATTGGGTCCGCAAAATCCCCGGCACCGGTGCGGGCGGTACCGAACTCTGCTGGATGGAGACTAACTTAGCCTATGCCGGGGGCGGAGATAATACTTATGGTGATGTCAAGGCACTTAATCGCGGTGCGTCTAACAACCCGAGCGCCGCGCTCTATGAAGTGCCAATTGGCGGCAACCCGACTAGCGGCACTACCGACCCCTCGACCAGCACCAACGGAACGGGGCAATATGGCTACTTATATAACTGGTGCGCCGCCATGGGCGGACAACCCGATGCCTGCCAGATAGACGATGCCTTGCAACCCGATCCTAACATCAGTATCTGCCCGGCAGGCTGGAGGTTGCCGACTGGTGAAGCAATAACCGGAGAGTTCACCTTACTCAATGACACTATTAACGGAGGGATAACCTCTAACACACTTGGCCTCTTCACCAATGGCCTTTACATGTACGCTGGCGGCTTCACCAGCAGCACACTCTTCAATCAGGGCTCAAACGGCAACTATTGGTCTTCCACCATCAGCACTTCCACCACCGTCTTTGCTCTTTACTTTGTCAGCTTCAATGTCGTACCATCAATCTCACTCACCAAGGACTCCGGCTATTCTGTTCGCTGCGTTTCCGACCCCCTACCACTCGGCGAAGCACCCGCCGGGGCAGACATGCAACGCATCACACTTGCCGGCGCGCCCGGGCGCTACTCTTGCCCAACTACTCGAACCCTAGCTGTTGATGCTAGGGACGACAGCACTTACTGGGTCCGCAAGATTGGCGACCTCTGCTGGATGGAAACCAACTTGGCCTATGCAGGGGGTGGAGACAATACCTACGGCGACGCCCTCCCCGCCTTCACCCTCGGCAACTCGCACACTGGCAGCAGCGACCCATGCTACGGCAATAACGCCACCATGGCAGATAACCCAACCACACGCTGCTACTGGGCCCATGCCGATGCCAATCCTACCAGCATTACCACCGAACCACCGGTCAGCTCCTCCGGCTCTCCACAGTATGGCTACCTCTACAACTGGTGTACCGCCATGGCCAACCAACCCGAAGCCTGCCAGATTACTACTGCTAGCCAGCCAAACCAATCAGTTAATGGCGCTACCCTCTACAACATCTGCCCTAGCGGTTGGCGGCTACCGACAGGGGAGGCTACAACCGGCGAGCTAGCAATTTTGAACGGCCAAATAAATAGCGGATCGAGCGGGTCGCCCTCTGGCTTGCTTTATTATGGCCTGCTTCAACGGGGAGGCAGTTGGACCAATGGCGCGTTTGCGAACCAAGGCAGCTATGGTTATTATATGTCTTCTACAGCATCTACCAACAACCAATCCTTCGGTATGCATTTCACCGACATCATGACCGTGACTGGGTATAGCTTATCCAAGGGGACTGGCCTGTCTGTCCGCTGCGTTAACTCTTAACTAAGCGGTAATCTGCTTGCCAATCACTGGCTTGCCAGCTGGACCTTGGCCTAGCGCACCCTTTTTCTTCAGCGTCCGGATGCCCTTAGCCGATACCTTCAATCGCACCTTTTGCCCCTCAACCATCACAGTTTTAGTCTGCATATTTGGGCTCCACGCCTTCTTTGTCCGGCGCTGCGAAAAGCTCACGTTATGCCCGTGTTGCTTGCCTTTTCCTGTAATCATACAAATCGCCATCATTACTCCAATACTATTTCACCTATTATAGCAGATAGAGCAGGGAAAATCAAGATTTTTTGCCAAATCGTGTATAATATAACCATGTTAATCAGTATTCTCATTGTTCTTATCGTTATTTTGGTCTCCATGACCCTCCACGAGCTAATGCACGGCTTCGTCGCTTACAAGCTCGGCGACGACACCGCCAAAGACCTCGGCCGCCTCACCCTAAACCCGCTCAAACACCTCGACCCTTGGATGAGCGTCGTCTTTCCACTCCTCATGCTCCTGACCGGCGGGCCAATCTTCGGCGCCGCCAAGCCCGTCCCCATCAACACCCGCATGCTCCGCTACAACGAATGGGGCTTCGCCCTCGTCGCCCTCGCCGGCCCTCTGACCAACTTCGTCCTCGCCTTTATCGGCTACATTTTTTGGTATCTTAGCGCCAATGTTGTCGGCGCGCCCGACCTCGTGCTGCTCTTCTGGAATTATTGGGTCGTCGTCAACCTCGGCTTCTTTGCCTTCAACCTCCTGCCCATCCCACCTCTTGACGGCTCGCGACTTCTCTACGCCATCGCCCCCGACGCCGTCCGCCGCCTAATGGAGAAAATGGAAAGCTTCGGCCTCATTTTCATTATCATCCTGATTTTTCTCGCCGGCGCCCTGCTTTCCACCGTCATCGGCCACGTTGTCGGCTGGTCTCTCTGGCTCTTCCAGTCAATTATCGGTTAAAATGGTTATGCTTGCATAATCAACTTGGATTATGTATAATTTAATTAGCCAATCGGTGAAAACTTCCTTCATATTACAACTAAGGGGTTGCAAGAGAGCTATGGAAGCATAGAACTTCACGCATCTACCCACCTTTGTATCAAAGCAAAGGAGTTGGACCCGGTTGGCTGCAATTATTATTGGAGGTGGATGAAACAACGCGTTCGAGTAGCAGCATACATACAAAAGCGAGGCAAGATTTTGCTCTTGCGTCGCGCTATGGGGCGCGAATTGGCCGATCCCGTCTGGGAGCCGCCTTTTAGCAAAATCACCCCGGGTGAACAGCCCGAGGAAGCCGCTGTCCGCCTCATTGCCGAGCAGCTCGGCGCCCCGCCAACTCACGCTACCCATACCACCAAAGCCGTCGAGCTCGCCGACGCCCTCACCGCCACTGGCCTCCATGGCAACCCCGATAACTACGATTTATTCTTAATCTATAAAGCCAAAGGCATCCTCGAGGACAAAATCAAGCCCTCGGGCCGCTATGACGCCGCCAAGTTCGTCTCCCTTGCCGAGGCCGTCAACATGCGCCTCTCCGAGCAGGGCCGCGCTGTCGTCCAAAGCCTCTGGGAGCAAGAGCACCACCCCCGCGTCGACAGCACCGCCCGCCGCCAATACAAAGATGCCCGCTTCACCGTCTATCTCGACGGCGGCTCGCGCGGCAACCCCGGTCCAGCTGCCGCCGGCTACTACATTCTTGACGAGCAGGGCAGAGAAGTCGAGCGCGGTGGCGAATATCTCGGCAACGCCAATAGTCGCCAAGCCGAATACATGGCCCTCAAATTAGCCTTGCGTCGCGCCCTCGAGCTCGGCGCCAAATCAATTAGCTTCAAATCCGACTCACTTATGGTCGTCTCCCAAATGAACGGCGTCTACCAAGTCAAAAATCGTGACCTCTGGGAACTCGTCGACGACATTGACGACCAGCTCGCCCATCTCAAGTCTTACTCCTTTGAGCACATTTCCCGCGGCGATAACTTCATCGCCGACGGCGAGGCCAACCGCATCCTCGACCAACACTGGCTCTAGCATTTTGCCCCCAAGAGTGCTATAATGTTATGGAGTTCGCTAGGCTATCGCTTGGCTTGCCAAGAGGGAAAGTCCGGACAGCAAAGGGCATGGCAGTCGCTAACGGCGACCGTCCGCGAGGATAGGGAAAGTGCCACAGAAACTTAAACCGCCCCATAGGGGCAAGGGTGAAAAGAGTGCGGTAAGAGCGCACAGTGTTTTACGGCGACGTAGAACAGGGGTAAACCCTGCCAGCTGCAAGGAGAGTCATATCAAGCGCGGCCCGCGTTTGGCTCGATCACCGCTCGAGCCCAGGAGCAATCCTAGGCCTAGATAGATGATAGCCCTCGCCAGAATCCGGCTTACCGGCGAACTCACAGGTTTAGATTATTTTATAGCTTCAATTACCGCTGTAAAGGCCTTCGGCTCGCTCACCGCTAGCTCTGCTAGCATCTTGCGGTCTAGGGCGATTTTTTTAGCCTCCATCCCCGCAATCAGTTTAGCATAAGTTGTGCCATTCTCCCTAGCCGCGTTGTTGATACGCGTAATCCAAAGCGCCCTTAAATCGCGCTTTCTATTTCGTCGATCGCGATAAGAGTAGCGCAAAGACTTAATCACCCCTTGCTTCGCCATCCGATAGCTCCGGGTGCGGTAATGCTGCATGCCCTTAGCTAGCTTCAAAATCTTTTTGTGCTTCGATCGTGCTGGAACGCTTCGTTTGGCTCGCATATCTCTCCTTAAATCTTTAGTGCTTTCTTCACATTACGTCGGATTTGCCCGTTAATCGTCGCTGGTGTAGCAATCACGCGCTTGCGCGACTTACTCTTTTTCGACAAGATGTGGTTGCCGAACGCTCGCTCACGCATCAACTTGCCCGAGGCAGTTATCTTCACGCGCTTCGCCGTCCCTTTATGTGTCTTCATCTTTGGCATAATAATCCTTCTCCTGCAATTATATCAGAAAAGTCAAAGATTGCAAGGGCTAAAACTTACTTTTTGGCCCGATAACCAATCGACAACTGCTTCCCAGCCATCTGCGCCGTTGCGTCCGGCGTTGCCACATCGGCCAGCGCCGCGCTAATCCGCTCAATCATCGCGTGTCCAATCTCTTTATGCGCCATCTCTCGCCCCCGAAATACCACTGTCACCTTCACCCGGTCGCCATCAGCCAGAAACTCCCGCACTTTCTTCAGCTTGATATTCAAATCGTTCTCACCGATCCTTAGCCCCAATCGAATCTGCCTGAGCTCACTTGTCTTCGAGTTCTTCCGCGCTCGGTTTTGCTCCTTCGACTTCTGATATTGGTACTTACCCCAACTAATAATCTTCACCACCGGCGGGTTCGCGTTCGGCGAAATCTCCACCAAATCCACCCCCGCCTCGTTCGCCAGCTGCTGCGCCCGCACGCTGTTCATCACGCCCAACTGCTCGCCATTCTCACCTATTACCCGTACTTCGGCATAGCGAATGTCGCCGTTAACCCTAACTCGTTCGCCTATTTGATGCCTTTCATTGCCCATATTATAGCGATTTTTTCCATATTTTCAAGGGTTTTCCGAGTTTTTTGCTATACTATGGTTAGATTAGTTAAGTGGGTTAACTAACGCAATTTAAGGAGGTGAATTAAATTATGGCTCAACCCAATCTCATCATTACGACCGACATCGACTGCTGCCTGACCGCACCCAACAGGGACTTTGACTACTGGCCGCCCGTTATGCCCGGCGCTCAGAGCGGGATTAGGCTCCTCAAGCTTTTGCTCGACGCCGAGTTCGTCGCCATTACATCCCGCCCGCCCCAGCAGAGCGACATCACGCGGGCATGGCTTGACGAGAATTTCCCCAATCTCATACCAACTGTCATTCATTCTGAGCTCTATCGTCATCGCTACTGGCCCTATCTTCCGCTCGCCAGCTACAAAGGCCTAGTCGCCAGAGACCTCGGTGCCAGCGTCCACATTGACGACACACCGCTCCACATCGCCGCCGCCCTCGACTATCAGGTTGAATTACCAGTTTTATTCGGTCTCTATCGCTGGAACGTCGATGCTAAACTCCCCGCACCCGCCGTTCACGCTCCTCGGTGGCCCGAAGTCTGCTACGAAATCTTCGGCCGCTTTCGCCACCAATTCTAAAAGTCTCTTGCCATGCTGCTAAGAGACTTTTGACATCACTTGCCCACTTTCCGCTCACGGTATTGCAATGCTTCTGTCAGATGCGCCACCTCTACCGTCTCCGAGCCCTCTATATCGGCAATCGTCCGCGCCACCCTCAGTATCTTAAAATAACCCCTTGTCGAGATATGGAGCTTGTCGGTCGCCTGCTGCAACAGCCCCAGCGCCGCCTCACTCACCCGGCAGCACTTCAATATCTCACGACTCGTCAGCTCACTGTTCATGGCATGCCTTGCTCTCTGTCGCTTGGTTGCCCCTGCAATCTGTTCACAAGCCTTATCATGCTCCTCGCTCGCCCCATTACTCTCAACTAACAGCTCCCGCGTCGGTATCCGCTCCACCGCTATTGTCATATCCAGCCGATCCGTAATCGGCCCCGAGATCTTCTTTTGATAATTCTTAATCTGTACTTGCGAGCAACTGCATTCAACATCCGGGTCTCCCAGAAAACCGCAAGGGCAGGGGTTCTCCGTCGCAATTAGCATAAAACTAGCAGGGTAGGAAAGTTTATAGTTCACCCGCGTTATTGTAATCGTCCTGTCTTCCAGTGGCTGGCGCAATGCCTCAATCAGATTGCGCGGGAACTCCGGCAGCTCATCCAAAAATAGCACCCCATGATGCGCCAGACTAATCTCGCCCAGATGTGCTTTTGGCCCGCCGCCCACCAACGACGCCATGCTCGCGCTATGATGCGGCGCCCGAAAAGGCCGCTCGCTACCAATCTCCGCCGCCGCCGAGGCCAACCCATGCAGCTTCGCTACAGCAACCCGCTCCCCATCATCCAGAGGTGGCAGAAGGCTATGTGCTGCCCTCGCTAGCATCGTCTTTCCCGTTCCCGGCGGCCCCGATAGTAATATATTATGTCGCCCAGCGATTGCAATCGTGATTGCCCGCTTTGCCGCCACTTGCCCACGTATATCATCGAACCTCACCCTCCCAACCTCTGTCTTTTGCTCCTTTTCATTTAGCGTTGCAAACTTTACAACATCTTTAGCACTCTCCTCTCCAACTGCCAGCAACAGCTCTCGCAAATTCCCCACCGCTCGTATCTCCACCCCTTTTACTAGCTGCGCTTGCGCCAAATTACCCTTTGGCACAACGACTTTCTCCAACCCGCACTTTTTCGCCGTCTCGACCACGTTTATCACCCCCGGAATGGCGCAAATTTCGCCGTTTAACGATAGTTCACCGACAAATAGCGTATTTGCTAAGCAATCGACCGAAAACTCGCTCCTAGAGCCTTCTGACGCGTCGCCTCCCCCTACCTCTGGTATCTGCCCGCTCGCTGCTAAAATCGCCAACGCAATCGGCAAGTCCAGCCCTGTCCCGTCCTTCTTCAACTCCGCCGGCGCCAGATTAATTGTTATTTTCCGGGCAGGGAAGTCAAACTTCGAGTTGACAATCGCGCTGCGCACCCTATCGCGCGCCTCATTTACAGTGGTGTTAGGCATCCCCACGATACTCAAAGCCGGCAAACCCCTGTTCATATCGCACTCCACCACTACCAACTCCCCACCAAATCCCATCGCTATCGCCGAAAAAACTTTGCTAACCATACCCCTATCATTAACACCAAATCCCTCAAATCTAAGCATAAGGACCAACGCTTATGCTTAGATTTCACCCCTATCCCTCTAGAGGTCAAAAACTTTTTGAAAAAATCACCTCCCGACCCCCTCAACCCTTGCATTCTGGGGTCAAGTATGATATAATAGAAGCAGTTGGGGCTGATCAAAGCTTTGACGATTGATTAACAGCTTACCAGTGCAAATCGTCTTACCCGCGTTAAGGGTAATTTGTAAATGCAAACGCATTTTCTAAGGTAAAAGCAGCAGTCGCGAACGCGTTTCGTATGCCCGCTTTTGCTCCAGCGCTAGCCTAATTGCAGCGCCGCTGACCTCTTGAGGTGTCGTAGAGAGCCAAGCGTCATACACGATAACACGAGCATCATCCCATAGTCTGATGGGGTGGTGTTAAGGGATAATTCAGACACATTTAGCCGGGTTTGTCAGTTTAGACCGGCCAAATGAGCTAAAAACCGACTAAATTTGTAGAGTGGTAAGGTATTATCAGTCGGACCGGGAGGCAGTATCCCGCAGCTCCACCAGCATAATTTGAAAAATCCCCGCGAGAGAGAAGGGGATTTTTCTTTAATTATAGGATTTTTGTTTTTCGTGGAGTTTTGGTTTTGGCTGTAGGAGCGTTTATGCTTTTACGCTCCTGCGAGCCAGACGACTTTTTGTTTTGGGCTACTGTACAAAATTATTGTTCAGCAACTACCCCTATTATATCGTGTCAAAATGCTTATGTCAATACTTTTACAAAAGAATATTAAATATTTTATACAAGAGTTTTCCACAGGCTCTCACGCGATTTTTACCACAAACTTGTATAAAAATTTTAATAAAATTCTGAACACAAATTTTATCAAAACCTATTGACTTCCGAAAGCGCTTATGATACAATGATTATGTCATAAACAAAAGCAAAAACCGCCCGAAAGGGCAGAAAACCCAAAAAGCAAAGCACATCAAAGGCATTAAGAAGCGAATAGGTAGCTTCTGTTGGCCATAAATTACCGTTTTTAGCCGTATGGAACCTACCCAGAGCTTCGGAAGAAGCCTGAACAGGGCGAACATCAAGCACTTTAGTAATCAAACAGTGATCTAGCTCTTAGTTTTTGCCGCCCCACTAGGGTCGGCGACCAAGCAAGTAGATAGTGGCTCTGGCAAATATTTTAAGTTTAGGCCAGTTAGCCACTCTACTTCATGACCTTTTTTGAAGGTGTCTGTGCTACAATATATCCATGAAGACCAGTAAAACTGATAAAATAGCCATCTTCACCTTTGCAGCGAGCTCTCTCTCGCTCGCTGCAATTTTCTCCTTATCCTCGCCTCAAAGCGTGGGTAGCGTTGGCATTTTAGCCACTCTAATCCTAACCTTCATCGCCCTCTCTTCACTGATTTTCTCCCTGTTAGGTTTGGTGTTGCTAGCATTGCAACGCAAGTCATCTCAACCAATATTATCTAACCCTGCCCGGTATGGGATTTCATTACTCGGTGGATTCTCGGCGCTCCTCATTAGCGCCCTCGGTTTCCGCTTGCTTTGGCTCGGAGTAATCAGCGCTCTATTTCTGATAGGGTGCTTTTTCATTGTACGTCGCAAACGAATGTGATATAATTTATTCATGGCAGGAGGAGATAACTTATCAGGGGGCGGTAGACTCAGTTCGGACGCCGTCGCCGCGTTCGAAAACATGCTCGAGCACACAAAGGGCAACCCTCATGAACGAGCCAACCAATTCGAACAGATGCGCAGCCGCAATCTCTCTCAGCTTCGTGGCCAGAAGGCTCTCGGTGTTCTGCCTCCAAGCAACCCGCCTTCCAGCGCTGCTCCCACAAACACCTCGAATACTTCTGAAAAGGCGGCCGCCTAATGGGTACCGTGGTGGGCGTTATTATAGCTCTTGTTATCTTGGCGGCTATCGCGTTGCTAGGGGTAAAACAAATCAAAAACCGCCGCCATGAGCGCCAGCTCCAACGTGGCCTCCAGATGGCCACCTTTTTAATCCACCTACCGCCTAGCGCCGAAGACATCAAAGAGGGCGGCCGCGACGAACGCGACATCACCGAGGAAACCATCTCCCAAGCCCAAAGCCTCTATGCCATCATCGCCTCCAACTACGAAAAGACTTTCTCCCGCCAGCTCTGGGGCCAAGAGCACCTCAGCTTCGAAATCGTCGCCGCCGAGGGCCTCATCCACTACTATGTCGCCGTTCCGGTCGACATGGCTGAAATCGTCCGTCAAGCCATCGCCACCTCTTACCCCACCGCTAAACTCGAGGAGGCCAGTATCCCCAACATCTTCCAGCCGAGCGGTTCCGCCGGCGTCGTCGGCTGCGAGCTTGACCTTCGCAAAGAAGGCTATTATCCTATCTCCTCCTATCAAGAAACCAAGCAAGACATCATGCGCGCCCTCTTAAACGCCCTAGGCAGCGCCAAAAAGGGCGACGGCCTCGCTGTTCAATTCTTACTCCGCCCCGCTGGCAACGGCTGGGTCGAAAAAGCCAAAAGCCACATCAAACGCATCAAAGAAGGCAAAAAAAACACCACCTCACCCGTCGGCTGGCTCGGCGACCTCGTCCGCAGCCTCTGGAAGCCACCTAACTGGGAAACCGAAAAAAACGAAAAATCCCTCACTCCTCAAGAACAAGCCGAAATCGACGCCATCACCGACAAGATCAAATCTCTCGGCTTCGAAACTCTGATTCGCATCGTCGCCTCCAGCGAAAGCCGCGAAAAGAGCACCGCCCTTGTCAGCGGTGCCGCCGCCGCCTTTTCACTCCTCGACAACGCCCTCTATAACGGCTTCAAAGTCAGCTTAGCCAAAGACGTCGAGAAAATCGAAACCGACTACATCCTCCGCACCTTCCCAGTCGAAAAGTCCGGCAACATCTTAAACAGCCGCGAAGCCGCCAGCATCTATCACTTCCCCAATCAAAAGGACATCCCCACTTCTAACATCAAGCGCCTCGCCGTCAAGCAAGTCGACGGCCCGTCCGAAGAGGTCGAGGGTGGCCTCGTCCTCGGTGTCAACGAATTCCGCGACGTCGAAAAGACCATCCGCCTCGGCGACAAAGACCGCCTCCGCCACACTTATATCATCGGCCAAACCGGTACCGGTAAATCCGTTATGCTCAAAAACCTCGCCTACCAAGACCTCACCGCCGGGCGCGGCTTCGCCCTCATCGACCCTCACGGCGACCTCGCCGAAGGCCTGCTCGGCCTTATCCCCGAGGATCGCATCGACGACGTCATCTATTTTAACCCCAACGACCGCAATTCGCCCATCGGCATGAACATCTTCGAGCTGCAAAACGAAGACCAAATGGACTTCGTCATCGGCGAGATGATTAACATGCTCTATAGCCTCTACGACCCCGGCCACACCGGCATTGTCGGCCCCCGTATGGAAAACATCGTTAGGAACGCCGCCGTCCTCCTCATGAGCGACCCAGCCGGCGCCACTTTCATGGACATCCCCAAAGTCCTCGTCGACCCCACCTTCGCCGCCAGCAAGCTCAAATACGTCAAAAATCCCCGCGCCATCGACTTCTGGACCAAAGAGTGGCCCGCTGCCCAAAGATCCAACGACGCCGGCGAAGTCACTTCTTGGGTCGTCTCCAAATGGGCCCCCTTCGAAAACGACGCCATCCGCAACATCCTTGGTCAGGTCAAAAGCGGCTTTTCAATTCGCGACATCATGGACGGCAAAAAAATCCTCCTCGTCAACCTCTCCAAGGGCCTCCTCGGCGAACAGGCCGCCAAACTCCTTGGTATGGTCTTTGTCATGAAGTTCCAAGCCGCCGCCATGAGCCGCGCCGACACCCCAGAGGATGAGCGCGAGCCTTTCTGCCTCTACGTCGACGAGTTCCAAAACTTCGCCACCGAGAGCTTCGAGTCCATCCTCTCCGAAGCCCGCAAGTACCGCCTCAATCTGATTCTCGCCAACCAATTCATGGCCCAACTGACCGACAAAATCCGCGAAGCCATCCTTGGCAACGTCGGCACCATCATCGCCGGCCGCATCGGTATCACCGACGCCGAAGTCCTCGTTAAGAAATTCGCCCCCACCTTCAGCGCCGAAGACCTCACCAAGCTCCCTAACTTCAACGCCATCGCCACCGTCCTCGTTAACTCCATCCCTAGCCATCCTTTCTCCATGACTTGGACCTACAAGAGCACCCCATCGAGCAACGTCGAGCTGCAAAAGGCCGTTGAACAGTATTCCGCCGCCCGCTACGGTCGCCCGCGCGAAGAGGTCCTCGCCGAGATTTCCGCCCGGCTCGGCGCCAGCCCCGCCAATCCCCAAGCCCAACCCAACCCAACTCAACCTAACCCAACCCAACCAAGCCCTGCAGGCCCTACAAGCCCCGCAGAGCGTCAATCGTTCCTTGACAGCTGGAATAGCAAGAAGCAGGACTTAGACGGCCCTGACGTGCCTCAAAACGCGCCACAGAGCCATTCAGACCAAGAGCAGGTCTTCAAAGTCCGCTAGCAGGCAGGGTAGGGAATAAAATAAATAGAAAGGTGGATAGTGAAGTGCGCCATCAAGCGCAAAGGGTTCTGCCCGCATGCAATTGAGCAACTGGTCGCTGCTAGCGGCCATACTATCTGGGCGGTTGTCTGTCTGGCCAACGAAAGCTGCGCCATCGGCGACGAATACCCCTCGACCTTACGCAACTTCCTGATTCGTGAATTCAGAAAATACGCCCAAATCTATGGCGTCTCAATCAATTTCCAAACCGGTGAAATTATCCCTCGCTCCTCCATCAACCGCTGTTATGCCAACCGCCACACCGATGAGGTCCAAGAGCCCGCTATCTGTCAAGAGATACTCGTCCAGCTCGAACGCCGCCTCTGGCGCTACCTCGAGCTAACCCAGCTCACCCTCTGGATTGACGGCCTCGAAGATATAATATAATCCTACCCTAGGGGTTGATTTCTCTCCACCAATCATGTATTATAGATAGAGTAAACAAAGCAAGGTAAAGCAGGAAGGTAATTATTAATGGCTGGTTATGATGGTTCACAAATTCAAGTCCTTGAGGGGCTTGAGCCAGTCCGCAAGCGCCCCGGCATGTACATCGGTTCCACAGGTGTCGACGGCCTCCACCACCTTGTCAAAGAGATTGCCGATAACTCCATCGACGAAGCCATCGCTGGCTTCGCTACTTATGTCGAGGTCGTCCTCCAATCGGACGGCGGTGTCCGCGTCATCGACGACGGCCGCGGTATCCCCGTCGACAAACACGAGAAAACCGGCAAATCCACTCTCGAGACCGTCCTCACCATCCTCCACGCCGGCGGTAAGTTCGGCGACGGCGGCTATAAAGTCTCCTCCGGCCTCCACGGTGTTGGCTCCAGCGTCGTCAACGCCCTCTCCACCCGCATGATTGCCGAAGTCCTAAGAGACGGCAAGCTCTACCATCAAGAATACGCCAAAGGCGTCCCCCAGTCTGACCTCCAAGTTATCCCTAATGTCGAGAGCAAGCTCAAAACCTCCGGCACCAGCATCACCTTCTACCCCGACCCTACCATTTTCAAAGAATCCGTCGATTTCAACTTCGAGCGTGTCGCCGACTACCTCCGCCACCAAGCCTTCCTCTCCAAAGGCGTCAAAACCAGCCTCTACGACGAACGCACCGGCCAACGCGAGACCTTCTACTTCGAGGGCGGCATCAAAAGCTACGTCCAAAAACTCAATGTCGGCAAAGAGCCCATCGACGGCGCCCCATTCTATGTCGATAAGCAACTCGGCGACATCGGCGTCGAGATCTCCGTCCAATATAATGAAACTTTCAACGAAATCCTTAAGCCTTTCGCCAACAACGTCCTCACTCCAGATGGCGGCACCCACGTCATCGGCTTCCGCACTGCACTCAACAGGGTAGTCAACGATTACGCCCGCAAAAACGGCCTCTTGAAAGAAAAAGAGGAGAGCCTCACCGGCGACGACATCAAAGAGGGCCTCACCGCCGTCATCCTCGTCAAAATCCCCGACCCTCAATTCGAGGGCCAGACCAAAAACAAGCTCGGCAACCCCGAGGTCCGCGGCGCCGTCGACAAAACCATGAGCGAATATTTCGCCTATTATCTTGAAGAAAACCCAGCCGTCGCCAAAAAAATCGTCGGCAAAGCCGTCCTCGCCGCCCGCGCCCGCAAGGCCGCCCGCGCCGCCCGCGACAACGTCCTCCGTAAATCCGCCATGGACGGCCTCAACCTGCCAAGCAAACTCGCCGACTGCTCCAGCCGCGACCCCGGCGAATGCGAGCTATATATAGTTGAGGGTAATTCCGCTGCCGGCTCTGCCAAAGAGGGCCGCGACAGCAAAATCCAAGCCATCCTCCCACTCCGCGGCAAAGTCTTAAACACCGAGCGCGCCCGCCTCGACAAAATGTTTGCCAATAACGAAATCGTCAGCCTCATCAAAGCCATGGGTACCGGCATCGGCGACCAATTCGACCTGAAAGGCGCCCGCTACCACAAAATCATCTTCATGACTGACGCCGACGTCGACGGCTCCCACATCTCCACCTTGCTTTTGACTTTCTTCTTCCGCTACATGCGCGATGTTGTCGAGGCTGGCTATGTCTATATGGCTAAACCTCCACTCTTCGGCCTCGTCAAAGGCACCGGCAGTAGCCGCAAAATCGACTACGTTTTTGACGAAGCCACTCTCGACTCTACCCTCGACGCCAAAATCATCGAACGCCAGAGCAAAGGCACCAAAATTGAGCCTAACCAAGAGCGCTACAAGCAGGCCGGCTACAGTTTCCAGCAGCGCTTCAAGGGTCTAGGCGAGATGGACGCCACCCAGCTCTGGGAGACCACCATGAACCCCGAGAACCGCGTCCTCGTCCAAGTCAAGATTGAAGACGCCGAGCGCGCCGACGCCATTTTTACCAAGCTCATGGGCGACCAAGTTGACCTCCGTAAGAACTTCATCCAGACCCGCGCCGCCACAGTTGATATGAACGAATTGGACTTTTAGATGGAAGAACAGGAAACTACAATGCAAGACGAAACACTAACCCAGAACTTCGGTACAACTAAAGATGGCATCGAACTACGCAAGGTCGAAGATGTCATGGAGGATTCTTTCCTCCGCTACTCAATGAGTGTGATTATCGATCGCGCCCTCCCCGACGTCCGCGACGGCCTTAAGCCCGTCCACCGCCGCATTCTCTTTGCCATGGAAGAGGGCGGCTACAAACCACCCCGCAAAACTGAGAAATCCGCCAAAATCGTCGGCGATGTCATGGGTAAATACCACCCTCACGGCGACAGCTCCATCTATAACTCGATGGTCCGCCTCGCCCAGCCATGGTCAATGCGCTATACCTTGGTCGAGGGGCAGGGCAACTTCGGCTCGATGGACGGCGACGAAGCCGCCGCCAGCCGCTACACCGAAGCCCGCATGGACAAAATCGGCATCGAACTCCTCGCCGACATCGACAAAGAAACCGTCGACTTCCGCCCTAACTACGACGGCTCTCTCATGGAGCCCGCCGTCCTTCCCGCCGCCGTACCTAACCTTCTCCTTAACGGCCAGATGGGTATCGCCGTCGGTATGGCCACCAATATCCCACCTCACAACCTCGCCGAAGTCATCGACGCCACCGTCGAGCTTATCGACAACCCCGACGCCACCACCAAAGACCTCTTGAAGCACGTCAAAGGCCCCGACTTCCCAACCGGCGCCAATGTTTACGGTGGCGCCCCTATGCGCGCCGCTTACGAGACCGGCAAAGGCTCCGTTGTCATGCAAGCTCCAGCCGAAATTATCGAGGATAAAAAAGGCAAATACCTCATCGTCTTCAACGAAATGCCTTACGGCGTCAGTAAAGAGAACTTGCAAGAGAAGATTGCCGACCTCGCCAAAAACAAGAAGCTCCCTACCATCGCCGCCGTCCGCGACGAATCGGCCCGCGGCAAGGTCCGTTTCGTCGTCGAGCTTAAAAAAGACGCCTTCCCTAAAAAAGTCTTGAACCAACTCTACAATCTCACCGAGCTCCAAACCAGCTTCCATTATAATATGCTTGCCCTCGTCGACGGCATCCAGCCCCGCATCCTCGGCCTCAAAGACATCCTCGGCGAGTTCGTCAAACACCGCCAGTCCGTCATCCGCCGCCGCTCCGAGTTCGAGCTCCGTAAAGCCCGCGAGCGCTCCCACATCTTGGAAGGGCTCAAAATCGCCCTCGACCACATCGACGAGGTTATCGCCACCATCCGCGCCAGCAAGACTACCGAAGATGCCAAAACCGCCCTCATGAGCAAATTTAGCCTCTCCGAAATCCAGGCTCTCGCCATTCTCGCCATGCAACTGCGCCGTCTCACCGGCCTCGAGCGCCAAGCTATCGAGGACGAGCTCGCCGAGCTCCGTAAACTCATCGCCCACCTCGAAGACCTCCTTTCCGACGAACAGAAAATCCTCGCCGTCGTCAAAACCGAGCTCCTCGCCATGAAAGAGAAGTACGGCGACAAACGCCGCAGCAAGATTTTCAACCACGAACTCGGCAAGTTCAGCGAAGAAGACCTAGTACCAGAGGAGGAAAGCGTCGTCCTCATGACAGTCGAAGGCTACATCAAGCGCACCCTCGCCACCGACTACCAAAAGCAAAACCGCGGCGGCAAAGGCAAGCGCGGCATCACCACCAAGGACGAGGACATCATCGACAGCGTCATCCCAATTAACAGCCACGAATTCCTCCTCTTCTTCTCCAACTCCGGCCGCGTCTTCCGCCTCAAAGCCTTTGAGGTTCCATCGGCCAGCTTGCAGGCCAAAGGCACGGCAGTAGTCAACCTCTTAAACCTCCGCCCGGACGAAAAGGTCACCGCCATCATCAAGCAATGCGGTACGACCAACGGCAGCGACAACAGCTGCTCTGGCTACCTCTTTATGGCCACCAAGAAAGGCACCATCAAGAAGACCGCCATGAAAGAATACGAGAATATTAGGTCGAACGGTCTCGCCACCATCAAGCTCGATAAGGGCGACGAACTCAAATGGGTCCAGAGTACCACCGGCTCTAACGACATTATTATCAGCACTTCTGCCGGCCAAGCTGTCCGCTTCAGCGAGAAAGACGTCCGCCCGATGGGCCGCATGGCCATGGGTGTCCGCGGCATCCGCCTCCGCCCTCAAGACGAAATCGTCGGCATGGACATCATCGGCAGCAATGAAGAGAAGCTCCTCGTCGTCTCTCGCAACGGCTATGGCAAATTGACTGATTCTAGCAGCTTCGACGCCCATAAACGGGGCGGGGTAGGCATCAAGGCCGCCGTCGTCACCGCCAAAACCGGCCCTCTCATGGACGTCCAAGTCCTCGCCTCTGATATCGAAGAAATCCTCCTCATCTCCACCAAAGGCCAAGCCATCCGCGTCGCCGTCAAAGACATCCCTAAACTCGGCCGCGCCACCCAAGGCGTCCGCATCATGAAGCTTAACGACGGCGATTTCGTCGCCAGCGTCGCCCTTATGCCAACAGAAGACGAACCTAAACCTGCCCCAAACCCTTGACTTACCCAAACCGCCTATGCTAAACTAAAATAAACAAGGATAAGGGCCAAAGCATGACAAGCACAATAATTCACACACAGTTGGGGGGGGGATTCAAAGCTTGATTTAATCCAAATCGCCCGCCGCATATCAACCGCCACTCTCGCAGTCGCGGCTTTTTCAATCTTCAGCGCTCTAACTACCAACTCCTTCCAAAAGTCCTATGCCGACAACTCTAACACCATCACCGTCTCCAACGCCTCTGGCAGCCTATCTATTACTTCAACCAGCGACTCCACCTGCCAGAATTACGACGCCTCCACCTCCTCGCTTGATTTTAGCACCCGCGGCAATCGCATCATTGCCGACTGCATTACTTACATATTAAGCACCGACGGCGACTATGGTTATTCCGCTACTATCGCTGGCCCTGCCAGTGGCAATCTAAGCACTAGCGACAACACAGCCCACATTACCCCCACCACCGGCACCTTAGGCAGCCCCGCTACCTTTGCCGCCCAAACCGATACTGGCGCTTGGGGCTTCGCCATTCCTAGCGGCCAAGTGCAGCGTATCGCTACTGGCTTCCAACCTAGCTACCAAGTCCTTGACAGCACTAACCAGACCAATTCTGCCCTCTACGCCGCTCTCCCTACCACTCCTACCGTTTTCTCTCAAACTAACGCACCTAACACCACCGACGACATCTACAATATCTTCTTTGCTATCTCTACCGGTCCGTCCCTTCCCACTGGCGACTATAGCGGCATCATCACAGTGTCTGGCTCTGTCAACCTCATCGCTCAACCTGGCGACCAAATGCAGACTATCACTTCAGCAAATTGCCCCACCACCCGCACCCGAGCCGTTGATGCCCGCGACGGCAACACCTACTGGGTGAGGAAGATAACTGGCACTGGTGCTGGTGGGACTGACTTATGTTGGATGGAGACTAACCTTGCTTATGCTGGTGGTGGCAGCAACAGCTATGGCGATGCTGTCAGTGGTATGACACTCGGCACAGGCGCTAACATCGCCAGTGGTCAAGCCTGCTATGGTAATAACGCGACAATGGCCGCGAATCCTACCACCATGTGCTATTGGATACCACTGAATGCCAACCCAACCAGTGGCAGTACTGACCCAAGTACAGCTACTAATGGAGGCGCGGGGATTAATAACACGACAGTAAACTCAACTATTCAACTTGGCTACCTCTACAGTTGGTGTACCGCAATGGCCGGACAACCAGCCGCTTGCCAGATAACGGCAGCCACTCAACCAGATCCAGATGTAAGCATTTGCCCGGCAGGTTGGAGGCTGCCGACAGGCCAAGCGACAACTGGAGAATTCACATTACTAAATAACACAATTAATGGTGGCTCGACCACCAGCCCGACTGGCTTATTGACGCAGGGCTTGTACCTTTACGCCGGCTACTTCGGCAGTGGCTCGTTCAGCAGTCAGGGCTCGGACGGCAACTATTGGTCTTCTACTGTTAGTAGCGCCTCCAATGCTTTCAGGCTGTACTTCGTCAGCTCCAGTGTCAATCCTGCGAACTCGGGCAGTAAGGGCCTCGGCACCTCTGTTCGCTGTGTCGCTCCTTGACCACAAAAGTAAACCAAGCACTTAAAGTCTTGACACCATCCAGCCGGTCTAGTATAATAAACCCATACTTTATTATCCTGCCGTGCGGCAGGAAAGCTTTTTGAAAGGAGACGAATATGGAAGTATTAGACTTAAAACAAATGGGCGCCATGGCTCGTATCATCGCCGAGGAAAAGAACCTCGACGAGCCCGAGGTCCTCGCCGTCATCGAGCAAGCCATCGCTGCCGCCTGGCGCCGCGACTATGGCGAGCGCGAAATGAACGTCCGCGCCGAGCTCGACCTCAACTCTGGCGAGGCCACCGCCTTTATCATGCGCACCGTCGTTAGCGGCGACGAAGAGACGGACGGCCACCCGCTCGACCCCGACACCGAAATCACCCTCGCCGACGCCAAAAAAATCAAAAAATCCGCCGCTCTTGGCGACATCATCGAAGAAGCGCACCAAGTCGGCGAGCTCGGCCGCGTCGCTAGCCAGACCGCCAAGCAAGTCCTTGTCAGCAAGCTCCGCGAGCTCGAGCGCGAGAAGATGTTCGTCCTCTTTGAAGATCGCATCGGCTCCGTCGTCCAAGCTACTGTCGCCCGCGTCGACCGCGCCGTTCGTGTCGACCTCGGCCGCGCCACCGCCATCATGCCCGAGCGCGAACAAATCCCCGGCGAGCACTACCGCGTTGGTGCCCGCATCAAGGTCTACCTAAAGGGTATTGAGCGTGGCGAAAAGGGCGCTGACATGATTGTTAGCCGCGCTGCCGCCGAATTTATCGAGTACCTTTTCCGCCAAGAAGTCCCCGAGCTCGAAAATGGCCTCGTCGAAATCAAAGCCATCGCCCGTGAAGCTGGCCGCCGCACCAAAATTGCCGTCTCCGCTGGTGCCTCTGGTATCGACCCAGTTGGCACTCTCGTTGGCGGCCGTGGCGTCCGCGTCCAAGCCGTCCAAAGCGAAATCGGCGACCGCGAGAAAATCGACGTCGTCATCTGGAGCGACAACATGCCCGAGTTTATCCGCGAGGCCCTCTCGCCAGCCGAGATTATGCGTGTCGAGCTCGATAACGAGAACCGCCGCGCCAAAGTTTTTGTTGCCGAAGACCAACAGTCCATCGCCATCGGCAAGCAGGGTCAAAACGTCCGCCTCGCTTCCCGCCTCACTGGCTACGAGCTCGACATCGAGCTTGACCAGAAGCCTAAGACCGTCCGCAAGACCAGTCGTGGCGCCGAAGATTCGCTCCTCTCCGCCATCGAAGACGTTTCCGAGTAGAGTACCTTAATAAATCCATAAATTAGCCAACATTTACTTTTGGCTAATTTATTCAACTAGTTTTCTTTAGGCAGTTTTTCTTTTCCCAAAAGAAAAACTGATTGAGCCCAAGTGGTGAAATTGGTATACACGTACGCTTCAGGTGCGTATGCCGCAAGGTGTGCTGGTTCAAGTCCAGTCTTGGGCACCATAAAATCATTACGAAAAAACCGCCAAGCTGGCGGCTTTTTCGTCTTTTACATCACTTAAGCTTTTTTCGACAGAGTCAAAAAGCCATTGCGTGGGTTCTCTTTCACCATTCGATCTGCTGGCAGATCTACTGGCTCGCCCTTAGCGTTCTTTGGCACTTTCGTGAAAAAGTAGATAGTTTGTGGCTTGCCACCTCGCAAAGTCACTTCCGACTTGTGCAGGTAGTAAGTAACACCCTTTGAATTTACTTGACTATAAGCCATTATTCCTCCTTCATTTAGCTTATACCTCTATAGTATCAGCGGCGCCCAGTGGTGTCAAGAGTTTTTATTGCTTTTTCTTGATAATCACCAGAGAAACCCGCAGAATTATATAGTATAACAGGCGTATCACAATCAATAACGCCAGCCCAAACCAGAGTGCCGCCACCACTCCCGCCGCCGAAAACGAGAATGCCGGCGAGATAAACTCATAGCGAAACAGCGCCGGGTCAGGGAAGCTAATCGCCGACCCCGCCGGATGCGCCCCAATCCGCTCCACCATACACTCCACAAACGCAAACGACCACCTATTATTAAACAACCGCTCACAATAATCCGACGCTTCTCGGTAGACATTCGTCTCATCCGCTGCCCCAGCTGCCTCTTCTACTGCCCGGTTATACGAGTGTTGCAGGTAGAACACCCCTGTATTCGCATTCATATGCCGGCTCGAAAACCGCAGCAATCGGTTTAGCGCCGCATCAATCTCCGCCTTATCGCCCGCCTCATCCGCCGCCATCACCTCATTCCTCAGGCTCTCCATCCTGAGGTTATCAACTCTTAGCGCAATCAGCATCACCGGAAAAATCACCACCCAAACCACCACCAACATCCACGTCCGCACCCCCAGTACTCGCCTTATACCTCTCTTTATGCTTCGCGCTTTCATACTATTATTCTACCATAAACATATTGAAATACCGTAATATAGCGCTATAATATAAGTAGAAAAGGAGACTTGGCGTTAGCCACAAACACCATATGAGTAAGATTTTGGCCGACTACAACAACTATGACTACAAGGGCATCTTTTGGCAGGGCAGGGAATACGAGGACAAGAGCGACCGCAAAGCCATCCAGCGCCTCCTGCCCAAAAATGCCAAAGTCTTCATCGACATCGCCGGTGGCTACGGCCGGCTAGCTGGCGAATACCTGCCTAAAAACTACGGCCGCACCATCATCTTCGACTACTCCAAGACCCTCCTCGCCGACGCCAAAAAAGAATTCGGCGCTAAAGTCGAGACTGTCCAAGGCGACGTTTACCACCTGCCATTCTCGGACGGCGAGGCCGACGCCCTCCTCATGGTCCGCGCCACCCACCACTTTGACGACCTCCCCGCCATCATCAAAGAACTCTCCCGCATCCTCGCCCCCGGCGGCACCCTCGTCCTCGAAGTCGCCAACAAAAAAACCCTCCCCAAAATCCTCAAATACTGGGCCGGCAAAAGCGACCTCAACCCCTTCGACCGCCAGCCCTCTAAACTCAGGGAACTCAACCAAGGCAATTTCTACAACTACCACCCCAAATATATCGAAGACCTCTTCCGCCAAAACCACCTCAAAGTCGAAAAAGTCCTCAGCGTCAGCAACTTCCGCAGTCCCAAACTCAAAAAACTCTTCGGCCACAAATTCCTTGTCGCCCTCGAAAGCCCCACCCAAAAACTCCTCGCCCCCTTCCGCTTCGGGCCGTCAATCTATTATCAAGTCAGGAAGGTCAAATAACCTATGCGTATCTGTGTGGTGGGCCAAAGCGTCAAAGACATCTACTTGCAAATCAACGGCAATTTCCTTAGCGACGAGAACGGCATCCAGCACCTCGACCTCGCCTTTGACGGCTCCGAGCACCCCGTCTCCCGCCGCACCGCCGTCAAGTCCGGCTCGGCCGTCGCCGCCGAAGTCCTTTTCCGCCTCGGGCACGTTGTCGACTACCTCGACGACGCTTTTCTCGCCCACCGCTACATCTTAAACAACGGCGAAAGCTCCGTCGTCTTCCAAACCTCGCGCCCCAAAGTCCTCTGGCAGCCACCCCGCGAAGTTCCCGACGCCATCTTCATCGACGACATCGAATCCCTCGCCAGCGGCGAAATCCAAAAAATCAAAAAATACGCCGCCCAACACGACATCATTCTCTATGGCCACCACGGCGACGCCTCACTCTTGCAAGGTCAGCCCGACTTCTGTGTCTTCCTCGACAAACCACTTGACGAGCTCGGGTTTTTCGCTAACGGCATCAAGTACCACATCAAGTTAGACACCCCTAAAGGCGACGTCCAACCCCTCGCCAGCCTCCAAGCCCTCGCCCATGCCTCGCTCTTCGGCGCTTGGTTGCTTGGCTATGACGCGACCGACTGTCTCGCCATTGCTAAGGGCCTGATCGAGCGCACCACTCTCACCCACTCGCCCCGCCTCGCCGAAGTTCTCGAACACCTGCCAGCCCTCCGCCAGTTCGTCTACCTCGAGGGTAGCCCGCTCGCCAAAACCGCCCAAGCCATCCTCAAAAAAGGCATCCTCGCCGCCGACGAAAGCGGTGGCTCCATCGCCAAAAAATTCGCCAGCCTCAATATCCCCGACGACCCTCAGCACCGCCGCGACTACCGCAATATCTTCCTCGGCCTGCCCGAACTCGCCCAGCACGTTAGCGGAGTCATCCTCTTTGACGAAACCACCACCCAACTCGCCGACAACGGCCAGAACTTCACCGACTTCCTCAACCGACAGGGAATTTTGCCCGGCGTTAAAGTCGACCAAGGCCTCGCCGACCTCGGCAAAAAGGGCGAAAAATCCACCCTCGGCCTTGACGGTCTACCATCTCGCCTCGCCACCTACCACGAACGCGGCCTCCGCTTCGCCAAGTGGCGCGCCGCCTTTTTCGTCGGCGACGGCACCCCCAGCCCCAAAGCCATCGACCAAAACTGCCAAGCCCTCGCCCAGTACGCCCTCGACTGCCAAGCCGCCGGCATCGTCCCCATCGTTGAGCCCGAACTCGTCCACGACGGCAACTACTCCCTCGAAGATTGCGCCAAAATCACCACCAAAATCCTAACCAAGCTCTTCGACTCCCTTCGTGAATACCAAGTCGAGCTCCCCGCCACCATCCTCAAAGTCAATATGATTCTCGCCGGTAAACAATACAAAAAATCCAAAAAACCCGCCCCCAGCACTCCCGCCGAAGTCGGTCGCGCCACCGCCGACGTCCTCAAACGCACCGTCCCGCCCGAGCTCGCTGGCGTCGTCTTCCTCTCCGGCGGCCAATCACCCGACCAAGCCACCGCTAACCTCCACGCCGTCTGGGCCCACGGCCCCTTCCCATGGCCCATCACCTACTCCTTCGCCCGCGCCCTCCAAGACCCCGCCCTCACCGCATGGAAGGGCAACAACCAAAACACCGACAAAGCCCGCCGCGCCTTCCAAAAACGCCTCCTCGCCAACCAAAAAGCCTAAAATTAGGCTTTTTGCTCTTCAGTTGCTTCAGCCGCAGCCTCAGCCGGTGCTGCCTCCGCCTCTGGTGTCGCTGGAGCTGCCGCTGCCGCAGCATCTGCCGCTGCCTTATCCGCCGCCTCCTGAATCGCCGCCTCCACCGCCGCGTCATACAACGTCGCAATCACTTGCTCCATATCAATCTCCGCGTCCGCAAACTTCACATTCGCCGGCAATTTAATATCCGCCACCGTCAGCTCACTCTCAATCGACTCCATCTTCGACGCATCGACCACCAAGCTCTCCGGCAAGTCCGCTGGCTTCGCCTTCACTTCGATGTCTTCCAACACCTGCAATAGCGTCAGCTTAATCTTATTCGCCTCGCTCTGCTCAAAGCCCGTAATCTCAATCGGCGTCTCAGCCACCACCACATCATCCGCCGAAATCGCATGAAACTCCACATTAATAATCCGCTGGCTCACTGCGTCCACCGCCACGTTTTTCACCATCGCCAGCTGCTTTTTGCCCGCAATTTCCAGCTCAATCGGCGAGTGGTACCCCACCGCTTCCAAAGCCCGCTCCGTCGGCAAATACTCGCCCTGCACCTTCGTAGCAGGGAAGCCCTTACCATAAACCACCCCCACAATCAGCCCCTGATCCCTTAGCGCAGCGACTTTTCGCCCTGCAATTTCACGGCCCGTCAACTCAAGATTTTTCACATCCCTCATCTATTCTCCTTAATTTTATTTTTAACTCCCGTATTATCTCAAAAATCACCCCAAAAGTCAAGAGTGGCTCTTGACTTACCCAAACCGCCTATGCTAAACTAAAATAAACAAGGATAAGGCCAAAGAGGAGCATCATGAGTAAAGCAAACACACAAACTGCTATGGGGGGGGGCATTCAATGCCTAGCCTCCGCTGCCTCATCCTCTCTCTCCTTAGCCTCACTCTAATCATCACCCTCGGCCTTCATCTATCCCCCCTCACCACCTACTCAATCGACACCGACACAGCCTCCGCCAACATCCACGCCACAGTCTCCGAAAGCATCACCATCACCGCCATCAATAACCAAGCCATCGACTTAACTCTAACTGGCACTGACATTTCTACAGGTGGCTATAGTACAGGCACCCATACAGTCC